>MDTG01239682.1_pt1 | contig 45907 bp, 49 predicted proteins | sample 811421 | NCBI WGS metagenome assembly MDTG01 (sample SAMN05326645, study PRJNA326480) | marine metagenome | isolation source: seawater | place: Pacific Ocean: South East | collected 2011 | reverse complement strand
CAATGCCCTCCAATTTATCATTTTCTACCGCTTGCATGGAGGCCACCGGATCTACTGCCGCCACTTCAATTTCCTTATCTCTTTGCTGCACAATCACATTGCAGGGTAGCATAGCACCAATTTTATCTTCGGCCAGCAATGCTTTATGTGCAAAAGGTGGATTACAAGCTCCAAGAATACGGTAGGGACGGAAATCCTCGTCCAGCTTTTTCTTTAGTGTGGATTGCACGTCAATTTCGGTAAGCACGCCAAAGCCTTCTTTCTTAAGCGCTTCGGTAACTTTTTCAATGACTTCATCAAAACTTGAGTTTTGCATTGTAGTAGTGTGATAATACTTCATAATAATTTGTTTTTAGAATTATGTGTTTTCTTCGTTTGTACTCCTTAAAAACCAGCGTTCCCCAGCAAAAACAAACACCATTAGTACCAGGGCCACAGTAATCACCAATGGGTCACTGGCGGCTTTTATCCACAAGAAGGCTCCTAAAACGATTAGGTCTAAAACTATGGCGGTAACTACTATGGCAGCTGTGGCATTTACATCTTTTCGGAGATGGCGCAGCAGACCCCAGTGAACTATTATATCCATGACGAGGTAAAAAATAGCACCTAGTGAGGCTATTCGGCTGAGGTTGAAAAAAGCAGTCAGTACGATGGCGATCACCACGGCATACACGAGCATGTGCTTTTGTATTCTTCCGGGCATTCCGAAGTGGCTGTGCGGGATCAGTTTCATATCGGTAAGCATGGCCGTCATCCGGGAGACGGCAAATGTGCTGGCCACTACGCCCGAGACGGTGGCTACAATGGCAATGCCCACAGTAAACCAAAGTCCGTATTTGCCAAATGCCGGACGAGCTGCTTCTGCCAGGGAATAGTCTTTGGCACGGATTATTTCCGGTATGCTCAAATTAGCCGAAACCGCTACAGCCACCAGCAGATATATTATCGTACATATAATTAGCGAAATGATTATGGCACGCCCTACATTTTTATGTGGTTTTACCACCTCATCCCCACTATTGGTTATGGTAGTAAAGCCTTTATAAGCCAAAATTGACAGAGCAAGGGCTCCGAGGTAACTGCTTGCCGGGTATTTTGTAAGCTCACCGGTAGGGAAGGCATCATTGACGCTAAAACCGGCCACCCAAAGGGTGCCAATGGCAAAAATGGCAATGCCACCGATTTTGATCACGGCCAATGCAAGGGAAGATTTTCCGATAAAATTGTTCCCAGAAATATTTACCAGAAAGGCGACAATCAGTAGGCTGACCCCTAAGACCGGAACCCATAAACTATTTGCGCCACCATCAAATAACTGTAGGGTATAGGAGCCAAAGGTTCGCGCTACCAGGCTCTCATTGATGACCATCGAAAGGGCCATCAGAAGGGAAGCGGCAGCAGTAATGGTACTTTTGCCATAGGCTTTTTGCAAAATCATGGCGATGCCGCCTGCTGAAGGATACGTATTGGAAACCTTGATATATGAGTAAGAGCTAAAACCTGATATCAGGGCGCCTACTAAGAAGGCCACAGGGAACCATTTACCTGAAAGTTCGGCAACCTGACCCAGCAGGGCAAAAATACCGGCCCCTATCATTACCCCAGTCCCCAAGGCTACCGTATCGGTTAAGCTCAGGCTGTTTTTCTTGTAATCTCCCATTCCTTAAAATCTCGCGGTTAATCCTCCTCCAAAGCCAAAACGGTTGTCATAGCTGGCCATTAGCGAAAAGTTCCTTGACAGAAAATATTCAAGTCCGGCCGCCCAAACCAGTTCTTCCTTATAGAGATCGTTTTCGATGAGGTTTTCCTCATCACTAATATCATTGACCAGTCCAAAATCGGCCTGGTATTCAATTTCGCCAAAGGCAACGGTACGTGGTAGGATCATGATTTCCCTTTCCAGCCCTATTTGAGGCCTCAGCAGATTGTCGATGCGCACATCCAGGTCAAACATATAGGGGGTGAAAAAACGGAAACCGGCTACGGCTGTGGTCACTACTTCGTCAAAACTGTTCTTTTTTTCATTCTCTACGTTTACTCCTGCAAATACCCTGAAATAGTCATACAAGTATCTTTCATAGGTAAATTCGCCTTCGGCAATTTGATTCCAGCCGTATTCCGCAATGAGATTAAATTGGTTGCGGGTGTTGGACGTAACGAGGTTGAGGGTGCTCATGTGGGATGCCGCGTCAAGCAGGCCCCAGGAATAATATTTATCTGTTTCGTGTATCAATTTTTTTACGGGATAGGGCTGCATACGCGGGTCGCGGGGTGTGCCGTAGCTGTACACCCTTGCCATCCCACCAACCAGGTGATAAAGCACATGGCAATGAAAGAACCAATCACCTGTTTCATTAGCATCAAATTCTATAGTAACCTGCTGCATGGGCGGTACGTTAACAGTGTGCTTTAGCGGGCTCTTCTCACCATGCTCATTGATTACCCTGAAAAAGTGGCCGTGCAGGTGCATCGGGTGGTGCATCATGGTGAGGTTGTTCAATGTAATGCGTACTACTTGGCCTTTTTCGATTTTTATCTTATCAGCTTCAGAAAGGGGCACTCCATTCATGCTCCAGATGTAGCGCCACATATTACCGGTAAGGTTGAGCAATACTTCTTTCACCGGCCTGTCTTCCGCAAAGCTGGTTTTCTCCATTGCCTCAAGGTAATCGTAATTGTATTCTGAAAACATGGTCATACCTTCCATGGCCGAATTGTCCATGTCCATTTTTCCGGGGGCATGTGCGGTATCTGGTTTCACCTTCTCATCACGGACGTTCATACCGGAATGGTCCATTTCACCTTCCATATCCATATCTTCTTCCATCTGCATGCCCCAGTTTTCTTTCAGCTTGTAGGGTTCTTCATTGGAGGGATTAAACTTCATAGCAGGAGCCCCCATGCGCATGTCCATTTTTGCCATCTGTTTCATCATGCCTATCTTATCAGGACGGGGAACATCAGGGGCAGCCAGGGTATCGCCACTGCCCAGGTAAGCCGAAGTCTGTCCTGAGCCATCCTGCACAGAGGCCCGCACCTCCATTTGGCCATTGTCCGGTATGGTCACTATAAAGTCATAGGTCTCGGCAATTCCAATGAAAGTTTTATTATACACTACCGGAACCACTCGCAAGCCGTCTGCGGCTACCAACAAGGGGTCTTTGCCCCCGAACGTAAGCCAGTATTGCGATGAAGCTGAGGCGTTGATAATGCGCAGCCGTACTTTATCACCCGGTTTATACTGCGTGTAGGCCACCTGCTTTTCACCATTCATCAGGAAAGCGGGATAATAGATATCGGCTATATCTGCACTTTCCATCCGCTGACGCCAGAATTTTAATTGGGCCCCAAAGCCTCCCCGGGCAATGACCCTGTTCAGTGGTGTGGAGGTTCCTTTCTTCATGTTATACCACTCATTTCCACGTTTCAGGTTGCGGAGCACATTCATGGGTTTTTGGTTGGTCCAGTCAGATATTACCAATACCTGTTCGTGGTCGTAGTCCAATGTTTGCTCTTTGGGGTGTATTACGATGGACCCGTACACCCCGCTTTGTTCCTGAAGCATGGTGTGCGAGTGGTACCAGTAGGTGCCGGATTGGATCAACGGATATTCGTATTTCAGCGTTTCACCAGGTCTGATTGGCGGGGTGGTTAAATAGGGCACCCCATCGTAAAAATTGGGCAATAACAAGCCGTGCCAGTGTACTGAGGTTTCCACATCCATTTTATTCTCCACATAGATTACGGCATAATCACCTTCGGTAAAGGTGAGGGTGGGGCCGGGAATACTGCCGTTAATCGTCATTCCGGTAACATCCTTTCCGGCTTTATTCACCGTTTCCTGGTCTATGGTCAAGTGATACACGGTGGTATCAGTTTGGGCTAATACAGGATTGCCAAGAGCCAGAACCAAGGCCGTGGCAAGTAATAATTGTTTTCTGATTATGTTGAATTTGTGCATTTGATTGGTTTTCTCAGGTTCATTAATGATCGTGCGATTCTTCTGATTCCAAATAATTTCCTTTTGGACCCACTCCTTCAATGTGTACCAATTGAGAGCCGTAGTGTCCGGCCTGGCTTACGGAATAAGCGGCCCCGGCCAGCACCAGGCTTACCACTATTACCGCCCAACGTTTCTGCTTTAAGATAAACTGACTGATTAGTTGCAGGACAAAAGCCGTGATGCTCAACCAAATAGTCCAGTCGGCATATAAGTCATGTTGGTCAAGGACAGCTTGCATTTGCTCAGTAAGGTCATGGGCATGTGGATGAAACCACCTACCTGCTGCATAAGCACCCAAAGCACCCAATCCGGTGAAAATGGTGATTTTCCAATCCACGTCTCTTTTGAGAAAGAAAATGTTGGCTATGGATAAAAGTGCTGCCAACAATAATAGTACGATCGGAAAGTGTACGATAAGAGGATGCAGGTTGGGAAACTCGTCAAAATCTGCTTTCAACGGTTGATTGCCCTTGGCTTTGATACCAGGTGCTGCTTCTCCATGATCGTCATTTTCCTGAACCTGCCCCAATTGTTCGGTGCTGTCTTTTTTATTGTGATCGTCATCACCGTGGGCATAGGTATTTGCTACATTGAGCAATAAAAGGCAACCAAAGAGTAGCCCCCACCGTTCCATGGACATTTTTAGTTTCTTTTTCATCATAGACGTGGCAATCATTACAAAAAATTTGGTGTAATTACCGCGGTTTTGTTGTTTGTTTTCCATTTTAACTTGTTTTTAAGTGATTATTTGATTTAATATATTTTCCTGCCTTTTGTTCTGTGTGTCCCTTCACACACTTTTGCCTAATACATTGTTCCAATTCCAGCAATCTGATCTCACTAAACTCATTGATATTTTCCGTTTTTCATAATGCTCTTTATCTAAATCTCTTCTCATTTTAAACTTCACATCACTAAACTCCAGGATCAACTCTTTTTGATAAGCAAAATCAGGTGGTTGATCGGCCGGGCGAATAAAGCTATTGTTAAGCGTGGAAAAATAATCTGACAAGGCAAGTTGCACGCTATGCACCATCATGGGGTTACTTAAGACCTCAGCTGGAAACATGTTCCTCGCAATCGTCAGGGCTTCGTCAAGGCGAACCACACTTACTGGAGCAGAATAGGATAAGTGCCTATGATGAAAATAATGTATTACCGGGTAGGCAAGGTGCTTCTGTGTATGCTCTAGGAGCATGGGGTGTAAATCTTCCAGAAAAGGTTCAAGGTATTTGAACTGCTTACCGTCCCAGCTATTTTTTAAGATGCAAACCGGTGAGTCACCCATATCGGCAATTAACCCTGCCAGTTGTCTTCTAAAGTTGACGGCTGATAATACAGGTAGCAGATAGGTAATAGCCATGGTGATAAGTATAAGACCATTCAGTGCATTTAAGGCGGTAATAACCCGGTAAAGGTTATTACCTGGAATGAAATCTCCTATACCGAGGGTTGAAATGGCAAAGCCGCTGAAATACACCTTCTCCCACACATCGGCAGGTAGTTTAGTTTGTGAATGGATCACCGAACCGGCATCGGCCATGTAGAGCAGAAAGTAACCACTCCACATAGTTCCTACCCAAAACAACAGAAGGATGAACACAATTATAAACCCAGAGTAGCTGAGCAGTGTACTTTGAGGACGATGGCCGGCCAAATTTTTTATTAGCCTCCAAAGTCCGGCTGACAGAGGGCCGGAAATAAATCCTGCCCCGGAAGATTGTATGGTGGTTAGGAGCAGGTCGGCCGCAACCGTCAATATAATGACAATCCCAATACAGAAAATAATAATACTCATCTAATTCTTCCTTTTCAATAATTCATTAAAAAATAGCTACCCTCTTCCTCCCTAAACACCTGGCTGATCAATCTCCGGTTTTTATCCAGCTTTTCTCTTACCTGGTAGGTAATGGTTTTTACATTCAACCCCCACATATAGGCTTTAATGGTTAAGCGTGAAGTAAGCGTAAAGCCGCTACTGCTTGTTGAAACTATACGATCACTAATAGCCACTACGCTTTTAGAGCCGAAAAAACTCAACACACCGGACTCGATTGACATTTCCAGACTGAGATCTGGTAATGTTTTGTCACCGGCATCAAAATCATAAAGCCTTTTAAACCCCGGAGAGGAGGCCTCTATCACGTACTCCGCATTGCCCTGCCGGGCAAATGGGAACACCGCGAGCAATACGTCTGACTTTCCCGGTTCGCAGGTGTATTTGGTCAGGTATTTATCCTCGAGTTCACCATCTTCATCAAAAAGACTTACCTGCAGTTGTACGCTTAGCTGGTTTCCGGTGGTTTGCAGTTCTCCTACCTTAAAAACTTGTTTGGCTGTGAGTTCCTTATCGTCATTGAAGGTCTTTCGTACCACTTCCTTACCGGCTATTTGCTCAATGAGCATATCTTGTCCATAAGCTGGAATACAACTAATAAGAGCCAATATGACGATCAAATTTTTAGACATGGTTCATGCTTGCTAATACCCTTGCAGCCAATATGCTGCTCAAATCAATTCCATTGCTTTCGTGAGGAATGGTGTTGCAGGTAACTACTTTGGCACCTGCTTTTTTCAAATCCTGGTAGGCGTTGCCTGCAAATACCGCGTGTACGCCAATGCAAACGGGCGCTTTCATCCCGGCCTTTTTCAGGTGGCCTACCGTTTCAATCATCGTGCGGGCGGTACTGATTATATCATCTACCAGCACGGGCGTGTGGTTTTTGTATTCATCCACTTGCGGGACTGAAACTTCCACATCGCGGTCGCCATGGCGGGTTTTTTCCAGTACCATAAATGGCGCACCCGCATTAGCCGCCACTTCCGAAACCCATTGCTCGCTTTCGCTATCGGGGCCCACCAATACCGGATTTTCTACATTTTCTTTAATCCATCTGGAAATGGCATTGGCTGCATGGACTACCTCTGTTGGAATTTTGTACACCTCACTAAGAGAACTCCTGCGGTGCAGATGCGGATCAACCGTGATAAGGCTGTCAGCAAAGCCGGAAATGAGCTTTCCAAAATAATCTGAAGTAATGCCTTCACCGGGTTTAAAGACTTTGTCTTGCCGCATATAGGCCAGGTAAGGGGCAACGAGGCAGGTACATTTGGCCCCAAGGCTTTTGGCGGTTTGGCTTAAAAAATAGAGCGGCAGCAGTTTTTCGTCCGGTTCGTGCAGCGTAGCCACCAGCACCACACATTTGTCCTTTACATCGGACAGGATGCGCACATAGGTTTCCCCGTCAGGGAATTGACGAATCGTGGTTTCCCCGATTTCAGCCTTTAGATGTGTACTTAATTTTTCAGTTAATATTTCATTCCCGGGCAGGGAAACAAGTATGATTTTCATATTTCCGGATTATTGTTTGAAGTTTTTCTAAAATGGCAAAACAGGAAGTTCTGATTTGTGCCAAATGGTGTCAGGTGATCTTTGGTGGTACAGTTTATTTTATCCCACTTTCCCTTCAGCAGTTTTGTCAGGGACTCTTCGGAATAGCGCTGAACCGGCAGGCCGCTGCACTTGTCGGGGCCATTCTCAGAAAAAGTACCCAACACAAGGTGCCTTGCGCCACTTTGATTGAGAATATTCAGATATTGCTGAATTTCCTGATCGGAAACCAGGAAATGAAAGGTAGCACGGTCATGCCATAGGTCATAAGCCGAGGGTTTAAACTGTAATATATCTGTGGTAATGAAATTCACCTTCTCCGCCATTTTGCCCAGCCTCTCTTTGGTCTTATGGATGGCTGCCTCCGATATGTCCAGTACAGTGAGGTTTGTGTAATCCTCTTTCAGAAGAAAGTCTATCAACTTGCTTTCACCTCCACCTACATCAATAATGGCTGCCGATTTGGGCAGATCACTTTTCCCGATCCATTCCAAAGAAATTTGGGGGACTTGTTCCGTCCAGCTAAACTGGTTCGGGTTCTTTTCCTGATATATTTTATTCCAATGTTTTTGTCGTTCCATTTTTCAACTGTTATTAAAAATCCTGGCTGAGCTGGATGGATGGACATGGCACCGAGCCATAGCTGCAGTAAACACAGCAATCTCCTTTCCGGGGCTTCAGTAATTCACCGCAATTGGTGCATTCATAAAAATACTGGCAGGCATCCTCGGGCATCCTTTCTTCCTTAACAAAGCCGCAGACCGGGCAGGTGATCACAGAATAGATTTGAATGGCGCGGTTATTATTTCCTTTGTTCATGTTATATCAATTATGCTGCTTTCATTTTGCCGGTAGTACTCCAGTGCGTAATCGAGTTCACCTTGCGATTCGGCATGGATTTCATACAGCGTTTGTCCACTTTCTACTTTGGTTCCTGTTGGCGTCAAAAAATCTACCCCGGCTGTTTTATCGTCCGGTGCTCCGGCCAGCTTGGCTATTTTGGCCAGCTTGCGGTTGTCAATGGCCGCTACCGTTCCTGCCCTTTCCGCTTGTACAGGATGTTGAAACCGTGCCTGCATGGGTTCGCGAAACCCACCTTGTGCCTCGCAGATTGCTATGAACTTCTTTAATGCTTTCCCGGAATTGAGAAGAGTTTCAGCTTTGCTATGGCTATTACCGGGGTCAGCCTTTCCGGAAAGCTCCAGCAGTTCGCCTGCCAATCGTAAGGCACGCTCCCGCAGGTCTGCCGGGGCAGTACCTTCATTGTTTAATACTGCCAGCACATCTCTTGCTTCCAGTGCCGGGCCAATGCCACGGCCCACTGGCTGGCTGCCATCGGTGATTACAATTTTCAATTTCAGACCAACGGCTTCAGCCACCATCGTCATCCTTTTCGACAATTCTACCGCGTCATCAGAAGTGCGCACTTTAGCGGTAGGCCCCACCGGGATGTCAATCACTACATGTGTGCTCCCGGCTGCCACCTTTTTGGAAAGGACGGAGGCTATCATTTGACCTTCGCTGTCAATGTCGAGGGCCTTTTCCACCCGTATCAAAATATCGTCAGCCGGACTCAGTTGCATGGATCCGCCCCAGGCCAGGCAGCCGTTTTCTTGTTTCACTACTCTCTTCATCTCTTCCAACGACAGGTTTACATTGGTGAAAACTTCCATCGTATCAGCCGTACCGGCCGGGGAAGTAATGGCCCGGGAGGAGGTTTTGGGAACCGTAAGCCCTGCAGCGGCAGCAATGGCTACCACGATGGGGGTGGTGCGGTTTCCCGGAAGACCACCAATGCAATGTTTATCGAAAACCCGGGCTGCAGGCCAGTGCAATTTTTGTCCGGCATCCACCATGGCTTTAGTCAGGTGGATGATCTCATCAATATCCAGCCGTCTTCCCGCGCAGGCGGTAACAAAAGCAGCTATTTCCACATTGGAGTAATTGCCTGCAGCCAGATCGCTAACTATATCCTGTATTTGCTTCTCCTTCAGGCGGTGGCCATACACTTTACCCCGCACGGCACTCATGGAGTTAATGGGCGGAAGGTGCGAAAACGCAAGTAAATCCCCCGCCTCCACCTTTAGGGCGGTTATTGCTTTTTCCGAAAGGCTTGCTTCCTCATGGCTCAGCAAGGCTTCATTGTCCAACACATTCAGTGAAGCCACAATGCTGCGGCCTTCATGACTGACCTTTATCCGCGTGAGCGCTTCAAACCCCTCAGAAACACATACCGGACAGTCCCTGCGCATATACACAGTGTGCTCGTTGCGGGTATCAATGCCGAGAGGCTTGAGGATTAATTTGTTTGCTGTTGACATTTTATCGCTTTTTGGAACTAAGGATGATGCGGATAATGTGCATGGTGCAATGAATCAATTTGGTAGTGGTGCTGAATACCGTGCCCGTTGAAATGGCCGTCATCATTGTGGTGAGGGCCGCCATGCGAGTTGTGGTGGTGCTGGTCATGGCCCTGGTTTACAAGCAGCGAATCGTGGTGGTGTACGCTATGGTCATCATGATTGTGATTACCATGATCGTTGTGCCCACCCTGATGATGCACATTGGTGCTGTCGTGGTGGTGGTCGTCATGGTTATTTGCATGCGAATAGTTGTGATGGTGGTGCCAGTACAGAGAATCATGATGATGGAACAGGCTGTCGAAATGATGTTTCTGGCTGTTGTGCTGTGCGTGGACCAGCGAATCGTTGTAGTGCCCCATCATCTGATAGTTTTCTTCCATGCCCTGCACGGCTGCTTTGTCAGCGGCTGAAAGTTCAGGGTTGTCATTCTCTGCTGCCACCGGATCTTCCTTTTGGCAGGATACGGCCAGGAAAATGACCGCTATAACGGATAATAAAATGTTTGAATTTTTCATACTGTTTAGTTTTAAAAATTAGTAATAACCATCCGAATACTTCTTTTGGTGCTTCCAGTGCCTATCCGTACAAAATAGATTCCCTTTGGCAGGTTTTTGGTTGGTAACATCCTCTGGTGTTCTCCTGAATTCTCAATGCCCTGGTCAAAGGCTTTTATGAGCTGGCCCTGGGAATTATAAATGCCAATGCTAACCTGCCCTGGCTCAGCAAGGGTATAACTGAGCGTACTGTTTCCATTAGTAGGATTGGGATAGAGGGACAGGCTCTTGATAGTATGGGGCACTTCTTCCAAACCCACAGATGGTGCAGAACCATCTCCTACATAAATATCATCAATGTAAAGATTGTTGCCGCCATCGGTAACATTTACAATCTTAACCTGGACATAGGTACTGTTGCGGTAGGCGTTTAAAGAGATATAAGCCTCTTTCCACTGGGTAGAATCTGGGATAAACGGGGTGGTTTGCGTGGGGCCGGTGGCCAATGCACTTTGCGTTCTGTAAAATACCCGGTTATAGTTTACACCACAGTCTGTGGACAGGAGTACCAGCATCTCATCTGAAAAAGTGGGGTCTGATTTTGCATACGCCCAACTGAAACTCATGTACACATTGGAATCGGGATTTGCTGTTGTTAAATCAAAGTAGGGCAATACCAACTCATCGGAAGAACCGTAATTCGTATTGATAAGGTTGTTGATTTTTAGGGAGTAGTTTCCTGAAACCGAAGCCATCGAATCCAGTTCCCAGGTTATGCCACCATCCAGGTTGTTGATAGTGAGGGTAGATGGGGGGTAAATTCCACTATCAAAGTTTTCTTTGAAGGATAGCGGGTCACCGGTTCCGGGAAGGCTAACGGTAATGTAATTGGTTATCTCCAGGCTATCGCTGCCCGTGCTGTCAGATACCACCAGTTTTACGGCATACGTGCCCACTGTATTGTAGGTTACGGTTGGGTTTTGGGCAGTTGAAGTTGTAGGGGTGCCTCCTGAAAATGTCCATTGCCAGGTTGTAGGGTTATTGAGGGAGATGTCCATAAAATAGACGCTATTGCCGACACATATATCAGTAGTGAGTGTAACAAAATCGGCTGTTACGGGGCAAACGGAAGGAGCCACATAATTGCTGTCGCACCCGGTTGCTACCAGGTTGGCCGGCTGCCATATCTGTGTACGGATGGTATCGAGGGTGGCTTGTATGCGTTGCCTTTGCCCGTTCGTAAACATATTTTGACAGGTACCCGGAGTATAGTTCATGTAATTTTCTTTCTGGTCGTTTTTATCGGGCACATCATTAGAGCAGGTGTTTTTGGTGCTGCAGTTATAACTTGGCAAAGCCTGTGGCGGTGTATCGCATACATAATCGCCATCGGAACAAGTATCGGTTCCACAGCCGTTATTAAAGGTGTGGTAAAGCCCGAACCAATGGCCCAGTTCATGGGTGGTGGTTCTTCCTACACCAGATGAAGCGGTTCCTGTATTTCCAAAAAGGTTGTGCCTCACTACTACACCGTCCTCAGCGGGTGGCCCTCCGGGAAAGGAGGAATAGCCCCCTACATTTCCATTAATGCTTTTTACAATGTAGATATTCAGGTAACGGGTATTGTCCCAAAAGCTCAGTTCTTTCAAAAGTGCCCGTTGATAGCTTTGATGATTGGTAAGTGGAGAATTGACTCTTATAATGCCGTTGGTACAATTGCCGTACGGGTCTTTTTTGGCCAAACAAAAGCGGACTTTGGTATCCACCCCATTGCCATCACCATTGGTGCCGGGCATTTTTCCATAATCTTCATTGAGGATTTGTATCTGGCTTTGTACCTGCGCATCAGAGATGTTTTCCAGGCCTCCGTTGTGAATGATGTGTACCACTACCGGTATAGTTCGGACACTATCTGAAGATTCTTTTTTAAACGCTGAAGCCAACTTCTTTTGGAGGGCAGCCTGTATTTTTCCTTCTGCCGCCTGCAGGGATTTATTATTGGTATACTGGTCAAAATAGCAGGGTATGGTATTTTGCGAAAACAGCGAAAAACTGCTAAGGGCCAGCAAGGCTATGAAACAAGTATTTTTGATTCTCATATTGTGTTTTTATTGGTGTTTGTCTAATTGGGAAACTTTAAATTTTTTCTGCAAAACAAGGGCAGTGGCTATCTGTTCCCATTTCATACCCAGCTCCTTTTTGCACCAATCTATCAATTTTGCCTGTTCACCTTCAGCAATGGCGTTCACTGTTTTTTCCAGTTCCTTCTTTAAAAGGCTTTCATCAAAACTCACTCTTTTTAATATGGCCTGATGATATTCCAGCGTATTCATATTATTCTGTTTTTTGATTCAATTCTTCAATTTCGTATAGCTTTGGCACTTTAGCCTCCCAGCCATACGTGTCTTTTATCTTTACCCGCAGGGCATCGGCTGGGTGAGGCTCTCCGTGGGTGATAAAAATCTTTTGAGGGGCACTTTGGATCTCACTCAGCCAATTCAAAAGTTCATCCTGGTCTGCATGGGCAGAAAGCCCGTGCAGGGTATCCACTTTGGCTTTTACACGATAATATTTGCCGTAAATCTTTAGCTCTTCGGCACCCTCCTGGAGGTGGCGCCCGTTGGTGCCTTCCGCCTGGTATCCGGCCAGCAAAATTGTAGTGGTTTCCTTGTAACTGTACTGCGCCAAATAGTTGAGTATGCGGCCACCGTTTACCATACCACTGCCGGCTATGATTACCTTTGGCTTGCTGTCTCGCATAATTTCCAGTGTGTCTTTGTAAGAGGTGGTCACCTTTATATTGCGGCACATCTCTTCGCAATCGGCAGCACTGAGTTTGTGCCATTTACTGCTGTGGTGAAGAATTTTCAGCACATTGGCTCCCATCGGGCTGTCCAGGTACACCGGAATGTCGGGGATGCTCCGGGCATTTTTCAACTGCCAGAGGTAATACATCAGCAATTGGGCTCGCTCTACGGCAAAACTGGGGATGAGCAGAATACCATTGCTTTCTATGGTTTCAAGAATGTGTGTTTTCAGACGTTCCATTATATCTTCATGGAGGTGCCTGCGGTTGCCATAAGTGGACTCGATAAATAAAATATCTGCTTTTTCAGGCTTTTGCGGGGGATGCAGCAAAGGGTCTTCGCTACGGCCAATGTCACCGGAAAAGACCAGCAGCTTTCCATCCACTTCCAGTTCTATAAAAGTAGAGCCAAGGATGTGGCCGTTGTAACGGTGGCGGTAGCGGATGTTTTCGCCCAACGCTATCCATTTGTCAAGCGGTTGCTGCCTAAACAGGGGCAGGGTTTTCTCCACGTCTTTCGAGTCATAAAGAGGTTCTGCAGGCTTATGTTTTGAATAGCCTTCCTGGTTTACCCGCTCTGCACGCTCCTCCTGTATTTTGGCACTGTCGCGAAGAATAACTTCAGCTATCTCCAGCGTGGGGGCGGTGCCATACACCGGGCCGCGATAGCCCATTTTCATTAGCCTGGGTAAAAAGCCCGTGTGGTCCATATGGCCATGGGTGAGGATGACCGCATCTATAGAACCGGCTTCCACCGGCAGGTAGTCCCAATTGAGCTTGCGCAGGTTTTTTACACCCTGAAAAAGTCCGCAATCAATTAGGATTTTTTTCTCAGCGGTCTCCACCAAATACTTGGAACCGGTAACGGTGCCGGCTGCGCCCAAAAAGTGGATGTTGATGTAGGGTGATTTTTCCATTTTTCTTATTTTTAATGTCCGCCACAGCAAGGTGTTAGCGGGTTTTCGCCTTTGTTGTTTTCACTTAAATCCATTATTGCCCTGTACAGAATAGGATAATCTTCCTTGATGAGCAGGGCTACGTTTTTGGTGCTTTGTGAGTCTGAGGTTACCATTTCCAGCAGCACCTCAAGTGCCTCTTCGAATTTTCGCGGTTCAGCTTCCATTACTTTGTAAAAAGGTTCTAAATCCGTTTCATTTGATGATTTCTTTTCCCTGGTTTTCATTTTATCGGTATTTAAGATTGTAAAATATTGCATACTCCTTCAGCCTCTTCCATCACCTTTCGTTTCCGGTTTTCCGATAGCGATAATTGGTCTAAAAACCCCGGCTTATCGCAAAGCTGGCGGCAGAGCACTATTCCGCGGTCCAGCAATGCCTGTTTATCTTTTCCGGATAGTGTGGTAAGGCAGGTAATGGGATGTGCACCTGTTTCATCTATCCAATGCTTAAGGCTTTGGTTATGCGGGTAGTCCCAACTCAGCAGTTGCAGCCCTACACATTTTCCATATTCAATGGCATCCGTGGTAAAGCGGGTATTGGTGGCTACCCAGCCCTGGTGAAATTTATTACCATGGCCCTGTTTTTGGAGCCAGGCCGCTTCCACATCTTTGAACCTGGACTGTATATAAAGCGGGATTTTCACATCACAGCGCCTGCCCTGGTCGCTGTGAAATTTGCACTCCACCATAAAATGCTTTTCCGCTTTTTGGGCTATTACATCCACTTCGTGCTGCACACAATTTCCCTGTACTATTTGTCCCGTTCGGGTTTCATACCCCTTAGCCTTTAGCAGTTCGGTCACATAGAGCTCAAACGGAAAGCCGGTAGGGCCAAGCTGTAAAAGTGCCTTCTTGAGATTGTAGCGGGCAGCAGCGGGACGTTCTTTTTTCCGCAGCAGCGCAAAAGCTTTCTTGTAGATCTCTTTGGTGGAAATACCTTCATACAGGATTGGCTGCACCTGTTCCACCACTGCATCTATCACTTTTTCCTTTGCACCGGAGTGCTGCAACGACTGCCGCAGTTTTTCCACATCAAAAGGGGCCTTTTCACCGGAGTACTTCGTAACGTTTATTTCTCCTCTATTTTTCATCCAGAATTATTTCGTTTTTATTTTCCCCGCCTTTTTCAAAGCAGTCCAGGTTGTAAATGCTGGTTTCTGCAATATTCCTCAATGCCGTCTCAGTTAAAAAAGCCTGGTGGCTGGTGATGAGTACGTTCTTAAAAGTCATAAGGCGTGCAATGGTATCGTCCTGCAAAATGTCTTCGGAGTGGTCTTCAAAAAACAACCCTTCTTCCTCCTCGTACACGTCCATTCCGAAATAACCGATGTGGCCGGTTTTCAATGCTGCAATTACAGCCTTAGTATCCACCAGGCCGCCCCGGCTGGTGTTGATGAGCATCACTCCCTTCTTCATCCTTTCAATTTTTTGTTGATTTATGAGATAGCGCGTACTTTCTGTAAGGGGTACGTGCAGGCTGATGATGTCGCTTTCGGCACAAAGCTTCTCGCAACTCACATATTCCAATCCGAATTTCTGTTGCAATTCCAGACTTGGCTCAATATCGTGCGCCAGCACACGGCAGCCAAAACCATCCAGAATGCGGACCAGTACGGCTCCTATCTTTCCTACCCCGATAATGCCCGCTGTTTTTCCGTTCAGGTCAAAACCGGTGAGGCCATCCAGCGAAAAGTTAAGTTCCATCACCCTGCGATTGGCCCGGATAAGTTTGCGGTTCAGGGCCAGGATGAGCGCGGTGGCGTGCTCGGCAATGGCATAGGGGGAGTAGGCTGGCACACGGGCCACTTTTATACCCAGTTCTTTGGCCTTCTTCACATCTACATGGTTAAAGCCGGCCGAACGCAGCGCGATGTATTTTACCCCTATCTCATTCAACTTTATCAGTACCGGTGCCGAGGCATCGTCTCCTGCAAACAGGCATATCGCTTCACTGCCCTGTGCAAGGGATGCGGTCTCCTCGGTTAATCGCACATCCAGCCACTGGAATTCGTGCTTATCACCGTTGGCCGTTTTCAGGCTGGGTTTATCAAATTTATGGGTGCTGTAGTTGGTGGTTTTCATGATACGCTTATTGAGGGGGTGAAAATCGGTGTGTGTTTAGGTGTCACATTTTTGAGGTATTGCTCTGCTATCAGCCTGGCCATAAAATAGCACAGTCCCGATTCTGCGCCCTGGTTGATGTTGACGTTGTTTTTCTCCAGCCCGTCATAACAGGCCCCGTTGGCCGGGTTGTACATAATCTGTTTCAGGTGATTGTTGCCCAGAAACCAACTGAAAGCCACTTTTAACTGGTCAGCAAATTTCTTTTTACGGGTTACCTGGTAAAATAAATCCAGTGAAAAAATGGTATAGGCCACTTCTATAGGCTGCTCACCGTGCAAGGAGCGCTTATTCCTTTTGTCAAACCAACCGTCATTTGAAATAACTTTTATCTGGCCTTTCATAAAATAATGGGAGAGCAGAAAATCAAAGGTGATTTCGGCAATCTCTTGATATTTTTTGTTTTTGGTGATAAGCCAGGCATACATCAGTGCTTCCGGCAATATAGGGTTGGCATAGGTGAGGTAATCTTCAAACCACTCCCAGTTGTGCCCGGCAGTGATGTGGTAAATGCGCAGCAATTCATCGGCAAGTGATGTGGCTATTGCATCAAGTTGGACATTAGGCTTTGCCTGCAGGTAATAATAAATGCCTTTTAAGGCAAAGCCGATGGCACGGGGCGAGGTAAATTGAATATCGAATTGTATGGCCCTTTTTAAACAATCTTCCGCTTGCCTGATCATTTCTTTCGACAGACCTTCTGTGTCGGCCAATAAATAGCCCAATGCCCAAATGGCCCTGCCATTGCTGTCTTCAAGATTTACCTCCGCATTTTGAGGGGTGAAATGGCCGCCATAGTTCAGGTAGTTAAAAAACCCACCATCACTCTGCTGGCAATATTCTATGAAATTGAGGAAAATGGCGGCCAGGCGCAGTGCTTTAGCTTTTCTATGCAAGCGGAAATACATCAGCATGGCCACCAGCGCTCGCGCATTATCATCCAAAGTATAACCGAATGCAGGGTCTGGCTCACAAAATTGTGAAAACTGAAGCATACCAAAATCCGTGGTCATGTCCTCAATATGGTCGGTTTTTATAGGTGGTAGCTGAAATTCCAACGGGCTGTCATACCGGAGGTATTCCTGAAAAATGTGGGAATACGCGATGGCCGCATTTTCCCAACTGTTGGCACGCATTTTAGAGAAAGCGTTCCGGCCCATTTTTATCCCAAGCATTGGTTGAGACAGTAAGTTTATCAGTGCTTCGCTGATTTGCACGGGCTTATCAAAATCTTCCAGCAAAATACCGGTTGCAGGATCGAGGCATTCCTTAGCGTGCGGTATGGGTGTGGAAATCACTGGGCTTCCACAGCTCATGGCATAGGCAAAAGTTCCGCTAACGGCCTGGTGCGGATCTTTGGATGAAAAAATATAGGCATCAGTCAAAGTGAGATACTCAAGCAATACAGGCAGTGGCAGGTATTCATTTACAAATTCTACCGATTTGGAAATGCCCAGTTCCTCTACAAGTTCCTCCAGGTAATTACGGTATTTTTCACCTTCTTTTTTCACCACCTCGGGATGTGTTTTGCCTAAAATGAGATAAAGCGTATCCGGGAAATGCCTTAACACTTTAGGCAAGGCACGCAGGGCGGTCTCTACATTTTTGTTCTCGCTCAGCAGCCCAAAGGTTGACAGTACCCTATTATGCCGGAAACCATACCTGGCCTTTAGTTCCTGCTTCCTTTTCCAAAGCACTATATGGGTTCCGTGGGGAATCACACAAACCTTTTCAGGGTTTACCCGGTAATCTTCCTGAAGGATATCGGCTGATTTTTGGGTAAGCACAATCATTTTTTCACTAAGGTCTTCCAGGGCATTCACCAGTTTGAGGCGTTTTTCATCGGGCCGGGGGAGAACGGTATGAAACACGCAGCAAGCCGGGATATTAAGCCTGAGCAGGAATGCCACCAGGTGGCTGCCATATTCACCACCGTAAAGACCAAATTCATGTTGTATGCACACCATGCCTATATCGCTTCTTTCATTCAGCTTATCTGCCACGGAAAAGAAAGAGTCCATCTCTGCAGCATTTATAATGTAGTTTACTTCGGAAGGGTAGTCCCTGCCCAAGTTGCAGCCGTTTTCCAGGGCACAAACTTCTATTTCCAGGCTGGTCCCAAAGCTCTTGTGAATGGCCGAGACCAGGTCTCGCGAAAAAGTGGCTATGCCACACTCCCTGGGAGGGTAGGAGGTTATCATTAGTATTTTACGTTTTTCCATGGGTCACATTTTTTTTCAGTTCACTTAAAAGTTGACTCTTACTTACACGGGCCACGGCAATATGCTTATCTGCGGCCCCGTAATAGATGTAGAGGTCATCACCAAAGAGAGCAGAGCCTGTGGGGAATACTACGTGGTTTACCACGCCCTCTTTTTCCCATTGTTGTGACGGGCTGAACAGCGGATAAGGCAGGCGGCCAATTACCTGAAAAGGGTCTTCCAAATCCAGCAGGGCCGCAGCAGCATGATAGGTTTTACCGATATTGGTTTCGCATACACCGTGATATATTATCAGCCACCCCTCATCGGTTTCTATGGGAGGGCTACCGGCCCCGATGTAGTTTACTTCAAAATCATAGAGCGGGTCGAGCAGGATATATTCGGTAAGGTTTTTTATATGGTCTTCCCAGAATGCCTTGGTAAGGTCTTCCCACTTTTCGAATTGCACCATCTGAATGCCCGGCCAGATGCGGTGAAGCATCACAAATTTTCCATTTATTTTTCTGGGAAAAAGCACAATGTCTTTGTCCCTGAGCAGGCGGTTTTTTTCTTCTACCAGGCCTATCTGGGCAAACAGGTTATAGTAATGATAGTACTTGGGGTTTAGCTTTTCACGTATGCAATGCTCCAGGTGAAATTTGTATTCCTGATAGTTTACCGGTGGGGTAATTATTCCCTTTTTGTCAAAATGTACCAGGTCTTTGGAGGTAGCCAATGCCCCCATGGCATTCACTCCATCGTAAGCGGTATAGGTTAGGTAGTAGGTGTCTTCTATTTTTACGATGCGGGCGTCCTCCACTCCGTGCTTTTCATAGTCGTGCTCCCGTGCAATCAGCGGTTCAGATTTTCGCTCCACTAATTTCAATGGCCCTTCGGTTTTCGCATACCCGATGGTGGAAAAGTTTCCATCCTCTACCGCCCGGTAGAAAATGTGTACGTTATTTCCTTCCTGGTAAATGCCCGGGTTTAGCACCCCATTGTTTTCGAATGAATTATCTGTGGGGCTTAATAAAAGCCCTTCTCGTGTTACCTCTATCATAATTTTTAGGTGTTAAGCATTTTCATCAACCCTTCCAATTCCTCACTTACCCGATGCTGCTTCACCACCTGCTCAAAAGGTGTAAGGCTCAACTGATTATTCATAAGCCCGGCCATAGCTGCGCTTTCACCGGCCAGTAACGCCTCTACTGCTGCTGCTCCCAGACGCATTCCCAGCATCCGGTCGGCAGCGGAGGGACTGCCCCCGCGCTGCACGTGGCCAAGCGTGGTAATGCGCAAATCCACCCCGGGATTAACTTCGCGGATTTTTTCTGCAACCAGGCCAACGCCCAGTTCGTCCCCTTCCGATACCACCACTATCAGGGCTTCTTCGCTGTGGTAGTGGCGCACCGTTTCCAGCAGGCGGACAAAATCGTCCCCGCTCTCAGGTATCAATATACCATCGGCACCCGTGGCCAAACCGGAATGTATGGCGATATAGCCTGAATCGCGGCCCATTACTTCCACCAGGAATATGCGGTTGTGCGACTCGGCCGTGTCCCTTATTTTGTCGATGCTTTGTATGGCGGTGTTTACGGCCGTATCGAAACCAAGGGTGAAATCGCTGCCGGTAAGGTCATTATCAATGGTTCCGGGAATGCCGATGGCTGGGATCTTGCATATTTCTTCAAAGGCCAGCAAGCCGTTAAATGTACCATCGCCACCGATGGCAATAAGGGCATCTACCTCTTTTTCTTCCAGCTTTTGCAGGGCTGCTTTACGGCCTCCCAACGTGCGGAAACGTTCACTGCGGGCTGTTTTAAGCAGAGTGCCGCCACGGTGGACCGCCTCTTGAAGGGCTTTCGCTTTTAGTTCCACAAAATCTCCGTCAATCATCCCTTCAAAGCCCCTGCGGATACCGGTTATTTTAATGCCGTGGGATTCTGCCGCTTTGGCCGCTCCATACAAGGCGGCATTCATCCCTGGCGAATCGCCTCCGGAAGTGAAAATACCGATGTGCTTTACATTTTTGTCCATCGCTTACAATTCTTCCTTTACCTCTCCGCACTTCATCATCTTCTCCCCGAAGTAGGGGTTGCGGATTTGCTTCGTTTCGGCTATCCAGTAAGCGCCTTTGCCGTCAAAAGCCATAGGGCAATAGGTGGCGTAGAGCTCCATTTCCTCTTTGAGTTCAAAACTCTTTACCGTGCAGTACACAATTTCAGAGATGTGGCTAAAGTAGGAGCGCTTTTCTTCCAGGCCTTGCACGTGCTGCATTTCGGCCAGCTTGTCTTTATAAAGCGAAGCGTGTTGTTCCCAGGCTTCTTTACCTTCTCCCTCTAAGGAAGAACCATCCACTGCTTCCACCATGGAGGACATTTTCGCTGCGGCTTTGTCGATTGCGGAGGCATTGCTGTTTACCAGGGCATTTTTCATTTCCAGGTAGGCGTTTATCACCTCCTTCATCTTCTGGTTCACAGCCTTACCCGCCAGGTATGGATCATCAAGAATGATGATGTCCTGATGGGCAAAATTGTTGCGGATGGACTCGTGTTGGCGGTGCATCGTCTCTTCCTGCTCCATTTCATTGTGGTGTTCTTCCATCATGGAGTGGTCATGTGCCCCTTCTTTGGCTTCCATATCCCGGTGGTGTTCATGGTCGTGGTCGCCATGTTCGTTCTGTTGATTGCCATTGCAGGCGCTCAGAATAGTAAGGATCGCAAGACTTGTGCTCATTAAAATTGATTTCATTGTTTTCATATTGTTGTTGTTTTAAGATTAGAATTCGTTTCATAGGCAGGTTTTTTCCCATACCAACGGTTGAACACCATACAGGCCGTCAAATCTCCGGTTACGTTTACTGCGGTTCGGAACATGCCCAAAAGTCTTTCTACACCAATAATGATGATAATACCTTCGGCCGGAATACCGGCACTACTGAGCACAGATGCCAGGATGACTACCCCACCGCCCGGAATGGCGGGCGTGCCAATAGAGGCCGCCACAATGGTTATGACCACCACAATGATGTTCAGCAGGCTCATTTCCAGCCCGTAGGCCTGGGCTATAAAAAGGGTGGTAACGGTTTGATAGAGGGCGGTACCATCCATATTCACCGTAGCTCCGATGGGTATAATAAAGTTGCTGATGGATTTATCTACCTTGAGGTCTTCCTCGGCAGTTTGCAGCGAAAGTGGCATTACTGCGGCTGAACTGGTCGTGGAAAAAGCCAGCAATTGAGCGTCCCGGATTTTCCTGAGAAAGTGAAAAGGATTGCTCTTGCCAAGTAAGGCTACCAGGGTAAGGTAAACTCCCACCAGCAATAACAATCCGGCCAGTACCACCAGAACATAATAGCCCAGCCCAGCCAGTGAGCTGAGCCCCACGCTGGAGGTAAGCTGAGCCATAAGGCCAAAAACAGCTATAGGCACAAGTTTCATGGCCCATTTCACTACGGTCATGCAAATTTCCTGAATGGCACTGAGCAGCAACTTTACCGGGCGCAATAGGTTTTCGGGCAAGGCCAGCACCGCCACGCCAATGATAATGGTAAATATCACGATGCTCAGCATCTCGCCACTTACCATGGCCGCCAGCGGGTTTTCGGGAAGCAGGTTGGATATGGCACCGGGTATGCTGTTGATACCAAAGGAAAGTTCAGCACCTCCCTGGGCCGTGCCGGCCAGTTCCTCAGCGTGTTCGGTAGTGGCTTGCTCGTGCAGGTAGTTGCCCGATTTGAAAAGTGTGGCCAGTATTACACCTATGGTAACAGAAATGGTGGTGGTGCCCACAAAATAAAGCAAAACACCGCCACCCAGTTTTTTCAGGTTTTCTTTGTCGTTGCTGGCAATGCCGGTGATGATGGAAGCCACAATCAGCGGTATCATAATCATCTGTACCAGCTTGAGAAACAGGATGCCGGGCAAGGCCAGCCAATTGCCCAATACATCTGCTGTATCCTTACTCAACCAACCATTTTGTGGGCTTAGCAACAGGCCAAAACCCACTCCCAGAAACAGGGCGATAATCACCTTCAGCCATAGGCGGTTCTCCACCAACTTTTGCAAGTAGGTGTTCAGTGATTTCAGGCTCCTTATTTCCGAATCAAAGATGCTCATTGGTTTATACCCAGACTTTTATTGGTTTTGACAATAGATTTTTCTGCACTTTCTTCAATTCCGGTGAGGGAGCGGATGGCATCAATCGTCTCCGGGATTACGATGGCCTGGTTGTCCACCACGTAGGCATAGAAAAGCTCATCGCCCTCCACTTTCAGCATATCCTCCCAAAGGGCTACTTCATACATATCGCCCCAGGGCCTTCCGGCATCCAAATACATTTCTTTTATGGTGTTATTGGATACCAGTCCATCACTATAATTGATAAATTGAATACGGCTGGAGGTTTTGAAAGCCTCCAGCACCTCTTCTTTTGACGCCTCACGGGTAAGCCGTACATTCCAATAGTGGAGATGGCTCAGCGTCTGGGGCACTTTTACCGCTGCTGTTATCACATCCAGTTCAGGATCCACGCTTTGGGCATCGGGTCCCTGGTGGCTGGGGATGTCTTTTTCAGGAACCATGGTGTTCATAATCCCGCCCAGGTGGCTTTCCCACGGATCAGTTGCCCTGCGCAGCAAAGTGCCCCGTGCGCTTTGCAGCAATCCCGTCCGCTTTAGTGCTGTAAGGGTTCTTAAAATTGAAGTGGTATTGCACGACACTACCCGGGTGCTGTCCCGGTTAAGGGCAGAAGCGTAGTTGTTTTCCGCACTAAAGGAATGCCCGGTAGTCTCGTGTTTTTCGCCCCCTTGCAGGATAAATTTTATGCCCAGCTTTTTGTAGTTTTCCACGTTCTGAGCGGCAATCTTTTTTGGGGTACAGTCCACGGCCAGGTCTGCCTGGCTGAGCAGTTCATCCATATCCCCTTCAACCGGTATCCCCGCTGCCTGCATATTTTGGCGGGCTTCGGCAGTAGCTGCATAAACCAGGTATCCCTTCCTGACGGCAGTTTGTATGCGCCAGTCGCTAATCACGTCAGCTACCCCGGTGAGGTCCATATCGTCTTGCAGGGCTATTGCATCGGCCACTCTCTTGCCGATGACGCCATATCCGATGACTGCTATTTTTTGCTTTTTCATAATTTTTGGTTTTTAGTGTTGATGTGAATATTGTTGATATTGGACAGGCCAAAAATGACCATCACAAAGCTTTGGCCGATCTCAATAATCGTTATGAGCTTTGCCGGAGTGGACAGCGGAGCGACATCTCCATAGCCCACTGATGCAAAAGTCACTACGCTGAAATAAAACAGTTCAAACAGGTGGTCCAGGTACCCAAGTCCTTTAGTAGTTTCCAGGCCTTTGAAAGAGCTGGAATTGGCGGCATTGAGGCAGGTGTAGTCTGCAGCAAAAGAGAAAATTATCAATACTATAAGAATCCCGAAAACCGAAAGCAATTGCCTGAATGAGTGGCATAGCCGGATGGATTTATTGACCTGCTTGAAAGTAAAGAAGGTGAAGTACAGTGTTTTGAAAAAGGCAAGCACCACCACCACATAAGGCACCCAACCAAGGCTGTGGTCAATAAACCGCATTAGGTACACATAGGCCACGGCCACCGCTGCCACCACCAAGAGGGCAGGGCTAATCTGCCGGAAAAATGACCATAGGAATTGTTGCGGGTTGTATGTCGTCATATCAGTTTAAAATTTGGTTTATCAATACATATAAAATCCCCACAAGGAGTACGCTGCCAAATGCGGCCCCTACCTTGTGGCCTACTTCGCGCCCGCCTTTCCAAATGCTGATACCCATCTTTACAAGGGTGTTGCTGAGGGTGGCTGTTACCACCACCATAGCAGCGGTGGCAGCCGAAATAGATTGACCGCCCAGCTCGGCCATACTAATGGTAATGGCATCGGTATCGGCCAGGCCAGAAATGATGGCAGAGAGGTAAAGCCCCTTATCGCCCAGATACATACCGGCATAATAAACCGTGTGCAGTATGCCTACAAACAAAGCCCCGAAGCTGAGCGCGCTTAAGATATTGAGCGGGTTCCCTATTTTTATTTCCTGTTCGGTTTCAGGCTTTTTCTTTCTTCGCCACAAGCGCCAGGAGAAAAATATGGCCGTGCCAAACATCAGGCTGAAAGGCAGCCATAAATAGGTGAGCAAGGCAGGGTTGAAAATAAAAGCCAGCAGGGCAAGCCTCGGAAACATTATGGAAGATGAGATTACGATGCCCGAGGCATAAGACCCGGCCAGTCCGGGATTTTCTTTGCCTTTGGGCGCAAAAGACCAAGCTACTGCTGTGCTGGAAATGAGTCCGCCCAATAAAGCGGTGAGAAAGATGCCCTTACCGGAACCAATGAATTTTACCAAAAAGTAACCCGCAAAATTCAACAGTGATACAATCACCACAACCCAGCCAATGGTGTAAGCATTGAGGATATGCCCCGGCCCAAAATCACGGCTTGGCAAAAAGGGCAGAATCAATAGCGCCAGAATGAAGAACTTGATGATGGACAATAGTTCTGCGTGTGTAATCCGCTTTAGCGTAGAGGTGAAAGTCTCTTTTAAGGCCAATAGCGTTACAATTATCACCGCGCTGGCGAGTGCTGCTTTGTATAAGTGCAGGGCAACCATTGCCCCTAGCACAAAGGTGACTACCAATGCAAAATGCGTAGTGTGGCCGGGTACACCGGGGGTCTTATTAAAATGGTCGAAGCCCAGCAACAGGATAAGGGCAGGCAGGACCACGACCACCGGCCATACGCCATAATCTGCCGGAAGGCTGGCCAACAAAAAGCCCAGAATGCTTACTATGGGAAAGGTGCGAATGCCTGCCGTGGAGTTTTGTTGAAGCTTATTAAATTCACGTTCCAGGCCAATGATGAGGCCAATGCCCGTGCTCAATAAAAGACCGGTTAAAAAGGGACTGAGATAATTATATATTTCTTGGTGTGGCTCCATCTCAGTTTGGTTTCTTTTTATGGAGTTTATGAAAACCAAGTAGCGAAGTGGCCACCAGCAGGCCACCGGTTATATAAAAAGGGCTGCCCGGGCTGAGGGCATATAATGCGGTACCTGCCAGTGGGCCGGTGATCTGGCCTATGCCGCTAAAGGACGACTGCATGCCCAGCGCCCAGCCTGATGAGCTGGGATCTTTGAGTGAAACCAGGGCCAGCAAATTCGGCACTATCAGGGAGGAACCCAGGCCGAAGATACCAATGGCCAAAAGGATAACCCATTGGGTCTGACTGAGCACAAACACCGGAAGGGTGAGGCCGGCAATCAGAAAGCCCAGGGCCATTTGTTTTTCGGGGTTACGGATAACCAACGAACCCCACTTGGCCACAATCGGTTGCAAAACGGCCATTACCAACCCACATATAAGCAGGCCTGCGCCAATAAAAGCCACCGAAAACTGCCCGGAATCTTTAATGAACAGCGGAAAGATGCTTTCAAAAGAGGTAATGCCCAGTTGCAGCACCAGCGAGAGCAAGAGCAGCCTTCCGAAGAGGGGCCATTTTCCTTGAGGGAATATCACTCCTGTTTGCCTACTGCGGGCCTTGGCAACTTTAATGGGTCTGATGTTCTGCAAAAAGGTCAGAGCCAGGACAAGGGTCAACAACCCGATGAGCGCCAACACGATAAATGGAATGCTGAATCGGTCAATCAGCAAGTGCAAGGAAGGCTCCCAGGGCAGGTGCCAGTTGCTGCCTATCAGCAGCCCACTGATGCCCGGCCCGGTTACCACTCCGGCACTTACGGCCGTACCGGCCCAGGCCATAGCTTTGGTGCGGTTTGCCTCTTCGGTGATCTCTGAGATAAAGGCGTTGATGACTGGCACCAGGAATGCGGAAAACAGACTACCAACAATTCTGGCCACATACAACATAGTAAGGCTGGTGCTGAAGGCGATCATCACTTGCATCAGTGTGAAACCACCCAATCCTAATATTATGGGCCATTTAGGTCCCATACGGTCGGCAATCTTTCCCCATAATGGAGCGGTAAAGACTAGCGCAACCGGGTAGATGGCGGTGAGGATACCGAAGTGAAAAGCGATATTGCCTGGTGGAGTGGATGAAGCCATGATCCGCTCCAGGAAAAAGGGCAATACCGGCAACAGCACGCCATAGCCCATCATCACCACAAAAAGGCAAGTGAGTAAAATGAGCAGGTTGCTATGTATTTTTGGCGCTGTCATGCTGCGGATGTTTTATTGAGGTTGGCTTTTTCAGTTGACGGAGAATTAATCCATAGCAGGATGGAGCCCAATATGCCAGCCAGGGCCGAGGTAAACAGGATGCTGAGCTTGGCCACATAGCGCATCTCAGGACATTGAAATGCCAGGTCGGTAACAAATAACGACATAGTGAAACCAATACCTGCAATAAGGGCTACTGCACAAAGCTGCCCCCAGGTAATGCCTTCTCCCAATTTTGCCACCTTAAGTTTTACCAATAGCCAGGCAGTGCCACTGATACCCACAAACTTGCCCACAATAAGGCCTGCCATAATGCCCAGGCTGATATTTTGTGCCAGCAGTGATATCAGGTTCCCGTGAATGTGAATCCCAGCATTAACCAATGCAAATAGGGGCAGGATGAAAAAGCCTATTATGGGGGATAATGCGTGTTCTATTTTTTGTAAAGGGGTTTCCGCGTCATTGGTCTTTTGCTTGATATTTTCAAGGATTTCCAATTGGTGTTCAGAAATAAAACTTCCACCAATGGGCTTGGCATCGATGAATTGCCGATGCAGGCTTGTTAAGTCCTGTACATAATCTCCTTCTTTAATTTTTACCCTCCCGGGGATGGAGAAAGCGATTAGAATACCGGCAATGGTGGGGTGTACCCCTGAAAAAAAGAAGGCCAGCCACACACCTCCAATACCAATTATAGCATAAAACCAGGCACCTCTTATTCCCATAAAATTTCCTCCCACCAGAATGAGGAAGAAGATAAGGGCGTACAAAAGGTCTATTTCAGCAATATTGGAAGTGTAAAAAAATGCGATTACCAGTACCGCTCCCAAATCATCAACAATAGCCAGGGCTACCAGAAAAACCTTTAATGCTACGGGCACGCGTTTGCCAAAAAGGGTAAGCACCCCCAGGGCAAAGGCAATGTCGGTGGCCATAGGAATGCCCCAGCCATCCTGCCCGTCTCCGGCAAAATTGAAAAGGGAATAAAGCATTGCCGGCAATACCATACCTCCTATGGCCGCACCAATAGGCAATATGGCCTCGCGAGGGTTTGATAGCCGGCCACCCAGTATTTCCCGCTTTAGCTCCAAGCCCACAAAAAGAAAGAAAACAGCCATTAGGCCATCATTAACCCACAGCAACAATGGCTCTGCCAGAGCAAACTCACCGATTTGTACAGCGATTTCAGTATGGATGAGGCTATGATAGATTTCCTGCCAAGGGCTGTTGGCCCACACCAAGGCGATAACTACCGAAATGAAAATAGCCACACCTGACCAAACCTGACGGTTTTCCTTTAGGTTTTCCATGAAAATCACCAATATTTTCGGGCTTAACATGCTCATGTGTTTTTCAATGATCTTTTCATTTTAAAAGTCAGCTTTAAGCCCCACCATGAATGCTCTGGGCATACCGGGACGAACTCCTGCCGGCCTTCTTGCTACAATGTACATCTGGTCCGAGATATTGGTAACATTGGCAAAAAGGGAAATATTCCTATGCGCCCTATAGCTAACACTGGCATCGAGCACGAAGTAAGCATCTGTTTTTGCATCAGGAAGCAGGTCACCCTGTCCTGGCTCAGTCCGCATCTCATCCAAATATTTACCACTAAGGTTTATATTAAAGCGCCTATGCTCCAGTCCCAGCATAATGACAAGCTGATTCTTTGCAAAATAAGGAAGCTCATCACCTTTTTGTACATTTCCCCACCCTTCAAAATCGCTTTCAAAACTTGAAAGAAAGGTGGCATCGGTCAAGGTATAAACCACTGATACCGGCAAACTGAAAGAGGCGCTATGGCTGGCGAGTAAATCATAGCCTGCCTGCAATTCCAGTCCTTGGGTTACTACAGCACCCCCATTAAACAATTGGTTGGTCCCTGCCCCACCGGCAGCAGTAAGGTCAGTACCCAACAGGTTGTCATAATCGCTGTAAAATGCCACCGCCTGGGCACTAAATGCATTTTTACGGTAACGGACTCCCAGTTCGTAGTTTATGCTTTTTTCCGGCTGGGTCCCCTCTTTGGAGCCGGGAGGGGAAAAGCCTTTGTGCACACCACCAAAAGCACTTAGGTGTTTGGTGAATTTGTAATCCACACCCATGCCGGGAATGAAAACATCTGTTTGATTGCTTCTTTGTTCAAGATCGGTTCCTGTTCGGTCAGGGTCACTTTTGCCGTAATCCTGCCTTTCGATAAAGATATTTTCATAACGAAGCCCAGGAGTAAGCGTAAGCTTGCCATAATTTACCCGGTATTGAATGTAGGAGGCAAAGGCATTAGCGGTTTCAATGCGGTTGCTTTCTGTTCCCTTCACACCAGCTGTAGTTAGTTCCATCACTCCACCGTCCATCGCATATTCATCCACCCACTGGAAGCGGTCAACTTGATCCTGGTGCAAGCGGATGCCAAAATCCACTTTGTGCGAGATGGCTTTGGTATTGAAAAGGAAGCTTAAAACAGATTGTACACCTTGGGCATAGTAAGTCCGGTTGTTGGCCTTTACATCCAGAGCATCGCCATTGGCACTGCTTGCGCCAGTTATTATGTTAAAGGCATCGGGAGAAAGGGAAGGATCCTTTAAAAGTTCGGCTATCCCGTATTTTGTTCCCGTACTGTCTTTGACCTTATCCAGTTTATACCAGTTTCGATGGAAGTCTGAGCGGTAAGCTGCGGTGGTTACTTCAAAATTTTTTGAAAACTTCGCAAAATGGGTAAGGGAAATCTGGGTTTGCTCAGTAGTTATGACGTCTTCTTGAGAGCCTGCGTACCTGCGGTATGGGTTTTCCTGGAAATCACGTTGCGTTAACCCCAGGTATGTTTCATTGGAAGTCTCCTGGGTTTGTCCAACTTTAAATGTTAAGGACTGATAAATTTTTGCATCAGGATTAGTGTTTATTTTGAGCTTGGCCAGGTAATCCTTTTTGTCAAAGCCAGTGTTGCCACCTCCGTCCAGCACTTTGAAACCGTTGGATTTATACTGGAATGTTTCTACCAAATAAGCTACATTCTTATGGGCGTTGCCCACATAAGCGTGCAGGTTTCTTCCGCCATAGCTGCCTCCTAATAAGTGCATTCTGCCCGAAAATTGCTCAGGAATAGGAGTGGAGATAAGGTTAATAGCTCCGCCTGTGGTGTAAGGGCCGTATTTTATCTGGCTGCTGCCCTTTAAAATTTCTATAGCCTGCATCCTGCCAATAGTGGGAAAATAATAGGCTGCCGGGGCAGCGTATGGTGCGGGGGCCATTAATACCCCGTCTTCCATCACGGTAATTTTGGAACTTCGTTCTACCCCAGTTCCCCTCAAACCAATGTTGGGCCGCAACCCGAAGCCGTCCTCTTCCTGAATATTAATGCCCGGCACTGCCCGCAGCGTACGGTTTATATCAGTATAACTGAATTTTTCGATTTCCTTCGGGGAAATATAATAGGCAGAGCCCGGGATGTCTTTTATGCCAGAGTTCCCACCGGTAATGGATGAGGTAACGTTTACGGTATTTAAATTTTGAGTTGTTTCTATCAGTGCCAGGTTGAGCCGGAGGGTATCGCCTGCCGCAAGCTTAATTTTACGGGATAGGGGCTTATAACCCAAGAAGGACACTTGTAATTGATACGTGCCAGGGGGGATTTGTGCCATACGGAAGTTCCCCTTACCATTAGTGATGGTCCCATGCCTGGTATTCTGCAAGAAAACAGAAGCATTGGCAATGGGTGTTAGGCTGTCCGTATGTGTGATGAACCCGGTAACGCTTGCGGTTTGCGCTGCCGCCTGAACAATAAAAAACATAGCGGCAATAACTGTAAATACATATTTCATATTTAAATATTCTAAGTTATTATTTAGAATTAGTCTAAATAAATGCAAATATGTAAAACATTGTGTTATTACCGATATCGGTTTTAATTTTTTATCAATTAATTGCAGGCTATGGTGAAGAGGGGCGGGCTTCATAAATTTCCCACCCCTCTCTGGCCAAACCTACATGAGTGGCCTTTCCATTATCTATGGGGTGGATACTGTAAGTGCACCGCCCGCAGCTCATTCATCTCATTATGGCTTTCGATGCTATGGCCATGGTCATCTCCTTCGTCTTCGTCATGGCCACCTCCGCTGCCGTGGTGGTGATTGTTAGTACCTGAGTGATGGTGGTCATCCTCCCGGTTATTGTGGCTGTAATTATCATGATGCCGCTCATATTCTGCATCCCCAAAATGAAACAGGCTGTCACAATATTGCACAAAGGCAGTATCACAGTTATTGGCCGGATCATCGCACCACACAAGGGAATCCTGGTAGGCTTCTGCCGTGTGGAGGGCTTCCTCCATACCTTCAACAGCGATTTTATCCTCTGCCGAAAGCTCATCAGAAAGATCGCTTTCCTTTTCGCAGGCTGTAAACATCACAGCCATAGTGAAAACAGTAATTGTTAAAAAAATACTTTTCATCTTCTTTGCTTTAATGGTTTGTTAATTGTTCGCTGCTTGTAGAAACTCTTTCACTTTGGTGGCTTCCTCTGGTGTTAAATTGGCCCTGATCTGCATATGCAGGGTGGCTACATCCCACTGTACATCCGAAAAGGTGGATGGGCTGGCCGGGTTGTGGCAACGGATGCAGTTCTCGCCCCATATCTGTGCTCCTGTTTTAGCCGTTATTTTGGCCGAAGGCGCACAACTGGAAACATATCCAATAATTCCTACCATTAAAATAATGCTGGTTATTACACTTAACTTTTTCATGATTATCAATTTTATTGGTTATCAAAATCCCATGGCCCAATGGATGTAAAACATATCCTGGGTGATGGGTTCGGGTGAATCGTGGTCGCCCAGCCCGTCAGTGGTTTGGTATCCCAGCTTTATCACCGTGCGCCAGTCTATCCAGTAATTAAGGCCAATGGCCAGTTGCGTTGGGCTCTGTTCCCAAAGCGAGCCTTCCGGGGTATCCATACTGCTGTAGCGGCCTACCAGCTCAAGGTTGCTGATGAATTCATTACTTACAAAAGATGGCCTGATGGATACCTGGGCATAATAGCTGTTGCTGGTATTGGTAAAATCATAGAACAGGTCGGTAGTGTCTTCCGGCACCTTGTAGTTGGCATTACCAATTTGGGAGTAGTTGTACTGCCCTTTTATATCAACCATGCTTTTCATAAAGCTCAGGTTTTTGACCAGTGAAAAGTCAATGGCATAAAGGTTGGCCCGCACATCTGCAAAACGGCTGCCTTTGTCACCTACTTTGCCACTAAGGGCAGAAAGGCCAATTTCCAGGGCAGAACTGCTGAAGGGAAAAAAGCCCAATCGACCTCCCACGGCCTTGTCATTATTGTTATCTGCCATATAACCGAACATCAGCATACCTGCCTCATCCGGTTCTTCCGAGCCGTCCTTTAATTGAGGGCCGTTGATAACATAGGCTTGGTAGTTCAACTTCACGTCTCCAAGGTGAAAAGCCCCGCGCAATTCTACCCCTACATCAGTGGTGGGGGCAATTCCATCATGCCCAAAGCCCAATGGCCGCGTGGAAAGGCGGTTGATCCATGCCGGGTGGAGCTTTTCCATGAACGTACCGAAGGGCAATAAAAATTTACCCGCCCGAACAGTCATATAATTATTGAGTACATAGGCTACATCGGCATACTCCAATCCCCATTCAAATTCTCCGTCTTCAAAAGCACCTTCAAATTCGGCTTCAAAAAACAGGCGGTCGGATTGTTTGTACATGAGGATGGGCGCAATGGTACCCCCCGCAAAATTGTAATCCGTTTCTCCTTCTGAGGTAATTGCATCAAGTCCCGTATGGTAGTAGCCCCTGAGCATGAACCTGGAGTCGCCCGGTTTTAGGCTGATATTGTTCTGGGCAGCCTGCCGGGAATAGGTGCTCAACGAATCCTGGGCATAAGTGCCCAACGACATCAGGAGCACTGGCATAATAATCCATAAATTTTTCATAGCTATTGTTTTTTAAATGTTCTGATATAATTCACTAACTGCCAGCGCTGCTCCTCAGATATAATGTCCTTGTATGCCGCCATGGGAGCGCGGCCGGTTGTCAACTTCCAGAAGAGTGCCCCATCTGACTGGCTTTGCACTTTCTCACTGGTAAAATTTGCAGGCCTGGGTTTGAGGCTCATACCGGCCATACCGTCCCCCTTGCCTTTGTCGCCATGGCAAATGGCACACATGTTTTGGTAGGTTATCTTGCCTTTTTTTAGGGCAGTCTCATCACCCTTAAAAGGGTTCTTAAGATTATCTGCACTTTTGGGCGCTACCCAGTCGCTGTTCTGCAAGACAGATGCGTGTTCCATCCCTTTTTCAGTAAAGGAATACAGGGCAAGTATGGCTCCTGCCATTACTGCCGCTACCCTTAGTTTTTTGATTAATTTCATTGTTGTTAATTTTTTGTTATAAAAAAGTATTTCCTGCGTTTCCAGATATACTGACCTGGTCATGGCGGGTAGAGCCCTAAACTTTCTCCAAACTGTTTCGGGTGCCTGATTTGGCCTTCCATGGTTACTTCTTTTAATGATTTACCCCAATCAGCATAGCTGCTACCATCCCCGCCACCACAACAACCCCTAAGGCGGGCCCCCACCATCCCAGGCGGTTCATGCCCATGTGGCCGTTGTGGCGGTTTTGCTCTTGGGCAAAGCGTCCGGGGTTTTTCTCAAATACAGCCAGGCATTCGGCCGAGCTGAAATAATAGATGCGGCCTTCGTACTCATACTTTAAATCTGTACCTGGCTCCACCGTGGTGCCGCATACCGGGTCTACATAAGCCTGGGAATTGTTTTGCGAATACATCCTCGGACCCACGCACCCGGTCTGCATCAGCACTATCCCAATTAGTGTAAAATTGACCAGGGTTTTTCGATATAAAACATTACTATTTCTCATGATAGCTGTTTTAATGATGGTTTTCGTGTGAATCCTCTTTTTCCTGCATGCCATCCATTTTGCCTTCGCCATTCATCATGCCATCACCCATGTCCATTCCATCCATTCTCTTCATGCAGCTTTGCATACATTCATTGCTCATCATGCCTTTCTGGTGCATTTGCTTCATCATGTTTTTCATCATGCCTTTATGCTTCGCCATCATGCTGGCCATCTTCTTTTGCATGGTGCTGTCTCCCTCGGCCATCTGCATCATGTTTTGCATCATCCCTTGCCTCATTTCGGGGTTTTCCTGCATCATTTGTTGCATCATTTTGTTGTTGCCCATCATCATCTTCATCATGTCCTTGTTCTCCATCATCATCATTTTGCCATGCTCGCTGTTCATCATGGTCTCGTGCATTTCCATCATCATTTCATGGTCATTGGCTATGGCCTCCATGATCTCGTGGCGCTGGGTTTCATCTTTAAGCACTGCGTCAGTGCTCTGTTTTTGGTTACATGCCGTAAGTAATAAAGCGGCTGTTGCTGTTAGCATTAAAATTGACTTTTTCATAATTTTTGAATTTTAAGTATGTGATTGAATTATTGATTTTTTAAGTTCATGCTGAGAATGGAGGTTTCTGAATGATTCACCAAACTCTCTGCAATACTCTTGGATACCATGCCAAGGAAACCGGTTTTGCCATGCGTGGTAATAGCGATCATGTCGGCATTTTGCCGTTTTGCAAAATCACGGATTCCCCTTTCCTCGTCCAGGGCATTGTAGATGTTAATGGAGCAAGTGCCTCCCCGTGGACAGTGCTTCAGGAAAGCCTGCATTTTAGCTTCGCTCGTGGCTGTTTCCTCAAAATTGTACATGGTATTGACATATACCAGGTGAATTTCAGCATCCATGAGGTCGGCAAAGTCCACCACCTTGTGAAAATGTTCCTTTACATCCTCTTCAAAACTTGAAGCAAACACAATGCTTTTCATCGGGAACCTGGGTGGCTTTTCTTTAATGACCAGCACCGGGGCAGTGGCATTGCGGATGATCTTTTGGGCAGTGGATCCCATAAACGTTTCCCGCGCTCCACTGGCGCCATGAGAACCCATTACCACAAAATCGTGATGGAAATTACTCACATGCTTAATGATCTCATCGCGCCCCGCATCAAAAGTGAGAAAGGTGCGTACTTTCAGCCCCAGGTCTTCGGCTTTCTTTTCCCATTGACTCAGTTCATGTTTGGCATGACCGATCTGTTTAAGGGTTTCGGGATAGTTTTTGTCCTTTTCCAAGTCCAGTTTCACCCAATCTACAGGGGTAAACTGGATGTGCAGGAAGTGGATTTCGGCCTTAGCCTTTTGAGCAATTTTCAGGGCGTATTCGCTGGCGCTATTGGCCAGTGGTGAAAAATCCGTTGGTACTAAGATGTTCTTCATGATTTGTCATTTTTATGGTTGATTATTTCCTTACCTGTATTGAAGTCGCGCACGCGATATGCTTCCAGTACTGGGGTAATGTAGATAAGCCCATCGCCACGCCTGCCGGTTTTTCCATGTTTATGGATGATTTCCACTATGTGTTCCACGTTTTCGTCACGGGCTACTATTTCCAGCTTTTCCACCTTGCTATGCGAAAAGGGATGCTTCAAGGACGGGAAGTCGGTATCAGGGTCTGTATAATTTCCGGTGCCCTCGCCAGTGGTTACTGTAAAGCAGCAGAAGCCTTCTTTTTCAAGTCCTCCAACCACTTCTGTAAGCATGATTGGGCGTAAGAATGCTTTGATCTCTTTCATGATTTTTTGATTTTAATAGTTCTCAATTGCTGATCGTTTTAAGTTGATCGTGAATGCTTATTACTTCCTCAATATGCTTTTGCGAAATTGCCCCGCTGATTTGCCCGTCACGCATTACCGCCAAATATTTTTGTGGATTGCCCATAAGCTTGCGCACAGCTGTATTGAGGTCGGTATGCTCAGGTATGCCCTCTATTTGCGGGATTATGATCTCTCCAATGGACCTTTCACCGGCATTATTCGTATGGGCTTCCAGTAATTCTTTAAAGCTGGTGACTCCCAGTATTTGTCCTTGTTGCTCTACAAAAAACAGTCGTGCCTGACTGGCTATGGCATCTTTTACAGCTTCTGATATTGCCATAGCAGCCGACAGTACCGGGAGCTTGGTCAGCATCACATCCCTGACAAGCAATTCTTTCAAGGAGGCTTTTTGCCGTTCATAGGCCACTTCACCACCGGCACCCAGGTAAATGAACAGGCCGATAAACACCAGCCAGAAATTAGTAAAAAAGCCCAAAAACACGAAGATGATGGCCATAAACTGGCCTACCCTGGCGGCAATGTTTGTCGCCTTCAGTTTATTCATCCTGTAAGCCAATAGTGCCCGCAACACACGCCCGCCATCCATCGGGAAAGCAGGGATAAGGTTAAAGCCGGCCAAAATCACATTGGCCGCCATCAGGTTGAACCAAAAGTTGCCACCGCTCATGTGATCCATTTCGCTGAGGGGCATCAGGCCTCCGGAGGACTTCAACCATAGGTACAGCCCGCCAGCTATCACTACATTAACCGCAGGACCGGCCAGGGCTACGGCAAGTTCCTGCCCCGGCTTATCCGGCATTTTTTCAAGGCTGGCTATCCCGCCTATGGGATAAAGGGTAATATCCCGCGTGGGAACACCGTATCTTTTGGCTGTTAGTGCATGGCCAAACTCGTGCAGCACCACACAGCCAAATAATGCCAGGATAAACACCACTCCACTCAACCCTTCTGCCCAGCCGTGCCCCATTTGGAAATGAAGCATAAAAATCCAGGCTATTATGATCCAAAAGCTCCAGTGAATAAAGACTTTTATTCCTGCATAGCTACCTGCGTATAAAGACCATTTTTTCATGCTCCTGTATTTTGAGGTTCTACTTTCCATTTAAAATCACAAACATCTGCTCCACCAGCAATGCTGCCATTCCTTTCAAGGTAGCCGCCCCATTGTTCGGCTAGCGGAAAATCGAGTTTGCACCAGGTGCGATAGCACAAATCGCCCATTTCAAGACTTTTGAAGTATTCGGCTACCCGGCAGCGAGTGCAGTTGAAGGCCACGGTGTCTTTTCCGCCTTCTACGTCCTGCCAGCCATAATCGGGGGCGGTAAAGGGGAACATCCTGAAAACCTGGGTGGCCAGTTCCATTCTTTTATAAGGATGGTCAGAAAACATTCCGGCAATTAGCATCGGGAATTCGCCCATCCGGGTATAGATTATCCAACCAATGCGGTAGATAAGGTGGGTGGCTGCATCTTCGCTTTTACCGGCCTGGAGCAATGCCTTGTGCATGGCAACGGTGGCGCAGGCCAGATGGATGGTAAAGGTGGCACCAAGGGTTTCTTGCTTAGGCAAGTCAGGTTCGAGCCGGGCAAATTCTTTCCAGGTAACTGCAAGTATTTTCCGAACTTGTTCTTTGTTGAATTCCTCTTGCAAAATGGTTCTTGCCGGTTTATTCATGATGGATTTGAACATGCCGGCATTGGTCTGCCAACCTTTAATTTCTGCTGTAAACTGTTCCGAAACAGTGTTCCAGGGGAAGGAACTGTCTCCATCTTTTTTATTCTCCGTGAAATCAGGAGGGATAATCTCCCCACTAAGGAGAAATGCCGGCAACACTTTCTCAAGCCTCGCTTTGATACTCGGCCCGTTCAATGCCAGGCGCGCAAATTCCCTGGTGATGATGGGCCGGGTTACTTCTTCAAAACGGGCATTGGGTGCCAGCTCAAAGGTCAGCGCCTCAGCGGTAGTAAGGGCTTTGGCGTGGAGCAGTAAGTTTTCAGGAAATACGTAGCCGTACTTGTAGCCGGCATCAATCATATTCAGGTACACCCTGGTGATGGACACCTCTTTTAAGCGGCTGGCGTAGAAGCTGTCCGCCAGCTTCTTGAATACGGCATAAAAAGCCGCTTCATCGGCACCGGTCAACTCTTTACACTGTTTTTTGAAATGATAAAATGCCTGCTTTACATCATTTTGCACCACTGCCATCCAGTACAGCACAAAACGGTTACGCTCCTCCGTGGTTAGTTCACCGTACATTCCGAAATCGAGCAGCACGATTCGGCCATCCTCCTTGAAAAAGATGTTGCCGGGATGTAGGTCCGCGTGAAACAGCCCATCCGAGATAAACATTTTCAACTCCATTTCGGCCAGGCGGGTGTTCAGTTTTTTCTTGTTTTCCGCAGGCAGTAGCTGGATGGCTTCTTTGAGCCGCAGCCCTGAAACACGCTCCATGGTGAGCAACTTTTCAGTACAATATTCCCAGTGAATCTGTGGGAAAAGGATATCGTCCCAGTTCTTAAAATTTTCCCTAAACCGCTCTATTGTTTCACCCTCGTGGGCAAAATCCAGTTCCTGAAGAGTGTAGCGTTCGAACTCCCGGAAGCCATTAAGGATGTTGGAGCGCTTTATTTTCTTCGGGAAGATGTGCTTCAGGATACCGAGCAGGCTTTGCAGCTTTTGCAGATCCTTGAGAATCCTGGCCTTAACATCCGGCCGTTGCACTTTTACGGCTACTTCTTCACCTGAATGCAACACCGCGAAATGCACCTGTGCGAGTGAGGCTGAGGCTATGGGCTTTTCATCAATGGAATGGAAGAGTTCAGTCCGTGGCTTTTCCAATTCATCTTCAATAATCTGTTTGGCCGTGCTGAACGGAAATGGAGGTACTCTTTCTTGCAGTCTTTCGAGGGCTCGGATGTATTGGGACGGCAACACATCGGGGCGGGTACTAAGTATTTGCCCCAGCTTGATGTAGGTAGGCCCCAATTTCAAGATGTCCGCTACCAGCCTGGCCGGGGCTTCGGATTTCTCCCGGGCGGTTGCATCCAGACGAATAAATTTTTTATATGCGCGGTAATGGCGGACCACTACTCTCAAAATGTTATACCTGTTCCACATTGCCGGTTACTTTTTCTGGATTTTCTTTTTTGTACTTCCGCATAATCAGCCGGTTGCTTTTCTCATAATTGAAATAGCTCCACATCCAGTTTAGCCCAACAAAAACCTTATTGCGAAAGCCACTGATAGACATCAGGTGTACCACCGACCACAGCAACCAAGCGGCATAGCCTCCAAACTGAAAACGGGCTATATCGGCCACTGCCCGGTTTTTGCCAATTGTGGCAAGTGAGCCTTTATCTTTGTATTGGAAAGGGCGAAAACTTTTACCCTGCGCCAGCCTCAGTAGATTATCTCCTAATAACCTTCCTTGCTGGATGGCGACCTGGGCCACCATGGGGTGACCTTTGGGATATTTTAAATCGCTTACCGAAGCAACATCGCCCGTGGCAAAGAGATTTACAGAGCCTTTTACCCGCAGATACTCATCGGTAACAATCCGATTGGCCTTTCCTATGCCATTGCGTGCAACCCCTTTTGGATAGCTGCCCTTAACTCCTGCTGTCCAAACCAAAGTGGCCGCTTCCAATTCTTTTGAATCATCCGTCTGTGCTACTTTTCCATCATAATTGGTCACAGCCGTATTCAGTAACACCTCCACGCCAAGTTTTTTGAGATACTTTAGAGCCTTGCCTGAGGCTTTGGAAGACATTCCATTTAAAAGTTGATCTCCCGCTTCCAGTAGATAAATGTCCATGTCATCCGGCATCAGTTCAGGATAGTCTTTGGATAGGATGTAATTGCGGAACTCGGCCAGGGCACCGGCCATTTCCACCCCTGCTGGGCCGCCTCCCACAATTATGAAGTTGCTGAGGATATCCTTTTCCTTAAAATCGCAGGTAATGGTGGCTTTCTCCAGGTTTTGCAGCATAATGTGGCGGATGTTCAAAGCTTCACGAATGTCTTTCATCCCGGTGCTGTTTTCCCTTAGCTGCTCCAAACCGAAGAAATTGGTTTGGCTGCCAGTGGCCAGCACTAGGTAGTCGTAGCTCACGCTGCCTTTATCCGTATAAACCTGCTGTATTTCAGGCTCTATTTCCTGTACTTCAGCCATGCGGTACGCAAAATTTTTGTACCCCGAGAACATTTTTCGGAAAGGGAATACGATGCTATCCGGTTCAAGACCACTGGTAGCTACCTGATAGAGCAAAGGCTGAAATTGATGGAAATTATTCCTGTCCAGCAAAACCACTTGGTAGGGGCTGTTATTCAGCTTTTTGGCCAGTGCGATTCCGGCAAAGCCCCCCCCGATGATCACCACCCTGGGCTGCTTACTGTCCGGCAGGCATATTTGCTGATCTGTTTTACAGGCTTCCATAAGGGTTTAATTTTGGTTTGAGTTCTTTCACCAACTTTTGCCAGTACAGGTGCTCATAGAGGCTGCTCCATAGCATTCCGAATGAAAAAGCAAAAAGTAATTCTTCAAGTGGTATTCCCAGGATCAGAACTTGGCTTAGGGCTTCCAGATTCCAGTACAGTTCTACATAATCAGGATAAAAGGGTAGAATGCTGCCGAAATAAAGGAAGTAGAGCAAGGAGAATAAAAGCCCACCAATCCATATCTTACCTTTAAGGTCAGGGCGGCAGTACAAGGTGGCCAGTGCCCCGGTAAACAGGGCAATGATGCCGCAGTAAATGTGGTTCAGAGAAGTGAAGAAGGCCAGTAAGGCAAATACCAAAACGGACACTAACAGGATGTAGCGGTGAAGCCGGTGCCGGGCATGTTTCCTTTCCGACACAGGAATCTCTATGAGGTTGCGCCTTTGAACGAGGTGGTACAGCACTGCACCAATACCTCCAATAGCGAAGGAAAAAATGAGGCTCTCAATATCGAAGCCGGTTTTTTCCGCCAGGTTAAAAAGGGAAGGGGGATCCCAATACTCTGGTACAAATAAAGGTTCGGTAAGCCCAAAGGGCATGGTAATGAGGCTCATCTTGAGCATTACGCGCCTGTAGTCTGGCCTGCCCATATAAATGATGCCCCAAACACCAAGGATAATAAGTGACCATACGAACCAGACATATTGTATGCTCATAGTTAGTTGATTATTGCGTTTTTAGTCCCTTTCATTTTCAGGTATTTCACCGTTTCCTTCACTGATAGTTGGCGGGTGGCATTGCCTGCCCTTATATAAAAGGCAGTTGTATCAGCACCGCTCAGATATACTGGTTCTGCCGATGCTTCAATTTTCACCACGCAGATGGTTTGGCCATCCAACTTGTGAAAGGAGGCGTTGCACAAATGACAATACTCCGCCCCTAAACTGGTGGTGACCAAATCAAAAATCCTTCGCTCAAAACCATCTTCGTTTTTTTGCCGGAGTGTCATAAAGTCCTTTTCAAGTCCCACTACCTCACCGCTGTCTTTTACACCAATTAGCAGGTAGCCGCCCTCTGCGTTCATAAAGCCCGCTATGGTCTTGGCAATTACTTCCTCAAGGTCTCTGTTGGTGGTTTTTTGCCGGAAATCATAGCGAATGGACGATTTGAATTCTACGTAATGGTTTTCACCAGCGGCAATGAGTTTTTCAGCATCTATGCTATCAGGGGCTTCTTCTTCTTCTTTTGCAGTAACCTTTTTGCGCATCAGGCTTAGCCAAAAAAGGCCAGAAAGCAAACCCATAATGGCACCTGCCACGATGAAAAGGTAAGCCATGGGCAACATGTGTATTGAAAAAGCATGGGTCACTTGAAAGATGACCCTTTCCCACATATCATTCATAGTGTCGCGTACCCCATTTCCTGCATTGACCGCCATGGCAAGTGGGTGCAGTAAAAAGTAAAATACCAGCATACCTGCCACTATGTGTGTAAGGAGCGGAAATAGATTTCGCTTTCTTGATATTTGGTGCAGGATGCCGACCATTTCTTTCTACCGTTTTTCTTTACCTCTCAGTGAGAAATTATAAAACCCGGCCACGCAAGCTCCCACAAGCCAGGCAATGATGAAAGTCTGAATTAAGCCAAGGCCTGCTTCCCATAGGGGTACATCCATGCGTATCATGCCTGAAGTATCCAACCCGTGCAGCAGGCTGTTAAAAAATTTAATGGTACCCTCGCGGCCTACCGTGGCCATCACAATCATACAGCCCAGGTAGAGCAGGGCCCCGGTAAGGCCAAAGGCCATTCCCAATTTTTTGATATTTAGCTTGTTCATAACATTTGATTTTTAATGATGAGAATGTTCTGATTTATTATTTGGATCCTTTTGTCCATGGCCGCCATGACCATGCGAATGGCCACGCATCATAAAGAGGTGCGCAACAAAGAATACCACCAGGAACAAAGCGAAAGTCAGGTCGGAGGTTATCCCGAAAAAGGGCAGTAAAAAGATGAGCAGGATGGGGGCCACACAAGCCAGCAGCATCCAAAGCCAATGATTTTTCATAATTATTCAATTTTATTATTAGTGATAAAACAACCAGAAAGGCATTTCACAAACGGGTCATTAAAGCAAAGGCAGTAACTGGTTTGTCCACCTGTAACCCGCCTGCTAATTAACCCGCTATTTCGCATCACCGCCAGGTGGCGTGAAGTAGTGGGCTGATCAATACCGAGGGACTGATACAAGCTTTTAACACTAAGTCCTTCCTTTTCGCAATTGCATAGAAGGTGAAACAATGCCACCCGCATAGGATGGCCTATAGCTTTCAGTTTCCCGGCCATTACTTCGTGTTCTTTTATTACATTACCCATGCTTTTGAATTATTTTATTAAAACCCGGTACCCCATTGCTTTCATTCCCTTAACCGGGGTACCGGGTGCCTTCCATCCCCCTAATGGAAAAGTGGATCAGACCCTCAATTATCTACCTTCCGGCACTGTCAGTTAACCGGTCCTTCAATAGCATAACTGGTATTCTCCAGTGCAGCCTGAAGCGTGCTTAGGGAAATAGGAGTTTCCGATTCAACCTGTGCCAGCCTCTTTTCCAAATCCACTTTCACCGTATTAACTTGATGGAGAGCAGCCAATTTTTGCTCTACCGCCTTTGCACAACCACCACAATGCATACCGCTAATGTGGTAGGAATGCTTTGTATTTATACCTTTATTATTTGCCATGGTGACTTAAACTTTTGTGTTATTTTTTTGAGAGATTTTTTTTTCGGGCTTCAAACTCTTCTGAGTCAATCTCCCCGGCTGCATACCTCTTTTTAAGAATATCAAGAGGTGTTTCCTTTTTGGTTCGCTGGCCCGGCAGATCCCAGGGTGTAGCGAAAATCCATATCAAAAAAATGATCCATAGAATCCACCAGATCCAGTGCATTCCCCAATAATGATGTCCATCAAACCACATAATTTTACGTTTTAAAGGGTTATTGATTTTTTGTTTTTACCACACAAGTATATGCTTATGTGCATAGCTATATGTGCTTTATTCCGGTTAATACTTGTCATATTTTGTCAAGTGGTATTCGCCTGGTAATACCCAGTTTTTGGTATTCTCTCAGGCTCATACCGGTTTCTTTTTTAAACTGCCTGCTCAGGGCCGGGGGATTTTGATAGCCAAGGCTATAGGCTATTTCGCTTAAGTTCAGTTCTCCGTATTCCACCAGTTCCTTGGCCCTTTCTATTTTTAGAAGCAGGCCGTAGCGTTCTATGGTTTTCCCAAAAACTTTAGAAAAATTCCTGCTCAGGCTTTCGTAGTTGGCCTCCATTTTTTCTGCAATGAACCTTGAAAGCTTTTGCTCCAGGTTTGTATTCCAGATGTAATTGATAACCCAGCGCTTTGTCTGTTCGGCCAGCAGGGTTTCCTTGTCCCAAATAAGGCTGAACTCGTTTTCGCGAATAACCCGCTCTATATGGCTCCTGCTTATTTTCTGAGGATCGTGGTTAATCACTACCCGTCCCAGTTCTATTTCCATGATTTCTGCTCCGGCCTGCCTTAGCTCATCATTGAGCACCTTGAGGCAGTGGCTACAGATCATCCCTTTTACCTTGAATTCCTCTGTAATACGATTTTGATCTTTCATGCTTTCTGTAAGTTGATGATACCAGAATGTGGCCATGGCCATATCCATTGAAGCAGGATACCCATACGAACCACGCGGGTACAGACATGTACCCCAGGGCAATCACCTCATCAAGTCGGCAGGTACAGCATACTCCCATGAGCACGTGCATCGCTAATTATGCGAGCCGCAGAGGGTAATTACCCTAACAGAAAAGAAAGTCTAAATCAGGAAAGACTGATGGAGAATGCGAAGCTTAAAACCCGATGGTGCAGGCCGGGGAGGCGGCAACCATTTTTGAAGGGGGTGAACCTCAACATTGGGGAAGTATTGGTTGATAAATACCGGCAAAAGAGCTACCGGATTATCAGACGATTGAAAATCTACCGTATAAGGCTGAACCTGTTGCTGGAAAACCTGGAAGAAAGCGGTGGTAACATCGCTACAGCAGCCGTCATCACCTTGATCATCCTCTTGATGATGGCCGGAGTGGTTATGATTATGGTGGTCATCTGATTGATGATCGTGATGGTGGCTATCGTGGTGGTGATCATCGGTGTGGTCATGAACTCCGGCATGATGTTCCACTTGGCCCGAATCATGGTGTTCACAACAATCAGCAAGAAAGTTGCCCAGCCCGCACCAAATGCTGAGCATGTACACTCCCAGCATCGGCAACCCGAAGGCCGAAAGCATTACTTTTCTCGATATGTTGCTTTTTGCAGTCATTTTAACAAACAGCTTCTAAAGTGCTAATTCCCAATGTTTAAAACCATGATATTTGTCATCTTTTGGTGAAAATTACATCTTTTTTTGAGAAAAACGAAACAGGATTGAGCTTGATGGCTTTACCGGATAAATCCTATTTCGCCATCACTTCTGCCATTATTCACTTGATGCTCCCATTCAACTATTATTTACTTTTAAAAGACTCATAACTCTTCTGAGATTCAAAATACCCCACTGTGCCCTGCTCATCCAGAAGGACAATATAGGCATCCACCTTATCGATCTTTTTACCGCTGTGTGGATCAAAGGCCGTGCGGGCCGTTTCTTGCTCATTGAGCTTCTTTACACACATCTGGCAGCAACCGTAATAGGTTTTTCCATTTACCGGAACGGCTATTTGGGGTTTTCCCATGTAGGCATCGTTTACCATGCATACCAGCTCGTTCGGTACCTGGTCGCCTACCTGGTAAGCCTGTTTATCAGTGGCTTGTGTTACGTCAGGCTGTTTTGCCTGCTCATTCTCCGGCTGAGATTGGGTATTGCAACCAAGGGCAGCAATCAAAAAGAACCCACCGGACAATAATCTGAAAACTTTGTTTTTCATTATTTTTTCAATTAGTGCCTGCGGGCACAGACACGAACTTTTATCCAACCAAAATTTATGTCATGCCCCCAGGTCTTAGTTATTCAATGGTTTCTTTTACTTTTCCGCACCTCAGCATCTTATCGCCAAAGTAGGGGTTGTTGATCTGCTTTTCATTGGCCAGCCAGTGCGCACCTTCGCCACCATTGGCCATGGGGCAAAACTCCACATATACGGCACCCGCGCTTATGTCAGCCTTTTTCACCAAATCGGCCATGTGTGTACTCAGTTCTGAAAAGGCCTTTCTCTGGGCTTCAAGCGATCCCGCTCTCATCACGTTGGTGGCACTTTTAATGGCATCATCAGCATTCTCAACCTTACTTAGTGAGGCCACCAGTTCTGCAGCTTTAGCTTCTGCCTCACCTGCATCTGAGGCTACCAGTGCATCTTTGAGGGCTATGTACTTTGCATAGGCATGCCCCAGGTTTTCATTTTCAAATTCCGGAGCCATCTCATTTCCATGTGCACCGTTCATCTGGTGTTTGGAATGATCGTGTTGTGCAAAAGCCCCAAGGCTCAAAACCGCCAGACTTAACATCATTACTACTTTTTTCATATTTACTGATTATTTAAATTATCAAAATCGGACACTGTTTTAATACTTTGGGAATGGGTCCGTTTCATTCCGTTAATTTTATTTTATGCTATCTTCAACTTCTCCACATCCCAGCATGGCTTCACCGAAATAGGGGTTTTTTACTTCCTTTTCTAAGCTGAGCCAGTCTGCACCCTGATTGTTGTTGGCCATTGGGCAAAATTGAACGTACAAGGTCTGGTCATAGGGTTTAAAAGTCTTCACAAGCATTTTCAGTTGGGAAGAGATTTCAATAAAGTGTTCTCTGACTTTTTTGATATCCTCTGTAGCCGAAACTTTTCCTGCTGCCGATTCCAGGGCACTGCTATGCTTCATCCATACATTGTGCGCCTCTCCTGTGAAGAGGGCCATATTTATTGTGCTTAGTTCCTGTTTTAGCTTTTTGGCACTATTCTGTGCTTTCGAAGCATCGTCATTTACAAGGGCGTCCTTCATTTCCAGGTAAGCATCTATTACCGGGTTCAGGGCCTTTTTGGCTTTAGTTCCTATGGTAATATCCTGCTTATGGGCCGTATGCCCGTCTTCTGAGCCGGCAGGGGCATTGTTCGCGCCACCGTGGTTATGACCGGTCATGGCGGGGCCACCTTCCGGGTTCATCATGCTT
>MDTG01271881.1_pt1 | contig 45937 bp, 35 predicted proteins | sample 811421 | NCBI WGS metagenome assembly MDTG01 (sample SAMN05326645, study PRJNA326480) | marine metagenome | isolation source: seawater | place: Pacific Ocean: South East | collected 2011 | reverse complement strand
TTACTATTTTTGTGTGAATAAGCCATAATACTTAAATTTTAATTAAAGTTCAGACTGAATATAGTAATTATTCTCGAATTCTTATCTAAAAAGCAAGTTTTTTTTTGCTGAAAAAATACTTTTTATTGATTTTGGGCAAATTCTAGTAAAATTTGACTAAAAAAAATGATTTAAATAGATCAAAATATACTTAAATTGTAATAAATACAAATAATATGCAATTCGCAAAAAAACTAATTAGTGATGGAAAATACTTATTTAAGTATAGGGGACAAATACCTATAATACTATTTTTGATTTCTATCCCAATTATATCCGAAACAAGTTACTATAGTACCTATAATACTAATGTAGTCTGTTTGATTCAATGCTTAGGTGTAATAACAAGTGTAATAGGATTATTATTAAGATATTATACTGTGGGAACAACCGCTGAAGGAACATCAGGCAAAAATCGAAATAAACAAGTTGCAAAACATTTAAATACCAAAGGAGTATATTCCGTTGTGAGGAATCCTTTATATCTAGGAAATTATATGATTTGGCTGGGACTTTCAATATTTTCAATCAGCTATATTTTTATCCTTATTACAACTTTATTATTCACTATACATTATGAACGTATTATATTAGCTGAAGAAAATTTTCTATTAGCTAAATTTAAAAAGAAATATGAAAAATTTGCTCACGAAGTACCTATATTCTTTCCTAAATTTCAAAATTTCAAAAAATCAAATATCCAGCTTTCAATTAAAAGAGTATTAAAAGAAGAGCACTCACCAACTTTAACCACGATATTATCATTTATATACATTGATATTCTAACAAACACTATCGATTCTCAAAACTTTTTATTAAGTCCAACAAGCAACCTAGACTGGCAATGTTATATTTTAATTGTTGGAATAACTATCTATGTTATAATATGTTTGAAATTATTTAAACGTTACACTCAATTGTTAGATTGAGAAAATAATATAGAAGATAAATACAATAACAAAAATGTAATACCTCCATTCACAATAATTAAATCGGGGCCAAAATTAAATCCATTAAACATATATTCATCATAAACAGAAACCACATAAGATAAAATAGGTGATAAAATGACTATCAAGGGGACATGAAAATCTATAATGCGTTTCTTAGTAAATATACCAAACAAAAACAAGCCCAATAAGGGTCCATATGTATAACTAGCTACAAGAAAAAGGGTGGCTATAATATTATTGTCATTTAAATAATGAACTAATAGAATGACAATGAATAATAAAGCAGAAATAGATAGATGAACTATTTTTCTTTTTGCAAAGGAAGCAGATTTCAAATCATTAGAATCAAGCCCCAAAAAATCTATGCAAAAAGAAGTAGTTAAAGAAGTTAGAGCTGAATCAGCACTAGAATATGCTGCTGACATCAAACCTAATAGAAATAAAACAAATACTAAAGGTCCTAAATCACCATACTGTACAACATCTACAAATAAATTGTCTCCGGAACTTGCAATGCCATAAACATCAGCATATTGATATAATAATGCGCCTAAATACAGAAAGGAGATATTTACAATTAATAATATAACACTAAACCAAACCATGTTTTTTTGAGCTAATTTTAAATTTTTACATGATAAATTTTTCTGCATCATATCTTGATCTAATCCAGTCATAGCAATAGCAATAAAGATACCTGATAGAAAAGCACGAATAATATTATTACTATTATTAAATTCATCAAAAAGAAAAACTCGTACACTTAAACTATTATTATGAAGACTATCATATACAGATGTATATCCTAAATAATTATATATCGTATATATGCATATCAATAATGTTAACAACATGAAAGTAGTTTGAAGTGTATCAGTCCATATAATAGTTTTTATACCACCTTTATAAGTGTATAACCATATTAATCCAATGGTAATTAGAGTAGTTATAAAAAAAGGAACTCCTATTTGATCAAATAATAATGATTGTAAAACTAATGCTACTAAATATAATCTCAAAGATGCACCTAATAATCGAGAGATAAAAAAATAACCGGCTCCACATTTATGTGCATAATAGCCAAAACGTGATTTTAAATACTCATAAATAGAATATAATTGCATTCTATAGTATATAGGCATAAGCACATAAGCCACAAATAAATAGCCTGGAATATAACCTAATACCATTTGTAGATAAAAAAATTCAGATTTACAAATCCAACCAGGTACCGATAAAAATGTAATCCCAGATAATGTAGCCCCAACCATCCCATAAGCAACAATGTACCATGGAGATTCTCTTTTTCCTAAAAAAAATGTCTCATTACTAGCATTCCCATATGTTAATTTAGAAATAAGAATTAATAAAGAAAAGTATAGAGCTAATACAACAATAATAGATATGGAAGACAACATAGCAACAAAGAAAAGAAATACTTAACAAAAGTAACCATATTTTTATATTTTTGATGTGTGAATTTTCCTTCTTCCTTAATTAAAAATGCTGTCGAAGCTATATCTAATTTTCCTGGAATAGGAAAAAAAACTGCATTAAGATTAGCAGTATACCTATTACGAAACAAAAAACAAGCTCAAAACATTTCTCAATCAATCAAAGAAATGATCGAGCAAACTACATACTGTCAAAATTGTTATAATATTTCAAAAGATGATCTATGTAATATCTGTGCGAATAACAAGCGAAATAAAAACACTATTTGTGTCGTTGAAGATATTAGAGATATTATTGCAATTGAAAACACAATGCAATATAAGGGCCTGTATCACGTGCTGGGGGGATTGATTTCGCCTATAGATGGAATTGGTCCAAATGAGTTAAATATTGACAGCTTGGTGGAGAAAATAAAAAAAGGAAATGTTGAAGAAATTATTTTTGCATTATGTGCTAGTATGGAAGGTGAAACTACTAGTTATTATATGTACAAACAACTACGTCCTTTTAAGCTAAATATAACAACGATTTCAAAAGGTATTTCCATTGGAAATGAACTAGAATACACAGATGAGATTACATTAGGAAGAGCATTGTTAAATAGATATGCCTTTGAAAAAAGCTTAGAACAATGATACTATCTATTATCATCGTCAATTATAATGTAGAACATTTTCTGCATCAATGTTTAAAATCAATAGAAAAAGCAAGACAAGATATCCCTCTAGAAATATTTGTCGTAGATAATAATTCCGTAGATAACTCTTTAACTATGTTACGCCATAATTTTCCATATGTTAAAATTATTGCCAATAGTGATAATAAAGGGTTTTCAAAAGCAAATAATCAAGCAATTCGACAATCAAAAGGAAAATATATTCTACTACTAAATCCTGATACCATTATTCAACCAAATACTCTAATTGAAACTATTAGCTTTTTACAAGAAACACCACATGCTGGCGCTGTTGGAGTCAAAATGATTGATGGGAATGGCAACTTTTTACCAGAATCAAAAAGATCTCTACCAAATCCTAAAAGTGCATTTTATAAAATTTTTGGACTAAGTAAATTATTTCCAAAATCCAAAAAATACGGACAATATCACTTGAATTATCTAGATGAAAATAAAATATATGAAGTTGATGTTTTATCAGGTGCATTTTTTATGACAAGAAAAAATATACTAGATGAAATAGGGATGTTAGATGAAACATTCTTTATGTATGGAGAGGATGTCGATTTATCTTATAGAATACAACAACATGGATATAAGAACTTTTATTTTCCAAAAACAAGTATTATACATTACAAAGGAGAAAGCACGAAAAAAACAAGCATGAATTATATATTTATGTTCTATAATGCTATGATTATTTTTGTCAAAAAACATTATGTTACAAAAAATGCAAAACCATTAGTTTTTTTTATTAAAATAGCGATCTTCTTAAGAGCGTCTATATCAATCTTAAAAAGATTAATCTTTAAGATCACACAACCCGTTGTTGATGCTATTCTAATATTTGTTGGCATTTATTTCTTGCAGAAAATATGGGCTATTAATTACTTTTTAGATAAAGACTATTATAATGACTATTTTGTCAAATACGCTATCCCAATCTATATATTATTTTGGATAGGAGGCATTTATTCGCAAAATGGATATCAAAATACATCAAATATATTTAAAGTTATTAAAGGGATTATATTTGGCACTATCACAATGCTTATAATATATGCACTTCTACCTGAAAATTTAAGATTTTCAAGAGCTTTGATTTTACTCGGATCTATATGGACTATTTTCTCACTTTCAGGGACTAGATATTTATTAGATAAATTAAATATTGCTAAGAAAAAAATCAAAAGAATAGGAATTATAGCAGAAGAAAAGGAATTTAAAAGAATCCTTAAAATAATAAAAACGACACATTCAAAAACAAAATTTATCGGGCAAATTAACATCAAAAACAAAGATTCCGAATCATTAGGCAATATATCCCAAATAAAAGAAATATTAAAAATCTATGATTTGAATGAGATTATCTTTTCTGCAAAAGATGTAAATGCTAATATAATTATGAATTATATGCGAAAAATAGATAAAAATTTATCTATTAAAATTGCTCCATCTGAGAGCACTTTTATTATTGGGAGTAATTCAATTCATAAACAAGGTGATTTATATACATTAAATAATGCTGTACCAAACACACATTTTATAAAGAAAATTTTTAAAAAATATATAGACTTTTTTAATTAGATTTGTACCAGTGATATAAAATGTCAATCTATGGGGAAAATTGAGTTGATAATGCCAAAAATGGGAGAAAGCGTAGCAGAAGCTACGATCATAAAGTGGCTAAAAAATGTAGGAGATGCTATTGAAATAGATGAGACGGTGGTAGAGATTGCTACAGATAAAGTAGATTCTGAGATACCATCTATTGCTAAAGGTATTTTAAAAGAAAAAAGATATCAAGAAAATGATATTGTCAAAGTAGGAGAAGTAATTGCGATTATCGAAGATGATACGATATTAAATGTTGAAAAGGACATATCTACATCAGCAACTACCGACCAACATATCACATCATCTATTCAAGAAAAAACAGATGATAAAGAAGACATTAAAGCTGATCTAAAAAGTCTAACAAGAAAAGACCAAGAACTCAATATTCAAAAGCAGCCCTCTATTGATTTTCAAAAATCTAATCATTTTTTCTCACCATTAGTAAAAAATATTGCTAAAAAAGAAAATATTTCGCACGAAGAACTTACTAACATAACTGGAACAGGCAAAAACTCTAGACTTACTAAAAAAGACTTATTAAACTACATTGAACAACAACGTATAACAGATAATAAAATAGTTGCAGAATCAAAATTTACTAAAACAAATAAACAAAATACTCATCTTATATCTAGCAATGCCAATATAGAAATTGTTGAAATGGATAGAATGAGAAAAATTATTGCAAAACATATGATTGATAGTAAATCAATTTCTGCACATGTCACATCATTTGTTGAAACTGATGTTTCTAAAATTGTAGAATGGAGACAAAGAATAAAAAAGAAATTTATAGATAGGGAAAATGAAAAAATAACATATACACCCATCATATTTGAATCTATCATTAAAGCAATCATTGATTTTCCAATGATTAATATATCAGTGGATGGTGATAACATTATAAAACATAAAAATATTAACCTCGGAATGGCAGCTGCTTTACCAAATGGTAATCTAATTGTTCCTGTTATTAAGAACGCTCAAGAAAAAAATATTTTAGGACTTACAAAATCTGTCAATAATTTAGCAAAACGAGCACGTGAAAACCAATTACATCCTGATGAGATTAGTGGAGGCACATTTACTGTCACGAATGTAGGATCATTTGGTAGTATTATGGGTACCCCAATTATTAATCAACCGCAAGTTGCAATATTAGCTCTAGGAAAAATTCAAAAAAAACCAACTGTCATAGAAACTGAATTTGGAGATACTATCGGGATAAGATCAAAAATGTTTCTTTCTTTATCTTATGATCACAGAGTCATTGATGGTGCTCTAGGCAGTCAATTCTTAAAAAGAATTGCTGATTATCTAGAATCTTTTGATATATCACGAGAAATATGAAAATAATTTGTGTTGGACGAAATTATAAAAAACATATATTCGAATTAAAGAATAGTGTGCCAGAAGAAATAGTATTCTTTTTAAAACCAGAAACAGCAATTCCTCAAAAAAATCAACCTTTTTTTATTCCAGATTTTTCGAATGATATCCATCATGAAATTGAACTTGTAATTAGAATTAATAAAACTGGCAAACACATCCAAAAACAATTTTCTAATACATATTATGATCAAATAACATTGGGAGTAGATTTTACAGCAAGGGATCTTCAACAAAGATTGAAAGAAAAAAGAGAACCTTGGGAAAAAGCCAAATCTTTTGATAATTCAGCTCCTATAGGGAGGCTTATCTCAAAAGATAGATTTTTAGATATTAATAACATTAACTTTACACTCTTTAAAAACAAAAAACAAGTTCAAAGTGGAAATACAAAAGATATGATATTTAAGATTGATGAAATCATTTCATATGTGTCTACATTTATTACTTTAAAAAAAGGTGATCTCATTTTTACTGGAACACCCGATGGTGTAGGGAAAGTCGAAAAAGAAGATATTTTAGAGGGCTATATAGAAAATGAAAAAATTCTTGATTTTAAAGTAAAATAATTAAATCTCTTATAAAAGATCAAATAAGTTATTCACTCCCAAATATCTATTATTTAAAAATCCTTCAGCATATTCTGTAGAAATAAATCTGCCTAAATCTTTCGATCTACTAGAGACTAGCTCAAGAAATGATTTTGTTGATATTAATGTTTCTATTTCTTGCGATTTAGGATTATAAAACTGAGATGAATAAGACTTAATAATTTCCATCTTTTTTTTCATAAATGGTGAAATATCTACAAGAAAATCTGGTTTAATATCATCATATTGAATATAATTATATAGTACATACGGTCTAAATGGATCTTGTTTATGGTTCTTAAATTCTGTGACAATTTTTATTAACCCAGACAAAAAACAAGCTTCAGAGACTAATTGAGATGCTCTGCCATGATCCGGGTGTCTATCATTAGGTGAATTACACAGAATAATACGTGGCCTATAATGCCTAATTCTTTTTATAACCTCTAATTGATTTTGTTTATTATTTTCAAAAAAACCATCAGATAATAAAAGATTCTCTCTGAAACTAACACCCATTTTTTCTGCAGCTACTTCGGCTTCCTTATCTCTTATATCCGCACTCCCTCTTGTACCTAACTCTCCCCTAGTAAGATCAATCAATCCAACCTTAAAACCTAGCGATATATGTCTTAAAATAGTTCCTCCACAACCTAATTCAATATCATCTGGATGTGCACCAAATGCTAAAATATCAATGTGACTCATGTTAATATTAATTTAACCAATTATTAAATCTAAAAAAACTAATAAATGAAATTAGACAAAATCCAACAAATGTAGGTAAAACAAAGTCGGGTATAGGGAAGGCATCCCCAGCAGCATAAGAGTGTAACCCATCTAGATAATAGTTAACTCCGAAATATGTCATTAAAATAGAACTAAATCCAAATAATGCCAATAAATTAAACCAGTACGTATACTTTGTTAATTTTAATAGCCTTATATGAAGTATGAGGGCATAAACAATACAGCTAACAAGTGCCCAGGTTTCTTTTGGATCCCAACCCCAATATCTTCCCCAGGATTCATTTGCCCAAACACCCCCCAAAAATGTCCCAATGGTCAGTAGAAATAAACCTATCATCATAGATTGTTCATTTATTATAGTCAAATTAAATACATTAGATTTAATTTTAGATTTATTACTAAAAATAATTAACAGCATATTTAAGAAACCAATAAAAGCACATAAACCAAAAAAACCATAACTAGAAGTAATGACCGAAACATGTATCATGAGCCAATAAGATTTTAATACCGGGACCAAATTGGTGACTTCTGGATTTAACCAATTTAAATTTGCAACAAATAGTAACATAGAAGCAACTAAAGAAGCAGCAACTAAGCTAAAATTAGATTTTTTAGAAAATACTATCCCCGCCACCATTGTTGCAAATGCAATAAAAATGACTGATTCATATGCATTACTCCAAGGAGCATGATTTGAAATATACCACCTTAATCCTAGAGCTAGAAAGTGAAAAACAAATCCTAAAAGAATCACATATTTGAGCGACACAGTAATTTGAGTTATAATTTTATTAGGGAAGAAAATATCAAATAACAAAACAACAAACATGGAACATCCGAAAAGGAAGTAAAACAAAAATAATCTTGTCCAACCAAAAGGCTTCAACTTATTATATAGGATTTCTAAATTAATCTTTGTTGAAGAAGGTAAAATAGATTCAGCAGACTCTTTTTGATAATTATGAATAAAGCTTAGCATCGAATTCACCGACTCCCATTTTTTATCTAAAAATGCTGTATAAACTAACTCGCGATACATACTTTTAAAACTTCTAGTTTTAGCGCTATCTATCCCTGGAACATGCATTGGAACATCAGATAACCAAGGATCTTCTATGGACTCCGTTGATGGAAATAATTTAATTAATTCGTCAGAAAAAATCATTGAACATATATTAACGCGTTCATCAACATCGATAATGTTTTTGTCAAACTTAGTTCTATCAATAGGTCTCTTGGAATATGCTGATTCAACATAAGGTCTTAAAATATATTCAGTATCAGAAAAAAAAGACATAAATGAAACATGCGAATCATTTTTATTTAAAATAGTTAGAATATCTAAATCCGACACTTTAATAATTGGTACTATTTGCCATAATAGCGGATCTACTAGCATACCAATTACAATTTGAGTAGATTGCTGATTATATAAATTATCTTTTCTAGAAACTTTCCTTAATATTTCAGAACAAATAGTGTGGAACGGCTTAATTCTATCGCCTTGATCTTGTATTGGTATTTGACCAAATAATTCCGCATGCTTTTCATCTATTAATCTTTTTTCCAATAATTTATCCAATGGTATTTCAGATTCTAACGCAGGGGATAAAGAAAATAGACAACAAAAAATAGACAAAACAATATGTTTATACATAATCATATAGATTGATTAATTTTTTTATTTAAAAGATTGATTCGAGAAAATCGAGATAACATCACACTAATAACAGATAATAATAAAGATAAATAGCCAAAATATGTTACCATAGTGCCCCATTTATCTTGATTAACAGATAATATCGTCCCCTGTTCATCTTCATCATAAGAAGATTGAAAAAATCTATAACCCTTATAATTAAGAACATTATTCATGAAAATTCTATAATTAAATTGATTATCACCATCTAAAACTTCTATTTCACTTGCAAAAGAAGAGGGACTATCAGACCCCGGATACCTATCCAATTGAAAATCTTTTAAAAAAATAGCAAACGGAAGTGAGTAAATTTTTGGGCCATATGAAATAGAAAAAAATAAATTATTAAATTGAAAGTATTCTTTTGATGAAATAACCCCTTTAGATCCATATAAATCAATAACTGTATCTTTCTCCATAACACTAACTTTAATTTTAAGTAAATCTAATTTTGATTGATCATTTTTGAGGCCACTAGATTTCTTTCTTAATACAGAATTTGTAAAATGGTTCTTAAAAACTACTTTATTACCTGAAATAGTATATAATGTTTTATGATTTAAAATATGGTTTGTGTTTTTTATTAATTTCCCCATAGATTGATCTGACATTTTCATATATTCAATATCATATGGAGAAGTAAAATAAAACAATGAATCTTTCTGAAAGATATTAAAATCTAAATCTGATTTCACATCAAATCCAACAGATAATCCTTGAATATCTTTATTGGTTTTTTTCAATAAGTACTCTGACTTCATGCCACCAGAAGAAGATGGCACAATCAATTCTATAATATTATTACCATTAGACTGATCTCCAACTACTTCATCAATAGGATCATGTATGAAATCTATAGATTCGATGTGAATTTTGTGATTTTGAAAATTAATAGGAATGGTAAAATGATTATCAGTAATAGATGAAAACAACACTTCCTTAGAACTAGAGTATTGATTAACACCGTCATGAATTTTAAATTCTAAAAATTGATTAACAGAGACAAATTGATTATTTAAATTTCCCTCTCTGATTCTCATCGCTCCTTCCTTACTGACATACCTGGTAATACCCGCACCAATAATAATAAATATAAAGGATAGATGTAAAAATAAAACTGGCATTTTTCTCAAATGGTATAGTTTATATTCGAATATATTATAAATAAAAATTGAACATAATAGTACTAGCATTAATTCCAACCACCAACTATTAAAGACAAGAGCTCTAGCTGCGTCTGTTCCATAATCATTTTCCACAAAAGTGGCACCAGCTATTGCAATACCAAAAAATAACAGAATGATCAATGCGGATTGGATAGAAAAAATATAATTAAAGTATTTATTCAAAGCTTAAAACATATTTAGAGTACAAAAGTATTTATTTTTGTAATTATATAATACGAAGATGATTAAAAAAATAACAATTATAGGCTCTGGAAATCTAGCAACAAAATTATCTCTTGCTCTCAAGCAGTCAAAACTCAACATACCACAAATAATTTCAAGAAATCCAAAAACTGGATTATTACTAGCAAAACAAACAAAATCGGTATTCACAAATAATTTTAATAACATATTACCTACAGATTTAATTATTATCTGTATCAATGATGATCATATCTGCTCGGTTATCAAGAATCTTCCCGATATAGCCATGGTTCATACTTCAGGGAGTACAGATATGAACGTGTTCATAGATAAAAAGAATTATGGTGTCATATATCCAATCCAATCATTCAATACAAACCTAGATATAGATTTTCGAAAAATACCAATATGTATTGAATCAAATAATAAAGTATTGGGAGAAAAACTTATAAACTTAGGAAATAAAATTTCCAAAAAAGTATTTTACTTAAATTCTGAGAAACGAAAACACATACATTTAGCTGCGGTTATTGCTGCGAATTTCTCTAACTTTTGTTATTTAATCGCAAAAAAATATTTGGATGAACAAAATTTAGATTTTGATTTATTAAAGCCATTAATAATAGAAACTGCGAAAAAAGCAGTCACTCAAAATCCATTTTTAAGTCAAACTGGACCTGCCAAAAGAGGTGATCAAAAAATAATAAACCAACATTTAGAAATGCTAAATGACAAAAATTATAAAAAAATATATAAATTATTATCTGAAAATATATTAATGAAATATGGAAAGTGAATACAAAAAAAAATTAAAAGATATTAAAGCATTTGTTTTTGATGTTGATGGAGTCCTTACAAATGGTAATTTATATGTATTCCCAAATGGTAAGTTAATTAGAAAAATGAATGCGAAAGATGGTTATGCAATAAAATTAGCAATCACTAATAAATATCTAGTGGGTATCATTACTGGTGGGAAAGAAAAGGACATTAAAATAAGATTAGAAAAACTAGGAGTACATGATGTATTTTTAAACTCCCATGATAAATTACCTGACATGGAAAAATTTATAAAAAAACATAAATTAACTAAAGGACAAGTCTTATATATGGGAGACGACATCCCAGACTTAGAAGTGCTAAAAAATGTTCACGTGAGTTGTTGTCCAAAAGACGCTGTCTATGATGTGAAGAGTATTTGTAATTACATTTCAAATAAAAATGGAGGTGAAGGTTGTGTCCGAGATATCATAGAACAAACATTAAAAGTGGCTAATAAATGGAATCTAGATGGAACAATTAAATACTAATAATCACACTATTATTTTGGGGTCCAAATCTCCAAGAAGAATTGAGCTAATGAATATGATGGGATTCCCTTTTAGAGTGGAAGCACTAGATATAGAGGAAAGTTATCCTAAATCACTCTCTCCTATTCAGGTAGCAATATATTTATCTAAAAAGAAAGCATCGCATTATTTAATCAAAAAAAATACAATAATAATTTGTGCTGATACAATTGTATATAGTGGCGGAACAATTCTAGAAAAGCCACAATCAAATGAAGAAGCAGTTAAAATGCTGAAATACATATCAAATAAACGACATTTTGTTGTAACTGGTGTGACGTTCAAAACGGATAGACAAACAATCTCAATTTATGAGAGAAGTATTGTTTATTTTAAAAATCTTACTAGCGATGAAATAAAATACTATATTCAAAATTACAACCCTTTAGATAAAGCTGGCGGGTATGGAATACAAGATTGGATTGGATTAATAGGGATTAAAAAAATTTCAGGATCATTTTATAATGTGATGGGATTGCCGACTCTTAAGGTATATGAATACTTAAATAAATTGACACAAACATAATACTAAAACGTATATATTAGACACATGAAAAAGACAATATTAAGTGAAGGTATAATTAAAAATCTTTTGACATTTTTACCCATCATAAGCTTAATTTCTATGTTATTGATAAACTTAATAACATTTGAAAACACTATGTCTGGACCAAATCAAATTGCTTTATTAATTTCTGCAAGCATTGGATGCATAATTGCATACAATAGAGGAGAAAGTATTAAAAAAATACTTCATGGCATGATTGACAGTGTACATTCATCAAGTAATGCGATTATTATTCTTTTAATTATAGGGGGACTAACTTCATCTTGGATATTATCAGGTGTTGTGCCTGCAATGATTTATTATGGTATAGAATTAATTAACCCTAAATACTTTCTTTTAACAACTTGTGTTATATGTGCAATAGTATCAATTTCAACAGGTAGTTCTTGGACAACAGCCGCTACAATTGGGATTGCATTAATCAGCATTAGTGAGTTATTAGGTATTCCAAAAGGCTTAGTTGCTGGCGCTATTATATCAGGTGCTTATTTTGGGGACAAAATGTCTCCTTTATCTGAAACCACAAATCTTGCACCTTCGGTGTCTGGGAGTAATTTAATTGAGCACATCAAATACATGACTCATACAACGATACCAACAATTTCTATCACATTAATACTGTTTTTTTTAATTGGATTAAACAGTAAGCAACAAAGTGTTTCATTTGATGAAATGAATATGTTTTTAGAGGCAATAAAATCCAAGTTTTACATTGGCATAGAATTATTTATTTTACCCCTAATTGTCATAGCTTTGATATATAAGCGAGTTTCTGCACAAAAAACGTTATTAATTGGAATGATGAGCGGCTTAGCAATTGCCTATTTGCTTCAAAAAGAATTAATTCAAGAAATTAATTTATACACAGATTCTAATACATTTATAACTCTAGCAAAAACTATTTTAACAGGAGTAAATATTCAAATTGAACATGAAGCAGTGAATAATTTGCTCTCAAAACATGGTGTTTTTGGTATGCTATGGATTGTTCTTCTAGTAATTACAGCTATGATATTTGGCGGAGTTATGCATAAAGGTGGTTTTTTAAAAGAAATAACAAGTTTAATATTATCAAAGGCATCATCACATATTCAAATAATCCAATCCACAGCAGGAGCTTGTTTGTTTTTTAATATCACCGCTTGTGATCAATACTTAGCTATCGTAATACCGGGAAGAATGTTTAAGGAAATTTATCCAGAACATAATCTGCATCCAACTAATTTAAGTAGAACTATAGAGGATGCGGGCACCGTAACATCTGTTTTGGTTCCATGGAATTCTTGTGCGGCCTATCATGCTGAGATACTTAGCATTAATCCTGTGGCATATCTTCCATATTGTTTTTTTAACATTATTTCTCCATTTATGACCTTGGCTTTTGCTTATTTTAATATCCGAATAAAGAAAAATGAAAAATAAACGCTTTAATTATAATCCCAGATATAATAAAAATAACCGATCTTACTTTACAAAATCTAAAAACAAGAATAAATTTAATTTAAGAACAGGAATGATATTAATAATACTAATTTTGTTAGTATACATTTTAATTAATTATTGAAGTTGAAAAACACTATTAATATATTATCCAAAGAAGTTATTAATCAAATTGCAGCAGGGGAAGTAATTCAAAGGCCTGCTTCGATTATAAAAGAGCTTGTGGAAAATTCAATTGATGCACAAGCTGAAAATATCACAATTCTTATTAAAAATGGGGGAAAATCTCTTGTCCAAATTATTGATGATGGAGTTGGCATGAATGCAAAAGATGCTGAAATTTGCTTTGACAAACATACTACCTCAAAAATTAAAACAACTTCTGATATTATGGAGATTTCTACCATGGGCTTTAGAGGTGAAGCATTAGCTTCAATAGCATCAATCTCAGAAGTGGAGCTAAAAACAAAAACTAATCAAGACGAAATAGGGACAATGATTATTGTTGATAATTCGAAAATTCGAAAAAATCAAAAAATTGCCACATCAAAAGGCACTTCAATATCTGTTAAAAATCTATTTTTTAACATTCCTGCAAGAAAGAATTTCCTGAAATCAGACAAAGTGGAAATGAAGCATATATTAGAAACTTTTATTAAACTAGCAATTTCAAATTATGATATTGGGTTTAAGTTGATGAATAATAATCAAATTATTTATAATTTATCAAAAAGTAATCTCAAAAAACGAATTATTCAATTATTTGGAAAGAAGTATAATGAAAAAATCTTACCCTTAAAAGAACACACAAGTATTGTGTCTATTTCTGGATTTATAGGGAATCCATTAGATGCGAAAAAAACAAGAGGAGAACAGTTTTTATATGTAAATAATCGATTTATCAAATCTCAATATCTAAATCATGCTGTTAAAAATGCGATGCATAACATAATTAGGCCTGATCAACACCCATCATATTTTATTTTCCTTACTGTTCCAACTGAATCAATAGATATTAATATTCATCCAAATAAAACAGAAATTAAGTTTCAAGATGAGCAATCGATTTACCAAATACTAAAATCTACATGCAAGAAGGCTATTGGGATCGCCAATATTATACCTAGCCTTGATTTTACAATCGAAGAAGCTTTTGAAGTCCCGGCACATATACAAAAAAGTATTCCAAAAGAGCCTAAATTGACTATCAATAAACAATTTAATCCTTTTGAGAAAGGTTCTGAGATAAATGAAAATAACCAGCTATTTAAAAAACTATTCCAAGAAGATGAATCAAAACATATCATTGAAAATATCATGCATATAGATGAGAATTATGCGCTATTTACTATTCTTATCAAGAACGAGCGCATTCTACATTTAATAGAAAAAAGAAAAGCTCTACAGCGCATTATTTATGAACAAATAGAGGAAAAACTAAATAAGCAAACAGTATTAACACAAATGTTAATCAATCCATATAATATAGAAGTAAATACATTAGATATGGAGTTGATAAAAGAAAATATAGGAATATTGAATAATTTAGGCTATAAGATTAATTTCATATCAAAAACATCTTTAGAGATAATTGGGATACCAACAAAAACCGAAAATTATAATCTAAAAGATTTATTCGAAGAATTCTTAGAAGAATTGAAAAATAAAAACACTAATATTAATAATAAGTTAATAAGTAAAATAGCCACGCAGATTGCATACCAAAATTCTAAAAAATCTGATATTTTCAATATCCATAATAAAGAAAGTTTAAAAAATATAATCAATATGTTATTAGACTGCAAAACACCATTTATAGGAATTAATGGAAAACCATGTGTAATTAATATCGAACCCAATACTTTTTTTGATTAATATGAACCATTTTCGAGCTCAAAGATTCAACATACTTCCTACGATAGTAAAAAATCTTCTTATTATAAATTGTTTATTATTTTTAGCTAAAATCACACTTATCAACCAAGGCGTTAGTTTAGACCACATACTAGGTCTGCATTATTGGAAATCAAGTTATTTTGAAACATGGCAAATTATATCACACATGTTTATGCATGGTGATATAATGCATTTATTTTTCAATATGTTTGCAGTTTGGATGTTTGGCACACAATTAGAAAATCTATGGGGATCAAAAAGGTTTTTAAATTATTATCTCCTAACTGGATTAGGTGCTGCTTTCTTACATTTTTTCATTATTCATTTTCAAATACTGAATCTTGAATCAGTAATGAATGACTCTAATATAAACAATGTGACAGAAACAGGGCATCTGATTTTAAATGAAGGTAAAAATTACATTAATCGAAATATGGGGCATTTAAATCTACTTTATAATACACCTGTAGTAGGTGCATCGGGTGCTTTATTTGGATTATTAATGGCATTTGGCATGCTGTTCCCAAATACTATGATGTTTTTTTTATTTATTCCCTTTCCAATTAAAGCTAAATACTTTGTTCTTATATATGGTTTAGCAGAATTGTATTATGGAATTCAAAATAATCCAAATGACAATATTGCTCATTTTGCCCATTTAGGAGGAATGATTTTTGGATTTTTAATAATTAAATACTGGTCATGGAAAAATAAATACTAAACCATGGATATATTTAAAAAAATTAACAACAACCACTTAACAAATATTATTTATGCGAATATCATCGTATTTATAATAATCAACATATACTATATTATCTGTTTTTTATTTCAAAAAGATGCTAATATAATAGCCTATTTAGGTGTTTCATCTGATTTAAATATATTTATGTCAAAACCTTGGACTATGTTTACCTATATGTTTGTCCATGAAGACTTATTTCACTTATTAATTAATCTATGTTGGTTATATTTTGGAGGCAATATTTTCACAAAGTATTTGAGTAACAAAGAGTTAGTGTCAACATATATTATGGGAGGAATAATGGGTGCTTTAGTATACATTATATCCTTTAATGTATTTCCAGTATTTGAAGATGTAAAAATGGGCTCATTAGCAATAGGATCGTCAGCATCTGTATTAGCGATCCTATTTGCAGCAACAACACATATTCCAAATTTTCCAATCAATATAATTCTAATAAATAGAATAAAATTAAAACATATAGCTATAATGGCAATCTTAATCGACATACTGAGTATTCCAAATGGCAATGCAGGTGGACACCTAGCACACCTTGGCGGCGCATTATATGGATTCCTCTATATTTCTTTTAAAAAAAGAAATATTAACACTAATTATATGGTTGATAAAATTATCTATTCTTTTCAGAAAAATAATCCCGTGTTTTCACATTCTAAAAAAGAAAATGATTATGAATATAATAGCAGAAAAAATGAGGAACAAAAAAAAACAAATAGAATATTAGAAAAAATCTCAAAGTCAGGTTATAATAGTTTATCCAAAGAGGAAAAAGAATTCTTATTTAATCAGAAGTAAGTTTTTTTTTTACTTTTTTTAAGCATAATGTATTCATGCCATTTATCGACATACCAGTAATTTTGTTGGAGACCAAGCGAACTACATAATCATAATATAAGGGCACTATAGTCGACTCATTCATAATAATAGTCTCCATTTCAGCAAATAAACGATTTCTCTTTAGCGTATTATTGATGTGAAATGAAGATTCGTATAAACTATCATAGGTGGCATTAGAAAAATGAGTATAATTTGGACCAAAAGGACTCTTGTTCTTAGAATAAAATAAGGAAAGAAAATTCTCAGGATCTGGATAATCAGCAATCCAAGATGCTCTAAAAAAATTAGCCAATCCAGAAGAAAACAAATCACGATGTATTGGTGGGGACGAAATTTCAATACTTATATTGATCCCAAATTGGGATGCACTATATTGAATAAATTCACAAATATCGAGATAATCCCTTGTAGTATATAAAGTAATTATTTGACTCTTATTAGGGATATTGCTTAATAAACTATATACAGAATCAGGACTATAGAAAAAACCATTAACCATATAATCACTAGATAAAAAACTTGGAACAAATCCTTGATTTGCTGGTAATACCAATCCATTACGAAGATGCTGCACCATAACGAATCTATCAAAACTATAGTTTAATGCTTTTCGAAAATCTTTCAAGGCAAGTAAACTAGAATCTTTTTTAGCTTGTTCAATATTAATTCCAAGATATTCAGTATTTAAATATGGATTAGACATAATATGAAAACGCCCTTTATATTCATCAATCAATTGTCCATTTTTTGTAAGAAATTCATCCTTAAAACTATTATCTAAACCAGAAACAAAATCAAATTTATCTAAAATGAAATTCATAAAAACAGATTCTTTTTGAGTGACAAAAGAAATAGAGACACCATCCAAATAAGGAAGCCGAATATTATTTTCATATTCAAAATAATTAACATTTTTAGTGAAAATTAATTTTTCATTTTGGTGCCAATATTTAAATTGGAATGGCCCTGTTCCAACTGGATTTTTAGAAAAAGAATCTCCAAAAAAACCAATTGCTTCGTGAGGAACAAAAGAAAAATAATTCATGGACAATAAACCTAAAATACCTGGAAATGGTTGTTTTAAATTGATCCTTAACAATGTGTCATTAATTGCATGTGTTTTATTAATATCTATATAGTCCATAGCCCAAGAACCTGGTGAGATAAGAGTCGAATCCATGAGCCTTGAAACACTATATATAAAATCAGATGCGACTAATAATCGAGTTGAATCCGCTCCAAAACAAGGTGATTTGTGATAATAAATACTATCATGTAGAACAAAAGTATAGGATAATCCATCGTCTGAAACTATCCATCTTTTAGCAATGGATGGCCGAACAATTAAGTTACTATCTAGCTGTGTTAAGGTGTTAAAAATTTGATTAACTGCCCATATATTAGCTTGATTATTAGCAAAAATCGGATCTAATGAAGTAATAGACGATGTTTCATTGTAAAAAAAAATATTTTGACTCAACTCTTTATCACTGTTACAAGCAATAAGTAAGAAATAAATTATCAAAATAAATTTAGGAAAATAGCACATACTTAATGCTAAATATAAAAAATAATTATCTTTGTTTCCCTAACTTAAAATGGCGAGGTAGCTCAGTTGGTTAGAGCGCAGGATTCATAACCCTGAGGTCGGGAGTTCAAATCTCCCCCTCGCTACTAAAGATGAATATTGAATTAATTATTTATTAATTGCAACAAATCTTCAAACAGAGTTTCATCACTTGGTCTTTTTGCGTTTTCATTGATTATATTACCTTTCCTATCTATTAAAATATATCTAGGAATACTAGAAATACCAAAATAAGCACTTGCACTATTTAATTTATTTGATGGTGAAATAAATTGATTACCATCGAGATTTAATTTATCTAAACTTTCTTTCCATCTAGTATAATCTGTGTCAATCGATATATATATAAATTCTATCTTTTTCAATTGACGTTTAGAAAACTTCTTTTTAAGATCTCTCGCATATGGGAATTGCTTCCGACATGGGCCACACCAACTAGCCCAAATATCTATATATAGTATTCTACCTCTAAAATCACTTAATTGAACTTGATTACCATCTATATCTTCCAAATGGAATTGTGTTTCTAGTAAATCCAATTCAATATTGGAATTTGCTTTTTTATCAAATGAAGCATATGCGTCTACTAGAATACGAATTTCTGATTTTTTTAAACCATTAGTAGTCAAAATATTTTCTAAATATTTAATTGTATTTTCATCTAAAAAACTTGAAAAGTTATTGATATAATTATGAAAAAAATAAGATAATACTGCATCGGGCAAATGATCTATTACAAAATTAAAAAGATATCTATTAAAATCTTTAAATTTTTCAGAGTCTAAGTAACCATAATTATGTATTGCAAATAATAAAACTGTATGAAAGATATAGTTTTGAAAGACACCTAATTCATAGGAAGAATCATCCAATATGTTTTTTTGAAACATGTCCCAGTCTAATAAATTAATATTCACATCTATATAAAAAGGTAAGGGTTGAAGAATATCCTGATTTTGATGTATTAAATAGAGGCTCAAACCATTAAGATACTCATATTTTAATAGGCTATTAAAATATGTTTTCACATCCATATTAAATGAGTTAAAAAATTCATGATTTTGATAAAATGAAAAAATTTCATCATTAAATAAATTATATAATAAAATTTCAAATTGATCAGAATTATAATCTGCATCTAAAAGAGCCTTGATCTTTGTATGGTATATAGTGTAATAATCATTTAAAAAATAGATGAAATTAGAATAATCACCTACTATTAAAAAATCATTGTTTGCTAATAAAGAACACTCAAGAGAAGTTTCTTTTTTTAGAAACAGATAATATTTTTCATTGTCATTAGTTAAGTAAAATAAATTATTCTTAGACACATCAATTAACATACTTGTATCATTAGAAATTGTAATTGGTTCAGATAACAAATCAGAAGAATAAAAAGATACTTCATCAACATGATTAAGAACAATGTTTAAATTACACTGTTCTTGTGATAGAGATAAAAAAAAAACAAAGAAAGTAAAAAAGAAAAATATCTTTGACATGTAACTAAATTATTATATAATTTCCATATTATACAAATAAAATTATGCTAAATTAAGTGTATATTACTAAAAATAATCAAAAGATGATAAAATACGAATTAGAATTTCCAATTAGATCTTCTGTCAAAATTCTATTCAATTGTCTAAGCACACCTAGTGGATTATCTGAGTGGTTTGCGGACGATGTGAACTGCAATCGAGAGATCTATACTTTTATATGGGGAGAATCTGAGCAAGAAGCAAAATTAATTACACTATCAAGTAATTATTTCGTTAAATTTCGTTGGACTGATTTTCCAGAAAATACATTCTTTGAATTTAGAATTGATGTTGATGAGATAACAAATGGTGTAACATTAAAAATTATAGATTTTGCTGATGATGATGAAGAGATGGAAGAAGGAAAAGCTTTATGGACAAGTCAAGTCAATACATTAATGAAAAATCTAGGTTCATAATTTTAATATAGGATTAGACTTGAATATATTTAAAAAATTTATTTTTTCTGCTTTTATTCGTCCGTTCTTCCTTACTTTTTCAATAGTCATAACCATTTTATTGATGCAATTTCTTTGGAAATATATTGATGATTTGATTGGGAAAGGATTAGAATGGAATATTATCATCGAATTACTATGGTACTCTAGCATCACGTTAATCCCCATTGCACTACCATTAGCTATTTTATTAGCATCAATGATGTTAACAGGCAATCTATCAGAAAATTCTGAATTAACAGCAATAAATTCAATAGGAAAGCCTTTCACATATATCATTAATCCCTTATTACTATTTAGTCTATTAATTACACTTAGTTCTTTTATGATATCCAATTATGCAATACCATATGCTAACTTAAAAGCAACCACATTAATGTATGACATAATACAAAAAAAGTTAAATATTAATATTCAAGAGAAAGTGTTTTTTTCTGAAATTGAAGGATATAGCATAAGGGTAGATGAAAAATTATCTAATAATATGATGGAAAATATTATTTTATATGACTATGTAGATAAAAAAGGAATTAAAAAGGTATTTACTGCTAGAAATGGTAAAATGTCAATTACAGGTGATAATAAGTTATTAATAATAAATCTATATAATGGAGAAAGTTATAACGAGGTTTTAAACGAAGAACAAGAGTATATTCTCAAAACAAAATTTGAACAATATAATCTAGCATTAGATTTATCTTCTTTTGAAATGGAAAGAAGTAACTCTGATAGATTTAGCAATAGAGCTAAAACAATGAATATGAATCAATTAAAAAAGCACGTTGATTCATTAAAAAATGAATATGGAAATCTAAAAAAATCACTACTTTCCAACTTTGTACAAGAAACAAAATTTAATACTAACAAATCTGACAATCTTGAGAAAAGATTAGACAACAACTTAAACAACGTGTACAAGGCAAAGAGTCATAATAAAATAAAAATTAATGAGCAAATACAAGCGGTTCAAAACTATCAGAATAAAAGAAAAATCATCAAAAAGAAAATAAATAAATTTCAAGTTGAACGACATAGAAAATTAACACTTCCACTAGCATGTATGATCATGTTACTGATTGGATCTCCTATTGGTGCCATCATTAAAAGGGGGGGGTTTGGGCTACCGGTTGTATTTTCAATATTTCTATTTTTAATCTATCATATAATCTCTATTACAGGAGAAAAGATGGTTAAAAAAGATGTAATTGATCCATTCATTGGAATGTGGACATCTACAATAATCATGTTCATGGTTGGAGTAGTATTACTCATTGTTGTAAATAATAATTATTTTGAAAAAATATGGCTAAAAAAATATTAATTATCTCAAATAAAGTTATATTTCCATCAATGGATGGCGGGGCGGTAGCGATGCAGAAACTAGCGAAAAATTTAATTAGTCAGAGTTATCAGCTTGATATTATTTGCATCAATAAAAATGACACTTTAAAATCAATGTCAAAAAAGTATTTAAAGCTCGAAAAAAATCAAATAACACAAACTCAAATTCAAAAAAATATGAGTTTTAATTTATTGATTTTTGTTACAAGTATAATTAAAAAAAAAGCATATCAAGCAACACGTTTCTATGATTTAGAAATCCAAAATATAATCCAAGAAAAAATTGATAAAAACAAATATATCGCTATAATTTTTGAAAGTATTTTCACTACCATATATTTAAACAAACTCATATTACACAATAATCCTCACATTATTTTAAGAGCACATAACATAGAACATAAAATATGGAAAAATTTAGCTCGTCATACAATCATTAAAAAGTTGGTTTTTTTACTACTAGCGAATCAAATAAAAAAAATGGAAACAGAAATCCCTAAATATGTAGATTATATATTTACTTTATCAAAAAAAGATCAACAATATTTTAAAAATATTTTTCCGAAAAAAACACATAATATACCTGTAACATTCGACATAGAAAATATAAATCATAAAAAGGTGCGAAATAGTATCGTTCACTTAGGGGCAATGGACTGGAAACCTAACACGGAGGGTATAAGTTGGTTTTTACAAAACGTGCACCCCCAATTAGAAGATGAAGATATTAAAATATATATCGCTGGTAAAAATATGCCTAATAAATACTTTAATTATGTCAGTCCAAATACAATAATAGAAGGAGCAGTGAAAAATGCAAAAAATTATATAAAAAATAAAGAAGTTGTTTTTGTCCCATTATTATCAGGAAGTGGAGTTCGAATTAAAATATTAGAAAGTATGGCGTTAGGTATTCCAGTTGTAAGCACAAGAAAAGGCGCAGAGGGCATTCCATATACAGATAGAAAAAATATATTCATTGCTAACAGTCCTCTAGAATTTAAAAATGCATTATGTATACTCATACAGAATAAACAATTAGCAGCACAAATAGGAAAAGAAGGTCAAAGATTAATCCAAGAACACTTTTCAGATCAAATAGTAATTAAAAAATTACGTCACATTCTACAATAGGTACCATGAAAAAACAAAAAATTGTTATTATCACTTCTAGATTTCCATTTCCATTAGACAAGGGAGATAAGTTAAGAATTTATCATCAAATAAAATATATATCAAAATATCATAACATATATTTAATTGCATTAAATACAGAGGGTAAAATAACACAACATAGTTTCCAGCAATTAGAACAATACTGTAAAGAAATTCATGTCATCCACTTAAGTCTAATAGTCAGAATTATTAATATTTTCAAATCTATATTAACATATGAACCCTTACAAGTTGGTTATTTTTATTCAAAGAATGCACATCGAAAAGTCGAAGCTATCATCCATGAAATAAAACCTGATTGGTGCTATGGTCAATTAATTCGAACAGCAAAATATATTTATAATTATGAAAATAATATAATAGATTACATGGACGCATTTTCTAAGGGGATTGAAAGGCGAATTAAAAATTTTCCAAAATATATACAACCAATCATTAAATACGAATCAAAGATTGTTCAAGATTTTGAAAAAAAAGTATTTAACCATTTTAAAAAACACTCTATTATTACATATAACGATAGGCAATATATTCAACATCCAAATGCAAATAACATTACAATAATTCCAAACGGTGTCGACACTCATTATTTCGCTCCAAGAAATAATGTGGCAAAAAAATATGATATTGTATTTGTAGGCAATATGAATTACCCACCGAATATAGAAGCAGCCCGATATATATGTGAGGAAATTGTTCCAATAATAAAAAGAAAATATAAAAAATGTAAAGTATTAATTGGAGGAACCAATCCCAATAAAAAAATAAAAAAAATGTCAAATAAAGATGTGAAAATATCTGGCTGGGTTGAGGATATAAGAACAATTTATGCATCTGGAAAAATATTTGTTGCCCCAATGTTTATTGGTACAGGATTACAAAACAAACTTCTAGAAGCAATGGCAATGGGTATTCCATGTATAACAACAGAATTAGCGAATAATGCATTACGTGCTAATTCATCTCAAATTATTATTGCCAACAATAATACAGAATTTGCCAATGCATGCATTGACATATTAAAAAATAATGAAAAAGCTAATTCCTTACGGGAACATGGATTAAAATTTATAAAAGAAAATTATGATTGGAATTTAATTAATCATAAATTAACTTCAATGTTCAAATAATCAAATAATGAAACATAAATTAAACTCAATATCTGAAGCTATATTAGAGATAAAAAAAGGTAATATAGTCATAGTTGTAGATGATGAGAATAGAGAAAATGAAGGAGATTTTGTGGCAGCAGCTGAAAAAGTTACTCCTGAAATGATCAATTTCATGGCCACTCATGGCAGAGGTTTAATTTGTGTTCCATTAATAGATAAAAGATGTGATGAATTAAATTTAGATTTAATGGTGGGGAAAAATAGTGACCCCATGAAAACTCAATTTACAATATCGGTAGATAAAATTGGAAATGGTTGTACTACAGGTATATCTGCACATGATAGATGTGAAACTGTCAAAGCATTAGCAAATCCAAAAACAAAAGTGAATGAATTATCAAGACCTGGACACATTTTTCCTTTGAAATCTATGAATGGAGGTGTGCTTCGAAGAGCTGGGCATACAGAGGCTGCAATAGACTTAGCTCGATTAGCCAATCTAAAACCATGTGGTCTAATTGTAGAGGTAATGAATAAAGATGGGACTATGGCCAAACTATATGACCTAAAAAAAATAGCCAAAAAACATAATCTGAAAATTATTTCCATTGAAGATTTAATTGCATATAGACTAAAACATGAATCCTTAATTAAAAAAGAAGTAACAATTCATTTGCCCACTAAATTTGGCGACTTTCAATTAATAGGCTATAGAGATACTAACACAAATGAAGAGCACCTAGCAATTACTAAAGGTGAGTGGAAGAAAGATGAGCCAATCTTAACACGAGTCCATTCTTCTTGTTTTACTGGTGATATACTAGGATCTTTAAAATGTGATTGTGGAGATCAATTAACATTAGCATTAGAACAAATTGAAAAAGAGGGGAAAGGAGTTGTCTTATATATGAATCAAGAAGGAAGAGGTATTGGCCTTATGAATAAATTAAAATCTTATAAATTGCAAGAAGGAGGTTTAGATACAGTAGATGCAAATTTAAAATTAGGCTTTAAAAGCGATCAAAGAGATTATGGCATAGGTGCTCAAATACTAAGAGATCTTGGAGTATCTAAACTAAGACTGTTAACGAATAATCCTACAAAAAGAGCAGGACTACTGGCATACGGAATTGAAATTATTGAAAACGTCCCTATCCTTGGAAAGATAAATACTTATAATGAACAGTATTTGAAAACAAAAAAAATCAAAATGAAACACAAACTTTAGTCATTACTCATTTTTCTCAATAATGAACAATTCATTAAAAGTGTTAAATTGTTTTTTAAAAAACACACCAACACCTGTCTCATAGCCAGAGTCAAATGGAGTGATTGATAGAGGGTCATAGTCCTCCGGTCTAGTAAAAAATCTGAATTTAAACTTACCATCTCTAAAATAATCAAACTCAATATCTAAATCTCCTACAATATTAGATTTTGATTGATCCGATGGTGTTCGTGTACCGGGTGTACCCACATTACCATTCACAATAAATCTATTATCTAAAAATTTATAACTTACTGCTAATTCAACCTGTTGAGAGCTTAAAGAATCATTAGTCCCAGGGATCCATTTAAATCCTAAATCAAAAGCATCCGTTGTTTGAGATAACCAATTTGATAATTGATTTGATAAAAGCTCTGTCCCAGTAGTTGCTAATGTATTCCCGATGTAATCAACAGTAGGATCATTTTCAATTAAAAAACTATTAGCAATCAGTAGATATAAAAATTGCTCTAATAATTTTTGATCTGTATTGGTTAAACTTTCAAGATATGCTTCAGCTATTTGATCTCCATTAACTATATCAATACTAAAATTTATATCAGGATCTAATAACGAACCAGACATTTCCATTCTACATATTATTGGAGATTTTGTGTCTCTATCATAATCTGGATTTAAAGGATTTAGAGAAGCCTGAGTATTATATAATAAACTTAAATTAATTCGTGCATCATACACGCTGCCATCAAACTCAAGAATACCTCCTTTTTCTATTTCAAAGCTCTTTGTAATAACATCCTGCAGAGTAAATAAATAATTACCTTTTTCTATTTCAAAATCTCCAAAAACTTCAAAATCCCCTTCTTTATTTAGCTTTAAAGATAAATCCCCTTCTCCATAGCCTTTAATAATATCACCTAATTCTTCGTCGACAATTAATTGTATCTCAGATTGATTATCTATTGATAAGTTGAAATCCATATCAAAATTAGGTTTTTGCACAACTTGATCTGACGGCATATTTTCTTCTTTTACATGGGTATTAAATCGAATAAATTGATTTTTTTCAACTTCTTTAGATCGAGATAATGGTATCATTAATTTAGATCCACCTTTAGATTTACCATTAATAATTAAACTAACACCTTTTGGGGCTCCATTTATAAGCATATTCCCTCCTAAAAAAATATTGCCATAATAATATGAATTATCATATTTACTCGTATTTAAAGCATGAAGACTATCTGTATCAATAGAAAGATTATAAAACATATCTTTTAAACCCGTGTGAGTAATTTCTGCACTGAATACTGCGCGAGTGTTGTCACTTATGTCATAAAAAGTGAAATTATCCATGGAAATTAAATTATTATTAAATTTGACAGCTAAGTCATTCTTTTTAGCAGAATAACTCATTCCTAAATAAGGAATTTTGAAGTTTACATTTTGAAGAGAAGTCGTCCCTGAAATATTATAATTAGTGATTAAACCATCAAGATTGAGATTACCATTCACAAGACCACTTAAATTTGAAACAGGCTTTATCAATAAATCTAAAACCTCTATGGGGAACTCATTAAAAATTATATTTGCATTAATCTCCTTTGTCCCATCTAATGGATATTTAGCTATAAAATGCATTGTTTCTTTTGTGTCTTGAATCATTCCAGTGGTATATATAGAATCATTTTTTTCATTTGATATATTATTAAGTGTCAGTCTGCCCAATAGAGTATTATTAAAAGCAAAATCATTAACTTCAAAATTACCAGATAAAGCTGGAAAAGACGATGGATTGAATACAACATTACCATCTAAAATACCATCAAATAAAAAAGATCGATTCCTTAAAAAAGGATTTAAATAATTAATCTTAAACTTATTGAAAGAAAAAGTCATATGAGATGTATTTCCCAACCATCCATTCATTCCTAATACTTGACCGTCCATAGTTAAAGAAAAGTTCTTAAATCTTAAATTTCCTCTATCCCAAACTAATTTTGAAAGAGGATCAATAGACCAAGTGTAATTAAATAACTGAAATACCGATTTATCAGCAAAATGAATATCAATACTATTATCATCTATAAATTCAAACCCTCCTGCCAATTTTCCCTCATTTAAATTCAGAGAGGAATAGGTGAGCAAGAAATTTGATATATTTTGTTCACTGAATTCTGTAGATAAATTGAAGTTATTTAATTGAATTTTATCTAAAACAATCACATTATCTACTACAAGATTAATCTTTTTTAGAGTATCCAACATTGTACTAAATTGACAATTCGTCAGACTTATATCGGAAAACTTAATATGAGGAGACATACAGTTTATAGTAGGAAAACTTGAATTTTCAGAATAAATACTAAATGCTAGAGTATCATTTAAGTCTAAATTATTAGAAAAAAGATCCGATAAAACAGAAGCTCGATTCAAATCTCCATTTAAACTGAATGATGGGAGTTTATTTTTTTTATTCAAATCAAAAATAGTATTTGAAAATACTTCTCCACGAATATTCCCAAAAGAAGATTTTATAGATAATTGACTGCTATTTAAATAAAAATAAATTGAATCTATAAAATTGACATTCCCTTGTTTATTATATTGAAAATTATTCAACATAATACTCGGATTATTAGTCTCTAAAAAAGAAATTTGATTATCTGAAAACAAAAACCGAAAATTATTAAATTCAAATTCACTAGAGAGAAAATTAATATGCTCACTAATATTATAATTCAAAGCATTAAGATCAATATATTTAATGAGACCAACGATACTAGAATTATAAATCATACTAGTATCAAATTGATTAGACTGCAGATTGAACTGCGCTGTCAATATGCAATTAGGATCATTTAAACTAATATCATAAACCCCACGATTATTAAACAAGGAGTTTTGTTGAATAAAGATGTTCTGGTAAGAATAATCATCAAATACGAGATCATGAATCTCTGTATCTAAATTCAAGATACTATTATCTTTAATAGTCAAAAAATGTGTTGAATTGATTTGACCTAAGCGTTTTTTATTTAAAAAATCTCCAAGCTCAAAGTCAATAAAAGAAGTAACTATATTAATGTTTTTTGTATTGAACATATCCAACGAAAAATGAAGATCTCCATAATTACAATCAATCTCACCATTAGAAGAAACAATTTTATTCTCAATTTCTAAAATACCATTAACAATGATATCTTTCAGCAAATTTTGATTATTTCCAAGAATTGGCAGATGTAAGCTATTTAATTTAGATTGATACTGTGCATATAAGATTGTCGGTTTTTTAACAAAATCAATAGCTAATCTACTAGAATCCAATACAACTTCTGCAAAGCCTACAATAGAATCCTTGCCAAAAGATGTATTAGAAGAAAAATTCAAAAATTGCATATCTATATTATTGAATATATTATATGATGTAAGTAGAGATGAAAAATTACTACAGTCAGAATTTGTAATATCTAATATTAGATTAGTGTCACGAATTGAACAAGTCCCATTAACACTACAACTATCTTTGGACACAAAGATATTTTGAATATTCAACGTATGATTTGAACAAGATAAATCTGTCATCTTAATATCTAGAGTATTGATGAGAGATCCATTGTAGAGCACGTGGATATTATGTAACTGTAAATTACTGAGCAGTATTTTTTGATCAAAAGAAGATAAAAAAGTAAAGAATCTTTTAAATTCATATGAAGAATCTGTCTCTCGCTTAGGTATATTTAAGACTAATGAATCAAGATGAATATGTTCAATATGTAATTCATTGGATTTTATAAACTCCAAAAAGTTCATGTCAATTTTAAAATTAGGAGTAAAGAGTATAGTATCTTGATATTCCAATATATGTAAATCTGAACTAATTTGGCTAGAAAAAATATTATAATCAAAATGAGTAATAGAAACTTCAATATCATTGAAATCAAAATAATGATCTAGATAATAAGTAATTATTTGTTTTTGAAATCCAGAATAATTAAGCAATCCAAATATAATCGAAAAACAAAATAGAAATGCCAATAATATTTTTCGTAGGTTTATGGTCAATATATTATATTTTATGTCTATTAAAGTTAATAAAGATATTATTATTTTAGCAATTGAGTCATCATGCGACGACACATCTGTTGCTATATCAAAAAATAAAGAAATAATCGTAAATATCGTAGCGAACCAAAAAGTACATGGAGAATATGGCGGAGTTGTCCCTGAACTTGCATCACGAGAGCACCAAAAAAACATAGTGCCAACAATATCTTTAGCAATAAAAATGTCAAAAATATCAAAAAATCAAATTGATGCGATTGCATTTACTAGAGGCCCCGGATTAATGGGATCATTATTAGTTGGCGCATCATTTGCAAAAAGTTTATCAATATCTTTAAAAAAACCATTAATTGAAATTAACCACATGGAGGCACATGTATTAGCAAATTGTATTGATGATGATCCAGTATTCCCATTTATATGCTTAACTGTATCAGGAGGACATACCCAAATTGTTAGAGTAGAGAATGTTAACCAAATTGAAGTAATTGGAGAAACAATTGATGATTCTGCTGGAGAGACATTTGATAAATGTGCAAAAATGTTAGGCTTAAATTATCCTGGTGGACCAGAAATTGAAAAAAATAGTAAACATGGGAATCATTTAGCATTTTCATTTACACATCCTAAAGTTGATGGTTTAAATTTTAGCTTCAGTGGTTTAAAAACCAATTTTATGCGACTCATCCAAAATAAAAGTATTAACAACCCCTCTTTTATTCAACACCGATTATCTGATTTATGTGCGTCAATTCAATATACTATTATTCAAATATTAACTAATAAGCTGGATCTTGCTATTAGAAAATATAATGTAAAAAATATTGCGATTTCAGGGGGTGTCGCTGCTAATCAGGAATTTAGAAAAGCTATTATATCACTTGAAAAAAAATATAACACAAAAGCATTAATACCTAAAAAAGAATACTCCACTGATAACGCTGCGATGATTGCTATATCATCTTATTATAAGTATAGAACCAACCAGTTTACTAAAACATCAATTAATGTAGATCCAAGATATAAGTTAAAACAGTATGATCAATAAAGAGATGCAGTTTAAGAATTCAAAATATACTTAATACTGTAAATTTAAATCTCGATTCCAATTAAATACATTTCTGCTATTATTTAGATAAAACACTAGACCTAGCTCATGAGAAGAGTTAGAATACTCCCCTATTTCTCCATAATTAATATCAATATTATAAATAAATCCTATTTTTCCATATTTAATACCAAAGCCCGCTAAAATTTCTTTGTTTGTTCTGTAACCCAATAATAAATAAAAAGCATCATTGAAATCTGTTTTCAAATTAAAATCAAATTGTACTCCTGAATATGAGGTATTACGCATTAAAATTGTTTGCTCCACTCCTATTTTAGAAATATCATTAAAATAATGGTAACCCGCTAAAGCATAATAATGTCGAACTAATTGATTAGGACTGTTATCATCTAAACTTGAAATAGTAGAAGATTGTATCATGTTTAAAACTGAAAAACCAGCAAATATAAAATCACTATAAATAAACATACCAAAATTCATATCAACAGTAGTTGCTTTATCTGAAACATCTAATGCAGGATCATACGGATCATTAGAGTTTCCTGGACTATTTGGATTGACTGAATTAGCATTATATAAATACTGATAAGGAACCAAACCTAAACCTAAAGACATACTATAATCTAAAACAAGTGGGAATTTAAATGAATAATCTAATTCTAAACCTGTAATACTTATTGCACCTGTATTATCCTGAAACAGGATCCCACCAACACCTTGTGAATCATCTAAAATATAATTTCCGGATAATGATGTTGTTCTAATACCGTCAGAAAAACCAACCCACTGACTACGAGTAGTAAGATGAAAATTTGAAATACTACTGACTCCTGGAAAAGCAGGATTAATAACCAATGGATTATAAACATATTGATTATGTAACGGCAATTGTTGACTGAATAGAAAAAAGGGCAAGCAATAAAAAGAAAAAATTAAACAAAAATGAATGTTTTGAGAAAATTTAATTTTTAAAAAATTATTTAGTAATGTCATCATTGTATTTAAATTCTTAACTAATCCGAATTATAATATAATTACTTTTTTAAAATCAAAAAAACAATATGAATTAAAAATTGATTATCATTTGATTGTCATCAGTTTTCACATCAATGATTTGATCATCAATAATATCATGTTTTTCTTCTTTAATAGCAGAAATACTCTTTATAGAATATCTAGATAACTGATTCCCTAAGGCTATAATTCCTTTTACAGAAATTAATTCTGAGGGGTTAAGAATCAGATCTGGTCTCTGTTCCTTATTTCTCGCTTTGGTAAATGTTAAATTAATCTTGAAATTGTCCTCTGAAGATACTAACTCTAAATAACTGTCCTTTCCTCCGTGTAGAATATTAGTCTTTGTCAATTTTAAAGGTGGAATAAAGCGTTTGATATAAAATATTTTCTTATCAGAGTGAAAATAAATTGCAGTAATAGTTTTTTTAGGTGAATATTTTTCTAAAAAGATCATATCCTCAGGGAAATGATTGGAAAGATCATAAGAGAGTAGTTCAACATAACCAGAGCTACAAATCATTAGAATTTTATCATCACTTGAAAATTCTCCTAAATAATTACCTCTATTTTCCTCGTTTAATCTAAAAATAGATTTATCAAACCATATCTTTTTACCAGATAAAGTAGAAACTCCCTCTGATTTCAGTTCCACTCTATTGATAGAATGACTAGTTACGAGATTCCCCTTCACCATTCTATTTTTAATTAAGACATCTGAAAAATCTAACTCTAGTCTCATTTTTTTTAATTTAGCTTTAGCTCTTAAAATAACCGAGACTATCTCAGCCTCTCCATTAGTATTGGCACTAAAATATAAAATTGAACATTTTGTGGAATTCACAAGTAAATATTCACGATCCCTAGTTACCCCTTTAACAGGGAATCTTTTAACATATGATTTATTAGTAATTTGATCTCTATAAATCATATTATAGATAGTTCTCTCATCATTTTTCTTAAATACAGCTACATGTATAATATCCTTACCAACAAAAGTTTTGTTCTTTACTTTTGTGACAAGCATAGTACCATTTCGCTTAAACACAATAATATCATCTATATCAGAACAGTCACAAATAAATTCATCTTTACGAAGTGTAGTTCCAATAAAACCATCTAATCTATTTACATATAATCTTTTATTAGCAATAGCTACCTTAGAAGCAACAATTTTATCAAAAATTTTAATTTCAGTTTTTCTTTTTCGACCTAAACTATGATTGGTTTTAATTTTTTTAAAATAATTAACAGCATACTCAATTAAGTTTTTAATATTATTTTTTGTTTCCTTAATTGCTTCTTCAATATTGACAATTTTCTCTTTTTCTTTTTCTAAATCATAACGTGTAATTTTTTTGATTTTTATTTCCGTCAATTGAATAATATCTGCATGTTGGATAGGTCTAATTAAATCTTTTTCATAAGGCAATAAAGATGTATAAATAACATCTAAAACCTTTTCCCATAGTGCTATTTCTTCAATTTTACGATAAATTCTTTCTTCAATAAAGATTTGTTCTAATGTTAACGTTTGCCATTTTTCTTCTAGTTCTGTTAATTTAATTTGAAGTTCTTTTTTTAATAATGTCTTTGTATTTTCAGTACAAATTTTTAAAATTTCACTCACACCTAAAAAAACTGGCTTTTCATTAAAAATAACACATGAAATAGGAGAAATAGAAATTTGACAATCAGTAAATGCATACAATGCATCTATTGTCTTATCAATAGATGCACCCCCTGGTAAATAAATTAGAATTTCAACATTCTCAGCAGTATTATCCTCGATTTTTTTAATTTTAATTTTTCCTTTTTCATTACTCTTCAGTATAGATTCAATTAGACTCGTAGTTGTTGTGCTAAATGGAATTTCAGTAATTTTTAAGGTATGATTATCAATAGATTGTATTTTAGCTCTTAAAATAACTTTTCCTCCCCTTTTGCCATCATTGTAGTCAGAAAAATCTGCTATACCTCCTGTGATAAAATCAGGCAGTATCTTTTTACTTCTTCCTCTTAGGATTGCAATAGAGGCATCTATGAGTTCAATAAAATTATGAGGTAGTATTTTTGTCGATAACCCAACTGCGATACCATCTGCACCTTGATTTAAAAGAAGAGGAAATTTGATAGGCAAACTAATAGGCTCTTTAGATCTTCCATCATAAGAATCATCCCATTCTGTAACTTTAGGGCTAAAAACTACATCCAAAGCAAATTGGGAAAGCCTAGCCTCTATATAACGTGGAGCAGCAGCTCTATCACCTGTAAATATATTTCCCCAATTACCTTGCATATCAACAAGTAATTCTTTTTGGCCAATCTTTACAAGAGCATCACCTATAGACGCATCTCCATGAGGATGATATTTCATAGTATTCCCAATAATGTTGGCAACCTTATTATATCTTCCATCATGCATTTCTTTTAAAGAATGTAATATCCTTCTCTGAACAGGCTTAAGACCATCAAGAATAAAAGGAACTGATCTTTCTAAAATAACATAAGACGCATAATCTAGAAACCAATCTTGATACATTTCAGAGATTGGAACCAATCTTTTAAGTTCTTCATTTTCATTTGAAAAATCTACTATATTTTCATTTTCTTCACTCATCAATATTATCTGTTTCTACTTGTTCTTCTATTTTTAGATTATTAATAATAAATTGTTGTCTTTGAGGGGTGTTTTTTCCCATATAAAATTTTAATAAATCATCTATTGTGGTATCACCTTTTAAGATTACCGGATCTAAACGTATATTAGGGCCTATAAATTCTTTGAATTCTGATGGAGAAATCTCTCCCAAACCCTTAAATCTTGTAATTTCCAACTTACCTGCTAATTCATTCTCAGCCTTTTTCTTTTCATTGACATCATAACAATAAATTGTTCTTTGTTTATTTCTAACTCGAAACAATGGTGTATCTAAAATATATAAATGATTTTCTTTTACTAAATCTGGAAAAAATTGAAGAAAAAATGTTATCAATAACAATCTAATATGCATCCCATCTACATCTGCATCTGTAGCTATTATAATATTGTTATATCTTAAATTATCTAATCCGTCTTCAATATTTAAAGCACTTTGCAACAAGTTAAATTCCTCATTTTCATAAACAATTCGTTTTGTTAAACCATATGAATTTAAAGGTTTACCTTTCAAACTAAAAACAGCTTGAGTTTGAACATCTCTTGATTTCGTAATTGAACCACTCGCAGAATCTCCCTCAGTAATAAAAATAGAAGTTTCTAATCGCCGATCTTGTTTTAGATTATTATAGTGAATTTTACAATCCCGTAATTTTTTATTATGTAAGTTTGCTTTTTTTGCACGCTCTCTACTTATTTTTTTAATACCAGCTAACTCTTTTCTTTCTTTCTCTGATTGTTGAATTTTCTGATGAAGTACATTAGAAAGTTCTGGGTTTTTATGTAAGAAATTATCTAAACTTGTTTTTACAAAATCATTAACATACGTTCTAATCGTAGGTAATCCTCCACCCATATCTGAAGAACCAAGTTTTGTTTTAGTTTGTGATTCAAATACTGGCTCCATGACTTTTAAACTAATAGATGCTATAATCGATTGTCTAATATCAGAAGCATCATAATTTTTCTTATAAAATTCTCTAATAGTCTTAACAATGCTTTCCCGTAAAGCTGACTGATGAGTACCCCCTTGTGTTGTATGTTGGCCATTAACAAATGAAAAATAAGTTTCGCCATATTTTTGAGTAGAATGACTAAATGCAATTTCAATATCAACTCCTTTTAAATGAACAATCGGATAAGACAATTTAGATTCAATATTTGACTGTAATAAATCATAAAGACCATTTTCCGAAAAATATTTTTGACCATTATAAACAATAGATAAACCTGGGTTTAAATAAACATAATTCCAAATCATATTTACTATATAATCTTCCAAAAATCGATACTTTCCAAATATATTACCATCAGGTATAAATGAGACCTTTGTTCCATTTCTTTGAGAGGTGTCAACTATATCATCTTCTTGTATAATGGCCCCTCTTTCAAATTCGATGTTTTTAACTTTTCTATCCCTATGACTTTGAATTTTAAAATACTCTGATAAAGCATTAACTGCTTTTGTTCCAACACCATTCAATCCCACTGCTTTTTTAAAGGCTTTTGTATCATACTTCCCCCCTGTATTAATCTTAGAAACACAATCAACAACCTTGCCTAAAGGAATCCCCCTTCCATAATCACGAACAATGACCTTTTGGCCTCTAACACTAATTTCAATCGTCTTACCAAAACCCATGACAAACTCATCCATCGAATTATCAAGAACTTCCTTTAATAATACATATATACCATCATCATGAGAACTACCATCTCCAAGTTTACCAATATACATTCCTGGACGCATTCTAATATGCTCTTTCCAGTCCAAGGATTTAATACTAGCTTCAGTATATTGATGTTTGACCATAAAAAAATTAACTATGTGTAATAGATTTAAAGATTAAATCTACAAAAGATTAAAAATTAAGTGACAACAGAAAATATAAAACTTATTAACAATTAATTTTTGAAGTATTTGTATACAAATCATATAACAAAATCATTAGACATTAAATCTAAAATGAATTACATCTCCATCACGTACTTCATAATTTTTACCTTCAATAGATATTTTACCCGCCTCTCTACAAGCTTGTTCAGTTTTAAATTGCATTCTATCATCAAAGGCAATAACCTCCGCTCTTATAAATCCTTTTTCAAAATCTGTGTGAATAACCCCAGCAGCCTGTGGAGCCAATGCCCCTTTTTTGATTGTCCAGGCTCTAACTTCTTTTTCACCTGCTGTAAAAAAAGTATGTAGACCTAATAAGGAATAAGCTGAATTAATGATTTTATTTACACCAGGCTCTTCTAAACCAATTTCTTTCAGAAATTCTTGTCTATCTAAGACCGATTCTAATTCATTAATTTCTGCTTCAATAGCGGCAGAAATAATTAATAATTTTCCTTTTTCCTGTTCGATAGCTGTTTTAAGCATATCGGTATATTTATTACCATTAATAGAATTTTCGTCAACATTACAAACATATAAAACCGGCTTGTTTGTGAGTAAATTTAAATTTAATATACAATCATCTCCATCAAGATGTAAACTTCTAGCCGAATTACCAGATCTAATATGATTATAATAACCATCAATAATTTCTAATTCTCTTAATGCCTTTTTATCACCAGTATTCACCAACCTTTTTAAACTATCCTTCTTTTTTTCAAGAGTTTCTAAGTCCTTTAATTGTAATTCAATATCAACTGTTTCCTTATCTTTAACTGGGTCAACCATACCATCAACATGTGTTACATTAGCATCTTCAAAACACCTTAAAACATGAATAATCGCATTGGTTTCTCTTATGTTAGCCAAAAACTTATTACCTAACCCCTCACCTTTACTAGCGCCTTTTACAAGTCCAGCAATATCTAAAATTTCCACTATTGCAGCTTGTACATTTTTTGGATTAATCATTTTTGACAGCTGTTCAAGTCTTTTATCAGGTACAGGAATAATACCAACATTTGGTTCAATGGTAGCAAATGGGTAATTAGCAGCTAATGCCTTAGCGTTTGACAAACAATTAAATAATGTTGATTTACCAACATTTGGAAGACCTACAATACCACATCTCATAATTTTAATATTTAAAAATTGGGAACTTTTTCATTGTTTCATTAACCTTTTTAGACAAAGAATTAAAGGATTTTTTATTGCGAAATAAAAAAATTGATTCATCTATATACTTCGTAATTAAATCAATATCTTCCTCAATTAAACCCCGAGTTGTAATTGCTGGAGTTCCTATTCTTATCCCAGAAGTTATAAAAGGTGATTTGTCATCAAATGGCACCATATTTTTATTTACAGTAATATGTGCCTGCCCTAATGCAAATTCTGCGTCCTTACCTGTAATTTCTTTTGATCTTAGATCAATTAACAATGAGTGATTATCTGTACCACCAGAAACAATATCATAACCTAAATCTAACAAGTTATTTGCTAAATGATTTGCGTTTTTTTTCACCTGCATCATATATTCAAAAAAATGATCTTGCATAGCTTCTCTAAACGCAACAGCCTTGGCTGCAATAATATGTTCTAGTGGGCCTCCTTGTGAACCAGGGAAAACTGCAGAATTTAAAATTGTGGACATCATTTTTTTATCCCCTTTTTTATTTTTATAACCAAAGGGGTTTTCATAGTCTTTTCCCATCATAATCACCCCCCCCCGAGGGCCACGTAATGTTTTATGGGTAGTTGATGTGACAATATGACAAAAATGAAGAGGGTCTTTTAATAATCCTTTAGCAATTAATCCAGCTGGATGGGATATATCCGCTAATAAAATAGCTCCAATTTCATCAGCAACATCTCTAAAAAACTCATAATCCCAATCTCTAGAATATGCTGAGGCACCACAAATAATCATCTTGGGCTTTTCTTTTAATGCTGTTAATCGCATAGCATTATAATCTATAGTTCCTGTATCCTTTGAGACTCCATAAAAGGATGTTTGATACAATTGACCTGAAAAATTTACAGGTGATCCATGTGTCAAATGTCCACCATGGGACAAATCAAAACCTAAAATTTTATCTCCAGGATTTAAACAAGCTAAATAGACTGAAGCATTCGCCTGTGAACCTGAATGAGGCTGAACATTAACATATTCAGCATTAAATAATAATTTAAGCCTTTGAATAGCAAGTGTTTCAATTTCATCTATAATTTCACACCCACCATAATATCTTTTATTGGGATACCCTTCTGCATATTTGTTTGTTAGAATAGATCCAGCAGCACTCAAAACACTATCACTGACATAATTTTCAGAAGCAATTAATTCAACACCAAGAATTTGTCTTGTTTCTTCTTTCTGAATTAATTTCAAAACATCTTTATCTAAGTTTTTCATAATTTATATTATTCAAATAAAAAATTAAATATATTTATTTTTTAAATAAAAGAAACACATAATGATAAAAGCAAATGATATAACAAGAAAATCTTGGATTAATTATGATAAAAATTCCGATTTCCCAATACAAAATATACCTTTTGGTGTATTTAAAACAAAAGAAGAAAAAGTCCATATTGGAACAATTATTGGGGAAACAGCAATTAGTTTATCTAAACTAGAAGAGTTAGGGTATTTTAAAAGTACTGATTTAAAACATAATGTATTCCAACATAACAACCTGAATTTATTTCTTCAACAGGGTAAGAAGATATGGCGACAAATACGTGATAGCCTTGCTATATTGTTTGATGCGAATAATCAAGAATTACAAAAAAACAAAGAACATCAAAAAATTATTTTATATCGAATCAAAGATGTGACAAATATTAAACCGGTTAAAATTGGAGATTACACTGACTTTTATTCAAGTAAAGATCATGCAATGAATGTTGGAAAAATGTTTAGAGATCCTGACAATGCATTATTACCTAACTGGCTACATCTACCAGTGGGATATCATGGTCGTTCTTCATCAATCGTGATCTCAGGCGTTGATATTCAAAGACCATCTGGCCAAATATTACCAAAAGGAGAAAAAATACCGATATTTTCTAAATCAAAACTACTAGATTTTGAACTAGAAATGGGGTTTATTACGGGAAATGGAAAAGATCTAGGACAATCTATATCAACAAATGAAGCGGAAGACTATATTTTTGGGTTATGCTTATTTAATGATTGGTCTGCTAGAGATATACAAAAATTTGAATATGTTCCACTAGGCCCATTTTTAGGTAAAAGTTTTGCATCTAGCATATCACCCTGGATTATTACACTTGATGCATTAGAAAACTTTAGAACAAAAGGGGAAAAACAAATACCAGAAGTTACTGAATACTTAAAATATGAAGGGAAAAAAAATTATGATATTAATTTAGAAGTAATTCTTAAAACAGAGCAAGGAAATAGCACAAAAATATCTGAATCTAACTTTAAATATATGTATTGGAATATGTGTCAACAATTAGCACACCATACAATTAATGGATGTAATATAAAAGCAGGAGATTTGATGGCGTCTGGCACAATTTCTGGCCCAACTAAAAAGGAATATGGGTCAATGTTAGAATTATCTTGGGGTGGCACAAAAGAACTAAAATTAAAAAATGGTGAAAAACGGAAATTTTTATTAGACAACGACACTGTTATCATAAGAGGATTTTGCATAGATAAAAATATAAGAATTGGGTTTGGAGAAGTCGCAAATACAATCAAGGGATAAAGATACAATATTACACTAGTAATTAGATTATTTATTATTTTTAGATATCCTCAGTAAAATTTTAATAAAAAAAATGGCTAAAATCAATAATGAAAAAATAGAGGCAAACATGATTATTAATGAGTACAGATCTCTTATTAGAACAATTAGCAATAAAGCCACGACAGAAGAAAAAAAAAATATTAGAAAAGCATTTAACTTAGCCATCGATGCTCATAAAAATTCCAGAAGAAAATCAGGTAAATTATACGTTAGTCATCCCATATCAGTAGCAAAAATAGTTTCTACTAATATTGGACTAGGACCTACCTCTATTATTTGCAGTTTACTTCATGATGTTGTTGAAGATACTGATATTACACTACATAATATAGAAACAGAATTTGGACAAGAAGTTTCAATGATCATCGATGGATTAACAAAAATATCTGGTGTTGTAGATGCCGATGTCTCACTACAAGCAGAAAATTTCCGAAAAATGATTTTAACCATATCGAATGATATTCGAGTGGTCTTAATAAAAATTGCTGATCGATTAGATAATATGCGAACCTTACAGTACTTAAACCAAAATAAGCAAGAACGAATCGCCTCAGAAACACTTTATCTATATGCACCTCTTGCCCATAGACTGGGACTATACTCAATCAAAACAGAGTTAGAGGATTTAAGTCTAAAATATACTGAGCCTGATATTTATTTTGACATATCAAAAAAATTAAATGAAACAAAGGATAATCGAGAAAAATATATTAGAAAATTCACCAAACCAATAAAAGAAAAATTAAAAACGGAGGGAATAAAATGCTCAATTAAAGGAAGACCTAAATCAATTTTTTCCATTAGAAAGAAAATGATTGAGAAAGAAGTTGATTTCGAAGAAGTCTTTGATAAATTTGCGATTCGCATTATTATTGACTGTCCACAAAAAAAAGAAAAAGAATTATGTTGGAAAGCATATTCAATTGTTACTGATTTCTACACACCAAATCCAGATCGACTAAGAGATTGGATATCCAATGTGAAATTAAATGGGTATGAATCATTACATACAACTGTAATGGGAATGGACGGCTGTTGGGTGGAAGTGCAAATCAGGACTCAAAGGATGAATGAAATTGCAGAGAAAGGATACGCTGCTCATTGGAGATATAAACAAAATAAACATACAAATAACAAAATACAAAAAAACCTAGATGACTGGATTAATAGAATCAGAGACACATTAGAATATGACAAAAAAAATGCTATAGAATTTGTGGATGACTTCAAGCTAAATCTTTTTTCTGAAGAAATATTTGTATTTTCTCCAATTGGAGATTTAGTAACTCTGCCAAACGGAGCAACATCACTCGATTTTGCATTCCAAATACATACAGATTTAGGAAAATGTTGCTTAGGGACCAAAGTTAATGGGAAACTAGTACCACTAAGTCATAAGTTGAAAAGTGGAGATCAAATTGAAATAATAAGCTCTCGCAAACAAAAACCAAAAGAGGATTGGCTTGATTTTGTAATTACAACAAAAGCTAGAAATAAAATTAAAAGCTCTCTAAAACAAGAGAGAAAAGAAATTGCAAAAGATGGGAAAGAAACCTTAATGAGAAAGTTAAAACACCTAAAAATCAAGTTTTCAGAATCTGCTGTTAATGAATTACAAATATATTTCGAGTTAAATGATAGTTTAGAATTGTTTTATCGAGTTGGTATTGGTAAAATTACAAATGAACAATTAAAAGAATTTAAAGCAAATAGAGACAGTTGGTATGATTTTATTAAATCAAAATTTATCAAAAAAACAAAACAAAGTGCGCCAATCATTAAAGAAGAAAAAAATAAATTATTAGTTTTTGGGGAAGAAGAAGAAATTTTAGATTATAAAATCGCCACATGTTGTCAACCTATTTCTGGAGATAAAGTATTTGGATTTCTTACAATTAAAGAGGGAATTAAGATACATGCTATAACATGTCCTAATGCAATAAGGTTAAGAACAAATTTTTCATATAGGATTATAAATTGTAAATGGAAAAGTGCACAAAATATTGAATTTGATGCATTAATTGAAATAAAAGGCATAGATTCTGTTGGTTTAGTTAGTAAAATAACAAATATTATATCTAGTCATATGAATGTGAACATGAAATTAGTTAATTTTAATACTGATGATGGATTATTCTATGGTAGAATTAATTTATCCATAAAAAATAATACTCATTTACAAAAAGTAATGAAACAAATTCTTAAAATAGATGGAGTAGAACATGTTAATAGAATAAAGGAATAGAATTATACAATGACCGCAAAAGAACTATTAAATAAATACCTAATAGATAATAATCTAAGGCAAACACCGGAAAGATATATCATATTAAAATATATTTACAAAACACAATCACATTTTGATATAGATTATCTATATAACTGTATAAATAAAACAGAAAAGATTAGTAAAGCTACTATTTATAATAATCTAGAAATGTTAACAAAAGCAAAATTAATTAAAAAAAGTAGCTTTAATGATACTAGAATAGTTTATGAAAAAGCGTTAAACAAAACACAACATGATCATCTCATATGCAATCAATGTGGGGATATTTTCGAATTTTGTGATCCTAGAATTAAAAATATTTTAGATGGAATTGAAAAAATCACTAATTTTCGAGTACAAAATCATTCATTGAATATATACGGTCAATGCAATAACCAAAAATGTAAAAAATGAGTTTAGATGTTTTATTAGGTCTGCAATGGGGAGACGAAGGAAAAGGTAAGATTGTCGATTTTGTAAGTAAGAAATATGATATTATCGCAAGATTTCAAGGAGGACCCAATGCTGGGCACACCATCATTTTTAATAATCAAAAACATATTTTACATACTATACCATCAGGAATTTTTAATGAGAAAGTAAAAAATGTTATTGGTAATGGGGTTGTTATTGACCCCGTAACACTATCAACCGAATTAAGTAAATTAGAAAAACTAGGCATAAATTATCAACACCTATTCATATCAAGAAAAGCGCACCTAATTATCCCAACACATAAACATTTAGATAGAGCATCTGAGATTGCAAAAGGTAACCAAAAAATTGGATCAACATTAAGAGGAATTGGCCCAACATACATGGATAAAACAGGTCGGAATGGCTTACGAATAGGTGATATTGAATTAACCGATTTTCATGAAAAATTTAAAAACCTCACGAATAAACATAAAAATATATTAGCACAGTATAATTATCAAGAAAGATTAGAAGATGATATTGAATTATGGTTTAAAGCAATTGAAAAAATAAAACAAATAAAATTTATAGATAGTGAATATTTTTTTGAAGATGCAATAGAACATAAACAACAAATTCTCGCCGAAGGAGCACAAGGAACACTATTAGATTTGGACTTTGGCACTTATCCATTTGTTACATCATCAAATACGATTTCTTCTGGTGCATGCAATGGATTAGGTGTGTCACCAAATAAAATTAAAAATGTAATCGGTGTTTTTAAAGCATATTGTACACGTGTAGGGAATGGCCCCTTTATCACAGAATTAAAAAATGCACTTGGACAAAAGCTAGCAAAACAAGGACATGAATTTGGCTCTACAACTGGTAGAGCAAGAAGATGTGGATGGATTGATTTACCTGCATTAAAATATGCAATTAATATCAATGGTGTCACAGAATTAAGTATGATGAAAGCAGATGTTTTAAGTGGATTTGAAAAAATATCTGTTTGTACTGGATATAGATATAACGGTAAAATAATTCAACATCTACCATATGACTTAGATGATCAATCTATTGAACCCATATATATTGAATTAGATGGTTGGGATGAAGATCTATCTAAATTAACATCAATTAACACATTACCAAAAGCATTTGAAGATTATATTCTTTTCTTAGAACAAGAATTAAAAAAACCAATATCCATCATATCAGTTGGGCCAGATAGGAAGCAAACAATATTTAGGTAATAAATCCGAAATAATATCAAATCTATATCTAAATATATCATACTATTATGTTTTTATCAGAACTTGTTCTGCCAAAATCCGATTAATGTCATTCAGTCTCACCAACTAGATCAAATTCTTATTCATGATACTATTTTTCAAAAATTTTCAGGAGATGTAATCATCGAGTACTCTGATTTCAAGATTCAATGTGATACTATTTTAATTGATGAATATCAAGAAATTATAAGGGGCTGGGGAAATACTAGTATTTTTAATGATACAATTAATTGTCAAACTGACTCCATTAATATAAAGCAATTCGAAAATAAAATTACATTCTACACAAACAGTATTCTAGAAACAGATAATATGCTGATATATAGCGACCACATGATATACAATTATGAACAAAAAAAATTAGCATACCTAAGTGGAGGTTCAGTAAAAACACAAGATTATGCAATTAATAGTCAACAATTCACATATCAAATAGAAAATGAGATTTCCGAATTTAAAGATCAAATACAGTTAACTACAAATAAATATAAAATCACTACTAACCATATGATTCATGAAAATGATATAATAAATTTTGTGGGGAAAAACTGTATTAAGTATGAAGAATTTACGATTAACTCTGAAAAAGGGATTTTTAAAAAAGATGATTTTTTAAAACTGTATCAACAAGAATCAATAAATGGGAAAAATGAAACTATTATATCCAATCAATTGTTCATCGACATAAGTAATGAAAAAAAACACTTCACAAATAATGTCCATGTAATTTTAGATGAAAAAACACATATTTTTGGAGACACCCTCATACAACAAAATCAATTCTCAAACATAAATAATAATTGTGAGATCCAATTATTGGGCAAACAAGACTCTCTATATATAACAGGGGATATCATTCAGATAGATGGAAAGCAAGAAGAAGTAGAAGTAATAAATAATGTATTCATTATGGGTAAAGAGTTAGAAGGAAGTTGTAATAACATGCTTTTTAAATCTAATTATGAAAACATATTAATGAATAAAGATCCAGTAATATGGATACGTGATATTCAAATTACTGGAAAAAGAATAGAACTATATACACAAAATAATAATGTGGATAGTATATATATACCAATAAATCCCTTTATAGTGTCTCCGAATGATTCATTAGATTATTATAATCAAATGACGGGGAATATACTCTCAGGAAAATTTAAAAATAATAAAGTAGAATATATCAATCTTTCTGGAAATGCTCAAATGATATATTTTGATAACCAAAAAAATAAAAATTTAACTATTAATATGAATCATACTAAAGCTGGAAGCATAAAGTTAATTTTTGACAATAACAAAATCAAGAATATATTTTGTGTGAATCAAATAGAGTCAAATTATAACGAAATTAATTTAAGTAATGAGACAAAAAAGATGCAAAAAGCAATGTTTTTCGATGACTTTAACCTTATTAAAAGACGCTCTTTCTAGAAAAAAACCAAAATCTATTTCAAAAATTTACAGATAAAAACTTATTATTAACAGATCTTTTTTTATAAAAAAAATGTAATAAATTGAAAAAAAGTTCCTGATATAAGTTTTTTAATATATATTTGTCCCTGTTAACTAAGAAAATTATATAATTATTATTACTATGAAAAAGTTTATTTTAATGTTTGCAACTTT
>MDTG01354256.1_pt1 | contig 45941 bp, 48 predicted proteins | sample 811421 | NCBI WGS metagenome assembly MDTG01 (sample SAMN05326645, study PRJNA326480) | marine metagenome | isolation source: seawater | place: Pacific Ocean: South East | collected 2011 | reverse complement strand
ATTATCCGGTGAGGGCGAATCGAACGCCCGACCAATTGATCTACAGTCAATCGCTCTACCATCTGAGCTATCACCGGTCTTTAATTTTTAAATGAGAACTTTTTTATTGTTCTGATATTGTAATTTATAAATTTTACATTATTCTAACGCACCTAAAAAAGCAATGACTAGATATTTTTATCTAATAAGTAATATTATTGAGTTATCCTTAAGTATTTATACTTTCTGGAATTTAAAATTAAGAAGTTGTATCTTTTTTAGAATACCTATAAAAATAATATGAATAAGATCGATAAATTAAAATCAATTAATTCCTCTCACATAGGACTTTTTAATCTTAATAATAAATCTGCTATGGGTAAAGTTGTTAAGATTTTAGGACCTAATACGGTTCAAATTATTTTTGGTTTAAACAATTTAATATTTAAATTTAATTGTAAATTAGTTAATACACAAATTAATAATTCTTCATCCGAATATAATATCAGTAAATGTGTTAGCAATACAATTTCTATTAATAATAACACTAAAATTTTAACAATTATTTGTAAAAAATTTGATAATCATGGATTTTTATTAGTTGAACTAAAAGACGAAAATATCTCAATTAATAAAAAGTTAGTAGATAGTGGTGATTTGGATAATTACAATCATTTATCCGATACATTATTTGATTTTAATTCAGATAATTGAGTAACATCTCTACCTATTTTTTTCAAAATTCTATTTTGACATATGTGTAAATTTGTATTATCAGCTCCTCTGACAGGATATATGTAATCAAATGTTCCATCTTCAGTCCAATTTCTCCATTTCGGTTCTCCTGTAATAGTATAACTTATAATCTTATAATTAGAATAAATACATACTATATCATCAATGTTATATAGTTGAGCTGTATTATCGTAAGATACATTTGATGTTTGTAAGGACATATATATATATTTATATATGTCTTTAAATAATTAAGATTTATGCGCTTTATTTTAAGATGATGGCGGAGTGTTATCTGTATTTGAATCTCCGTCTGTATTAGCATCAGCTGTATCTTGATTTTTAGCTTTTTCAGCAGCTTCTGCATCTTTTTCTAATTGTGCAAGTTCTTCATCTGTTACTATTTCACTGGAAATCATTTCAATTCTCTTAACACATCTTGTAGAGAATTTGTAATTTTCCTTTAAAAACTGTTCTAATCTTGCACAATATGATTTGAATGCAAATGTGAGGCTACTTTGTTGTTCTTTTAAATTTAAAATTAGATTTCCTACAGAAAATCCTCTTTTTTCATTATTCTCTGCAGCTGATATTCTTTCCGAAAAAGTTGCTATATCACTTGATAATTCAAAAAGATTTCTTTCAGTAACTGATAATAATGCAAATACATCTGACATCACATAGGTTACTGATTCATCTTCATCGTATTCTCTTGCTCCTGAAAATTTATTGGTCTTAATTTCAGAGTCACTCAAATCCATAGGATTATTCTCAATTTCTATACACTTATCAATTATACCTTCGGTGTATTTATATAAATCTTTATAAATTTTTTTTAGATATGTGTCTTTTTGTTTTACAAAAAAATTTTTATCTAATGTCATTGTATCTTTTTGAAACCCAAGAGTATCTAACGATGTTCCTATATCATAACCTCTTGCTCTATCTCTATTTAACTGGCCTACTACATTACTTATTTCATTTATGTCACTGGTAAGATTGTTTATAAATCCATCCATCACACTGTATTTCTCTGATATTTGGTTAACTATTGTTCTATATAACACTGTTTTTACCAAATCATTCAATTCATTATTGACTGGTTTTATGGTTGTCATATATACTTATATTACATTAAAAATTTTTATCGTGATAATTAAATTTAAGAAACCTTAATCAGCAAAATAAATTACACTTTATTAAATATAAGTTGTAAATTATAATATGTAAGAATATTATATATGTCTAATATTACAGATATACTTAATAAATATTCCTCGAAGAAAAATAAATCTAATAATGCATTTGTTGCATTAAGTGGAGGATATAATCCTGATGAAATAGATAATCAAATAGAAGAATTTAATAATGAATATGATAAGCAACTTATAGCATCTGAAAAATTTAAAGATTCTGAAAAGTCACTTGAAAAATGCAAACAATTTACACGTGACTACAAAGATAAAATATATGAACAAGCTGAGCAATTAAATTTTATAGTTAATCAACTACCCACCTTAATTATATCTAATAAAGAACAATCTATGCATAATCAAGAAATGAATGAACTTATTAATTCAGATGAATACGTAGAATTAACTAATAAACTTAGAAATATAAAAACTAATGTTGCAAAAATCAAACATTTTTTGCTAAAAGAGGGGATTCACGATTTTTAGACGATTTTATTAATATCTTTAAATTTTTCATTAGACACTATAAACGCAAAGAGTCTCCTTATTGCTTTTGTATTATATCATAAAATATTAATTATACTTTATAATTAATGTATTATTTATGTTCTCTAGAAAGATTAACGATTTCTTCTGTTTTCTCTTGCTCTTTGCATTGCGGATTCAGTAGGAGTCATCCTTCTGGTTCTGGGACGGCCTGCAGGTCTTGGGCTTGGTGAACGGTTTCTTCTGTTTTCTCTTGCTCTTTGGCTTGGCGAACGGTTTCTTCTGTTTTCTCTGGCTCTTTGCATTGCGGATTCAGTAGGGGTCATCCTTCTAGTTCTGGGACGGCCTACAGATCTTGGGCTTGGTGAACGGTTTCTTCTGTTTTCTCTTGCTCTTTGCATTGCTTGTTCTGTAATGGACATATTTCTTGACGATGTTCTTGGTTGTCTGTGTCTTCTTGGTGCAGGAGAATGTCTTCTTGGTGCAGGAGAGCGTCTTCTTGGTGCAGGAGAATGTCTTCTTGGTGCAGCAGAGCGTCTTCTTGGTGCAGGAGAATGTCTTCTTGGTGCAGGAGAGCGTCTTCTTGGTGCAGCAGAGCGTCTTCTTGGTGCAGGAGAGTGTCTTCTTGGTGCAGGAGAGTGTCTTCTTGGTGCAGGAGAGCGTCTTCTTGGTGCAGGAGAATGTCTTTTAGGTGCAGGGGAGCGTCTTCTTGGTGCAGGAGAGCGTCTTCTTGGTGCAGGAGAATGTCTTCTAGGTGCAGGGGAGCGTCTTCTTTGTCTTGCTTTTTCCATAGCAAGAGATGTTAGTGAAGTATCATGTAATTCATCTTCATGACTTCTATGCATTAGTCTGTCAGATAATCCCATGTGAGCGGGTGGATTAACTTGTCTTCTCATTATTACATTATCTCTTAATCTATCTACACATGGGGGACAAGGTTCACATGGAGGACAAACATGTCCTTCACTTCTACGTCGTTGTTCTCTAATTCTTCTATTTCTTCTTTGAACTGACGGCGACATACGCACTGTTTTTGTATTAGGTCTTACTAATAATCCGCGTTCCATAATATATATTATATAATAAGATAAATATTAGTCTATTCTTTATTTTTTCTTTTATTAGATGATTTCTTACGGATATTTCTTCTTTTTTTTACGGGTGTTCTTCTCCATTTGGAATTCCAGTTCGGACTTCTTACACTTCTTTGTTTTGATTTTTTTTTGGGTAATATACTTGGCCTAACATTAATTTTTTTATTTTTAGATCTATCTTTTTTAACAATATCTTTGTAACTAAACATTTTATAGTATAACTCTATAAAATAATTAGGTTTTAATACGCCAATCCATCATTTGTAATCCTAATGCTAAACCTATACCCAGCATTAAATTACTGTATATGTAATGATCAACAGTCCCTAAAAGTGTAATTAATAATGTAGCACCTAAAATATAAATTGCAGTATAGAATAATGTTGTATCGGCTGTGATAAGATTATTCTTAAGTGTCATTGCCATTACAATTATTGTTAATGTAACAAAAGTTTTCATTAAAGTTTTCATAAAATAACTAAAAGTTGATTCTAATTGATCTTTCTCTTTTGAACAAGAAGATACCATTTTATTATACTAATATATTTTAAATTCTATCTAAAATAGTATGTCTAAATTGAATAAAAAAATATAATTCGCGCGAATGAAATTTTATTGTTTTATCGTGTAAATATTTACTCCTAATCATGTTATATTTTATAAGATTTTCAACCAAAATATTGGAAGGATATAATAATTTATATTTTTCAATATCCCTATCTTTAATTGTGCATTCTTTATCGCCTGTTATAAATGATTCTAGTTTTTGAACAACTGTTTGGTGACAAATCTTATGATGAATAGAAAATCCGAATGATTCGAAATATTTTGAAAGTTTTTCAAAATCATTAGAAGTCATGTTATATAATAATTCACCAGTATTATTGGAGGTATTTCCATATAAAATTCTTACACCTTCCTTAAATATACGAACAAGTTTCTCAAATAATTCATTTAAATTAGATTTATCATAATTTAGACAAACACTGTCTGGTTTTTTTGGATCTTCGTAAAATAAATTACAAATAAAATCACTAAAATCTATTTCAGGATTAAAATCTTTTTCCATTATTACTAATTTATTTTTTAAAATTAATAATAATACGAAATAGCTATACATTTTTATCAAATTTAAGAACAAGACCTATATCAGTTTGATAAGTTTGTGGTAAAATATACTCGAGAACTCTCTTAAACCCTTCTAATTTAATTTTTCCAGTATAATGTTCACCAGTGTTTATATATTGATCACATATATCATAAAATTTTTTGATACCCTCGATTTCTGAGCTTAATCCAAGACTTTCGATTTTTGTTTTGGCACTATTAACCGCTTTTATTCGAGCAGGCTCATCCTTCATTTTTTTTTCTTTCACTACTTTATCTTTTCTACTTTTTTTCCCCATTAATTAATTAGTTTATTATATCTTTAAATATATTAGGCCAAATTAGGAACGATAAATAAGTCAGACATAGAACCACTTGAATGTAATTTTTGAATTGCTTCAGCCAAAAGTTCATCTACATTGAAAACGCTTATTTTTGAACAATTTGACATATTAAAATCTTGTGGTATTGTGTTACTTACTATCATTTTTTTTAAATGTTTACAATTGTTTATTCTTTCCAGAGCTTTACCCGACAAAATCCCATGAGTAACAATAGCAATTACATCTTTTGCTCCAAATTTAACAAGAGTTTCACAAGCCTTAATTAAAGTTCCACCTGTATCACACATATCATCTAAAATTATAGCAGTTTTATTTACAAGAGATTTTACATCACCTATTATTATCGATTCCTCAACACAATTAACTTGTGAATAGTCTCTTTGTTTATGCATAATTAATGTATTTAATCTAAGTAATTTTGCAAATTTAAGTGTTCTTTTTGTAGCACCTGCATCAGGCGACACAATTAAAAAGTTGTCTCTCACTACGGTATCAGACATATTATTAAATATTGTATTTCTTAAGTGATTAATAACAAGATTAACAGAGTAGAGATTATCAACCGGAATATCAAAGAATCCCTGTATCTGTGGACTATGTAAATCAATTACAAGTAATCTATTAATACCTGCAATAGTTAATAAATTGGCAATAAGTTTAGCTGTAATAGGTTCTCTTGAATCTTCTTTTTTATCTTGCCTTGCATATGGATAACAAGGTAATATGAGATTTATACTTTTGGGATTAGACCTTCTACATGCATCAATTATAATCAATGTTTCCATAAAATAATCATTTATAGATTTACATGAAGTATAACTATATGTTCCAGTTTCAATAATAAATACATGTTTATTTCTGATATTTTCATTAATATCTATTTTGATTTCTGTATTACTGAAATCTTTGATAGAACATTCTACAAGAGGTTTACCCAGAATATTTGCAATATTCTTTGCAAGATTAATATGTGAATGACCTGAAATAAGTCTAATATTGTCTAAACTTAAATCACCAGAATGATCGAGACTATTAGTATCTTCCATTAATCCTACATAGTAATTTATTTTTAAATTTAAATTAATACATATATAATTTAAACATAAGTAAAAGGCAAATAAGTATAAATTCTTTTAATAAATTTTTATATTAAAGCATTTTTTTATTATGAAATTCCCAAGTATCATCTATCTTGTGGACTATAGGTATTCTACTAAGTCCTGTAATGTAAATTAACGACCCATTGCATCTTATATGTGAAGTTTTTAATATATGGTTACATACTATTCCATATTTATTAAATAGCCTATTGAAAATTTCATGCGACTTGTTTAAGTAATGTAAATCTATTTTCGGTTTTTTTGTATACATCATTGCAAATGATAAATTAGATTTATCTATGTCAAAAATAGGTTGTATAAATGTTTCATCTTTTAATAATCTATGTATAGCAACTTCATTTTCAAATCTTTTTTTTCCTATTGTTGTATTAGGAAATGTTTTTTTTACAACGTCATTATCATATAGATATATTTTAGGTTCATTATTTCTATTATAGTTAGCTATTGTATAAATATGCTTTTTTTTATATGATTTAGGTATCTTAATTGATAAATCATCTCTTTTATATTTTAGTTTTTTTAAATTATTTTTAGAATGGGTGCATCCCATTTTTCTAATATAGATAACTAAAAAATAAATAATGTATAAACTATATAAAATTATATGTTATATAGTACAATATGAATAATAAAGATTCAACAAAATATGTTCCTAAAATTCATTTTATATTACCAGGCGGTGGGGTTAGAGGTGCATTCCAAGCAGGGTTTTTATACAATTTATTTAAAAATTTTAAAGATAGTTTTACAATCGCGCGTGTTGATGGAACATCTGTAGGGTCTATTAATGGATTTGCAATTATGAATAATGACCTTGATAAATTGCGTGTAACATGGCAAAATATAACAGGAGTTAATGATTTATTTGATAATTGGTCGGACAACCCATTAATAGGAGGATTATCAAGTTTGTATTACGGTTATTTTAATAGCGGATTATTTTCAAATTCTAAAATAACAAGTATAGTAAAAGATACTTATGATAAAAATTGGGAAAATTACACTGATACATTTAAACATAAATATTCTTGTGCAGTAGTAAATCTTGAGAATGGAAGAACTAAATATGTTTACGGAGATGACCCTAATATTATAAAATATATAACTGCTTCTGCTTCACCATGGGTTATAAGTAATCCTGTTGAAATTGTAGGTGAACAGTATGCAGACGGTGGATTACTTGAAACTTATCCTATTAAGCATGTTGATAAATGTGATGCGGATATTACTGTTATAGTAGGATATGACCAAGAACATTTTAAATATAAGTCAGGAGATAATCGTAATCTACTAACCTATTTAGCAAATTTAATTGATATAGCAAGATATAATTCTATGAATACACAAAAACTCAAAGAACTTATTGATAGTCAAAAAGTTGTTGCTATTGCTAATCCTATGACATTACTATTTGTAGATTTTGATAATGAAGCAATTAAAGACGGATTTACCTCAGGTGAAGACTTTGCAGAAACATTTTATCAAACCTATATAAAAAAATTTAATTCTACTAGTTAGAGGCATCAAAATCAAAAATAAGATTTAGCCTGGATTCTACCATTTTATCTACATTATCATTAATTTCATCCTTGTTTGATTCAACAAAATCTCTGAATAATATGGACTCTTTATCATTTCTCACTTTTACAATACTATCAGATGTTATAACATTATAAATCCTATCTTTATATTCAATTTCTTGAGCAAAAGGAGATTGAAATACTCTTACCCACAAATTATTTTCCAATACAAGTGTATTTCCACTAACCTGAACACCTTTATAATTATACATCTTAACATTATCTTTTAATTCAACAATTCCGAGAATATCGTCATATCTCTCGGGGTTTTTAATAATATCTTTTAAGATAACAACTTTACCATCAAGCTCTATTAAATTATCTGCAGAAAAACCCCAATAATAACAATGTTTAATATCATCTGGTGTTTTTATGTATCCAATATTATTGTTTATAAATCTTGCAAACTTATAGTTTATTGCTAATTTAATATCACGGTCCTTTATTTCTTCATAATCTCTGAATTTAGTATTATTTATAAAAATAGTATTATCACTTGTAATAAGACAATATAATTCAGTATTTTTAGTTTCCTTTTTAGCATTTTGAGAATCTTCTACACGAATCCAGTGATTATTTTCAAAAACAAGATGGCTTCCTGACACAATAATATTCTTATAACTATAGGTATCTGCTAAATGAGGTTTAATATATATTTTTCCTTTTACTATATTATTCTTAATTTTATGACCTATATGTATATCTTTTATAGCAATTTGTGTTGTATCATCAACGTCGACCAGTGTATTTCCTGGAAAGCAAACAGCGCAAATTGGACAGGCAACCATTTTTACAAAAGGTCCTCCTAATTTACAAGCAATACAAATTACTAAAATTGCTATAAGTAATCCTACGTATTTTCCTAACCACACTCCCCACCTAACTATAGGGCCATTCATAAAACTATAAATAATAAATGGCATTGTTCCTGCAAATTGAGAAAATATTTCAAATAGAGCACTTTGTTTTTTTATAATTAATTTAAGTTTTTCTTGAAAATAAAGGACGGCAGCGTAGGAATTAGACATTCTCTTTACAGTGTTTTGAACTAACGTTGCATACATTTCACGTAAAACTTTAGACATTCTGCGGAAAACATCCAGCATATTAGTTATAGATTCAAGAGCTTTTTTTAGACCATTAAGTAAAGCCATCAAAGGTCTCATAAAGATATCCAAAGTAGTTTTTATAAATCCTGCGGAACACTGATTAAAATTATTTATTGATTTATCCATAAAACCATTACCTTCAGGTCCGTCTGCTAATCCTGCAATCGGAATTATATGAGGATGACAACGTATTTCTCGCCAGTTTTCATTTAAATACTCTTTAGTTTTATCTCTAAATATTACTACAAAGATAATTGCATAAACAACAATCACGGTAGTAATATATTTAATTAGGGAAGTAGACATTATATTAATATAAATTAATATAAAAATTACAAAAAATAAGTTGTTAAGTTAGCATAAATTATTTTCAACAAAATTATCAATTTTATTATTTATATCTATATTATTTGTTTCAGTAAAATCTCTCATAACAAGGCCGTTATCCAAAATAATTTTTTCAGATTCTGTTATAAAATTAATACATGGTGAATTAATTTTTCCTATAAGTTTAGCTCTTGAATGATTATAAACTCTTACCCATTTACCATTTTCAAGAACAAGTCCGTTAGATGATATAAGTTGACTATCGATATCATACATGGTTAAAATTCTACTATCAATATCTATTACTCCAGTAACATCATTATTATAAATTGTGCTTGATCTTGGAATACCCACCATTAAATCTGTTGATTTTGTATATTCTGAATCAACTGTATTATTAATAAAATCTTCTATCATTTTATCAGTCTCACGCATTATGGTAATATTATTAGTTTCCAAATAATCTTTAAAAATTATATTATTGATTTCTAAAATACCTTTTTCGGTTACTAAACATATTATTTTTGTTAAATTATAAGGTTTACTATAAGCATCAGGATGTTTGCTTACTCGAATCCATTTATCATTATACTTAACAAGATGACTTCCTGTTACATCTATACCGTATAAATTATAAATATGGCTTGATTTATAATCTGCATCAATTTTAGCAATTACACGATTATTATTATGTAAAATATCTCCTATTTTTATATCATTTAACACTCTGGCATATCCTGAATTTAATAAAATTGGGGTATTAGGACTGAAGCATAGAGCTCTATCCCAAGAAGCTTGACCAAATGGTCCCATTGTAAATATAACAGAAGCCCATGCTGCATTATCAACAAGGTTTCCGAAAGTTCCAAGAGGACCTTTCATCATAGTTTCAAAAAATATAATCGAATGCTCAACAGTATTGATGACAAGATTAAATATACCATAAGATTTTTTAAGACTTTCTCTAAATTTAAGGAAAAAATATACAATTGCAGCCATTCCATTTTGAAGACGAATATACATTTTTTCAAAAAGTTTAAATAAAAAATTTCTCATTACATTAATTTGTTTTCTGATTCCTTGTAAAACCTTTGTAAAAACTGCAAAAATTTTTATAAATACTTTCATAATTGCATTAATAGGTCTCATCAATATTTTTAAAAAAGAACTAACCATTTGTGAAATCACTGTTCTAAAATTAATAATTGTAGTTTCAAGACCAGTTTTGCCTTCCATCGGTTTTATGAATCCTGATATTGGAAAAATCCACGGTTGTGTTCTATATTCTTTCCAATTTTCAATCAGATGCTCACGAATTTTATCATAAAAAATTGTTACATGAATAGTTAAAAATGCAATTAAGATTAATAATATTTTACCCAAAGGCTTGTAATTTAATATTAATACTTCAAGCATACTCTATTATTTAGATATATTTATTTTTTAATGTAATCGTATTAACTATTTATAGTTTTCTAAATATAAATAATTATAATGGAAATAAGACAAAGTAAAACTATTGATGGAAAAGGGTTGTTTATAAAAAATACATATAAGAAAAATGATATTATACATGTGCTAAATGGTAAATTATTAGATAGTCCCACAAGAGAATCTATCCATATAGGTAAAAATAAACATATATTAGATAAATTCGGTATATTCATGAATCATTCATTTAATCCTAATACAGAAATTCAGGGTTATAATGTAGTAGCTATTAAGGATATTAATCCAGGAGATGAAATTACTTTTGATTACAATGTAAGCGAAATTAACATGGCTTCACCATTTAAAGTAAATGGTATTGATGTAAGAGGTAAAAATACTAGTAGTTAGCCGCTCTTGTAACTATATTTTCAATTTCATTTTCAACATTTTTATCACATACTTCTACATAATCTCTATAATAAGAAGTTTTAGCTTTAGATTTAATTTTTAATGTATTACTATCTGTTACAATATTAATGGCATTTCCTATAACTAAATCTTTTTCAGGTTGAATATCAGGGAGGGTTTCTATATTTTTCCAAACTCCATGGTGAAATACTTTAGAATTCGATGTAAGCAAAACATCATTGTGATCTTTGTAAAATTTAACATATCTGCTTCCTATAGTTACTTTTCCAAGAACCTTATTGTAATAAGATAACATATCTCCTATTTTAATATCTTTTATTTTTTTATGAGAAGTTCCTTTCATTTCAACCAGTGTATCTTCATGAAAACCATTCTCAAGATAATCAGGACCATATGCAATTTCATCAATATCTACATCTTTATTTTCATTTAAATTATTTAATATTACTGAATTAATAGTTTTATTAATAAATTTACCTGATGCTCCTTCATAATCCTTAAAAAGATAATTACCTATTTTTATGTTACCTGTAGAAGTGCTTAGACAATATAAAAAAGGTGGTTTTACATATACAGGTGTTCCTTTTTTGGAATCTCTAACTCGAACCCAATCATCATTTTCTTTTACAAGATGTTCTCCTGAAACATATATATTCTCATATTTATAAACTGAATATTTATTTTCAAATACTTGGGTTGCAATTACTTCAGAACCGTCTTCAAGAATATCTCCTACATTAACACTAAAAATTTTTATAAATTCTCCAGATTTCAATTTTATATAGGTATCTTTATCAAAACAAAAAAGTCCTAATTTATTGCCTTTTTCCCATACCCATTGAGCTCTATCACCCCATTTAACTGCAAATTTAACTGGACTAGATGTTACAAGTGCCTGCATACTATTTCTCGTATGTTCTAATGAATGCATCATCATATTAAATCCCGACATACTTCTTCGCATAGAATTACGCATTTTGTGCATGGAATAAGTTATACCTATTGTAAATTTTTGTATTATAGAATAAAATCTTCTTGCAGTAGCGTCAAAAAAATCTCTTATAGGTCTGAGCATCATTCTTATTCCATTAATAGACTTCTTGAATTTATTAAAAATAATAGCATATACAGAAAATATAGGAGTTAAAAATGACAAAAATTGCTTAAATATACCTTGAGTTTTTTGACCCATAATACCTGAAATAACTTCTTTAGAAGATTTTCCGTAAAGTCCTGCAGTAAATATAGTAGATGGATTTTGTCTACTTTGGTTAAAATTAGAGCTTACCTCATAAATATGATTGTTTAGAATTATTTTGTTTATGTAATAATTAGCTATTGATAGTAATATTATAATTTCAAGTATTGCGGCATATCTTCTAGCTTTAGCTTCATTCATACTATTAAGATAATATGATATCTTTTTTTTATAATCAAAACAATAAATTATTAAATATTATTTTGATTAAGTTAATCTTAAAAAAATTTTATATTAGAATTATTATAATGAACAATAAAAAAGAATGTATATGCACAAAATTATGCAAAAAACTATACTGCAGATTTAATATTAGGAAAAAAGTTATTGATACAACAGCTTCTCTTCCTAAAGATATATCAGATACGTTATCCGATGTTAATCTTTCAATGGAAACCCAGGGAAAAATTGTTAATCAAATTAATGATGATTACAAAAAAGATTATGGAACAAGTATATCTGTAAAAGATGAAAAACCTGTAAAAGATGAAAAACCTGTAAAAGATGAAAAACCTGTAAAAGATGCAAAAACTATGATAGATGAAGAAGAAAAACATATATCTCGTCCTAAAATAAAACTAGCTATAGATAATGATTATATTAGAAAAAGTAGTGATAATCTTGGTGAAATAAATTCTCCAAGAACAAGTGTTTTATAATTAAACCATCTGATTAAGATAATTATTATTAATACTTAAATAGGTTTTATTATCTAATTTTTTGGAAGAACATTTAGTTATAGTAACATTATTATTTTTAATAAATTCTGTTAAATCTATCATATTATTAAACAATATTCCTTTGTTTTCTAGTAACTCATCACATACTTGAGTTGAAAAATATCCTTTAGTTAATTCAGTAATATAACCTTCGTAGTAAACCCATTTAGGTGATGTTGAATCAATTTCTTTAAATATAAATTTACATGGAGAAGTTGCAATAAAAAATTCGTATTGATATAACGGTATACAGCATTCTTTATGGTCAATAGGTAAAAAAGAATGCTCAAGTTTGTATTTGTTAGTTGAAAGTGACAGACCCATCTTTATATATACCTACCAAATTTAAAATTCTTATATTTTAAATTTAGTAAAATTTATTATTCCTGAACAAATAATCTAAATGGTCCTACATTTATACCACTATTATTTTCATATTTTTTAATTCCTCTTGGTCGTGTAGAACTATTTCCTAATCTATGAGTAAATGGATATTGAGTTCGAGCTCCATCAGGTGGATTTAATCCAATAAAATCACTATACTTAAGATTTTCAACTTTTTCGTGATGATAGTGAACTTCATCAACTCTTCTGGGATTATTTACAAATCCTTCTTTCTTAGTGATTTTTCCTTCAGTTAAATTAATTAATGCATTATTTTGTCTATCTTGTTTATTAATAGCAGAATTTGCTTGTTCTGAAGGACTTGCTGATGATGTATTCTCTGGTTGACTTGGATAAAAAAAAGCATTTTTTTTGATTTTTGTCATTTTAATATTATAGTACATTTTATTGTAAGGTTAAATTTAATATAAATTTTAAATAGTTAAAATAATGGATATTGATAACTCAAAAATTCTCGAAGAATCTTTAAAGATGCATTTATACTATAAAGAAAAAAAGGCTGAAAATATAAATGTAAATGTAGGTGTATTAACTGAGGATGTGAAGAAGATATATACATATACAGCTGAAAAATTACCAAGTGTTATTAATATTGCATTAGGTGATTCCTATGATTATAATAGACTTAAATTTATGTTGGAAATGAATACTAAAGTTAGAAATAATGAAATAACTGAAAAAGATGGTTCAATACAAGTAGGACAAGTCCTTGTAGATGACATAGTAAAACCTTCATTAAAAAAAGATTCGAATAAAGAAAAATAATTTATAAACATGTTATAAATTAGTTACTGCTTATAAGTTTAGATATTGTAAATTAATGTAATCATTATTAATAAATTTAATATTTGTATTTATAATCTAGATATAATATAAAAAATGGAAAACTCTACTATTATTAAAGTTATACAAAATGTTCATAAAATGATAGAAAATAGAGGATTTGATATCACTAAAGTAAATAGAAGTCCTCCTATGTCATATCTTAATAACAATATCAAACTTTTTAGAGATAATAAAAATAGTCTTGATATATTTATTGAAAATTCTTCTTCCCAGCCAGATTTACCTGGGAAAAAAATATATGTTCATTTCATCTTTAATATGAAGAATTCTAAATCGTCAAAAGAAATAGAAGATACATATGAAACAATCAAAAAGAGTAATAATATGAATATTGATGATCACATTGTATTTGTAATTTTTAATGATGTTAACGAAAAGATACAAAATTTGGAACTTGAGTATGATAATATAACCATATTTAACTATAAAAAACTAATGTTTAATATTGTTGACCATGAATATGTTCCTATACATGAAAAGCTTTCACCCACAGAAAAAGTTAAATTATTATCAGATTTTATGATTAAAAGCTATGATAAATTACCATTATTAAGTAAACAAGACCCAGTATGTAGATATTACAATTTTAGACAAAACGATGTTGTTAAAATTACACGACCATCCTCATCTAATAAATCTCATATACTATATAGATTTATACAGGTGTTACACGATTAATTTAATAATTTAAATTTGATTATAATTTTTACTTACTTAAAGAAGTAATTAATAATTATATCAATATGGAAGAAGTCTTATCTCAAAAAGATCAGCAGTCATGTTATAATAATTGGGATAACTATCAACTCCAAATTAATAAATATCTTGCAACAATTGATGAAAATCCCTATGTCATGGAATTATCTCAAGACTTCAAGAACCTAAGCACCGAAAAAGTTTTAAAGTTCTTACCAAAAAATATTCAAAGTTGGATTAGAGATTTGGTAAAGCAAAACATAATAACACACTCAACTATAAACAGTATAAATTCTTTATTTAATACCGACATTCTTATGAAACAATTTTGTAAAATGTTAGAAAAAAAAGTAAAATTAAATGATATAGTTTCTCTTCAAGAATTTATAAATTGTCAATCACTTTCTACACTAAAAGAAGAAATTACAAATTTAGTTCCTAAAGTGAAATTTAGTCCAAGTGAATTAAAGTTTGTAACAACAACAGGACTAGGTATGCTTGAAACATATATAGACTATGAATATCTATATGAGAAATTTATACCTCCTAAAAAAATTGTAAAATCGGTGTGTCCAAAAGATTCAAGTCCTATATTTTTACCTGAAGTAATTAATACAATTGTAGGATGCAAGACAGGTAATGAAGCTATTAAAGGATATTTTAAAAAATCAGATGTAGGAGATTTTTATAATTGTGCTACATTGCAGATTGTTCTGGGTGAGAAAAAATGTGCTAATGCAAAATTGTTTAACAATGGTAAAATTCAACTAACAGGTATACCCCATCCAGACCTTGGAACAGTAGCCATAAAGATTATCTGTGATTTAATTAAAACCATACCTGATGATAAGGAAAACAATAAAAAAATAGTGTTTGATAAAAAACATGTTAAGATTAAACATTATAAAACTGTTATGATTAATACATGCTATGATTTAAAAATATCTATTGATAGAGATATTATAAGTCAGATTTTGAGTAAAAGATTTGGATTTAGCACTGTTTGGGAGGGTGACGGGTATCCTGGTGTGAGAGTTTTATATTATTACAATGAACAGACTCTTGGAACAAATAATGAAGGGCTATGTATATGCTCTAAAGACACCAAAGATGAAAGCGAATGTGAAAAATGCAGTGGAAAAGGTGATGGAACTGGTAAATTTAAATGTAGAAAAATATCTATAGCTGTATTTCAAAGTGGTAAGGTTATTATTGCAGGAGGATGTAAAAATGCGGAACCTATTTATAGTGTTTACAAAAGATTCAATGAAATCATATCAAAAATAGCATCAGAAATTACTAAAATAGATGATGATAAAATACAAAGTAAAAAGAAAATAAAAGAAAAAAATATATTTATAGATAAATCTAAAATTCAAAATTTAGAGTTTTATAAGACGTTAGTTAAACAAATTTAAAATATGTAACATATTCATATGGAATCTTCTTCTAAAATAGAAGTTTATTTTAGAAAAAAACCTTTTTTTTCCATTAGTAATGAAGATAAAGATATTATTAATCTGACAGAAACTTCTATTAATATTGAAAATTGTAAACCAAGAGTTAATAAAAAACAATACTTTTCAAGTTATAAAAATTTAAATATACTTACAGATAATTTAAATAATTACGAAATATACGAAAGAACAATTAAACAAGATATATCTAATTTAAAATCAAATTTACTTATAGCTTATGGACAAACTGGTTCAGGAAAAACTCATACACTCACTGGAACTAATAGTGAAATAGGAATAATTCCTATTGCCATCGCCCAATTACTTGATAAAAATGTTGACATTGAATTAAGAGTATTAGAAGTATATAATGATAATATATACGACCTCGTATCTGATAATATTTCAAGACTAGAAATTTATGAATGTAATCAAAGATTAAAATACAAAGTTGAACCTCAGATTATAGATATTAATTCCCAGGAAAAATTATATGATACAATAGTTATGCTTAATAATAAAAGAAAAACAGGTAATACTAAATTAAATGACCGCTCATCAAGAGCACATACTCTATATTTTTTTAATTGTAAAAAACACAATTTTAGCTTTAATGCAATTGATCTTGCAGGAAATGAAAGAGGCTCTTTAACTAATGCAAAGTCATTTCTTGAAAATCAAGAATATATATCTATTAATAAAAGTTTATTTGCTCTAAAAGAATGTATAAGAGGTATTTATCTTAATAAACAATATATACCATATAGAAGATCTAAATTAACTATGCTTTTAAGAGAAATTCTTTATCAAAATATTAATATACATTTTATAGGAACTATAAATTCATCAAAAATATGTTATTCTGATATAATTGATACAATTGAATATGGTATATGTCTTAAAAAATCTAATATAAAAAAACTTCTAAGAAATGACATTAAGCCGAAGGAAATTCTTAAAAATAGTTTATCCGCACCTAATATGTATATTTCTATTAATGAATTATCAAGAACATGTAGTAAAAAAACTTTATTTTCAAATGATGACTCCCCGTTAGTTAAAAGGTGTCAATCTGCTCCTAATGTAAGTAGAAAGAACCAAGAACTAGAAGAATACTATAAGTTTATAATAAGTCATTATAATTATGCAAGAAAGCACCAAAAAATTTATAACTATCTTAAAAATACAAATGGAAAGATTAATGGAGACAAAATAGATGAAATAAGAAAAATTATTAATAGATCTACTATAACAGGTATAAAATTCTTAGACAAATTTTTATAATGGTTTTGTCGTAACTATTTTTAAAACTATGTTAAATTGGTCTGCTTCTGTTGATTTAAGTTCCTTAAATTGATTTCCATTATGGTCATATAATTCAACAGTTAAATTATCAAGCTTTATATCAGACTCAGGAATATATACACCAAATAATTTATCAGTATTTATGTAATTGTAAAAAGAGCCTTTTCTTTCCCACATAATTTGACAAAATCCTCCTACAGATGACCCATTAAGATATAGAACGTCAGAGAATTCTTTTATTTTCATAAAAAAATATGGATAGTTTTTAAATTCATTTTTTTTATAAAAGTTTTCGTTTATGAAACAACTTACAAGTTCTACCCTTTTAATGTCTGTAATTGAAGTTTTACCATTATAATTAATGTCTAATTTAAACGAGTCAGTTACTTTATTATTTTTACTATCAGTTTTAATTATATTAGTCATAATATTAAATTCATAATCCTTTTTTTCATTAGATTCTTTAGGAGTAGGTTTAATAGAATCTAATATTTTTTTTAAAGATGATTCAATTACTAAATTGTTTTGAGAAGATTGTATATTATCATTATTATGTGGGATTTTGTAATCTATTTCATTAATAACAATGTGTGGATTAGACTTTCGATTTGTTTCTTGAGTAGGTGGATTGTAAGACAGAATTTCTGTATTTTTAATATTGTCATTATTAGAAATATTATTCCTACTAACTGGTGTATTATTTAAAGTAGGCATATTTCTCTCAGGAACATTTCCTAGTTCTTCTGTTTCTCTGTTAGGAGGAGGAAAATGAATTTGTTCTCCGATATTATTTACAGGTAAACTAATATCGTAATTATTATAGCTTCCGTCAATATTTAGTTTTGAATTTAAATTTTGAGAATTGTTTAATTTTACAATAGGCTTCTCAAAAGAAGGGCGGTTCATACTATGTTTTTTTTGCTTTTCCTCTTGTGGTATTCTTGAATCAATTAATTCTTGAAGTTTATCATCAAAAGACTTCTCTTTACTTTCTGTAAATTCAGTATCCAAATTATTTTCTTCAATTATTCTCTTAGAATTATTAGAATTAAATGATATATTAGATTTATTATTATTAACTGAATTTGTAAATCTATCTTTTTTATCATAATTATATTTCTCCTGTATGTTTAATGTTGATATCATATCTTTTATAGTTTGCCTATCCAGATTAGTATTTTTAAGATTAAACTTATCAATTAATACAATGTATTCCTCTCGTGTCAAATTAAATCTTTTTGACAGAACTCTTCTTAATTTAGATATCAAATTATTATTAATATCCTCTCTAATCATTCTTGCTCGATGAACACTTTGTTGTCTTTCAAGCATCATATCATTTAATTCTTCAAGCTTTTTTTTACTTTGAAGTTTAACATTTGTAGAATTATCATCTTGACGGATACTTTGTCGTATTCCCATTAAAGATGACAATGGCAAATCTGTATTTTGAAATCTCTCCATTATAATAAAAATAAATTTTAAATTTAGTATTTATACTTAATAATCCTCTAATTTTGGAGATACATAATAGTAAATAAAGCTTCCATCATCATTGAGATTATAATCTAAACGTATGGGATTATCAGCTATCATATTCAATGTTACATAATTAGTAAGACTGTTTGCTTTAGTAATATTTTTAAGTATAGATATTCCTACAGTCACACTAAAATTTCCTTCACAACTTAATAATTCATATAATTTTTGTTTATTAACTATTTTGTCACTGCTCTTTTTTTTAAGATTTAATTTAAGATTAGTTTTATTACTGTATCCTTCTCTTTTATCAAATGTAAACTCCGTTTCAGATATATCTCCTTTTGATACAGCCAATAATTTCTTATCTTTTACTTGAAATGTGATTTCTTCAGCTTCAGTAGCAATGACAGATTGAATAATATTTGTAAATAATTTAGTGCATAATTTTAGTTCTAAATGATAATCAATGCATGGCACTTCAAGATCATCTATATCTATATCAATAAGCATAATAGAATATTTTCTTTTAAGACCATCATTATTAAATACTATCTCTAACTTAGGATTAGATTCATTATATATAAGTGAAAGAACACCATTTCCTGAAGAAGTTTTCAATAGTTTTACAAACTCTTCAAAATTTAAACCAATATTTACGCTTCCCGTTTTTGTAAAAGTATCGAAATCATCTTTTTCAATTTCTAATTTAATTAAAGAAACATGCATATCATCCATTCCTGAGACATACAAACCATCATCTCTAACAGAAAGATAACCCAATTTAAGAACTTGTGATACTGAATCTATTGTATCACAGAAATATTTGCTGTTACTGGTAACAATCTCACAAGACATTATTTGATTTTATAAAAACAATGAATATAAAATCAAATTTTATAAAAAAATATACTATTAAATTAATGAGCTATGATAAATATATTTCAATTATAAATAATTATTGGTTTAGAGGATTTTTTGATCTTGATAGATGGTTTAAAAAATCGACCCAATATGATTCCGAAATTAAAACCTTATTCTCTGGTATACTTAAAGCTGCTGAACAAGGTCATCTTGAACATTGGGCTGATACTAAAGATGGATTTATTGCTTATATTATACTACTAGACCAATTTACAAGACAAATTTATAGATACACAGGTGACTCTTATAAAAATGATAAAAAAAGTTTACTATTTATGAAAAAGCACATTACTAAATACATTAATCATCTTGATGCAACAAAGTTGATGTTTGCATTAATGCCTTTACAACATTCAGAGGATATAAAAGACCAAGTTAAGGGTGTAAAAATATTGAAAGCATTAATTAAATATGAAAATGATAAAAAAGAACTAAATATACTTAATGAAGCTCTTAAGCACCAAGAAGGTCATCTAAAAGTAATTAAAATGTTTGGAAGATTTCCAAAGAGAAATAAGTATTTACCTGGTCGAAAAACAAGTTTAAAAGAGGATGAATATATAAAAGTATCAAGTCATCTCCCCTATTGAATCGATTAAATATTCTATATTATTATCTTTATTATATTTCCCCCAGTGATAAGATTTAATATTAGTAAAAGTCGTATTATTTTTAAAATATACTTGGTTTATTAATTCATTATAATTTTTAATCCATTTCATAAAGTATTGCATACACACAGTATTTTCGAATCTATGATTATTAAACTCAAGATCCATAAGTTCCCATGGTTTAGGATTTACCATATAGTGAATGATAAATGGTTCTTTAATTATATTAAGTTTGATTGCACTTTCAATAAGAATAGGATGTATATTATAGCATAAATCTAATTGACTTATTTTATACTTATCACTTTTATACAATAATTCAAAAATATACTGGTCAGAAATGAATATTTTCTTATCTTCAAATAATTTTTCAACATTTTTATGCAGTAAGATAAAAAGATGTTCACAAAGTTTACTATTAGTTTTAGATACAATAACTCCCGAATTACATCTCTCTTTTAACAATATAATTTTGCTGTAATCTTCTGATGCTTGCATGTCAGGCACCATTAAAATGTTATTATTTTTAGTTTGAGCAAATAAGTGGTCTATATTTTTTTCAATTAAAATATCAGTATCAAGATAGATAAAATCATCCACCTCACTGATGTTAAAAATAAAAAATTTACCAAACAAATGTTTTTCAATGATAGGATTAATAAATTTTGTATCTATTTTATGACTAATTAGTTTTTCTTTTAGATTAAATTCTTTTACCATTATTCCAAATTGTCTTATATTTTCTTTGGCACTGTTAGTAACATTTTCTGTGCAGATACAATATAAATTATATTTCGATTTGACTTTTTTTAAATTATAATATAACGATAATACTCCTCTTACATCTCTATTATTAGATATATAGGTAATATAACCATAATTCATATATTACACTTACATTAATCCTCAAGTAAAGAAACGTATAAATAAAAAATATTACTGGGTCTATTACATTATTCAAGAAAAAATCAATTTGATATAGTAAGTATTATACTTAATTAAAATGATATACTTATAACCTTATACAAGATTATTAAATTTGATTAAATTTTTTAAAGACAATACAAAGTAAAATGAGTTGTAATAGCTTTATTCCTAAGGGAGAATTAACAGAATATGTAGTTGACCCAAAAGCGGCGGTTAATCTATGTTTTACTCTTTACTCTAAAGATGTATTTGAACAGATATTTGAAATTATTGCAAATGGCGCTTCTTCTCAAGAAATTGCAATAGATTTTAAAGTAGTGGATTCTATAAGTTATTTAATATTTACAAATAATGATGGTGGATTAACTGATAAAGACATAGAAAGATTAAGTAAAATTGGAAATCCTGGAAACAAGGGACTAAGTGAATATGGAGTGGGAGTTAGAGCTAATGCAACAGAAATGTCAAAAAAATTTATTAATGATAGCGAGTTGATAAATGAAGTATCTTGGTTTATAGCAGATAAAAAGAATATTATTGAAACAAATATTCAGTATATTGATAAAGGCGATAAAGAAAAGTTTGAAATTAAAAAAGGACATAAAATATTTCAGGAAGAACAAGAAGGATGTGATTTAATGAGAAAATATGAATCTGTAATTGATGAAGAAGGCGAAATAACTAAAATTATAGTTCCTTTTGACCTATCGCAACAAGAAGATTATAAAGGCATGAAAGATAATTTCAAAAAAGCCCTGATAAAAAGATTAAAATTTATTTACAATATTAAATATTCAGAAGAAAATTACAAGATATATTTTAATGGTGAACTTATAAACGACGAGTATAAAATATGGCCTGATATTTCTCACGTTGAAATTAATTCAGTAAAATATAATGGTAAAATTTGCCCCCTATATAGTGTAGATGATAAGTGTTATATAAACCCTCGTACTAACGGACATGAATATCCAGTTCTTACAGAAAATGAGAAAGATAAACTTAAATTTAGTTTTCCTAAGAAAAGAATTCAATTTAACTTAAGGTACAATAAAGAAATTAAAAAAGAACAAACTACAAAAGATATTTGTGACAAATTTGGTATACAACAGAGCGATATTTTAGGGGTAAAAATATCAACTAATAATGTATTAATTAGTAAAGAAACATCTTATTCTCCCGGAGGTCGAGTAATCGGTTGTAAAAGAGATGATTTTTATTCCGCTGCTCTTGAACGGAAATTAGGCAGTAACATATGTAAAACTTGTCCTGCGAAAGGTAATAAACCTCAGATTGTTGAAAAAGTTAAAACATTTTTAAGATGGCACAAAGATAAAATGAAACATGAAGAGATTAAAAAAATTGTGTTAGAGAAAGACAAACAAAATAAGTCTAAAAATATACTACAATCATTTTCAGATACAATGAATTCCGAGCATACAAAAAAAATTATTAATTCATCAGAATCAGAATCAGAATCAGAATCAGAATCAGAATTAGAATCAGAATCAGAATCAGAATCATATTTCAACCATGATCAAAAAATAGTGAATAATATCACATCAGATTCAGACGATAATTCAAATAATAGTTCTGATTCAAAAAATAAAGCAGAAGATAAAGTATCTAAAAATGACAAAAAAAAATCAGATTTTTCTAATAAGATAAGAAAAGGAAAATTGTCTGAGCAAAATTTCTGTTGTGCTGATATCACTAAAGGTAAAGGAGGTATTAGTATTGATAATCTTAAAAAGTTTGCTCCAGACTTTGTCTGTCCCTTGAATGGTTGTAAATTTCCTCAAGTAGCTGGAGATTTTATATTCGAAGCTGACCATATTATACCTAGATGTAAAGGTGGAAAAGGGACATATGAAAATTGTCAGATTTTATGTAATACGTGCCATGCTGTCAAAACTAAAATTGAATCAATATGCTGATTAAAGTTTACAATAAATACATAAATTAATATATATTTATATATATTAACTTACTATAGATTTAATATATTTTAATGAGTAAAAAATTATTTACTTAATACTCTTGGTAATAAATATACACTAATGTGTTCAGCAGTTATTGAACTTACTACTCTTAATCCATGAATGACTCTTGATTTAAAAAGTAATTTGTATTATATTTTTTATAATTATGAAGATATAAAAAATTTATGATTAATAATGATTTTCCTGTAGATACGGAGTTAACTAAAGATTTTGTAAAAACGCATTTATTAAAGTTAGACATAATTACTAAAGTTATAAACCAACTCAGAACTATTTGGACTATTAAAAATATTAATAATTACAATTTCTATAATACTTTTTTATAATGTTAGCCTTTATAATTAAATTTACTTATTATTTTCACTTACCTTTCTGTTATAATTTTCAATTTCTTCTTTATTATATCCATCTTCTATGTTTAATATATTTATATTGAATACACTACTTTCGTATTTTAATAAGTTATGTAATTTACTATTTAAATTGAAATCATCCAATTCACATTTATCTAAATAAATTTTTATGATATCTTCTAAATTTCTGGCTTTTTTTATTTTTTGAAGCATAACTAATCTTAAAACATGTTCATCAGTTAAAGTCTCAAATACTAATTTATCATTGAAAATTGATGAATATTTACTCTTTTTAATACTAAAAGTTACAAGAATATTTGATATATCAGGCATAGATTATTAATCAACATTATCTTTATTTAAATACTCATCTGCAACTGTATCATACTTAGCATCAGCATTAAGTTGTCCGCCTACTTTATTTAATCCAATCATTAGACCTTTCATTTCTTTAGGAGTATTATTTAATGTGCCTACTTGAACTTTGTGTCTTGGTCTTCCTCTTACTAATTTAAAATTTTCTTTTAGAGGATGACAAATACCTAATAATATAAAAATACTTGCTATAATAATCAAATAATAATTCATGATTTATATATTTAGATATTTTAATTTGAATTTTTTATATCTTTCACATTCTACAATATTTTTAATTTGCGTTCTTTTCTTTTTTATAACTTTATCAACACAAATATCTATAATTAGTGGTGTATTATCTGTATAAATACTTTTACCTAAAGCTCCTATATTTTTAACAACATCATCGGAATTACTTACTAATTTTTTTGGAAGATTTTTTTTTACAGTATGTGATAATTTATCATAACCATAACTTAACGAACTTTTCCAATGCCCCCAGCTATGGATTGTAGTATATCCCATTATTGTTGTTCCTCTTGCTTTTTCAAATTGAAACCAGCTTGAATATGTTTTTCTTTTTGTGCCAGGTATAAAATCTTTGTTAAGAATGGTTCCTATTAAAAGATCAAAATTGTCCGATTTTTTACCAGTTATATTTTTTTTTTGTTGCATCTTAATTGAGTCATCAGGATAATCATTGTAATTAAATGTTGTTATACTTCCCTTACCTATTCTTGCTTGTTCAGTATGATAAGATTTATGACTACTTCCTTTAAGATAACTAACCAGCATATAATTAAATTTTTTAAATTTTTTGTAAAAGTATCCTTTATCTTTTTTTACTATTACATAAGCACCATGCAAAATTTCATTTAATTGTCTATATGTTATAGTAGTAAACATAACTAAATCACCTATAAAATCAATTATATGTGGACTTGTATTAGGATTAAGTGATAATTTAAGAACATATAAAATCATTTTGAGAAAATCATCAGGTTCTTTTGAAATATCATCGTTAATTTTTCTCATAATTTTTACTCTCTTAGCGGAAATAACTGCTCTTTCTCTATCATTTAATCTATTGGGACGAGAAAAATTGTTTTGATAGGATTTTGTTCCATATTTTTCCATAATATATTATGCTAAAATATTAATTAATAAAGGTCTTATATTTTTCCAACACCAAAATACCATTTTTTGAGAAAACAGATATTTTTTTATTAGTTAGAGGATGAACTATAAAATCAAATTTATTAATACTTCCACCCCGTTGCACACTTAAATTATTATTTTGATTAACTAAAAGATTATCACTATATAATTCATCAAAATCGAGATTTTTACCATATTTTGTTCCTGAATATTTTTTATAACTACTCATAATACTATAAAATTAGATTATAAAATTTCCCAATTACCAAATTTATTATTTTTAATATTAACATCATTAATAAAATTTTTAAGTTCATGTCTTACCAAGAATATTATGCGATATTCCAAAATTTTAAAATTTAATTGTTCTTTTTTAGGTGTTTCAAGAGCTTTTCCTCTTAAATTAGACCAATCCATATAAATATATTATTATTAATCTCTAAATAATTTTTTATTGATTTTATACGGAATCTTCGAAATTGTTTTCATACAATATGGACATTTTCTATAGGTTAATAGATTGGTATTTAAAGTATAATATGATACCATAAATGGTTTATATAAAAATGCGTGTTTACAATCAAGTAGTATAATATTTTGGTCTTTACAGTCATTTACAGTAAATTCCTTTCCTGTTATGAGACATTGTTTATTATATATTAGGTCTTGTAAATCATTAATAAATAGATGATTTGTTATCATTATTTAAAACTATAATATTAATTTTAAATGAATATATAATGGTATCTATTCACAGCGGAACCATTAATAGTAATTTTCAGATTTTTAATCCATATTCGTTAACAAAAAATAGCAATAAATTTAAAATTTTATATAATAATAATGAATTTCTACTACAAACACCGAAAGCTAAAATTATTTCAGTGACACAACCGTTTGAAAATTTATATAAGATTACACTAAAATTTGATAATTATAATTTTGATAGTAAAACCAAAGAATTTATAGACCAAATAAAATCTATAGACAAGATGATTAGATTATCAGAAAAACAATATTGGAAAAAACTAAATAAAAACATTAGAAATAAAATGTGGATAAATTGTCTCTATTTGAATGACATTAAAACAAGTTACTATTTTAACTTAACTATTGATCTTAATATTTTATCAATATTTGATCATAATAAAAACATACGAGATATTAATTATTTGATAAAACACTCAGAATGTATTTCAATTATATATTTAAAAAGTATATGGCAAAGCAAAAATAAAATAGGACTTGAATGGTTACTTTTTCAAACTAAGATATTCCATCCGATTCAAAAACTTACAGAATGTATAATTTATGATGAACATGAAAATAATCCGTTATTGCATTACTTTAATAGTAATACAGATAGTAAAATAGAAACTAAATCTATAGTTAAAAATAAAAAAGAAAATCATCCTGTATATGGAAAATTTGTTAAATTAAAAAGACTTGGTGCGAATGAAAACGCTATTAAAATAAAATTAGAACAAGATGGACTAAATATATCTGATTTTAATAATTTTATGTATGGACATACAACAGAAGTATCTAAATTACCTTTGCCTATTCCTAAACCAGTATTCTCAGCTAATTTATTCAAAAATGCAAAGTTGAAAAAAGTGACAACTAGTAGGAAAAAGATAATTCCCAAGAGTGAAAACAGTATTAAACAATGTATAATTACACAGGATACACTTATGAATGCAATAGCAAATCTTAGAAAGAATAATACTTCTTTAAATAATAACTAATTTATTTTTATTGCTTAAATATAAATTAATATTTAAAATAAATGTCCCTTAGTAAGGAAGATAAATATAAAACAATCTTAAATAATACAAGATTTTATAAAAATGAATTGCCTACTGCCGATGAATTTGTGCTTGTCTACATTAAAGAATATCAACCTATGGGTATAAGTTGCTTTATTAATGAATATAAAAAAGAAGCATTTATGAGTTTTAAAGATGCTTCTTCTTCTAAGAAATTAAAAAACATCAGAAAAGAAGTTACTAAAGGTAATAATTATATTTTAATTACTACAAAAGTAGATCATAATAAAGGATTTATTGATGTAGAAAAACGAAGTATTGATGAAAAAGACGAAAAATATTATACCAATCTTATTAATTTTTATCAAAGAATATTTAATGTTTTTTTAAAAAGCTTCGTATTTAATAATTTAAACTGCAGTCAAACCGATGTATATAATTTTTTGGCAAACACATTGTGGAAAGAAGACCCCAAAAATATAAAAGATATTATGTTACAAATACATAGTAATCCTGATTTAATTAAAGATACCTATAATTTAAATAACAGTCTTGGTAAAGATATTTTTAACAATTTACTTAGATTAATACCAAGTCCTAAATGTAAAATTAACATAACTTTAAAAATTAATAGTTTATCAATTGATGCTGTTAATGACATCAAAGAATGTATACAAGATCTATCTAATTTAGTAGGCTATGATTTTATTGCTACATCTGCTCCTACATACACATGTGAATTTATTGATGACTATAAAAATATTGATTCGTATAATTCATCATTAATTAATGATACAGGAAAAATTTACCAGTTTATTAATAATCTCAAAAAAGATAAGCTTTATGCAAAAATAATATCCATGAGTGCTGAATTAATTGAAATTTAGTTAACCCAATCTAAGACATTTTCCGTAATGATTAGGTTCACTAACAGAATAGTTCCATAAATAGGGGTGTTTTTTAATTTTAGGAAGGCATCTCATATCATAAGTCATATTTCTGGTTCTGCGTGTTGATATAGTTACTGGATAATTAATAAATGATTCACTCAGTCCTATACAACATATAATTATTATAAGTAATAATCCTATAATAGTCATAATATATAATTATCATAGAATTTTAAAATAAATTATGCTGTTTCGTGAATATTTTCCATATCTCCAAAATAAAATTCTAATCCCGAACTTAAAGAATCAATTTTATCAAGAACTTCAATTATTTTATTTTTTTGAGTGATTTCATCTGTGTAAAATATATCTGCAAGTTCTCTATTATAACCTGATTTACTTGTTTGTTCATGAATTAACTTGTAAAAACATTCATATATTTTTTTTATTTTTCTTATTTCAAGAAGCCTTTCAAATAATTCACTATCTCTCGTTGAACCATATAAATTTTTTAAGCTTTCGAAAATTAAGAATTTCATAATTTCTTGTATAGTGGTTGAATCCTCAGTATCTAATAACATCATATTCTCGATGTCTTCAAACATATTTTGCACAATACTCGGAAATCTATCAAATACATCCATAAATGTTTCAAGGCTCATTAAAATATGTAATAATTTATCAAGATCTTTTACAAAAAGACCCATTCTTAGCTTTAGTTCAGGTGTTGATATTCCTCTTTCGGTTAATCCTTCGGAGATTGAAAAACAATGTTCTCCTAAAATATGTTGTGATACATCTCCTAAATTTCTTTGAATTTGATTCTTAATGATTTCAAAAGAATCAGACACTGCTCTCATAGTTCTTGTGGGTCTCTCTGCAAAATAAGTAAAAGAATCTGGTAATTTGTCTTCACTTACTTCTTGATGTGATAATCCTGCTACACTTATAAGACTATTTTTTATATCTTTTTGTACTTTATTTGTTAAAAATATTTTTTCTGTATCAGTAGTATATATATCAATACCTGAATAGAGGTAAGATGACGTGAAATCTAACATAAGTGGAAACATATGTTGACTAACAAGTTTAACTTTAGATAAAATACTACTATCCATATTTTCTAAATTTTTTAAAATATTAACTATAATAACTAAGTTTTGTAATTGTTGTTTTATGAATGACGAATCTTCTCTTCTTATATCATTTTCAGGCGAAAGTTTATAATATGAAATAATTCTACGATGTGATTTAAAAAATATAGATTCAGACCCTACAAACAATTTATTAATTTGTGCTTCTGATAAAACACCTATTATTCTCGGAAATTGTTTTGAAATATGTTTATTATAATCTTCTCTGGTCCATGAAAAACAGTCATCACTATCGACATCAGTTAAATCAAAATATTCGCCTCTGTCTTTATTATACCACCCTAGTAAATTTATAGATAAATATTCTAATTGATTATCAATATCTAAGTTAACTAACATTCTTTCGGTGCCCGAAAAATATCCCATTGTTCTATTAACTAAAAATTGAATATCTTCTCCATCAGGAAGGGTAAAAGGATTTAATGCTAATGTGCTTGTTGTTCCAAATATAGTAGGATTACTATTTAATATTGAAAATAAACTACATAGTATATCTCCTGTATACAATAACGTTTTATGATTTTCGTTAAAATAATTATTATTTATTTGAACCCATTTAATTAATGACCAATCTCCAGATTTTTTCATGTCTAACAACATTCTTATTGCCACTTTTTTATCAATAGTCCTTGATCTTATTGATTCAATTAGATATCTTGCTAATTGGGTTACTGAATTATAATTTTGATCTTCATGAGTATTTTCACCTTTATATTTTATTTTTCTATTTCTTATATTAGATTCTAGTGCGGCTACTGTGTAACTTGCATTAGTTATTTTATTGATTATCCATCCTATTTCACTAACTGATAATCCACTTGTAAAATTTATAGGGTCACCTCTATTTTTAAGACTAATAGAAATTATTTTTTTTTCAGGAGAATCTTGTTTATAAGTCACTTGATACATATCTTTAAGATTATCTCTGATTGGCATCCATTCACGAGATTCTGTCTCTGATAGTATAAATTCATCAGGAGTTACTAAATTATTCATAAATAATGATTTAAGCAAAAGGGCATATTTATCATCCTCTGACAACGCTTCTCTATAATTGCTAATAAATTTTTCATAGTTACTTGAAGATGGGTCCCATAACTTACATAGAGGTGTTACTTCGGTAATATCTTTATCAAGAACTTTACAAAATGTATCTTCTATACCTATTCCTCTATCAGTGCACTCAATAAATTTACCTTTTAAACATTCTTTAATACATGATGTGCCTGTTATACTGCCACTTGTATCAAATAAATAGTGTTTTATTTTATCTCTAATAAGAATATTTTTTACAGCCTTTATACCTGAAATAGATTCAGCACTGTTTAAAGTTAATCCTGAAATTTCATTATCATAAATTTTTATAGTAAAATTATCAGGATTAAATCTAAAGTATCTAAATTTACTATTAATTTCATTAATCTGATTAGAAAAAAATTTAATGTTTTTGAAAAACTTAATAAAATACTTACTTTCATGATTACCTACATTTAATCTTTCCTGGTCTATATTAAAGTTATTTTTCAAATATCTAATTATTCTGCTTAGTTCTCTATCTTCATCTGTATCAATTCCTGAAAAATCTCTGTCAATATTTTTAAGTTCTGTTCTTCCTATCTTACCAAAATCGTGACGAGGTTCTCCTTGTATTTCTAATGCTCTTCTTATTAACTGGAATGAATCATTTTCTCCCCCTTGTTGAAATTTTCCCCCGCCATAACTTGCTATCTCCTGAGGATATGTGTAATCCTTAATTTCATTAATTAATAATTTATGTAATTTTTTTTTATTAGGTTTCATTTTGCTTAAATACTTTTGAATTAAATAGAGACTTTGAATATCATCTTGAAGATTTTCTTTTTCAATGTAATTTAGGAATAAATATAATTTAGAATCATCAACTATTAATTTTCTAAATTCCTGTTCGGCAATACATCCCATATGATTAATCTTTATCCCATATTCTTCTACAGCATTTTCATTTTCAATAATTATTTTTTTATTAGAATTATCAGATAACAAAGCCGATAATTGTCTTGTAAAAAAAATTCCTACATAGTATCTCATATAAGGGTTTTTAATTCTAAAATTACTGTCAAGTTCGTTATTTACTATATTAATTATATCTTCATAATCCTTTTTTAAATCATTAATTCCATCGGAATAATGCGAATTAGCAAAATTCATTAGTATTTTTATTAATATTCCCTCTTCTCGGATTTGTAGTTTTAAAAATTTTTTAAAAAGTCCTACTGTTAATTTACTTTTATCACTCTTACTTTCATTATAAATTAGATGCCCTAAATATTGATAACTTGATATTTCTTTTATTTTTTCTTTATCAACTTTTACAGTCTTTGTTTTAGGTTTTGTTTTTTTTGAATAGTTATTTATTAAATTATTTGTATCAAAAAAATGCTTTGTTAGTATAACATTAATCTCATAATTATTAATTCCAAAAATATCATCTAACGTTTCTTGAAGATTTACTTCACAAAGTTTACTATTACAAAACATGTAAAAATATTTATATGTGTTTTCTTTCCTATGATTAAATGTAAGTCTTTTTTCAATATCATCATATAATGCTTTGAGTTTAGCTTTTTTTGAAACTATTAAATCTTTGTGAATATTCAATATTCTTGATGCATAAATGAATTTTATAGTAAGATATCTAGTTTGAGATTTATCATCCATATATTATGTATAAATAAAAAATATCTTTTATTTCATACTAAAGACTATTTGCTTTATTTAGGTAAATGACTAACTCTAATACTACATCTAACACATCTAATACAAATAAAAATGATGAAACTCATGTAAGTGTATCTGATAGCCTTCCTAATAATAATCCGCCTGATAAAAAAAATCCAATATCTTCTACATCTTCTCCTGAAATACCTCCATCTACTTATGCACATTTACCTGATAATAATTTCTATCCAAGAACCCTTCCAGTATATGAAAACACAAGATATTCAGAAGTAGCACCAGAAAGTCCTGTTCTAAATGAATGCTGGCAATATGGTAAATCAGTTAAATTATTTGCAGGTTTAGATGGTTTTCTTTGCTTTTTGAATGCATTTGTTATTTGGCCATGGTTGTTTTTACTCATAGGTCCATATCTAGGATATAAAGGAGCAAAAGAATATGATACCAAATTAATTACGGCATATATTGTTTACAGTAGTTTTTTATTTGTAGCAAGAATTATAATACTTATACAAATTTATAATGGCACATACTCAGATGATGATAAAATTATGACCTCAGGTTCAATATTTTTGAACTGGCTTTCTACCTTTGCAAGAGCTTGGATAACATGGATGATTTATAAATTCTCTTCTAAACTAAATAGCCTTACAACTATCCAACTTAATACACTTAAAATAGGAACATATATACCTATTATAACAAGTATAGTTTATTACTAATTAAAGATATTTATTATAACTTCTTATAATGAATATTGATGAACTAAAAAATAAATATATATCTGATAAAACGTTAGTTCGCATTAATTTAGATGATGATTGTGAAAGTATGAGTGAACAAATATGGCCCAAAGTTATATATGCAAGTAACTCCTGGCCCATAATTAATAGCACCCGCGCTGTAAGTATTGTTTCTAATTGTGATATGAAATGCTCAAAAGATAAACCTTGTAAAATCTGTAAAAATGCAATAGATACTTATCTTTTTTCAAATAACACAAATGACCTTAGAGTAGGAACTTTAAGCTATCAAATTGAAACAAATGGTGTTAATTTAGGTTCTGTGCTATATGATATTTATATTAATAGCTCTTGGATACCTATTAATTATACATCCATAAGTAGCAAAAATATAGAATCTAACAAATCATATAATAATTCTGACATCTATAACAAAGACATAATTTATAAAGATATGGCTCAACTTGTAAAACATGTTCATAAATTAACTAATGAAGTAAAACAGCTTAGATTAATGCTTTTGTAAAATTTGATACGGATTTTCGTTTTATCGGACAATAAAAAAAACTATGGGCACCTTGTCTAACTATTATGAAATCTTTAACAACTATGATTTCACCGAAGGAGGAGTTCGTGAAGTAGATAACAACAGTCTTCTCTGGTATGACAAAAAAATGAAAGAAATTGTAGGTCAGTATATTAATGGACAAATTTCTATTTCACATAAACTTCATAGAACTATCTACAATGAAAATCTCTCCTATGAACTTACACCTAATGTATTCCAACATCTTAAAATGATGCATTGTTATGAAGGTGGATTTAATAATAACGACTATCATAGACTACCTATTCTATTTAGATCAAAAATTTATGAATATGTCAGAGATGAAAATAAAACTAACACTATGGAAAATTGTATCGCTGTATCAGATAACCTACAAAAAAAATATAACTTTCCTGAAAAGTTTGCTGACGTAATTAGTTGGATGTGGCTATACGGACCAGCCAGAAAAATTATTATTGAAGATTCAGGAGTTAATTGCTAATAAAAAGAAAAATACTAATTATCATTTTTATTATCATTTTTTTATTATATTACTCAGGTCCAGGAAGATTGTCAACAAACCTTGTCCACATTTGTTGTATAGCAGGAAATCCTTCATTTTTTGTTATATCTCCACCCATACGAGTCAATAGACTCATTCCTATACAGAAATCAATGAGATGTCCCAACCAAAAATCTGCACCTCTTTCAATTTTAACTGATGAACCACATGTTACTAATACATTTAGTTTATCCATTACAGATGCTCTGGGATATTTTCTATCAATCAATTTTGTAACAGTTGCTGCAAGATTAATAGGGTCAATCATGTATTGTTCGGAATGTGCTTGTGTTGTTGTATCAGCAAGACTTTGTGAAAAATTTCTAAATGTTGTTATAAAATCGCTTAAAGTAATGCTAACATTATCGTGAGTTGCCAATACAATATGTTCTGTCTTTACTGCTTTTTGATTTAAAAGATGCCTAACAGCGCGATGAGTAATTTGAGAGTTGCGGTCATTGTTGGAAGAATTCCACATGGTTAATAAGATTAATGTGTAAAAATAAAATTTTAAAATCATCAAATTTTTATTTTTATTAGTCATCACATTCTCCTGCTGTTTCATACCATCCTGAATCGTCATCATCAGAAGAACCATATATACTGAAAAATAGTAATCCTGTTAGAAAATACGGAAGACACTCAAATAGGACTTCAAAAATACCTGAAAAGAGGTATACAAATACTGATGCAATAAATACCACAGAAATTAAATAAATAGCTGATACGATAAACGTGCTTACAGTTTGAAATAAACTTTGTTTAGCAACAGCAAGCTTAGGGCGAATAGTATTGAGTTTTATCGGTCCTCTAGTATCATGATGCCTAAAGTGAAAAGAACCTACATTCACACAGCTCATAGTCTTATAGCCATAGCATGACTCATAGTGGACTTTTCCTCCTGGAGCATCACATTCCCATGACCAGTCTTTGAACTTACGAGAACCGTTCATTTTTAGATTACATGTAACTTGTTCTGGACAATGTTTACCAATTTTGCATGTAACTTGATTCATGGGATAATGTCTACAATGTTGCGTAGCTTTACCGTTTTGGAACTTAAACTGAATGGGAAAGTGTTGATTATATGGACTCATAAAGCCAGATGTGTCACAAAGAACAGCAACAGATACCAACATACACATCGGGTTAGATGCATTAATAGCCATTGTATCAAAATATTGCAAGGAAGTCATAGTTCTGATAGTCTGTGAAAATCAAAATTGAAATATGATTTAATCAAATTTTATTGTGATAAATTTTCCATAAATTTTAATACTATTTCCTTTTCAAGACGTCTATCTTCATTTTTAATGCATAGTTCTTCAAAAGTTTGACTTGTTAATATCCAAGATAAATAACTTGTAGGAATATTTTTAAGAAAATGATTTTTATACTTACCAAATGTTAATACGAAATCTCCTAGGTTTTGACTTCTACTGATATAATCATCAACCGCTCCTCTAACAGCTAATTTATCAGCTCTATCATTGCCTTTACTATCTCTATCTTCTAATGAAGTATGCGAATTTACATGGGTAAACTTAAGCATATATATATCTGCTAATTTAACTGCTTCTCTAACAAGATCAGCATTGGGAACTTCCTCTTTTGTATTTTTTTTATAATTTTTTGCTCTGTATTTAAGACCTGTATCATTAAATATTCCTATTGAATATTGAGAATCCGTAAATATATCCAACATAATATTATCTTCAACTTTAAACATACTTATAGCATTAATTAATGCTGTTAATTCAGCTCTATTATTAGTTTTTTTACCATTTAATATTCTACTTATTTCAAAATGTTTTTCAGGAATATAAATTCCATATCCAGCATATACTTCATTATTTCTTCTAACAAGAGAACCATCTGTGTAAATTCTAATAACCGAAGTATCTGCATTAGGTTTTCGACAATCTCTTTTTAAACTAATATCTACTTCTTCACTAATATTTTGAGATTCAACAAGATATTTTTCAGCATCCTGTTTACTATTAAATTTTTTAAATTTTGCTCCTTTGTATCCCATAACAAGAGATTTACATTCATCCCAAGAATTTACAATTTTATTTGACTCAATACCTACAGAAATAGCATAATATGATGGTAATTTTTCTTTAGTCATATAGATAATAATAGGTTTATCTTTAATATCTTATGAAATAGTTGTTTCACTTTTACATTCTATGCAACTCATTAAAAGACTTCTGCCATCTTTTTTAACAAATGTATTATATCCTTTACAACTTTTACACTTTCTTGTTGTGCAAAGAGTATTAATTAAAGAGTTGTAAATAGCAGTGGGTTTAACCTTACCGTGAATTAATAATTTTCCTTTATCATTTTTATTAACTGAACATGAAAGTTCATTAGAGATTTTTTTTTCAAATAAAGAACCAATATCTATAGTATCATTATTATTTTTAATGTCATCCATTATTTCTTGAAAATTATTTATAATCTGCTGACTTCCATTTTTAGTTTTTGATATGACAGGATTAATTAATTTAATTTTTTTCTTTTTAACAACCTGATTACCTAATTTATCGAGCATAGTTTCATAGTCAAAACATTCTACCTCTTTACTAACACTAACATCATTAACTATTTCATAACTAATTTTCTCCTGATTTTTATAATCCTCTGGAATATTAACTCTTACACTTTTATATTCAATTATTCGTCCTATACTAAATATTTTGTATGTTTTGTCTATTTTTTTCATAATTGACACCACTTGATTATTAACACAACATGGTATTCCTAAATCAATTATAATTGTTTTAGTTTTTTTATCCCATTTATATATTTTACCTGTAACATGATTGCATATTATACCAACTTTGACTGTTTCATTTTTATGCAAAGTCTTAGAAATTTTTTCAATTCTTCTCAATGAGGCATATTTAATCTTAATTCTGGAAGCTATGTGTAAGTTTTCTCCTGGTTTAGTAACTATCTGTCCAGTTAACTTATTTCCCTTTGTATATGCAGGATCAAGAAGAGTTCCTATACCAATCAATCCTCCTGGTATAGCATATTCCATTGAATTTTTTTCGCTATTAATAGATACCACTTTTGTAAAAAGAGGTGTTACAGTCCAAGTATTATCATCATTTCTTTTGCAGATACCTGGTGATACTTGCAAAAGATCTCCTGTTTTTAACAAACCTTGAACTATACTTCCACCCAAAACTCCTCCTTTAAAGTTATCTATTGATGTATTTGGTTTGTTAATATCAAATGTTCTAATAATATTAATTTGTAAAGGAAGATTAATGTCTTTTTTATAATTTATTAATTTATTTGATAAATATTTACCAACATATTCAATATTTTTACCCGTTTGTGCGACAAGAGGAATAATAGGAAGCTTATCATCAGTTACATCCTCAATAAAATCTTGAATTAAAGATTTATTAGCAAGGATTTCATTTTTTTTTACGAGATCACATTTGTTTTGTAATACCACAATATCATCAATATTTGTATTTTGAATAGCTAAAAAATGCTCTAATGTTTGCGGTTGAGGAACATTTTCTGCATTAGCAGCTTCTAATAAAAAAGCCATATCAATAACGCTTGTTCCGCATAACATATTGGACATATAATTTTCGTGCCCTGGACAATCAACAAATGATATATGATGTATTAATTTCATATTATTTCCTTTACTGTCTATTTCTATTTCTGATGCAGAACCTGTAAATTTATATTCTTCTGATTCTTCGTTATAAAAAATTTTACAATTACCATATCCTACATTTATAGTGCAATTTCTTTCTTTCTCACTCTTAAACTTTTGAGTTTTAATTCCTGTCATTTGACGAACAAGGGTTGATTTACCATTACTTACATGACCTATACAACCCACATTAAGGACCGCTTGTTTTTTTATAATATCTGATAAATAGATTGTTTTAATCATAATATTAGATATATTATGCTAAAAGTCTTTATATGTTGAATAAAGTTATAAACTTAGGTTATTTTGCTTTATTCTTTTAATTTCATCATTTATATTTTTATCAGTTATTTCAATGATTTGATTAATGTCATCTTGGTATGATTTAGAAGTAGCGGATATGTAATTAATTTGTCCTTGCGGTCTGGTATAATGAATAAATTTATTAAATTCTAATATATCATTAACAGGATTTATGTGATTTTCAAATTTAGTATTTCCGCAATAATATGATGTAGGAGAATCTTCTATAGGAAATTCATCTGATAATGACGTTTCAGTTTTTATATCTGGAGTAGCTCCTTTAAAAAAATTAAAATTTGGCGCTTGGGGTTGTGGTGGTGGTTGTGGCTGTGGTTGTGGTTGTGGTTGTGGTTGTGGTTGTGGCTGTGGAGGTGCTGGTGGCTGTGGTTGTGGCTGTGGAGGTGCTGGTGGCTGTGGAGGTGCTGGTTGTGGTTGTGGAGGTGCTGGTTGTGGTTGTGGTTGTGGTTGTGGTCTCGGTCCCACTTGTCCACCTTCGTACCATGGCATTAATACATCACTATACCAATCATTTCTTTCTGCATTTATATCAGCTGGCCAATCTTCTTGTAGACTTGAGTAGTTTATCTCTGGATTTCTTCTTGTTACATTAAGTATATGCTTAAGATTGTCAGATATTGCTTCTAGAGATTTTGTTGTAATTAAGCATTCCGCAAGAACATGATATAAATTATTTACATGAATTGAATTTTTCCAGAAATCATTTATTCTAAAACATGGTGATGAAGCACTATTGTCTAAATAAAAAAAAGATAGTCCACTATTAACTAAGTGTTCCTGAGAACTAAGTATTCTAAAAGCGGTCATCCCAAAGGCATATACGTCTGCTTGTTTGAGATAATTTAAGTCTATTTTTTCCATCTCATCAGGGAATTGACGTTTTAAATATTCTCTATTATAAACAGGGATTCTCTCATCGGCTATTATGTTGTAAGGTTGATAGCCGATTCTCTGTTGACCATGTAAAAGATATTTAAGTCTATTAATAGGTGTGCCTAAATATGCTAATTCTTGAGCACAATCTGATTTATTTGTTTGAATATCTATTTTGTCAAGGCTTAAAAAAGATGTTGATTTTAGATTACTTAAACCTCCTATTTTAGGAACAATAATAATTGGCTGCTCATGTGTAGAAGTATCATTATTATTATGACGTATTACTACACTTCCATAAATATTGTATGGATTTATTAAATTATGTGTAATTCCTTGTCTATGAAGATTATTTAATCCAATAGATAATCTATAAATAAAATAAAGAAGTATAGAAAATGTATCAAATCTTATTGTTTCTCCAGGTTTAGACATTTTTCTCATAAGAGTATCCAAATTTGTAAAATTAGGTTTTGACGGAACTGTTATGTCGTGTTCTAAAATGAATTTATTAGGAGATTTCGGGTCCCATTTTATATGATTTTTTTCTTCAAGAATAAATGCGTATTCATAAGATTCTGACCGTGAGCCCACCTTCACCGCAGCCGCGGTTTGAAAATGGTTATATATATGTTGTGTAATTATCGTTTTGGACTCATGAAATAATTTATTTAATTCAGGAGGAGTAACAATTATTTTTTCTGGATTATGTATAGGTCCAAGGGAGTAAACTTCAACTTGGTGTGGTGAAGAATGTTGTTCGATATGTTGTTTAATACTATCAGGTGCTTCAGAAAATATTTTATTTGGTGTTATAATACCAATATAGTTAGTGAGATGTAGACTATTATCACCATTAATTGTTGAAAATTTTGTATCTATTATTCCCTTAGCCAGTAGAATTTGTAGTGAAGTTATTTCATTTCGCCATGCTGTCAAGGGTATATATTTAGCCATTCCTCTTAATGAATCAACATCGTTTTTTGGATTTCCAAATACTAGTCGTAACGAAATACCTATATTGCCGGAATTATACGGGTTGATATCTTTACAATTTTTATTTGTTTCAAGACTAATATTGTAACTTTGTTGATTTGATAATCCCGCATTAGATCTATCAATTAAATTTACTGAATTATTTGGGTCAGTACCACCACTACAAAAAAAGTTAATTAACTGTTTAAAAATGTAGACATGTGCTGAATATAATTTTGGAAAATATTTTATTCCAAGATCCTGAGCAGGAAGCTTATTAGTTATTTCACCAGTCGGAGCAACATGTATATCTCCTCCAGACTGTACTTCATCTAATATAGTTCTATAGTTTTCAATAATTTTTTTACCGATTTTACTGTTAGACAAAACCTTTTTATTAGTTATCGGATTAACTATATAAGTAAACATTTATATATTATAAATATTTTTTATTTTATTATATGTTTAATTTGGTAATTTATGATTCTGTAATACTATTGTTGAATTTGTTTTTCCAATTCTATTATCTGTTGTTTTATAGATAAATGAGAATCTTCACCATATGTATCTTTTTTTCTTTGGATGTAGTCATTTTCATTTTTATGTAATTCATATAATCCCATAATACTTCTTGTTCCTGGTCTATCAGTGTTATTCGAACCTGTAAAATTATAATTTTCGAAATCAGGTTGTTTTATTTCAATATATTCGCCTTTATTAAGTTTAATGCGTGATATATTAATCATACATCCTTTATCATCAGAATCACATGTGCTAGCATCTGGATTATATCCCGTCCCAGCTCCTGAAATAATAATTCCATAATTTTCTTTTATATTTTCAGTTAATTTTTTATATAATAGGGCAGTATATTTAATAAGACAGAAATATCTTTGTTCACCTGAAGGAACAATAACCTCAATTCCATATTTAAGCAATTGTTCTGTTAGAGTTGAAAAAGCACTAGATATAATAGATTCAATTTTTTTATCTACTTCTGAATCAGTTAAAAGTGTTCGTCCTCTATTATTAGCTACATTTTTAATTAAATTTATTAATCCATACCTTGAATCTTTAAGGTAGTGTTGCTGAGTTTCAAATTCATTTATTCTTTTATTTAACTTTTCTATTTCATTTTGTATTTTTACGGGATATCGGGCGTCAGCTCTTACCCATCCATTTGGATCTGTTATAGCTTTATCTCCTTCTGCTATAAATTTACGACGTTCATCATTTAATTGTGTTAATAATCCTGAACAATCAATATAATCAAAGTCTACTACATCATTTGCTTCGTATATGCTTAAAGTATTTCTAAATTTAATTTCACTAATATTAAAACCTAAAACACTATCAATGAACTGGCGAATTCCTTTAAGTTGTCTATCTGATGCCTTTGAGTCTATATGAATTCTATTTTTGATTAAATCAACTACGTGCCCATAACTATTTTTTATTTGTATACGTTTTATATATTCTTCAAGAATAATTTTATGAGTAGGTTCATCTTTTATATTACCTCTCCAATCTTTACCAGGTTTGGTTGGTAATTTAGCCCAACCGCCAATTACAGATCTTTTATATCTTGGTGTAATATCAAATAAATTAATATCTATAAGTAGTTCTCTTTCGGAATCAGGTTTAAATGTCAATATCATTTTGTTTTCTAATTCAGATCTCACTTCAGAAGAAGAATTAATATCTAATACAGTGGTTTGATGATTTGTATCTAATTTTTTTACTAAATCATATAATCTTTTGCCAGTTATTCTGTTAATTCTTATTTCTCCTATAAGACTATTTTCTGAAACTTTCTGTAAATATACTCCTGATAAATATGCTCCTGATACATTTGGAATTTTTAGAAGATCAATATTAGATAATCTTCTGTTATAATTTAATTTTTTAACTCCTGTTTTTTCTTCTTCTTCTATACGTTCTATAACACTTGTTTTATAAGTTTCTAATCTACGTATCTGAGTTTTATCTAATTCTTTGGAATTATAAAATAAATTTTTTTCATCACCTGACGTCTGAATGGTATCTCTCAACTCACCATTAGTTAAAACTTTAAATTCAGAAGAAGATTTTTCAAAGTAAATATCTATACCTTTTCTATTTTCTTTAATATTGTCATTAAATATAATATCATTTATACTCTTATTGGTAAAGTTAATTTCATCTTGATATCTGAAATAATTTTTATTATTTAAAAAATTATATATGCCAAGTCGTTTATCTTTTAATATTTCATACCAATTTTTATATTTTTCTAATATGTCCGATGGAACGAGCCCTTCTCTCAATACTAGAATACCAAGGTGATTAAAATTTTCTTTTTTATCATTTCTTTCTATAAGGATTCCGATTTCATTTATTTTTGGTAATAATTCTTTGACAGCCTGGTCAATTAAACGATTTATATTTAATTTGGCAAAATCTTTGTTAGCAGATGATTTATCAATTCCGATGTTCTTCTCTATTCTTTCTTTTTTTCTGTCAATACTTGTGATTAATCTATTATAGGCCGTCTCATCTATTTTAAATTTCTGAGTTGCTGATTGGATTATTTTCTCTTTTTTATCATCTTCAATTTTCATTTCTTCTCTTATTTTCTTCTGTTTTTTTTCTTTTAGCAAATTATCAGCTTTTATGTTATGTTCTCCAATTATTTTTTCAACTTCTTTTTTATAATCTTGCACTTCTTCAAGCACAGTCATCATATTGGGGTCTAAATACCTTGGCCCTCTCCCTCTAATTACATATATTTCTTTTGCTTCTTCAGGCTCTTTAATTACATATGTATAATCTATAATCCTACCTCTTTGAACAAGGAAATCATAACTCTCATGAGGAAACTTGACAAATACATCTTTTAATTCTTTTATATATTTTTCCGAATTCTCTTGTATCATATCTAATATTTGTTTAACTGTATATTTGGGTTTAGGCTTAGGTGCTGGTGGCTGTGGTGCTGGAATTGGTTTAGGCTTAGGTGCTGGAATTGGTTTAGGCTTAGGTGCTGGAATTGGTTTAGGCTTAGGTGCTGGAATTGGTTTAGGCTTAGGTGCCGGTGGCTGTGGCTGTGGCTGTGGCTGTGGCTGTGGCTGTGGCTGTGGCTGTGGCTGTGGCTGTGGGGTTGGCGGTTGTTGAAAATCTTGAGTAGGCCAAGCCATTCCTCTAAGAAGTAATAAAGTATGCTCTAAATATCTTATAACTCTGTCTATAGGAAGAGTTAATTCTCGCACAGACTTGACTGATTTTTTCTCTATTTTATATTTTCTGTATGCTTCTTGTAATATTTGTTTACTATTATTTGATGAAGTAGTTTTTTCTAAATCGCGAAGTTGAGGACCTCTTTGATCTCTATCAGGATGAAGACACATCTTTATTAATTCGTATATTTTTTTCACAACACTTATTAATGTTTGTTTTGCAAAAGCTATTTGTGCAGGATCTGAGATAGACAAATTACTTTCTACATCTTTCAATAAATCATCTACGAAAGGTTTATTAATTACATAATAAAACCCCGTCTGTCCCAACGCGCCCCGCCTATTTATTTCTCCCGGATGTAAATTATAGTCCTTTCCAAATTGCCCCTCAGTTCTATGGATAGTAATTAACGGATAACACATTTTCGCTATAGTCACTCCGTAAGCATATATGTCTTTAGTGCTATGATCATGACTATTATGAACTTCCACATAGTTTCCATAATGTATTTTTTTTAATTTGTTACCTCTTACTACATACATTTTTTTATTATTTGGAGGAGGAAGAGGATTATAGTCATTGTCAAAATAAGGCCCCCCTCCCTCCATAGCGTAATCAGCAAATCCTGCGGTTGCTGTAATTTCAAAAGTATTAATATTACTAAGAGATCCCAAATCTATTAATTTGAAACCTAAAATTTGGTTAAAATCGCTTATCCCTTTTTGATTAATAAGGTCATTAAAAATAAATTTATAGTAGTCTTCATCTTTATTAGTCAAAAATCCTGCGATATTATCCATTTTAAGATCATTATGAACTATTCCTTTTGAATGTAACTCCTGTAAACCTCGGGCAAATGACAACATGCCTCCTAAAAGAACTGTTAATTTTTGATCAAAACGAGAATCATTACCGCCTTTATTCGATAAATAGTTTATTAAATTCCAGGTTTCACTTGTGCTATAAAACCCATTATCATTATCATTTACAATACTTAGATTTTCTTGGAATAAAAAAGCATAATTAGCTCCTTGTGACAATTCGGCTCCTTTACTAATATCATATTCATACTGTTGACGATATGTCGGATAAACTTCATTTAAAGCTCTCCAAACAGAATCAGAAATCATAATATTAGGTTTTTTAATTAGCTGCGTTGGTAAACCTATTACGTGTCCTGTTGCTTGATCTGCTATAATTCCCAAATATTTAGATAAAAATTTACTATTTTCTGAATTTGTAACAATGTTATTATTTAAAATACCTTTTTGAATAAGTAATCTCATAGCCAGAAGTTCCTTATATCCTAATTCGTGATCATTCCAGACAGGATGAGATTGATATTGAGGGTTATATGGAGGTTCATCAGTACAATTTGAATTTGGAAAAATAATTTTTAAAAACAAGCCTTTATCATTACCTATTCTACATTGTTGTCGGATAATATTCCCACTTCCGGATCCACCTGCGTTTACAATGCTTATAGGAATAGGATAAGCTAAATTACTGGGATTAAAATCAGGGTAACATAGTGCCGCCAATATCCAATCATGCACTGCCTGAAGGATACGTTTATATTTAGGGTTATATTTAATTATTTTGCCTTTTGAATTAGTAGTATCAATAATTATCTTACAGTAGCCATTCTTCCACTGATTACTTGAGAAATCCCAAGTGCCACCTTCCTGAAGCAAAGTTTTTTTGTAATTTTCTAATATCTCCTGGCCTGATCTACTATTTAATTTAACAGTTTCATTAGTAACCGGATTAACAATTTCATCAAACATATATATATATATATGTACTTATATTTTAAAAAAATTTTTTAAAATATATTATTAGGTATAAAGATGTTTTTGTATGGCGGATGATTCTTCATAATTATTTTCCTCAAGTATTGTCTTAATAAGTTTATAGTGTTTACTAATATCTGTTTTTTCTTCCAATACCATACTTAATAAAAATTGTGACATAATAGCACCTGTTAACTTATATTCGCTAATTTTTTGATAAAGTTTTTCCCATTCACTTTCAGAATATTTATCTTCCATGTAAAATTTAACCATGCGGTTTACTGTGTCCTTACTCATATAGGTAAATTCAGACATCAAATCTACCCTTCCGGGTCTTGTAAGTGCCTTATCGAGTCGACATTTGTAATTTGTAGTCATAAATACAATTAACCCATTTTTACCACCATTGATACCATCAAAACAATTTAATAAGCCACTAAATGTCATTGCATTTTTCTGAGTATCAGAATTTTTTCTTTCAACGAAAAGACAATCTATATCCTCACAAACAAGTATATCCATATCACCTAGACCCGATATAGCTGAGGAAAATTGTTCATCAGTTATTTTAGGAGTAATTTGCATAAATCTAATATCTCTTTTAAGCTCTGCCGCAATAATTTCAATAAACGAAGTTTTACCACAGCCTGGAGGTCCGTGTAATAAAATATTCAATTTATAGGGTATATTGAGTCTCTCATAAATACTTCTTGTTTTTTCATCATTAAATTGTTTTACCTTTGTAATTAATTTATCATATTGTTCTTCCTCAATAAATAATGTATCTTTGTTTCTTACACGATTACCTCTTTTTAAATCCCAATATCCATCATCATAAGTGTATACTTCACAAAATTTATCTTCACTATACTCTTCACCAATTACATTAGTCATATGCCATTTTTTCGATTCATGCATCATGCGTGTTATAATACCTGTTTCCCAAAATTCTTCATGCGTGTCTAAATCACTATCAATTGATAAAATTAAAATCATAGGTGGCATATTAGGTGTCTCAACATGATAAAATTCACTAATAAATATATTAGATATATATACATTTACACCTTCAAAATTACATTTAAAATTCTTAAATTGTAATGTAGGTAATCGTAAAGATAAATTGTTATCCATACGGGACTTTCTTTTGGACCTTCTTTTAACCCTTTGAAGAAGTCCTTCTTGACCACCATTAAATGAAAATAATGTATTATTATGACATGAATTTCTTATTAAGTAGTGAACTAGTATATTTGCAT
>MDTG01070074.1_pt1 | contig 45951 bp, 46 predicted proteins | sample 811421 | NCBI WGS metagenome assembly MDTG01 (sample SAMN05326645, study PRJNA326480) | marine metagenome | isolation source: seawater | place: Pacific Ocean: South East | collected 2011 | reverse complement strand
CAAACGAAAGGAGTTTAATGGAGTAATTCATTGCTTTTCTGGATCCGAGAAGTTTGCAGATTTTGTTAAAAATCTAAATTTTTATATTTCTATTAGTGGCATAATAACTTTTCCAAAGGCTCAGGAACTTAGGGATGTAGTAATAAAATATCCTTTGGATAAGATTTTAGTTGAAACAGACTCCCCATTTCTTGCGCCAGTTCCAATGCGAGGAAAAACAAATGAACCAGCTTTCATTAGGCATACAGTTGAATATTTAGCAAAAATGTTTGACAGAGATATAAAATCCTTTTCTGATACCACTACAAAAAATTTCTTACGTCTTTTCAATAAAACCAAATTAAAAATTAACTAATTTTTTTTAAAAAATTAGTGATCGAACTCTCAAATTTTTGAGAGTTACTTATATATAAATCTAGATATAAACCTTTAGTTTCGATTTTGTATAGTTTTTGCAAATTTTCATTTTTAATTTTTAAATTAATAATATTTTTACTAAATGCTCCAGCATAGTGACCAACGCCTCCATGAATTTGAATAACACATTTTGACAGTGATACACATTGAATCAATTTATCTAAATATACATTAGATCCATTTTTTTTCTTTTTATTTAAGAGATAAAGTTTTTTATTAATGTTTGAATTAATTATATCTTTATTTTCATATTTAAAGCCTAGTTTCTTGTTTAATTCATCATTTAACTCTGTTCTAAAATGATTACTTGTTACTAATACCTTTTTATATTTAGATATATTTAAAATTATATTAGCTAAAAAATTAATTTTAATTTTTGATAACTGCCATTTTTCATCAACATGAAAGATCACGATGTTATTTATTTTTTTCTTATCTAAGTTATAATTAATCTTTGGCTTTAAGTATGTTGAAGGAAATATAATATTTTTATTAATTCTTTTATTCTTAATGGTTTCGTAAATGTCTTTACATAGTTTTGAATAAAAATCTGACCAGGTTAAATGACCATAATTTTTATCATTTTCTATATCCATAAATACGTTAATAAACTGCGCCAAAAAATCTATAGGCTTGTTAATTGAATTTTTCTTAAGAATCCTTATTGAGGCTTTTATCTTAGCTGAAGAAAGCACATTAAATAAAAAAGACTTATTGTTTGGACTTAATGAAATACAAATGTCGTATTTTATGCTCCTTATTAATTTTAATAGCTTTAAGTCATTGGCAGGGGATAAAGCTCTTTCATTCACATAAACATTGTTAAATTCTCTCTTAAGTTTAGATGCATAAATATATCCATAATTACTGCAAATAAGATCAATTTTGATTGTTTTGCTGCCAAATGCTTTATTTAGCTTAGGTACTATTAAACTAGATGATATTAAATCACCAATACGATCATTTCTAATTATAAGTATTTTCATTTTTAAAGTTTTAAATTAATTAATTTCATTAAATCACTGAAATTATTGAATTTATTTTATTAATTAATCTTTATGTTGATTTTATTCTTTTATCTTATTGATATTAAATATTATATTTTATTTTACATAATATATATTATGCGAATTATTAATAACTTAAAAATTAGCAATAAATCTTTGGCTAATAAATAAACAATAAAACTAATACCCTTCCTTTAAGTTTAATTAATAAAAGGAGGATATATGAGTCCTGAAGAATATCAAATCTGGCAAATATTCAATTCTGGAAGGATTGGCACTGGCTTATTAATCGTAGCAAGTGCAATATTTATATGGCTAGGTTTCAGAGTAGCTACTGGCACAAGAGCACCAGTAAGTGGCGAACCGACAACTTTGAGTGCTAAAATTATGTCAACAATATTTTGCTTGGGCACTGTACTTGGCTCGTGGACAATGTGGGCCGAAGGATTTGCTGGATATGTTATAACCGCATTTACATTAAGTGAGCTAAAATCATCAGGCACACCTATTAGTGAGGTAGCTGATGGATTTATAGATTACGTAGGAACGACTAGTGTATCCGGATCCCCTGACCCACTTGGAATGATCTTCTTAGCTTATATAGCTATTATGTATATGGCTATAATATGGGTTCCAAAACAAAGTTAAATATATAAGTAACTCCTACTACTTTAAATAGTAGGAGTTATTATTTAAAAATATTGATATTCCAGGGATAACTCCCTTTTGCTACTCCATTATTTAAAGTCAGATCTAAAAAATAACTTGTAACAAGTTTTTCATTAAACCATAAATGAGATTTTTCCCAACCTGCTTTCGCAATAGATCTAATAAAATTTAAATTATTTGAATTTTTTTTAATTAGATCTACAAGTTCTTCATCTGATGAATAATAGATAGCTTCTTTATTATGCTTTAGCATATCATCCATTTGGGTTTTAGATTGAATGTAAACCATAAGACCATTACCTAGATATTGTGAAATTCTATCTGATAAACCATATTTAATTACTGGATCACGTTGTATGCACAGACCACTATGATGATTATTAAGAGTTTCTTCAAAAGAAGAAGCCCAAACAGGCTGAACTCCATCAATGCCATAAAAACCAAACTTTACATCAGGAAGATTCATTTTTAATTTATTTAATGTAATAACTCGTGGATTTTCTTTTTCAATTAATGAGTTTTTTTTTCTTAATTTCCCTGTCCCTACTCCATGCGATAATGCAAAAAAAATATCACTCTTAAAACTATCATTTTCGAAAATTTTCATACGTTCAATAGATTTATCAAAAATATTTGGGAAATATGAAATAAAATTATTTTTTAAACACGATGATATAGACTCATCAGCGCATGTAATAAAAAAACCATCAATTAAATGGGATCTTGATGAAAGTTTGAATTCAGTATTATCAAGGAAATAATTATCAACACTCCATTCAATAATCTTTATATTCTTATTTAGTGACCTAACTTTTTCTAAATCAGCATTTTTAATTTTATCAGCGTGACCTAATAATATTATATCAGGATTAAAATTCTTAAATGTTTCAATAAATTTAGTAGAAACTAATTTTTCATTATTAAGTTTACTAAATAACGAAGATCTTGATACATCTCGATCACTAAAGTTGTATACAGAATGACCATTTCTAATGAATCCATTAGTTATTTTAAATGAATGATTCCAAAATAATCTTCCATTCCTTTTTTCGCCAAAATTAGATATGTGAAGAATTCTCATTTATTTAATTTTTTTAACCATATATTAATGTTATCAGATATTAATTTAATATTATCTAATGAAAGCTCTGGATATATTGGAAGTGAAATTTGAGTTCTTGCAATTTTTTCAGTGATCGGCAAATCACCTTTTTTGTATCCGAGATTAAGGTATGCATTTTGCAAATGACATGGAATTGGATAATGATTTCCGGTCTGTATTCCTTTTGATCCTAGAAAGCTTTGTAACGTGTCTCTGTCTTCATGAAAAATGCTATATATATGAAAAACATGATATCTATTTTTTATTTCAAAAGTTTTTTCAATACTCTCGCATATAAACCGATTATAATTCTTTGCTACCCATCGCCTTTTTTTAGTCCAGTTATCAATTTTTTTTAATTTGATGCTTAGAATGGTTCCCTGTAATCCATCCATTCTATAATTATATGAGATTTCATCATGATAATGTTTACGTGATTGGCCCCAATTTCTTAATTTTCTAATTCTTTCAGCAAATTTTTTATTATTTGTAGTAATGCAACCAGCCTCACCATACGCTCCTAAATTTTTACCTGGATAAAAACTAAAAGTCCCCATATCCCCAACTGAACCTGCTAATGAGCTTTTGTACATTGCTCCATGAGCTTGAGATGCGTCTTCAATCAATAAGAGATTATGTTTTTTTGAAATTTTTCTTATTGCAGATAAATTAGCACATTGACCATATAGATGAACAACTATGATTGCTTTAGTTCTAGAGTTAATTTTTTTTTCAATATCATTATGGTCTATTAGCATCGTATCTGGCTCAATATCTACAAATACTGGCTTAGCACCTGTATAAGAAATAGACATTGGAGTGGCTATGAAAGTCATAGATGGAGTGATAACTTCATCTCCAGGACCAATATTTGCTGCAAGTAATGATAGATGTAGAGCGCTTGTGCCAGAATTTACTCCTATAGTAAATTTGGTATTACAATATGTGGAGAAGCTTTTCTCAAATCTCTCAACTTCAGGACCTAGAGAATAATTAGTAGATTTTAAAGTGTTTAATATTTTTTTATCAACTTGCTTCTTTATTGAAAGATATTGAGTTTTTAAGTCTAAATATGGTATTATCTTCTTATTAGTTCCCATTATCTCTAAACCAATCCTTTAAAACATTTAAAACATCACGTTCATTATTTGAATTTATATTTTTTTCAATTAAGCTAATTTCATTAATAAATCTTTCTTTATTTTTTTTAATTAGTACATCGTGAATGAATTCAATTATCTCTTCATTTATGGAAAGTCTTTTTAACTTAATTTTATTTATTTTTATCGGTTTAGATGGAATACCTACACATGTACAAAATGGAGGCAAATCAGTAACTATCACACTTCCCATTCCTGCCATTGCATATGATCCAATCTTAACTCTTTGATGAATTGTAGAGCCCATTCCTATTGTAACGTCGTTTCCTAATGTAACTTCGCCTGCAAATGCAACGTTTGGTGAGATATTTGCATTCTTTCCAATAAAAACATCGTGTCCTATATGAGTTCCAGACATAATAATAGATCCACTGCTAATAATTGTATTTTTTTCAATACCAGCATGTATGTGGCATAAATCCATTATAATTACATCATTTTCAATAATTAATTCCTTAAAATTATTTTTGATAATCTCAATTTTAGATAGTTTTATATGTTGAGGAGACGTTCCTATTACTGAATTATGTCCTATATAAATATTCTCTCCTAAATTGACGTTACCTAAAATTGCAGATTCAGAAATATGATTTAGATCACTCATAAATTTATTTTTACCAATTTTCCATTCATTCTGATTGACTCATCTGCACATTCTAATATTTTCACAATCTTATAGCCTCTATAGCCATTAGTTAATGGATCTCTTTTATTTCTAATTGACTTTATAAATTCATCAACAGCTAGTGAAAGAGCTTCTTTATTCTTAAGGTTTGGTAAATATGTATCCCCTAACTTATAATTAATTAAGTTATTACTTGTCTTTTCATCAATAATTACATTAACCCCTTTATTAAAGACTTTAATCTTATCACTAGGCTCAAGATCATTATAGAGTATCATTTTTTTTGATCCCCCCAATATAGTTTGTCTAATTTTAACCGGTGACAGCCAATTAACATTTATGTGTGCAATAAAATTGTTTTTATAAATTAATGTCAAATATGCTGATGTAATAGGCTTTGTTTTAATATGTTTGTGACCTATGGCTGAAATACTAATTGGATTGTTTTTTTGTATAAAATCAAGAATTGATAAATCATGTACCGCTAAATCCCAAATAACATTTATATCATTCTGAATAAGCCCCAAATTAATTCGGGTTGAGTCATAATACATGATATTACCAAAATCATTTTTTGAAGAGATGGACTTAATTTTATTTACTGCTTCAGTGTATAAAAAGGTATGATCAACAAACAGAGATAATTTGTTCAACTTTGATATATTGATTAGTTCAAGGCATTTTAAAGATGAATCAGCTAATGGCTTCTCAACAAACACGTGTTTCTTATGACTGAGCGCAAACTTAGCAATTTTGTAGTGTGTTTTTACAGGAGTAGAAATAGCTACAGCATTAACATTTGGATTCAATATTAATTTTTTGTAATCAAGATAAGTCAAGAGATTAGCATTTTTTTGAGAAAACTTTTTTAACTTTTTCTTATCTAAATCAGCAACAGCAATAATATTTATGTTATTATTGCTATCAAAATTTCTATATAGATTTGGACCCCAGTAACCAAGACCTATGATCCCAACATTTATCTTTTTCATATTTTATTATTTGTTATGAATTATCTATTTATAACTTTATATTTATCTAAGATAATCAGACATTATACAATGATAAAAAGAATAATAAATATATCTATTTATTTCATCTTCTTAACGAATACTATTCTTTTAGCAGATCAAGAAATTAGCAAATCTTACACTATTTACATCAAACTACCTCTAGTGCCAAAAATTTCATTTCAAAATATTGATACAAAATTAGACTTTGATGAAAAATTTTTCACTTATTCATATAATGTAGAAACAATAAATAATCTAGATTTCATTAAAAGCACGGAAAGTACAGGTTTTATAAACGGACAACTAATAAATGGTAATTATTATCCAGATAATTACAATAATAGTTCTATAAGAGGTGATCAAAAACGAAGTATTCATTTTGAATACCTTGAAAACCAAATTAAATTTATTTCAGTCATTCCACCTTACGATAAAAATAATCTAAGTGCTGTTACTGAGTCTATGCTTATAAACTCTATTGATCCAATTACATTATTTTTAAAATTAACAGATTATGATTATGTTAAAAATTGTGATGTTATTTTTAATATTTACGATGGGAAAAGAAGATACGATATAATTTTATCAAACAAATCAGAAGAGCAAGAATTTTTTAGATGTAAATTAGAACAAAAAAAAATTGGTGGATATAAGCTAGAAAAACAAAATGAATCTACTAAAGCTTTAACAGAACTAGTTTATAAAAAAAATATTAAAAATAAGTTTATTTTTGATTCTGTTGAGTTTAAAGATGACTTTTTTAGTATAATAATTCAATAAATATACTATTGAACAGACATATTTAATTTGAGTTCATCAATACCCTCTCCTGTTAATGCGCTTACATAATTTTTATTATTTGTATTTTCGTATGTAAATTTATTTAAATCAATTTTATTATAGACGGTCATCATCATAGATATTTTTTTTTCACTTATCCCAGTTTCTTTAAGTATTTTTTTTTGTGATGATAATTTTGTTTTTATAATTAATATCATTAATATCAACAACATTTATAAGAAAGTCTGCGCTGTGCAATTCCTCTAAGGTTGCCTGAAATGATTCTATTAGTTGTGTTGGTATATTGTTAATGAATCCAACTGTATCTATAAGTCCAGAAATTTTTCTTTCTGGTAAATAAATCTTACTAATCTTAGTATCTAAAGTTTGAAATAACTTATTTTTACTTAATTCATTTTTCTTTGTTAACTTATTAAATAATAAACTTTTCCCAGCATTAGTGTAACCAACTAAAGCAAATGTTTTAAATTGTTTTCTTTTTCTAGATTTTCTTTGAATATCTCTTCTTTTTTGGACTTTTTTTAATCTTTTTTTTATATTAATAATCTTTTCCTGGATTAGTCTTCTATCTAATTCTATTTGTAATTCCCCTGGTCCACCAATAAATGTTGTTCCTCCTCTTTGTCTTTCTAAATGTGTCCATGCTCTTACTAATCTTGATTTTCTATAAATCAATTCAGCAAGATCAACTTGCAGCTTACCCTCATTTGAATGAGCTCTTTTTGCAAAAATTTCAATGATTACTCCTACTCTATCTGTGACCTTTATTTTTAAATAATTTTCTAAATTTTTCTGTTGAGCAGGTGTAAGAGAGCAGTTGCAAATTAATAAATTTATCTTATTAGCATTAACGGACTCTTTAATGTTGTTTAATAGTCCTTTTCCAATTAATGTAGATGATGAAATTTTCCTTATCTTTGCAATTTTTTTTTCTTCAATTTTAATATTTAAATTAATAGCTAAATTTGATATCTCATCCAACATTTCTCTTGATATAAATTCTGATTCATCGTCTATATTCGGATGAATTATGTAACATCTCTGAGTATCTGGCTTAATTACTTTAATTGCAAAGCCTCCATATAAACATCACGAAGAGTAGGTGCAAACTTCCCAGGTTTGCCGTTACCAATTCTTATTTTGTCTACTTTTATAACTGGAGTTACATGTTGAGTTGCGCTAGTAGCATATGCTTCTTTAGCATTTCTAATGTCTTTAACTTTAAACTTTGCTTCCTTAAATTTGATTGAATGCTTCTTTAGTCCTTTAATGAACGATGTTCTAGTAATTCCTGTTAATATCGCATTATTTGAGGGGTGAGTAATTAAAGTATTATCTTTTTTAAGAATCCATGCATTGCTCGCGCATCCTTCTGTAATATAGCCTTCCTTGTTGATTAACCACGCCTCTGATGCTCCCTTTATATGAGCATCTTGTTTAGCTAGTACATTAGGCAGCAAAGATATAGTTTTGATATCACATCTACCCCATCTAATATCTTCATGCGTTGAAACTTTAATTCCTTTTTTGAATTTATTTTCATACTCATCTTCTGAAGAATGCCTACCAGTTATAACAATTGAACTTTTTTGTTTCTTTGGAAACTTATGATCTCTGGGAGCTACTCCTCTTGTTATTTGTAAATATATCAACCCATTAGTTATAATATTCATTCTAACTATATTTTCTATATGATAAATAAATGTATTTTTAGAGATGGGAGATTTAATTTGTAATTCACCTAAAGATCTAAAAAGTCTTTTGAGATGTAAGTCATAATCTACTAATTTAGAATTTGAAACATTAAATACTTCATATACTCCATCAGCAAATTGATATCCTCTGTCCTCAATGTGAATTAAAGACTTATTAAAATCTAAATAATTGCCATTAACATACGCTACACGAGACATTTAAAATGCCCCCCTGACCTGAAATAATTCTTCAGCATCATGAATAGATTCTGATAAGCACATAATTATAACCTCATCATTTTCTTTAATAATAGTATTTTTATCAGGTACTATTATTTGATTATCTCTTTTAAGTAAACCAATTCTTATTCCTTCAGGTAAATCTGAATCATTAATTGATTTGTTAATTAATTTTGAGGTCTTTAAAGCTTGAGCCTGAATGATTTCTGCTTGATTATTTCCAATTGAGTAAACAGAATCTATTTTTCCCCTGTGTATATGTTTTAAAATTTTAGATACAGTTATCATTCTTGGATCAATTACTCTACTGATACCAAGAACATCTTTAAGATTGTTGTATTCAGAATTATTTACTAAAATTAAAGACTCGCAATTATTCTTTTTAGCCACAGCAGCTACTATTATATTTGTTTCATCATCGTTAGTGAGAGCTAATATCATGTTAGCACTATTAACATTTGCTTCATCTAGAATTGATTGGTCTAAACCATCACCCTTTAAAATTAATGTTTCATTGAGTGAGTCAGCTATAAAAGAAGCTCTTTCATCATTATTCTCAATTATTGTAACAGAAATATCTGAATCAACTTCTTCTAAGTCCTTTGCTAAATTGAATCCTATATTCCCACCTCCAATAATAATTATTTTTTTAACTGGATCCTCATTTAACCCAAAAGCCGTCAATGCTCTATGCGCATGATTATTGTCAGTTAACAAAAATATATTATCATTATGATTTAGTGTCTCATTTTTTTTTGGAATAATTAATTTTTTTTCTCTAAATATTCCAATAACAGAAGCCCTTAAATTTTTTTTTGTATCTTCATCCCCTTGAAATAGTTCATGTATGCTTTTTAAGTCTGTATCAATTAAAGGACAATCTTCATGAATTTCAATATTCATTAATTGAGCCTGTTCATTGAAAAAAGGATATATATCATAAACGCCTGGGGTCTTTAATTGTCTTTCTATTGATTTTGCCACCTCTAACTCTGGGCTAATAATCAAATCTATGGGCATATTATCAGCATTATAAAGATCTCTCCAAATTGGGTTTAAAAAATCCTCAGATCTTAATCTGGCAATTTTTCTTGGAGTTTTAAAAAACGTATGTGCCATTTGGCAAGCGACCATATTAATTTCATCTTGTAAAGTAACTGCAATAATCATGTCTGCATCTTTACAGCCTGCGTTTTCTAATACTGATGGATATGAGGCTGATCCAACTACAGTTTTTAAATCAACTTTTTCTTTAATCTGAGCAATAAGCTTTTTGGATTGGTCAACTACTGTAACTTCATTATCTTGATCAACTAAGTGTTTTGCTATACTTGTACCAACTTTACCCGCTCCACAAATTATTATTTTCATTATTTTTCTTCTTCGTTTATACCAAGTTGCTTTAATTTACGATGCAAAGCAGATCTTTCCATCCCTATGAATGATGCGGTTTTTGATATATTTCCATTAAATCTCTTTATTTGTGATTGAAGGTAGTTTTTTTCAAAAATTCGTCGCGCATTTTTTAAAGGCATAGAGATTACATTTTTCGCATCATCATTCAAGTTATGATTTTTTGAATCTGTATCATCAAATTTGTCACCAACAATGATATAACGTTCGATAAGATTTCTAAGTTCTCTTATATTTCCTGGCCATTCATAATTTAGATATTTTGACTTTATCAAAGGCTTAAGATCATTATTCTTGACCGCATTTAATTCAGAAAAATGTTTTGAGAAGTGATCAATAATTGGATCTATATCTTCAATTCTATCACTCAAGTTTGGTATTGTTATATTTACTACATTCAATCTATGAAAAAGGTCTTTTCTAAAATTTCCATTATCTATAAGCTCAATTAGATCTTTTGTAGAAGAGCATATAATTCTTGAATCAATCGATATCTGTTTATCGCCCCCAACCCTTGTAAAGGTTTGGTCAGTCAAAACTCTTAAAATTTTAGCCTGGGTTTGCAAAGGCATTTCACCCACTTCATCAATAAAAAGTGTCCCATTGTGAGATTTTTCAAACAATCCAGAAGTTATTTCTCCATTTCCACTATCGCTACCAAATAGTTCACTTTCTATGCCTTCTGGCTCTAATATAGCGGCATTTACAATTATAAATGGACCATTTGAATATTTGGATTTTTTATGAATTTCTCTAGCTATAACATCTTTGCCAGTTCCAGACTCACCGTAAATTAATACTCTGCTTGATGTTGGAGCAACTTTATCAATTAATTGTTTAATCTTTTGAATTGAAGGTGAGATGCCAATAAATTCATAATCATAAATATCTTTTTCTTTTAATTTTTGATTTTCATGCTTAATTTCTGCAACTTCTATTGATCGAGATATCGAAAGAAGCAGTCTTTCAGATGAAAATGGTTTTTCTATAAATTCTTGTGCACCCTCTTTTATTGCTTCTACTGCCATTTCAATATTTCCATGTCCAGAAATTATAACAATTGGTATTTCACTATTGAGTGCCTTTATAGTTTTTAATAATTCTATTCCATCTAAATCAGAATCATTTAACCAAACATCTAATATAATTAAATTATAATTATTTTGCTTTATTAAATCTAATGCATCATTTGAGTTTTCAGCGGTATCAGTAAGATAATTTTCATCATTTAGTATAGCCTTAATATTATTTCTAATATCTTTTTCATCATCTACAATTAAAATTTTTTTCATTGTTAACTTAGATTAAAATAAATTGAGGCAATAGCACCAGTCACACCGTCTTGTCTATTCGTAATCTCAAAATCAGCATCATGATCAAATAATATCTTTTCAACTATTGACAAACCTAAGCCTGATCCACCAGTTTTTTTCCTAGTTGTAAAATAAGGCTTAATAAGTTCATCTTTCTCAAATTTTAATCCTGAGCCATTATCAATTATATTTATTACGAATCTATCATCTTCTAAACTTGCGCTACAAAGAATAATACCATTAGAACTATTATCAATAGTTTCATTAATTGAGTTTATAGCATTAATGATAATATTTTGAATAACTCTAGTTATTTGATTTTTATCACAACTTAAAATAAATGATTTATCGACGTCAGATATGTCAAAATTAATATTTTTATAATTGTCCTTAACGTCATCAAAGCATTTTCGTATTATAGAGCAAACATCTGAATCATTGAATTCAGGATTAGGTAATCTTGCAAAATTAGAAAATTCATCTACTAAGAGGCCGATTTCGGATACTTGTCTCGTTATACTGTCAACACACTCTTTTATTTCATTATTGTCATCAAAAGATAAGTCATTAATTTTTTTAATGAGTCTTTCAGATGATAATTGAATTGGAGTTAATGGGTTCTTAATTTCATGTGCTATTCGTCTTGCAATATCAGACCATGTTTCATGCTTTTTGGCTATGATAAGTTGATTTCTTTGCCTTACAATATCACTACTCATTTTATTAAATGAATCAGCAAGTCGATTAAGTTCTATATAATCATTTGTTCTCTCAACCTTATCTTCATAGTCACCTTTACTAATTTTATTAGATGCCTTAATTACGCTAGATATTGGATTAACAACTCTTTGAGCAATTCCAATTCCAATAATTATTGATGTTAGAATAAGAATTAATGTGATTACCAAGTATAAAACAATAAAAATTATTGATATCTGACTCCTATTCTTCTCTAATATAGAAAATTCCTGCTTAGCTGATCTTGTGTCATTAACAGCCACAATAACGCCAGGATCCATTGATCTTCCAGCATATAGAAATATGTTCTTATATGAATTTAATTTCATTAAGGCATAAACCTTATTTACTTGAGTAGATGTTAATATCGCAAGCTCTCCATTGTTAGCCTTTTCAAGTGATTCTGGTGGGGGTTTATAATAAATCGACTTTGTTGGCAATGCTTTTAAAATAACATCGCCTTTGCTAGTTATAAGATAAGTTTCTGGCAATGATCTTATGACAGATTGAGTTCTAAAATATTCTTTGTATTTATTTATATTGCTTGTAAACACATTTGATGCATTATTTAGATCATTTGACATTGCATAGACGTCACCTTTTATTGAGTCTTTATGTTCATCAAGATAATTTTCGGCCACTGAAACTGAATTAAAAACAATATTTTTGATCTTCTCATTAAACCAGTCATTAATTCCAATATTAATTAATATAATTCCAAGTATTCCAACAATTAACGCTGGCGTCAAAGCAATAGAAATAAAATAAAGAGTAAATTTACTATTCAATGAATTAATTTTTTTATTCCTAAACTTATAAAAAATTGGATACAAAATCGTAAATAAAGAATAAATTAAAAAACATATAAATATTGCTGCGATTGCAAAATAGGAATTTTCAAAATATACAATATTTTCATAGCCTCTTCTTTGTAAGATCAAGACAATCATTGAAGCAAAAATAAATATTAGAGAACCTGTTATTAAAGTTGCATTTCTCCAATTGAATAAATTTAGTTTTATTGATCTTTTGTTCATTTAATTTATAAACATTAATATGGTAATTGGATGCATTGTCTTAGCAGCAGGTAATAGTTCAAGATTTAAAAAAAATAAATCTAAACTTTTCTATAAAATAGATAAGACCCCTATTATTGATTTTACTTTAAATAACTTATTATCTGTTTTTAATAAAAGAAGTTTATATATTACTATAAATAAAAAAATAACAAAAAAAGAGAAAAAATACCTTCAAAAATTTACTGAAAACCCACTAATTATTGGTGGACCAACAAGACATGAAAGCCTAATTAACAGCTTAAACCATATAGATAGTAAAAAATTCAAACACATATTTATTCACGATGCTGCCCGTCCAAATGTATCTAAAAAACTATTAATGAAAATTAAGAAAGAAATATTACTAAATAAAAATGATGCAATTGTTCCTTACTTAAAAATTGAAGATACCCTAAAAAAAATTAAATCAAAATCTAAATTTAAAACATCAAATAGGAATGAATTCATATTAACACAAACGCCACAAGCATTTAAGACTAGCACCCTTATAAAATATATAAATAAATCATCTCTAAAAATAACTGATGATGTTCAAATATTGGAGAATTTAAAATCATCTAAAATAAAATATGTATTAGGAGAAAAAACTAATTTAAAGGTTACTACCTATAATGATCTTGATTTATTCAAAATATACTCAAATAAAAATATACGTATTGGCAATGGATTTGATTTGCATCGTATAAAAAAAGGTAAATATCTTACACTTGGTGGACTAAAACTTAAATCTAACTATGAATTGATTGGTCATTCTGATGGAGATGTTATTCTTCATAGTATGATTGACGCAATTTTAGGTTCTTTACAAAAAGGTGATATAGGAGATTATTTTCCTTCATCTAGTAACAAATATCAGGGTATATCATCTCGCATCTTAATAGATGATATAGTTAAGAAATTTAAATATCAGACTAAAAATATTTTGAATTTAGATATAACGATAATATGTCAGCACATTAGACTATCAAGATATAAAAAATATATAAAAAGATCATTATCAGAAATACTTAAATGTGAAATGGATAAAATTAATATTAAAGCAAAGACCAGTGATAAGGTAGGCATTATTGGCAATTCCAAAGCTATTGCTTGCTGGGTCACATTAGTAATTTCTTTATAAATATGAAAACATTATCAAAGTTATTTAGTACTTTATTTTATGTAGGATTTATACCTTATGCTCCAGGTACAATTGCTTCGGCTTTTACTGTTGTATTTTGGTATATTTTTATCAATATCTTTACAACTTATGTATTTTTTATATTTATCCTGTTATTAACAGCTTTGTCATTTTACTTAGTTAATATTTACACAAATGACCAGTCATCTAGTGACCCAAGTGAAGTTGTAATAGATGAATTTATTGGACAGTCCATTCCTTTAATGTTTCTTAGTAGAAATTCTGAAATATTTGAGATCTTATTCGTATTTATTTGCTTTAGAATATTTGATATATACAAAATATACCCTGTAAATCTTGGGGAAAAAATAAATGGATCAGTTGGTGTAATAGCTGACGATATAATTGCAGGTATTTATACAGTAATTTTTCTAATGATTTACAAAATTATAATTTATTAAATGTATTTAAAAAAAATTAATTCAATTAAGAATATCTGTTTAAAGAAAGAATATGATATTTCATTAGCTGAATCTTGTACTGGTGGTCTACTGTCATCTTTGTTCACAAAATTACCTGGTTCTTCAAAATTTTTTGAGGGCTCATATATTGTTTATTCAAATAAGTTAAAAATTACATTACTTGGTGTGCCTTCTGGAATAATAAAAAAATACGGAGCTGTAAGTAAAAATACTTCTCAGGAAATGGCAAAATCTTTATATAAAAAAACTAAAACTAAAATTGTCCTATCAATAACAGGTGTTGCTGGGCCAGATGGTGGCACTAAATATAATCCAGTAGGAACAGTATTTTTTACTATAGGAGTGAAAAATAATGAGAAGATAAGATTCAAAACAATTCATAAAAAATTTAAAAATGAAGGTAGAATAAGCATTCAAAAGAAAAGTGCTGCTTTTGCAATAGATTTAATTTTACAGATGATTAACTAATATATGTCTTGCGCCCTTTGATGAAATGAATCAACCATTTTTTGAAATGCTTTGTCAAAAAATTTTGTTATCAAGACATCAAATATCTTAATATTGAGCTCAAAATCAATTGAGAATATGATTTTTGAAGAATCACTTGAGATTTCTTCAAAAATCCATTCGTTTTCTAAATAATTAAATGGACCCTCTATATGATTAACTTTAATAAAGTTCTTATCATTGTCCATTACTACATTGCTTCTGTAGGTATAAATAAATTGACCATAACCAATCTCTAGATCAGCAACTACAACCGAGGTTTCGCTATTCTTCTCTTTTTTTACAATAGTTGATTTATTGCACCATGGTAAAAACTCACTATATCGATCAATGTCAGCAACCAAATTAAACATTTGTTCTTTATTGAAAGAAACTATTTTTTCTTCGTTTTGCTTTGGCATTAATTATTTATTATTGATTTAAGTATCTCATATTCTTTCTCAGACTTATAAGAAGATCTGGCAAAAGGGAATGAGGTTACTGCTTTAAAACCCATATTCAATGCAATTTTTTCTAGGTAATTAAAGTAACTGTGATCATAATATTTAATAACAGGAAAATGATTTAATGAAGGTCTTAAATATTGACCAATTGTAATAAAGTCTACATCTATTGATCTTAGATCGTTAAATAGCTCTATAATTTCATCAATATTCTCTCCCAGTCCTATCATGATTCCTGACTTGGTGATTATATTGTGCTTGGCTTTTTTAATACTTTTTAAAAGCGAAAGAGAATGAAAATAATCAGCTCCTGGCCGTACTTCTTTATAAAGATTCTTTACTGTTTCTAAATTATGATTGAAGACACTGATATCGCATTGAGCCAATATTTCTAAATAATTTTTTTTATTTCTGAAGTCAGGTGTTAAGATTTCAATTGAAACATTAGGTGATAATTTTTTAATCATTTTTATAGTATTGTAAAAATGCATTGCACCCCCATCATCTAAATCATCTCTATCAACTGATGTAACTACTGCATGTTTAAGATTTAGAGATTTTACTGCATTAGCTACTCTAATAGGCTCTGACTCATCTAAGGAATTGGGTTTTCCAGTCTGGATATTGCAAAAACTACAGGAACGAGTGCACACATCGCCTAATATCATAAATGTAGCATGTTTTTTGCTCCAACAATCACTTAAGTTTGGACATAGAGCCTCTTCACAAACAGTTACTAATTTTTGATGATTTACTATTTTTCTAGTTTCAAGTGTTTTTTTGGAAGGTATTTTAATTTTAAGCCAATTTGGCTTTTCAGGACTCTTGATAGAGGAAAAATTTTTTCTAACTAAAGATTTTGAAATTAGACGCGTATCTTGCACAAATAAAAAATATAATTTTTATCAATAATTTCAAGATAAAGAATTAGTCTAAATAGATAACATATTCACTGTCCTTGCCATAACCTAAGACAGATCTAATTTGCTCATCAATTAGATCAACAGAATCAAAATTGCCAAGAGATGCAATCTTGATTTCATATAATTCGTTATTTTTTCTTAAATCATCAATTTGATATTTTAGACTTGAAATTTGTGCATCTAGACGATTATGGGATAAAAGACCATTATTTCCATCAAATATATTAATTAACAAATATAGAACAATTAAAGGAAAGATAAAAAAAGGGTAACATTTCAGTAGACTGCCCTTAAATGATGTAATTTTTGACATATGTCAAAGAATCATAATTGACACGGATAAACAATTTTAAAACCTTGAAAAATGTAAAATATTGAAAATTCTCTCTTTTTGGACTCTTTTTGTTCTCAGATAAAGTTATTAAACTAGTATAACTTATTGTTTTTTAATGTTTTTTTATATTTTAAATCTTCTTCTATTCTAATCAACTGGTTGTATTTGGATACTCTATCGCTTCTAGATATAGATCCTGTTTTAATTTGCCCTGAGCTTGTAGCTACTGCCAGATCAGCAATAAAAGTATCTTCGGTTTCACCTGATCTATGTGAAATTACTGTTTCAATATTATTTGAATGAGCCACATCAATTGTTTCAAGAGTTTCTGTTAAAGTTCCAATTTGATTAAGCTTTATTAAAATAGCATTTGAAGCAGATTTATCTATACCAGTTCTTAGTCTAGATACATTAGTTGCATACAAATCATCCCCAACTATTTGTAATTTATGACCATTGGTCTCTGTAAATGCTGCCCAAGTATCCCAATCATTTTCATCAAAAGGATCTTCTAATGAAATAATTGGGTATTTATTGCATAATCTTTTTAGAAGATTGGAAAATTCTTTGGAAGAAAATTTCTTTTTTAAGGACGACATGTCATATTTTTTATTTTTATAAAATTCTGATGCACCTACATCTATTGCTAATAAAAAATCTTTTTCTAGTTTATAACCACTTTTCACAACAGCATCACATATTAATTTAAGAGCTTCGTCTTCTGATTTTAAATTAGGTGCGAATCCACCTTCATCTCCTACAGCTGTTGAAAAATTATTTTTATTTAGTAGTGATTTTAAAGTATGAAATACTTCTGATGATCTTTGAATCGCCTCTTTAAAAGTATCAATACCTATTGGTAAAATCATAAATTCCTGAAATCTTAAATTATTATTTGAGTGTGCACCGCCATTAATGATATTAAGCATTGGTGTTGGCATCTTGTATTGTTTTGTTCCACCAAGGTACTTATATAAAGGAATTTTATAAGAATTTGCAGCTGCAACCGCTGTAGCCATTGAAACGCTTAAAATTGCATTTGCTCCTAATTTAGATTTATTCTTTGTTCCATCTAAATCTATTAATGTATTATCAACTAAAGATTGATCTGTAGCATCGAATCCTGACAGAGCATCAAAAATTATTCCATTGACATTTGAAACTGCTCTTTGAACAGATTTACCATTAAATGCCTGTTTTCCATCTCTTAGTTCAAAGGCCTCGTATTTTCCTGTTGAAGCTCCAGAAGGTACTGCTGCCCTCCCCATAGATCCATTTTCTAAAATTACATCGGTTTCTACAGTCGGATTTCCTCTACTGTCAATAATCTGCCTAGAAACAATATTTTTTATATTATTCATAAAAAATTAATAAAAATTAATAAGTTATTTAATTTTCTTTAACTATACTGTCAATTTGAATTAGTTTGTATAACAATTCATCCATTTCATCAATAGGGACCATATTTGGACCATCTGAAGGAGCATTATCTGGATCGTTATGTGTTTCCATAAATATTCCTGCTATTCCAGTACTTACGGCAGCTTTAGCAAGAACGGGTACAAATTTTCTCTCTCCACCACTTGATGTTCCTTTGCCACCAGGTGATTGAACCGAGTGCGTTGCATCAAAAATAACTGGATATAAAATTTCTTGTTTCATTATTTCCAATGATCTCATATCAGAAACAAGGTTATTATAACCAAAAGTAGCTCCGCGCTCGGTTAGTAATAGATTTGTATTTCCCGATCCAATTATTTTGTTGGCAACATTAACCATATCATGAGGAGCTAAAAATTGACCTTTTTTAACATTGATAATTTTTCCAGTATTAGACGCTGCTAAAAGTAAATCAGTTTGTCTGCATAAAAATGCAGGTATCTGCAATATATCAACATGATCTTTGACTTGATCGCAGTCATTAGGACTGTGGACGTCAGTCAATATCTTTAAATTGTATTCTTTTTTAAGTTTATCAAAAATTTTAACTGATTCTTCTATTCCTATGCCCCGCTCAGCATTTATACTTGTTCGATTTGCTTTATCAAATGAAGTCTTGTAAACAAAATCTAATCTTAACTTTTCTGTAATATTTAATAATTTTTCAACCATTAGCTTAGCATGATCATAAGATTCTAGGACGCATGGGCCAGCAATAAGAACTATCTTTTTTAAGTTATTGAACTCTATATTGTCTAATTGAACTGAATTTTGCATCACTACACAAGCCTTGATTTATCTTTTGCTGCACTTATGAAAGATTTAAAAAGTGGATGTGGGTCAAATGGTTTAGATTTTAATTCTGGATGAAATTGGACACCAATAAACCAAGGATGATCTGATATTTCAACAATTTCAGGCAAAAGACCATCTGGCGAATATCCAGAAAACACTACACCCTTATTAATCAAATCTTTCTCATAATTATTATTCACTTCATATCTATGTCTATGACGCTCACTTATCTCTTCATTATTATATATTTCATAAGCCTTTGAGTCCTTTTTAATTTTTGCTGTATACGCTCCAAGTCTCATTGTGCCACCTAGATCTCCATTCAATTTACGTTTTTCTATCTTATTATCTTCTGTAACCCACTCTGTCATTAATCCAACTATTGAATTTTGACAGTTTCCAAATTCACTTGAACTAGCATCTTTAATATTCAGAATATTTCGAGCCATTTCAATTACTGCAAGTTGCATTCCAAAGCAAATTCCAAAATATGGTATATTGTTGACCCTCGCATAATTAATTGCCATAATTTTTCCTTCTGATCCTCGCTCTCCAAACCCACCAGGAACAAGAATACCATTGCAAGATGACAATTTTAGAACAATATTTTCTTGATTTAGTTCATCGGACTCAATCCAATCAATGTTAACCTTTACATGATTGAATATTCCACCATGAGACAATGCCTCATTTAAAGATTTATATGCATCAGCAAGTCCTGTATATTTGCCAACTATCCCTATATTAACTTCTCCGTCTGGTTCAAGTATATGCTTTGAAACCTGTGACCACATCTTAAGATCTATTTTTTTTGAAGCATCTAAATCAAAATATTCCAAAACTCTTTTATCTAATTCTTCATTTTTAAAATTAATTGGCACTTCATAAATAGTATTTGCATTTATTGCTTGAATAACGCAGTCATGTTTTACATTGCAAAATAAGCCAATTTTCTTTCTTTCATCTGATGGAATTATTCTATCTGCCCGACACAGAAGTATATCTGGTTGTATGCCTAAACTTCTTAACTCTTTTACAGAATGTTGGGTAGGCTTCGTTTTTAATTCACCTGAACTTGCTATGAATGGAACAAGAGTTACATGAACAAACATTGAATTTTCTCTACCGTTGTCATTATTGAACTGTCTAATAGCTTCAATGAATGGAAGACTTTCAATATCTCCTATTGTTCCTCCTATTTCACAAATAATAAAGTCCTCGTCATGAACATCGTTATTTATGAATTCTTTAATCTCATTAGTTACATGAGGGATTACTTGAACTGTAGCACCAAGGTACTCACCTCTTCTCTCTTTAGAAATAATTTTTTGATAAACCTTTCCAGATGTTATGTTGTCAGATTTTTTTGAGGTAACTCCTGTGAATCTTTCATAATGGCCAAGATCAAGGTCAGTTTCTGCGCCATCATCAGTGACATAGACTTCACCATGCTGATATGGGCTCATAGTCCCTGGATCTACGTTTAAGTAAGGATCTAATTTCCTTATTCTTACTTTATAACCATGATGTTGAAGTAATGAAGCTAGTGATGCCGAGGCAAGACCTTTGCCCAATGATGAAACCACGCCGCCGGTGACAAATATAAAACGCGCCATGGAAGTATTTTATACAATAATTAAATCTTAAATGGAAGATAATTAATCTAATTGTGGTAATTCAGGTAAATTTTCAATTTCTTCAGGGACTTCAATAGTGTCATCATCAAATGAAAGACTACGATCATTGCCTCTAAGACTTATTATAGTAAGAGATATACTGGTAATAACAAATAAAGTTGCGATTATGGCTGTTGTTCTAGTTAAAGCATCCGCAGTCCCCCTTGGTGACATTCCATCAGCTCCTCCACCGATTCCCAAGGCTCCTCCTTCAGCTCTTTGGATAAGTACGACTATAATCAGTAGTAGAGCTAGTAAAGCATGAATAACTAATAATATTGTTTCCATTGACGTCTATATATCAATTTAAATAGAAGAATCAATTATTTTACAAAAATCTTTAGATTTTAGTGAAGCGCCTCCAACTAGAGCGCCGTCAACATCAGAGAGTTCTAATATATTTCTTGCATTATGAGGACCAACTGAGCCGCCATACAAGATACTTATTTTCGAAGATTCACTGCCAATTTTTTGATTGATCATTCTTCTTATTGATTTGTGTATCCCATTTATTTCATTCACAGTAGGCGTTTTACCAGTACCAATTGCCCACACAGGTTCATACGCAATAATAATGTTTTTAGATGTGAAACTATTAGGCAGAGAGCTTAATTGTTTTTTTAATATCGAAGATCTTTTTGTAATTTCATTTAATTTTTCACCTATACAAAAGATTACTTTTAAATTTTTTGAAAGTGCTGAATTAATTTTAGTATTTAATTCCAAAACTGTCTCTTTATGATATTGTCGTCTCTCAGAATGACCTATGATAACATACTTTACACCTATCTCCTTTAACATTGGTGAACTAATAGAACCTGTAAATGCTCCTGAGTACTCATAGTGAACATCTTGAGCGCCAAACTTAATAAGGTTACTAGATTTCTTTATAAGGTAGCTAAGTGAAGTAAAAGGAGGGCAAATAATAACCTTAGCTGAGTGAATATTTTGTTTAGCTATGTGTATTTGAATTGATTTTATTAAAGAAATTGACTTTTCAGATCCATTCATTTTCCAATTTGCAATGATATAATTAGTCCTTTTCATTGGGCTGTATTCCTTTATAAATTCAATCAATTATAATACTTTTAGACTAAAATGTTAGATATAGTAAGAAATTTAGTTTCATCGATATTTGGCAAGATATTGCTTGGCCTAATGATACTGAGCTTTGCTTTATGGGGAGTTGGAGATATTCTTTCTTCTGGTAACAGTAAATTAGCTGCTAAAATAGGAAATCAAAAAATTTCATTAGAAGAATTCTACAACAAACTTGGTAGAAAAGTTCAAGAGATTAACATTAACAGTGGTGGACAAATTACAATTCAGGATGCTCATGAACAAAATATAGATAAACTAATAATAAATGATCTTGTTTATGAAAAAATGGTTCTAGAACACGCTAATAAAAATAAAATATATCTATCTGATAATATCTTAAAGGATACAATAAAAAGTTTACCACAATTCATTGGCACAAATGGTAAGTTTAGCGAACAACTATATAGAAACTCTATAAAAAGAAATTTTTCTTCAGAAGAGGAATTTTTAAACGAACTTACCTATATCTACATCAATAGTCTCTTTTTTGAAAATTTCAAATCAGGAAATATGACTAATCAAAAAATAATTGATTTATTATATGAATTTGAAGGCGAAGAAAGAAATGTAGATTATTTTATCTTTGATCAAGATAATATTAAAATTAATATTTCTGAAGAAGAGTTGATTGATTATTATGATAAAAATAAATTAAAATATCTAACTGAAGAAATAAGAACAATTGAATATATAGAATTTAATTTAGATGATTATAAGAAACTCACTTCCCCTTCAGATGAAGAATCTTTGGCCTACTACAATGATAACAAAGATTTATTCTTTGAAAGCGAAAAAAGAAACATAGAACTAGCAAGATTTGATAACGAAGATGATGCAAGTAGATTCTATGATATATGGTCAAAAAATAATTTAAAAAATACAGATGAATATAAAAGAAAAAATAATATTGAGGTTAATAAAATAGAAGATCTAACAATAGATAGTTTTGAGGAAAATGTAACAAATGAAATTTTTAAACTTGAAAATAATTCAATTAGTAATCCCATTAAAATTTCTGAGGCAGGTTTTTTTGTTGTCAAAGTAATCGAAGTATTTCCTGAGATTCAAAGATCATATGATAATGTAAAACAGGATATAATTGATGAAATATCATATAACGAAGCATATAATCTTTATGACCAAGCGCTTAACTCTGCTGATGATCTTTTATTATCTGGATACGATTTAACTGATATTGCTGAAAATCTAGATTTAGGGACTATTCAAAATCAAGATAATAAAGTTATAAAACAATCTGAGTTGCATACATTTATTGAAAATCAGAAAAATAAAGATCTATTCACGGAAGCTTATGAAAATATTGAAAATTATATTTCTGAAATCATTATAGACAATGAAAAAGCATTTATATTCAAAATAGTAAATATAGAAGAACCTTATGTCCAAGAATTAGCTGAGATTAATACTAAAGTTGAGCTTGATTTAAAAAAATATAAAGTTCAAAGTATACTAGAGGAAAATGCTGATCAGTTTCTAATCCAAAATCAATTTAAAAGTCACGCCGACTTTAAGAATTATGCAAGTTTAAATAAATTACAATTGCTTTCTTCAGAAAATATAAAAAGAAATTCAAAAAAAACTATTTTTGACGATTTTACTATAAATCAGATATTTTCTTTTAATAAAGGTAACATTACAAAATTTAAAGATTTAAATGACAATATTGGAATATTATACATAACAGATGTCATTAGTCCAAAAGATAAAATTTCAAATGAATTCTATGATCAAATTTTAAATAATGTAAGACGAAATTATGATCAATCAATTGAAAATATCTTAGGAGATAGCATCATTGAAGAATCCACATATGAAATATTTATTCAAAATATAGATAATCTCTTTTCATAATGATATCCCATACTAAGAATCAATTTATAAATAAAACAAAAAACAAAAGTGATTTTATTTTTTACAAAAAAATAAATAAGTTTTCATCTGACCCTGTTCCTTACTTTATGAATAAGGTTGGAAGTGCAAAATTTAGCTTTCTATATGAATCTGTAGAAAAGGGAAAAGATAAAGGAAGATATACATTTTGTGGATATGGGGCGCTATCAGTAATTACAAATAAAAAAAGTGGACTTTATGTTACAAAAAATAAAAAAACTAAAAAAATAAAAAGTACGAAAAATATCCTTAATCAAATTAATTCTATTATAAGTAAATATAAGATAAAAAATATTCAAAACCTTCCACCAATGACTTCTTCTTTCTTTGGCTATTTAAGTTACGAAAATATCAACAACATTGAAAATATAATAAAAAAGAAAAAAATTGATACTCTCAATATACCAGATTGTCTTTTATTTATTCCGGAAACATTAATTATATATGATAATCAAAAATCTATATTATTTATTACAAAAACTATCAATAAGAATATTTCTAATAGAAGAACTAATTATGAAAAAATAATTAATGAATTTGAAAATATAGAGAAAGAAATTAAGGCAAACACTAAATATGAAAAAATTAATTTCAAAAAAAGAAAGAAAATTATTCCTCGATCAAATATTTCTAGATATAAATTTGAAAAAAATATAAAGATAGCAAAAAGATATATTAAAGATGGCGATATATTTCAAGTTGTACCGAGTCAAAGATTTTCAGCCAAATTTGATTCTACTGGAAAAAAGCTCTACCAAGTTCTTAGAAAAACCAACCCCTCCCCTTTTCTTTATTACTTTAATCTGCCAAATTTTAATATTGTGGGTTCGAGTCCTGAAATTTTAGTAAGATTAAGAAAAAATATTATTACAATAAGACCTATAGCTGGAACAAGGCCAAGAGGAAGCAATAAAACAAAAGATAAATTTTATGAAAAAGAACTACTAGAGGATAAAAAAGAAATCTCTGAGCACTTAATGCTGCTTGACCTAGGAAGAAATGATGTTGGAAGAGTTTCAAAAAAAGGAACCGTAAAAGTGACCTCAAGTTTTACTATTGAAAGATATTCTCATGTAATGCACATAGTATCTAATGTTCAGGGGCAAATTAAAAAAGGCAAAACCCCAATAGATGCATTAATGGCTGGATTTCCTGCCGGTACTGTCACTGGAGCGCCTAAAATTAGAGCAATGCAAATTATTGATGAACTAGAGGATATGAAGAGAGGAATATATGCTGGAGGAATAGGATATATTTCTCCAAATGGTGACATGGATACATGCATAGCACTAAGAACAGGAATAATACATAAAAATAGTTTGTACGTTCAGGCTGGTGGTGGAATAGTTTATGATAGTAATCCAAAGAAAGAATATGAAGAAACTGTTAACAAAGCTAAAGGTGTATTTAATGCTGCTGAAATAGCTCTAGGAAATTAAATATGATTTTAATAATCGATAATTATGATAGCTTCACGTACAATCTTGTTCATTTTGTTGAAGAATTAGGATATTCAGTTAAAGTTTTTAGAAATGATAAGATTACACTTGATCAGATTAAAAAGTTAAATCCTAAAAAAATTATTATATCTCCAGGGCCATGTACACCTAATGAAGCAGGTATTTGCATAAAGATGATTAAAAGATTCTATAAAAAGATACCAATTTTAGGCGTGTGTCTAGGACATCAGTCTATTGGTCAGGCATTTGGTGCAAAAATAATTAAAGCAGATAAAATAATGCATGGAAAAACATCAAAGATGAAAAACCTTAAATCAATTATTTTTAAAGGTTTGCCAGAAGAATTTAATGCTACTCGTTATCATAGTTTGATTATAGAAAGAAATTCTCTACCTGAAAATTTTAGGATCATATCAAAAACTTCTGATAATGGTAAGGATGTCATAATGGGCATTGAGCATAATAAATATCCTTGCTTTGGTGTACAGTTTCATCCAGAAAGTATAGCTTCAGTGCCATATGGTAAGAAGTTACTTAAAAACTTCTTAAAAATATGAACGAAAAATTAAAAGAAATAATATCACTTGCATTTAATGCAAACTTATCAAGAGAAGATACATCGGACGCATTTGAAATCATTATGTCTGGCAATGCACCAGAAAGTCAAATAGCTGCATTTCTAATATCCTTACAGAAGTCAGGTGTAAGAAGTGAGCACATGTTAGGTGCTATTGAAATAATGCAAAAAAAAATGGTTTCGGTTAAAGTTCCACAAGGATCAATTGATACATGCGGCACTGGTGGTGATGGAAAATCATCATTGAATATATCAACAGCAATATCTTTTGTTCTAGCTGCAAATAACGTAACTGTTGCAAAACATGGCAATAAAGCTCTTACATCAAAGTGTGGGTCTGCCGACGTTCTTTCTGCTCTCGGGGTAAATATAGATATGCCAGTAGAACGAATTGAAGAATGCTTAAAAAAAGTAGGCATTTGTTTTATGTTTGCTCCTAATCACCACCCTGCAATGAAACATGTTGGTCCTGTAAGACAGCAAATCGGAGTGCGAACAATTTTTAATATGCTTGGACCCTTATTAAATCCTGGAAATGTAGATAATCAAATGATTGGCGTCTTTAACAATGATGTTCTTAGCATTTACAAAGAAATTTTTGATAAACGTAATGATAAAAATGCTTTTATAGTTCTCGGGTATGATGGAATGGATGAAATTTCAACTGAAGGTGAAAATTATATTTATTCAAATGTTTATGGGGAAAAAATATTTGACCCGATTGATCTAAAAATCAATAGGCCAGTTGAATCTGAATTAATTGGAGATGACCCTAGTTTTAATGCAAATAGAATTATAGACATTTTCACTGGTAAAAAAGATTCATTCTATGAAATTGTATGCATTAATGCCGCTTTTGCTCTCCTTCTTTTCTCTAATAAAGAACCTAATAATAATAATATTAATTTAAATTATGAACTGGCAAGAAGTCTTATTGACAGTGGAGCTGCTGAAAGCAAATTAAAAGATTTAATTTCATATTGTAAAAAATAATGTCAATTCTTCAAGAAATTAAGGAGTACAAATTAGATTTTGTTCAAAATCAAAAAATAGAAATATCTCAATTTGAAATGATTGAAAAATCTAATTTAGTTAAATCAAATAATTTAAAAAAATTCTCAGAAACTCTTATTCATGAAAATAATAAGAAAATTTCAATCATTGGAGAATTAAAGCGATCAAGTCCATCGGCAGGAAATATTGCTGATAAAGATATTAACTTAATAGAAATAGCAAGAACATATGAAGAAAATGGAATTTCTTGCCTTTCAGTATTAACTGATGAAAAATATTTTAATGGATCAAATCATGATTTGATAGAAATTAAAAAATATATTTCTTTGCCGATATTAAGAAAGGATTTTATTGTAGATGAATATCAAATATATGAATCCAAAGTAATAGGTGCTGATTGTATTTTACTTATATTATCTATATTGGACAATAATAAGGCAAATTTATTTGAAAAGATCGCTCATGAAATAGGCCTTGATGTCTTGGTAGAGGTTCATAACGAAAATGAAATGAAGCGAGCGGAATTAATGAATTCCTCTTTAATTGGAATTAATAATAGAAATCTAAATGATTTTAGTGTTGATATAAATAATTCAATTAGAGTTAGTAAAACTCTCAAAAAAGATAAAATAATTATTTCAGAAAGCGGAATTAATAACCGAAACGATATTGATCACATCAGGAACCTTTCTAATATCGACACATTCCTCATAGGCGAGTCACTGATGAAATCATCAAATTTAAGTGAAAATATAAAGAATCTAATAAATTAATCTATAAAGAAAATTTATTAAGATATTGATAATACTACATTAATTTATATTGAAATATAACAAGAACATTGATAGAACATATTAATCGAAGGTTTTATATGTTAACAAAAAAACAAAAAGAACTCTTAAATTATATTCAAAATTTCCAAAATAAAAATGGAGTTACTCCGTCCTACGAAGAAATGAAATCAGCTTTAGATTTGAAATCTAAATCTGGAATTCATAGATTAATTATCGCTTTAGAGGAAAGAGGCTTTGTAAAACGTCTAGCTCATAAAGCTAGAGCACTAGAGATAATTAAGGATGGCATTTCCAATATTGAAGTATCTAATCAAAATAAGAAAAATATTATTGTTGGAAAATTCAATGATCAAATTGAAAATTATAAAAATAACAAATTAAGCACATTGCCTGTATTAGGAAAAATTGCTGCTGGTACACCTATAGAAGCAATACAGCAAAATGAAGAGTCAATTGATGTCCCTAAAGAAATGATGCCTGTTGGGGAAAGTTACGCTCTAACTGTTGAAGGAGACTCAATGATAAATGAAGGAATTCACAATGGAGATACAGTTTTGATAAAAAAAACTAATCTTGCAGAAAATGGCGATATCGTAGTAGCTCTAATAGATGATCATGAAGCTACATTAAAAAGATTAAGAAAAAAAGGTCAGAGTATAGCTCTTGAAAGTGCTAATCCATTATTTGAGACAAAAATTTTGTCAGCACATAGAGTTAAAGTTCAAGGAAAGCTAATAGGTTTATTAAGAAAATACTAAATTATCTTCCTTTTCACTTTCATTATTTAACTTATTAGTTTAATTATTAGCACATGCTAAAAAAGAAAAATTCAAAAAAAAATAAAAAAATTGCAAAAATTATTATAGGCAAAGATACATATGATTTACCTATATATGAATCTACTATAGGTGAAAATGTAATAGATATCTCTAAGCTTCACTCACTTGCTAATCACTTTACTTATGACCCTGGATTTACTTCTACTGCTTCCTGTGAGTCAAAAATCACCTATATTGATGGTAAGAATGGAATATTAAGGTATCGAGGCTATGATATTGAGGAATTAGCTAAAAAAAGTGATTTTATAGAAGTTGCAAATTTACTAATTTACGGAGACCTTCCAAATAAAGATCAACTCTTAAAATATAAGAAATTAATCACAAGACACACCCTATTACATGATCAGATAATTAATTTTTTTGAAGGATTTAGACGAGATGCTCATCCCATGGCTATGATGGTAGGTGTTATGGGAGCATTATCTTCATTTTATCAAGACTCACTTGACATAAATGACCCTCATCAAAGACAGGAGTCAACTAGAAGAATTATAGCAAAAGCATCAACCATAGGGGCAATGTCATATAAATATTCTATTGGACAAACTTTTGTTTCACCTAAAAATAAGTTAACCTTTTCTGAAAACTTTCTACACATGTGCTTCAGTACTACAGCGGAAAAATATAAAGTTTCCCCTGTTTTAGCTAAGGCAATGGATACAATATTTATACTACATGCAGATCATGAGCAAAATGCATCTACTTCTACTGTTAGATTAGCAGGCTCTTCTGGAGCAAACCCTTTTGCTTGTATAGCCGCAGGCGTTGCTTCGTTATGGGGCCCTGCACATGGAGGTGCTAATCAAGCGGCGCTAGAAATGCTAGAGGAAATACAATATAAAAAAAACATTTCAAAATTCATAAAAAAAGCTAAGAACCCTAAGGATCCATTTAAGTTAATGGGATTTGGTCACCGAGTTTATAAAAATTATGATCCTAGAGCTAAAATTTTAAAAGAAACATGCAGAAAAGTACTAAAGCATGTAGGGATTAAAAACGATCCAATTCTAGATCTTGCAATGGAGTTAGAAAAAATAGCCTTAAAAGATAAATATTTTATTGAAAAAAAGCTATATCCAAATGTTGATTTCTATTCAGGGATAATACTTAGAGCCATAGGATTTCCTATGGAAATGTTTACAGTAATTTTCGCTATTGCAAGAACTGCTGGGTGGACAGCGCAATGGACTGAAATGATCGAAGATCCTATACAAAGAATAGGGAGGCCAAGGCAACTCTATAGTGGCAACAACAAGCTTAAATATGGATCAAGAAGGTCAAGCAAAAATACTAGATAACTAGATTAAATATAGATTAATTTTATTTTTTTTAATTTCTTCTACAGTTTTACTTAGATTATTAATAAGTGTGTATTTCCTGCTAACTGCGAGTGATCTAATCTTTGCTTTTTTAACTAATTTAATAGTTTTTGGACCAATTACAGGTAAATCAACTTTTAAACTTTGATTCTTCTTTGGCAGTTTAATTAAAATACCCTTACTTTTTTCATTTAATTCTGACTTTTTTTTATAATTATATACCTTATTTAACATTTCATCAGTTCCTTCTGCAGCTTCAATTGCTAAAATAAAACCATTATCAAGAACTATTGATTGAGCGTTATCATATTTCGAGAGATCATCTAAAATTTTCAGAGCTTTCTTTATGTCCTTATTATCATTGATATTTGGAGAAAATATAAGATCTTCAGCTTCACTGCTGAAGGAAAAATCAGGCGTTAGATGTGAAATTGGAACAACTTTATAACCATTTTCATTAAATATCGAAATAACAACATTTAGAATCCTGCCATCTCCTTTTTTGTAAGCATTAATTAATTTATTTATATAACCGTCAATAACTCCATCTAATTTAAATCTTGAAAGATCTGGTCTAAATATTTTTCCTATTAACACAATTTCATGAATGTGATTTTTTTTTAAAATTTCTAAACATTTTTTTAATTCATATAAATGAAGATTAAAGATTTTATTGTCTAAATTCTTAATAATTATTTTTCTAGAAAAATTTATATATATAACGTTATTGAATTTTTTTTTGCAATACAAATAAAATGAATTTGTAAGGTCGTCATTTCCACCTAAAATACAAATATTTTTTTTATTTTTTAGCATAAGGACAAAGACCTCTACTTGAATCTTCTTTAATAAAATTACATAAATCAGTTACTAGCTCATTCTTTGAATCATTAAATTCTTTTGATTTAGACATAATTGAATTACTAGAAAATATTTTATTGATTACTTTAGAAAATTCTTTTATTGATTCAATTGAGTATGACGCTCTTTTCAATCCAATTAAGTTAACGCCTTCAAGCTTAGCCCTATTACCTGAAACTAAGCCATATGGTATGACATCATTATGAACTGCACTCAAGCCCCCTATCATTGCAAGATTGCCAACCCTACAAAATTGATGCACCGCCGAAAGGCCCCCGAGTACAGCACGATCGCCAACTTTAACATGGCCACCAAGAGTTGCTTGATTTGCAAATACTGTATTATTTCCTACTATGCAATCATGAGCTATGTGAACTCCTGTCATAAATAGAGAATCATTGCCTATTTCGGTTGTCAATCCTCCTCCTTCAGTTCCCGGGTTTATGGTGCAACCTTCCCTAAAGATATTGGAATCACCAATTTTTAAGTAATTTTTTTCACCATTAAATTTTAAATCTTGTGGTGGTGAACCAATTGATGAATATTGAAAAATAGTATTATTATTTCCAATATCTGTATTTCCTGAAATATGAACAAATGGATATATTTTTGTGCCATCACCGATACGAACATTATCTCTTATTACTGAATATGGGCCTATTTCAACATTACTTCCTATAACACAATTTTCATCAATTATTGCTGTCGAGTGAATTTTAGTCATTATTTCTATCCATGATCATGGCACTCCAGGTCGCCTCACATATCATTTTTTCTTCGAAGTTAAAAGTCTTTCCCTCTAGCCTCCAAACTCTTCCTTTAGAGCGCAGCGCTTTAACATTTGTATAAATTTTTTGATTTGGAAAAACTGGATTTCTAAATTTAGTTTTTTCTATATTCATAAGGTATACAATTTTATCAGAGGTTTCTTCTCTTATACTATAAGCTATCAAAGCTGCTCCAGCCTGAGCCATCATTTCGACTAGAATTACACCTGGAACAATAGGATGACCTGGAAAATGTCCTCTAAAGAAATCTTCTTTATCACTAAAATTACTAATACCCTTAGCAGATACTAATTTCTTTATATTCACTAATTCGTCCAAAAATAAAAAAGGACTCCTGTGAGGTATCAGTTCTTCTATTTGCTTCCTATTTAATTTTTCTACCATTTTTCATTTTAAAATTTTTTATATACTTGAATTTATTGATCGCTGGACTTCCCATTAAGTTTTCATCATTGCCTACACTAAAAAAAACACCACTTTGTGCAGCAATTTTCACTCTATCGCCTACCGTTATGTGACCAGCAATGCCAACCTGACCTCCTGTAAATACATGATTGCCAATTGTAGCGCTACCAGCAACACCTAGACACGCAGCAAAAACACAGTTGTTACCTATTACAACATTATGTGCGATATGACACATATTATCCATATATGTATTTTCTCCTAAAACAGTATCCCTAAAACTCCCACGATCTATGCAGCAATTAGATCCTATTTGACAATTGTTTTGTATTATCACTCTACCTTTATGAAATATATTTTCATTAATAGGACTATTTAATGCAAATCCAAATCCGGGTTGACCTATAGAACAGTTTCTACCTATCGTAACATTGTCCCCTATAATTGAATTAGTAATTACAGTATTTGAATCAATAGTAACATTATTACCTATAGTGCAGTTATGTCCTAAATGCACACCTGAATTAATAATTGCATTTTTACCTATAATGACACCATTCCCAATAAATGCACTGTCATCTAAAAATTTATAGTTTTCTTTAATATCAGGAGCGTTAAGGGTTTTAATATAATCATTATCATGAGTCTCAAAAAACAAATTAGATAATTTTGCTACAGCAAGATGTACATTTTCAACTCTTAAAATATTTTTATTAGAACCATTAATTTTTTTATTATTTTTTGAAACTATAAAGGTTTGTACATTAATAGAACTATCTAAAACTTCAAAATTATCGTTTAAAAAAGTAATATCATTAATTTTTGCTGAATTTATACCATTAAAGTCATCAATAAGAAGCTCATCATTCGAACATTTAAGATCGGCATTAATATGATTAGCTATTTGCCTTAAAGAAAACGGACCTAAGTTCCGATGGAATTCAGGATAGTTCATAAAAAAATTATTCTGCGAACTCTACTTCAATTTTAGGTAGGTTTTTATTTAATTGCTTCATTACTATTTTAGTAATATCCATATTATCAGCATTTAATATAACTGTTTCCTTTTGCAAAATTACAGTTATTCCTTTTTCATCAGCTACTTGTTCAAGTATCGGCTTTATTTCATCTAATATTTGAGCTCTTATTGTTGCAACTTTATTATCAAGAGAAACTAGTAAATTTTGACTTTCTATTTGAAAATTTTGAACCTCTTTCTCATATTCAATTCTTTTTTCCTCAAATGCCTCAGGAGCCATAATACCTTGGGCTTCAATTAGTTTTTTTTGTTCATCTAAAAGATTTTCTTCATCTGCAGCTAATCTTTCTTGTATTTTTTCTGAAATCTCAGCAATTTGCTCATTTACATTTATTGCAACTTTTGAACTATTTAATAGCTCGTTTATATCAATAATTGCTATTGACGTGCTTGGATAATCATCGGCGTATAGATTATTAAATAAAAATGAAATTGAGGAAAAGAATAATATAAATATTAAATATTTTTTAACAGTATTCATAAAAATTAAAAATTATATCCTATATCAAAGTAAAAACTATCTATGCTATCTGTAGTTTCTTTCTGAAGTGCTTTAGCGTAAACAAGATTTATTGGACCAATAGCAGAGTCCCAATGTAAGTTTATTCCTGTTGAAGACCTCATTTTATGATCATCGTCTATAGCTCCATATCTCGAGTCTAGGCCCCAAACACTTCCAAAATCAACAAAGAATATACTTGTAATATCATATGCATCAATTGGTAAATCAAGATTTGTTTCAAGAGATGTCAAATAATAATATTGCCCACCATAATATGAATCACTACTTTTCGGACCAATTTTACCTGATTTAAATCCTCTTAATCTTTGTCCGCCCAATTTATAATTAGAATTAACTGGAGGATATTCATCGTTAAATCCATCCAAATGCCCAGCTTCAAATTTAAATGATCCTACATTTAATTTTGAGAGTCGTTTGTATGACTTAAATTCAAAATTGTTTTTTATGTAATATGTTGTTCCACCCAATCCAGCAACTGTAGAGTTTATTTTAGTTAAGAACCCCGTTGAAGGTTTGTAGGGACTATTTCGTTTATCATATGTCAATTTATTGGTAATAGATGAAATTGTATCTGATCCTGCTAAAAGTTTTTCATAGTTAGAGGCATCTGCATCCGCCTTAACTTCAGTTGTATAAAGAGAGTATCCCAAAGAATAATTGATTTGTGGAGCTAAAGGAAATCCAATTGAAAATCCGAGACCAAAATCTTCTGTTTCATATTTTACAGAGGTTGGATCTGAGAATCTACTATACAAATCTCCTCTTAGACTCAAACGTTTATTGTTATAAAACGGCTCTTCAAAAGAAATGTCATAGGTTGATGTTGTATCACCAAAATTTGCTTGAAACTTAGCCTTCTGACCTTTTCCAAGGAAGTTCTGCTCTTTTAACCCCATAGAAATAGTTGTTTTTTGAGTACTTGAGTAACCAGCTCCCAAAGATACCTCTCCGGTATTCTTTTCTTCAACATTAATATTGATATTTACTTTATCAGTTTCCTCAATTCTTTCTTCTTTTATATCTACACTACTAAAAAAATTCAGAGCTCTAATTGAATTCTTTGAAAGATCAATTGAATACTTATTATAAGCGTCCCCTTCAGATAATTTAACCTGTCTTCTTATTACCTTATCAATTGTTCTTGTATTACCGACTATATTTATATTATTGATATAAACTCTTGGTCCTTCGTTGATCATAAAGTTCACATCAACAGTATTAGTATTATAATTAGGTCTAACCTCTGGATTAATTTCAATGAATGTATAACCAAAAGTTGAAGCCTGATCCTTAATAAAGCTAATACTTTCTTTTATTAGATCTTGTTTATAAAGAATCCCTTCCTTTACTGGAATAAGATCAATTATTATTTCGGTTGAAAGTTTTTCTAACTGGGTTTTTGCAGTAACGAGGCCAAAATTAAATTTTTCTCCTTCGTTAACATTTAAGATGATCTCAAAACTATTTTGATTTGGGATAAGCTGTGCAATGGCAGATGTAAATTTAAAATTTGGATACCCATTATTATTATAGAATTCTGTAATCAGTTGCTTATCATATTCAAGTTTATCAGGGTCATAATTATCTGCCTTTGACCAAAATCTTAGAAATCTCTTTTCTCTAGATTTCATTAAAGATTTAATTTTAGATGAATTGTAACTTTCATTTCCAATAATAGTTATCTTAGAAATTTCAGCTATATCAGACTCAGTAATTTCGTAGGTAATATTGATTCTGTTATTATCCAATATTTCAACTGTAGGATTAATTTCCGTTGATAGTCTTCCTGCTCTTTGGTACAAGGTTAGCATTTTTTCAATATCTTTTTTCACCTTAGACCTTGAGTATATTGATCTTTCTCTTAGAGAAATTTCCACTAATAAATCTTCATCATTTATTTTACTATTTCCTCTAAAATTAACTAAATTGATTGTGGGATTTTCAGAAATAATAATTTTTAATGTATTAGAATCAAAACCAATTTCAATATTTGAAAATAAATTTGTATCAAATAATTTTTTTAAAGCATTATTTCCTAAATCTTCAGTGTATACATCATTGATTTTAATTTCAGAATATAAAATAACAGTTTCTTTTTCAATTCTTTGATTGCCCTCAATTTCAATATTATTAATTATATCATCAGAAGCTTCTGAATAGCTAAAAGTGAGCAGAGAAATAAATAAAATAAATATAAAATTTTTAATTTTAGTCATAAAAAATATTTTTAAGTAAAACATATTATATTAATTTAGGTTCCTAGAAAGATATTATTATCAATCCATTTATTAAATTCATTTATATCCTCTATAGATGGATTATCAATATTTGAATTGGATGCAAAAAATCTTTCTAGAGTAGCCTCATTATAATCTACTATATCAATAAATCCTATTTTATTGTCTAAAAATAAATTTACTAATTTTTCATTAATATAGTTAAATCCATTTGGAGCTAACCCTCCTATTTTTGCAACTTCTCGAGACAATTTTATTGAAGGAAATCTTTTTTCATCAACGTCTATAAAATTTAATTCTTTTATTTTAGATAAATCTAAATCTATACCTGAGATCTGAGCTTTATTATCGCCAAAAAGGAGATTTGATATAGGCACTCTCATATCTGGATAACTCATGTAGCATACGATTGAATTATCATGATATGTTATTAATCCATGAATTATTGATTGAGGATGAATTAAAACATTTATCCTACTTATATCTAAATTAAAAAGATAGCTCGCCTCAATCAACTCCAATCCTTTATTCACCATCGTTGCAGAATCAACAGAAATTTTTTTTCCCATTTTCCAAATAGGATGTTTTATAGCTTCTTCTGCTCTTATGTCCTTTAAGTCAATTATAGGTTTATTTAAAAAAGGGCCTCCAGAAGCTGTTAAAGTTATTGATTTAAATTTTGAATTATTAGAACTCAAGAGTTGGTAAATTGAATTATGCTCTGAATCCAATGGTATAATTTTTGTATTATTTTTATTAGCTGTCTCAATAAATATTTTTCCTAATGAAATGATACTCTCCTTATTAGCAACTCCAAGAACTTTACCAGATTTAGCTAAATCAATACTTAAATTTAATATAGATAATCCTGATATGGCAAAAATTATAATATCAACTTCTAAATCAATTAGATGAGAAAATTCATCTAATTCAAAATATAGATCTTTATTTGGAAAATATTCATTATAATTAATATTTTTATCATATGTACCTATTCCAATTTTCCTTGGAGAAAATTCATCTGATAATTTTTTTAATTCTTTAATATTATTATTGCATGTCATACCCACAATATTGAATAAATCAGAATTTTCCCTTATGAGAGATATAGCAGAACTACCAACAGAACCTGTTGCGCCATAAATTAAAATATTAGTTTTATTCATACCCTTATTAATTCAAAGGCTCCTATTATAAAAAAAACAAATATAAAAGAGTCCATTCTATCGAGCAAACCACCGTGACCAGGCATAATAGTGCCAGAATCTTTTATTAAAGATAATCTCTTTATAAATGAAATATTAAAATCTCCGATAAATGCTAATGTTGCAATTAAAAAAATATACGAAATAGAAATAGAATGTAAATCAATAAAAAATATTTTATAAATAAAATAAAATATAATCAGAGAAACATAGCCTGATATTAAGCCTGAATAAGTTTTGCCTTTGCTAATTTTGGGAAAAATTTTTTTACCTTTAAATAATGAGCCTCCCAAATATGAAAAAGTATCAAATAACCAAATCATTAGAATAGTTAGAATAAATTTGATATTAGAATCAGAAGAAATAATTAAAATAATAAAAGTGAATAAAGAAAAAACTGAGATAAATATATATATGAATCCATATAAATTAAAATTATATTCATAAGTTATATTGATTAACTCAAGAACAATTAGCGTTAATAAAGTAAGATAAATAAATACCAGAATGTAACCTTCTATAATTATGGGAATAATTATTAATGGAATAAAAATAATAGCGGAGAGCAATCTTTTAAAAAAATTTGACTTCATATTTTTGTCAATAATCATGTTAAGGGTAATTAACTTCCGTACTTTCGTTTTCTTTTTTTGTATGAATTTAACATTCTATTTAAATCATTTACTTTAAAATCTGGCCACATTTTTTTTGTAAAAAAAAGTTCTGAATATGCTGACTGCCACAATAAAAAATTACTTAATCTTATTTCTCCACCCGTTCTAATAATTAAATCTGGATTAGGTAAATCAGACAGATAAAGATTTTTCGAGAGAATATTTTCATTTAATTTTCTATGATTTAATGAATTTACAGAGTCGATAATTTCTGCTCTACCCCCATAATTAAAGGCTAGATTTATTTTAGTTCCTTTATTCATTTTTGTAACATCCACAACATCGGATATAATTTTTTTGATTTTAGGTGATAGCTTCTTATTGGAACCTAGGTGTCTTATGATTAAATTTTCTTCGTTAGCAGTATCTTTAAATTTTGAATAATATCTTTCTATTAAATTAAAAAGATTTTTTATCTCATTTAGTGGCCTACTCCAATTTTCAGTTGAAAATACATAAAAAGATAGGTTTTTAATATTGAAGTCTAGTCTATCTAAATTTCGTAACAACTTTACGCAATTATTAATACCAATTTCATGGCCTACAGATCTTTTTAATTTTCTTCTTGTTGCCCATCTTCCATTTCCATCCATAATGATAGCAACATGATCTATCGTTTCTTTATTTCGCATCAGAATGAATTTAAAGTATAATTCTTCAAATATCTAAATATTCTTAAGATCTTCTTCTTTATTTTTTAATGTTATTTCAATTTCTTTTACTTGATCTACAGTGATAGCCTCTATTTGGGATTGGAACTTTTTTGAGTCATCTTGACCAATTTCTTTGTTTTTCTCTAGTAATTTAATTTTTTCGATACCATCTCTCCTGATATTGCGTATAGCAATTTTGGCACTTTCTGATGTTTTTCCAGCAATTTTTAAAAATTCCAATCTTCTTTCCTCAGTTAATTGAGGAAGTGGTAATCTTATTAAGCTGCCTTCAATCATTGGATTGATACCCAAATCCGACTCTCTTATTGATTTCTCTACCAAAGCAACATTCGATTGATCCCAAACATCAATATTAATTGTTCTTGCATCTGGCGTTGTAATATTCCCCAATTGATTAATATTCATTTTTTGTCCATAGGTTTCAACTTTAATTGAGTCCAACATGCCTGGGGATGCTCTTCCAGCTCTAATTCCAGACATTTCACTCTTAGCAGATTTTACTGAACTTTTCATTCTCATTTCTGCGTCTTTAATTATTTCATTAATCATTTTGATATTTCAGAGTATTTAGTTTTATTATTATATACTTTATTAAAACAATTGTTTTGTAAAATAGAAAAAACTCTAATTGGTATATTATTGTCTCTCGCTACAGTTATAGCTGCTGAATCCATAACCTTTAAATTTTTTGATAAATATTTTTGATAAGATATATTTTTAAATCTCTCTGCTTTGGTGTATTTTTTTGGATCTTTAGAATAAATTCCATCTACTTGTGTAGCTTTATATATAGAGACACATTCTAATTCTGCTGCTCTTAAAGATGCAGCTGTATCAGTAGAGAAATAGGGATTTCCAGTTCCTGCAGCACAAATAACAACTCTGCCTTTTTCCATATGCCTTATTGCTCTTCTTCTTACATAAGTTTCACATACAGATTGAATAGGTATTGCAGACATTACCCTTGTTGTAACATCTAGTTTTTCAAGAGCATGCTGTAATGCTAATGAGTTTAATACTGTAGCTAACATACCCATATAATCTGCATTTGCTCTTTCCATACCTTTTGCTGAAGCTGCAAGACCTCTAAAAATATTACCCCCTCCTATTACTACACATATTTCGATATTTGATTTCAAAAATGATTTAAGATTTTTTGCAATTAAGTCTACAGTTTTGATATCTATACCATAATTACTGTTTCCCATGAGAGACTCTCCAGATAATTTAATTAATATCCGGTCTTTATTTCTTTTTGACATTAAGATTATTTTCCGATTTCAAATCTTATGAATTTTTTTATCTTAATTTCAGTATTATTTTTTAAAGATTCTTCTCTAAGGTAATTTTCAATACTTAAATCAGGATTTATAACAAATTTTTGTTTTAATAATAAGATTTCTTCAAAAAACTTATTAAGTTTTCCATTGATCATTTTTGCTAAAATATCTTCAGGTTTATTTATATCTTTTAATTGCTGAGATATAATTTCTTTCTCTGTAGCAACAACAGATTCATCTAAGTCATCCCTTGATAGGGCTCTAGGTGAAGATGCTGCTATATGCATACATATTTGTTTTCCAATTTGATTAAGATCAACTTCATTATCTGAATGAAGTAACAATAAAACACCTATCTTACCAAGATTATCCGCTAAAGAATTGTGCATATAGGTATGAATATTTCCTTCAAGGTAACTAGATCTTTTAAAAACAATGTTTTCCCCTATTTTCCCAACAGCATCATTCATTTTATCTTTTGATTTAGCTGAAACGGAGTCAAAGTTTCCTTTTTCTTCGATTGATATATCTAATATATCTCCTACTAACTTATGAAACTCATTATTTCTAGAAACAAAATCAGTTTCAGAATTTACCTCGACAATAGCAGCACCATTTTGTGAGACCTTAATTCCAATTAAACCTTCATTGGCATCCCTACCAGATTTCTTTTCCGCCTTGGCAATACCTTTTTCTCTAAGAATTTTAAAAGCGTCATCTATATTTCCATTTGATTCAGAAAGTGCTGATTTGCACTCCATCATTCCTGCTCCTGATATTTTTCTTAGTTCTTGAACTTCTTTTGCTGACACGCTCATTAGGCATCATCCGATTTTTTAATATCTATAGATTCTTTTTGATCAGATGTATTATTTGCTTCGTTCTTATCTTTCAATTTTTTTAATGCTGTGTCTTCATTAATATTAGAATCATCAGTTTGATTAGATGCACTAGTTTCAAATGAGACTTCTGGAGATGCACTATTAATTGTTTTTGCTATCAAATCACAATATAGTTCAATTGCTCTTCTTGAATCATCATTTCCAGGAATTGGATAATCGATTAAATCTGGATCACAATTTGTGTCAACTATTCCTACAATTGGAATATTTAAGTGCCTTGCTTCAGCAACAGCTATATGTTCTAATCTAGTATCAATAATAAATACTAAATCAGGGGATTTTTTCATTTCACTTATACCATTGAGTGATTTTAATAATTTTTCATGCTTGTTTGTGATTTTGAGTATTTCCTTTTTTGTAAACTCATTATTAGGATTTGACTTTAGCTCTTCCAACTCCTTCATCTTTTTTATTGATTTTGTTATTGTTGACCAGTTTGTAAGCATTCCACCAAGCCATCTATGATTAACATAAAATTGATTAGTCTCTATCGCTAAATTTGAGATTCTTTTAGATGCTTGTTTTTTAGTAGCAACAAATAAAATTTTCCCACCCTTTGAAATTGTTTCTCTTATTATGTCCAATGCATTTGTTAGCATTCCCATTGTCATACCAAGATCAATAATATGTACATTTTCTCTTGAGCTATGAATATACTTTGACATTTTAGGATTCCATCTTTGAGTCTTATGACCAAAGTGCACACCCGCATCTATAAGTTCTTTTAAATTAAAATTTGGCAGTTCCATAAATTTTCTCCGGTTAAACATCCACAGCAATTTGACCTTTAAAAGGACCGGACAGCAGTAAGCTATCGCTGTGTGATTAATTTTGGTTTAATTACACGAAATATAAAGATACATCAATCAGTATTTTCATTAAATATAACCTTTTCGACACCATTCATTATTTTAATTGAGGCTATAAGTTCTTTGTTCACTTCAAAATAACCTGGTATTTTAACTATTTGATTATTAATAATAATTTCAATTTTATGGTAACCAGGGGTGAGTTTTAATTCGCTTAGTTTATCTTTAGTAAAATCTTCATTGACATATATTTTAAGCGTAGATCCTTGCTTTTCTCTATCTTTTTTAAATTTATTTTCATTTTTCTTATTAATTTTTATAACCTCGTCAAAACTAAATACTTTCTTAAGTTCGCCTCTTAATGAATTGTTATCAGATGTAAAGTCAACACCAAGAACGTAAGACTCTCCTTCTATTAATAATTCTCTATATTTTCTTAAATTTGTTTCAAATATTATTAATTCATAAATGGATGATGTATCTGAAAAATTTAAAAAAGCATAAGCGTTTCCCCTAGCTGATCTTTTTTCTTTCTTTGATAATAAAGTTCCAGCAATAAGGATTCCTTTGCTATTATGTAAATTTTTATTTGATTTAATATTCTCATAATACTTAAGCTTAAGATCATCATACTTTTCTTCGTATTGATTTAATGGATGTCCAGTTAAATAGAATCCAAGCATTTCAAATTCTTTCATTAATGAAAATGATTTACTCCATTTTTCATTATCTGAAAATTTAAAATTTGACGATAAATCAGACCCAAACATATCTGATTGATTGCTTAGATTCTTATCACTTATTGATTTTAAGTGTTTAACAATATCAACAGATTGATTAAATATTAATGATCTATCAATATTGAAATCATCAAATGCACCGACACAGGCTAATGCCTCTAAGGTTTTTTTATTAGCAACAGCACCTCCAACTCTTGTAATAAAATCATCAAAATTTTTAAACTCGCCTTTGCATTCTCTTTCATTAACTAAATCTTTCATAGCCTCTGCCCCAACATTTTTTATTGCACCTAAAGCATATAAAATTGATTCATTTTGCCTCGTAAAAACTGAATCTGATGAATTTACATTTGGGGGCAATAATACAATATTTAATCGATCAAGTTCTTGCTGAAATATTGATAATTTATCGGTATTATTAATATCAAGAGTCATAGACGCTGCAAAGAATTCTATTGGATAATGTGTCTTCAAATATGCTGTTTGGAATGCTATTAAGGCGTATGCTGCAGCATGACTTTTATTAAAACCATAGTCAGCAAATTTTGATAATAAATCAAAGATATTATGGGCCTCTTGATCATTTAAACTTTTATTTAAACATCCTTCTATGAATCTTTTTCGTTGGGCATTCATTTCTTTTTGAATTTTTTTTCCCATAGCTCTTCTAAGTAAGTCTGCCTCGCCATCAGTATAGCCTGAAAGCTCTCGTGCAATACCCATAACCTGCTCCTGATATATTACGACACCATAAGTTTCTTCTAGTAAGTCTTTTAGCAAGGGATGAATATAATCTGGTCTTTCCCTTCCATGTTTTCTCTCTATATATGTTGGTATATTTGCCATTGGACCAGGTCTATATAAAGCAACTATTGCAATAATATCTTCAAATTTATCTGGTTTAAGTTGCTTAAGAGTTTCCTTCATTCCAGCACTCTCAAGTTGAAATATTCCAGTTGTTTCACCAGTACCTAGTAGATTAAAAGTATCTTTATCTTTTAAATTTATTTTATTGATATCCAATATAAACTTTTCTTTATTTATTAACTCAAGACAATTATTAATCAGAGTTAATGTTTTTAGGCCTAAAAAATCAAATTTAACCAATCCTGCATTTTCTACCCATTTCATATCAAATTGAGTCATGAATATTTCAGATTCAGGAACACTATATAAAGGTACGTCATTGAAAATTTTATCTTTAGAGATAACTACACCGGCCGCATGAATTGATGCATGGCGTTTTAATCCTTCTAATTTTAATGAAATATCTAATAACTTTCTGACCTTCGGGTCATTATCCGCATACTCATTTAATTTTGGCTCTTCATCAATATAACCTTGTAATGACATCGGTCTAGAAGGATCAAAAGGCATTAACTTACATAGGCCATCTACTTGACCATAAGGCATCCCTAAGACTCTGCCAACATCTCTAATAACAGCTCTAGCTTGAAGTTTTCCAAAAGTTATTATCTGAGCAACTTTTTCTTTCCCATATTTTTTATGAACATAATCCAAGACCCTATCTCTACCATCTCTGCAAAAATCAATATCAAAATCTGGCAAAGACACTCTTTCAGGATTTAAGAATCTTTCAAATATTAATCCAAATTTAATAGGATCTAAATCAGTAATATTAAGTACCCAAGCAACAAGAGAACCAGCTCCTGATCCCCTTCCTGGACCAACTGGTATACCATTCTCCTTTGACCATTTTATAAAATCTGAAACAATAAGAAAATATCCTTCATATTTCATGTCTATAATAATATCCAGCTCCTTATTTAATCGATCTTGATAGATTAATTTAATCTCCTCTTGATTTTGCGAACTATCTTCGTCAAATAAAAATTTTTCTTTTAATCTTAATTCCAGTCCCTCATTTGATAATTTGGTTATTAAATCTTTTTCACTTTGATTTGATATAGGAAAAACTGGAAGTATGGGCTTTTGAATGTCTGGCTTAAATGAGCATTTTTTTGCAATTTCTACAGTATTGAATAATGCTTCAGGAAGATCACTGAACAATTCTTTCATTTCATTCTGAGATTTAAAATAATGTTGATCAGAAAGTCTTAATCTATCCACTTGGGAAACATATAGTTTTTTATCTATGCAAGATAATGCATCATGAGCTTCATAATATTCAGGACTCTCATACAAAACATCGTTCGTTGCAACCAAAGGTAAACTATTATCATATGCTAATGACAATAAACTATATTCATCTAATATTTCGTAGCTTTCGCCCAATCTTTGAATCTCGACATAGAGATCATCATTAAAATTATCTTTTAAGATCTTAATAAAATTATTTGCCTGATTAGTAATTATCTTATTTTTGCATTGCTTTAATATAGAATTTTTACCTCCAGTTAAAACAATAATTCCATTTTTTAGATTAAAAAGATCATTTAATTCTATATATGAATTTTTTTTATTTTTCATATATGCCATTGACATAAGTTTTAATAAATTCTGATACCCAAGGTAGTTTTTTGAATATAAGTTAACTTCAAAAAATAGATCTTTGATGTTTTCGTGCATATATTCACTTGGAGTCTTGATTTTTACATTACAACCAATAATAGGTTGAATTCCTGCTTTAGAAATTTGTGTACTAAACTCAAGAGCACCAAACATATTATTAGAATCACTTATCCCTACAGCAGGCATTTCAAATGATTGACATAACTCTGCAATCCTTGAAATAGGTAACGCACCCTCTGACAATGAATATTCTGTTTTATTTGTGAGGTGTATAAAATCTGACATCAACTAGGCAAGTTTTATTTCTTTATTGCATTTACTGGCTAGATCACTGTTGTGTGTCGCCATGACAACTGTCAGTTTTTCTGAGTCTACATATTTCATCAAGTACTCAAATATTGTAAGACTATTTTCTTTATCAAGGTTGCCAGTCGGCTCATCAGCAATGACAATACGTGGACTACTTACCATGGCTCTAGCAATAGCAATCCTTTGCTGTTCTCCTCCTGATAAAGAGTTTGGAAAATGATTAATTCTCTCAATTAAACCGAATTTATCTAATATTTCTTTGCTTTTCTTATAAGCATCATTTTTATTATAATTGTTTAAAATTAACGGCAAAGCAACATTATCTAAGGCATTAAAGTCCTCAAACAGATTGTTAGATTGATAAACAAAACCAAAATTATTTTTTCTGAATCTACTTTTTTCTTTTTCACTAATATTAGATAGATCATTACCAAATATATTTAATTTTCCTGTGTCTAAACTGTCAATTAAAGCAATGATGTTAAGTAAAGTTGTTTTTCCTGAACCAGAGGGTCCAGTTATTGATATCATTTCACCTTCTTCTATCTCTAAATTTATATTATTTAATACACTTATTTCTTTGTCAGCTTGCCAATATGACTTTGATACATTGTTTAATGAAATAATTTTAGGCATTATTTAAAATCCTCTGTATTTCCAACTTAGATGCTGTATATGCTGGGTAGATGGTTGCTAGAATTGATATAGAGATTGAAAATAAAATAATAAAAATTATTTCACTCATATCAATAGATGTCGGAATTCGATCAATATAGTAAAATTCAGATGGAAATAAATTTAGATTAAATATGTTGTTAAGAATCTGTCTGATATTTTCTAAATTAATCGTAATAATAGAACCTAATACAGCACCAATTAGTGTCCCACCAATGCCAATTATAGATCCAACTAAAAGAAATATCTTTAAAATACTATTACTATCTGCACCTATTGTTTTTAAAAGAGCTATCTCCTTGGATTTATTTTTGACAAGAATAAATAGGCT
>MDTG01140437.1_pt1 | contig 45970 bp, 44 predicted proteins | sample 811421 | NCBI WGS metagenome assembly MDTG01 (sample SAMN05326645, study PRJNA326480) | marine metagenome | isolation source: seawater | place: Pacific Ocean: South East | collected 2011 | reverse complement strand
TAGAAAATGAACAACGATTATAGCTTTGGTTTTTTTATTTATTAATTTTTCAATTTTTTCTTCATCTATATTCCAAGTATTCAAATCAGAATCTACTGGAACAGGAATACAATTATTATGGTAACAAGCTAAAGCAGTTGCAATATTTGTACATGAACTCACAATTATTTCGCTATTTTTTTTTAAATTTAAGATTGAAATAGCTAAATGAAGGGCTGTGGTACCACTCGATACTGAAACTCCATATTTGCAATGACAGAAATTTGCAAACTCACTCTCAAATTTATTAATAGATTTTGAAAATGTGCCAGATAACTCTTTATTTTTCAACGTTCTTACAACACTTGCAATATCTTCTTTTAAAACTTCAGGCTCAAAAACTGGTATCATTTTTATATCTTTATTTTAATTATGTTCATAAATTAAAACTGATAAATTTATTCAATAACTTCTTTTTTTTTAAAATGTTTAGTCTAACCACATAAATTCCAGATTAACATATAATCCAATTGGATAAATATCAATTCTTCTTTTGATGATACTAATATCAATTTAGTTTTCTTAATTCATATTGTTCATTAAAAAATCTTAAATCTTTAATTTTAACAGAATTATTTAAAATATATTTTAATTCAGAGGAATTATTATCTTTATTTTCTACACAACCTTTATCAATAATAAAATTTTCACCTAACTTTTTTTTGATAAAATTTTTATAATCATTATTAAAATATTCTGTTTTAAAATTTACTCCTGTGAAATACCACCAGTCATAAATATTACCATTAACCTTATTATTTGAAAATATGTTGATCCATCCTCTACCACATATAATTTTTAAATTTTTACTTTGTTTCAATTTAACAATTTCATTATCATAAATTTTATTAGAAAAATAATAAAAGTTTTTATAACTATTTTGAAAAGAAAAATTATTACTTTTCAAAATTTCATTTTTTAAAAATTGAAAATGTTTTTTATATTGATCTGAGATAAAAAAAATAATCAAAAATATAAAAGAATATTTTATATATTTTAAATCAATTTTTTTAATTAATAAAATTAAAGAAATTAGTATAAATAAATAAGAAGGATGCAACATAGCAGTATGATATAATTTATAACTACCTGAATAATTAAATATACTAATTGAAACAAAATATAAAAAAATACTAAAGAAAAGAGGTATCAAAAATTTATCCTTTGATACTGCACTAAAAAGGATAAAAGTTATTAAAATATAAGTAATATAAAAAAAATAATTTTTCTTAATTTCAAATAAATATAAAGAAAACAATACCACTAGAAGCAAAATTAAAAATGAATAAAGATTAAACTTTAATAATTGGTCCTTTTTTAACAACAAAATCGTTATTATGTGTAAAAAAATAATTAATAAAGTTAACTTTTTGGGAGTCATATCAAGATAAAATTGAAAATTGTTCATAGTGTCAAACAATAAACTATAGTCTAAGTTAAATAATACATTATGAGTGAAGTAACTTCTAAATGTAAATCCTAATGAAAATTTAAATATTAAAAATATTATAAGAAATATACTTAATGAAAAAAAAATATCTTTTAATACAACTTTAAAATTTATATTTTTTTTTAACAAATAAAATAAGTAAAATACAAAAATTATTGAAGAATACAAAAGACCATCTATTCTAGTAAGAACAAGTAATGAAAAAAAAATAATAGATATAAAAAAATATTTTTTATTAAAATCTTTATTTATAAAAAGCAATAAATAGGTTGAAAATAAAATTAATAAAATATTAAAAAAATTCTGCAAACATACATTTGTGCCAAAATATTTTTGATAAGAAATTAATAAAAAAATTACTAAAAATGTCTCTTTAAAATTTAAATTGAGCTTTGAACATTTTAAGTAAACGACTAAGAAATATAAAAAATAAATAATTGCATATGTGATTATGCTTGATTTCCACCCCCATCCTAAAAATAAATTTATAAATTTTATGAAAACAAAATAAAATGGTCCACTATGAGAAAACATTCCATTATATAGAAGATTATTTTCATCTAAAAACATCGATAATGCATAATATGAGCCAAAATCAGTTTCCCAATTTCTAGCTGGAAGCAATAATGACAATAAAAAAGAATAAACAATCAATAAGAAAAAAAATGATAAAATTCCAGAATTTTTAATTATTTTAATTCTCATAATCAAAATTATAACCGTCTAAAAAACTTTGGTCTGACCACATATATTTCCATTTTCCATAAAGGCCAATCTGATAAATATTATGATTTTTTAAATATTCTATAATTTTCAATCTTTTTTCCTCTACGCCAATAATTGGAACTGGGTAGGCTTTTTCTACAAAAAGTTTATTTTCAAAATAAATATCTTTTTTTTCTATTTTAAAAAAATTAATAAGATGATTTTTTACATTTTTATCTATGCTCAATTCATTTATTGTTTCATCATTTCTTCTGAAAACTTCCATTTGCACTATATAATAATCATCTTGATTTTCACTTTGATTAAAGTTGTTAATTATTGACATCCTTGAGACATCAATATCATCATCATAAAAATAGCACCATTGAAAATTAAGTTTTACTTTTTTTTTAATTTTAAAGTTGTAAGTAATCAAACTAGTAAATTTAAAATTATCTAAATCTAATTTAATTTTTTTATCTAGTTCTGGTATCAAAGCCTTATAATCAACCAAAGGTATAGAGCTAATTAAATTTTCAAAAAAGACTTCTTTAGTATTATTTATAATAATTGATTTTTTTTTTAAATTTATTTTTGTAACTTTAGAATTCAAATTTATATTTTTATTTTTGTAATGTGATTTAAATAATTCAAAAAAACCACCCTCTTTAGGATATCTAAACTCATCATAAACTAAATTGGTTTTCTTATTTTTAAAAAATAAACTATATAATGTTTTGTTAATATTTTTTTTTGCCAGACGACCCTTAACCCAATTAATATCCATTGTTTTTGGATCAGATCTCCAATATTTCTTTGTATATGGCTGATAATAATTTTCTGTTAGAAAAAAACCATAATTAGATAATAACCATTCATAATAATTATTTGGTTTTTGAAATTTTGCTTTCTTAAAAATTTCACTTAATATTTTAAATCTTTCTGAGAAGTTTAGATCCCGTAAATTTAATTGAATTGGATAACCTATTTCTTTAGAATTTTTAAAATTTAAAATTGAACTTTTAAATTTGTTTAAATTTATTTCTTTATCTTTTAAGATGTGTTGATAAAATTGCTCATTTCTTGAATGACTAATGTGTGCACCCTCATCAAAATAAAATTTATCAACCATGTGTGATTTTGCATGACCTCCAACATAATTATTTTTTTCGTAAATTGAAAAATTTTTAGAATTATTTTTTTTTAAAAGGCCTAAAACTGATAAACCAGAGCCTATAACAACATTATTTGACATTTTTTAAGAATGAGGAAAATTTATTTTTTTTATATATACCTATATTAGAATTTATTTTTTTTTCATTTAGAGATTTAAATTTGATCTTTATGTTTTCTTGGTTTGGGTATTTTTTATTTATTATATTTATAATTTCACTTAGCAAATAAGGTCCTTCATAAATTGAAACTAAAGATTTATTTTTAAATTTATTCCAATTGGTTTTAATGTAACTGATCATTTTTACAAAATCTTCAATATTTAATAAATATATCTTTTTTAATCCATTTTTTATTTTTATAGGACGATTTTGTTTCATATTTGAAAGAAGATCTGGAATTAAAAAACCATTATTTTGACTTAAACCATAAATATTTGGCAAATATATCCAAACAAATTCAAAATTTTTATTTTTTTTTTTTATTTTAATTATTTCTTTTCTTAATCTAGATTTTTGAGAAATATATTTATGATTTAAACCATGCTCTTTGTCATACTGAGAAAAGGATCCAAAAAAAACAATTTTAATTTTTTTTTTAGTTTTAAGAAATTCATTTAAAAACTTTAATGGTAACTTATAATTAATTAATTCAGATTTCTTAATATTTTTATTTTTAAAATTTTTACCTAAAAATACAAAAATAAAATTAAACTTTAATTTATTTATAACTTTTGAATTAAAGTTTTTATGTTTGTATTTAAATTTTTTTTTTGAGGATAAATTTATTGCTACAACTGATTTTCTTAAATTTTTACTTAAATAACTACTTGAACCTATGTGTATATCCATTAATAAAAAAAATTGTTGATTTTATTTTGAACGGAATCAAGTAATGAGGACGGTTTTTTTTTATTGTCTTCTATTTCTTTATAAAAATTTATTGTTTCTATTACTGTCTGATTGAAATTAAATTTATTTTTCCAATTTGTTAATTTAGTTACTTTTTTATTGCTTAAATTAAGGTACAGACTTTCTTTGATAAAGTTTTTAACAAATAAAATTTTGTCTTTATTAATTAATTTTTTTGAAATTAATAAATAAATTATTTTTTCAACAGTCATTGATTTATATGATGGTGAAAAATTCCAATTTGAAAATTGAATATTATTTTTATCACAATAAATTGTTGTATTTAAATATCCGTTCAAACAATCAAATATATGCTGCCATGGTCGTGTAGATTTTGGATTTCTTATTTTTACTCTAATTTTATTATTTAATGCTCTTGCAATATCTGGGAATAACCTATTTGCCGCATAATCACCACCACCTATAACATTCCCAGCTCTAAAAGTTGTTAATATTATTTTTTTATTATTTTTAAAAAAACTTTCATAATACGATCTTGTAACAATTTCTTGGCATGATTTAGATGCACTATAAATATCATGTCCTCCTAAATTATCATTCTCATGATACTCCTTCTTAGCTTGTGGAGAATAACATTTATCTGAAGTAATAATGTTTATAATTAATTTTTTATTATTTTTTCTTTCTTTAAAAACTTCCAAAAAATTAACCAATCCAAGTACATTAGTATTAAAAGCATTTTTAGGATTATAATTACATTCACCAACCAAACTTTCAGACGCTAAATGGAAAATAATATCAGGTTTTAGTTTTGTAATATAATTTTTTAGTTTCTTTTCATTATTAATATTTAAATTTTGATAATTAATTAATTTATTTAATTTAATTACTTTAGAGAATAAATACTCTTTTTTATTTATGCCTATACCGTATACATTTGCACCTAAATTTTTTAATATTAAACTCAACCACGATCCCTTAAAGCCGTTTGCACCAGTAACTAAAACTTTTTTATTTTTATAATATTTTTTTAGTAAAAAATTTTTGGATTTTTTTTCCATAATTTATTTAAAGCCTCATATTCTCTATTTGTATCCATAGGCATCCAAAAATCTTTATGATCATAGCTCATAAGTTGTTGATCTCTAGCTATCTTTGGCAAAATATCATGTTCAAAACTGCAAGACTCTCCATTTTTTTTTTCAAAATAATCAAAAATTTCTCTCTTACAAACAAAAAAACCACCATTTATTTTACCAATATTTACTTGTGGCTTTTCATTGAAATTTAAAACCTGATTATTCTTAGATACAATTTCACCAAATCTCGAAGGTGGACGTACCGATGTAAGTGTAACTGTTTTATTGTGTGATAAATGAAATTTTAATAAGTTTTTGATATTAATATTTCCAACTCCATCACCATATGTAAGAAAAAAATTTTTTTCTTTTATATACTTTCTTATTGAAGAAACTCGATAGCCTGTATTAGTTTCATCTCCAGTTTGAGCAATTTGTACCTCCCAATTTTTAATATCTTTTTCTAAATTAAATTTTTCTTTTTTATTTTTGTAATTAAAATAAACATCAGAATCGATGTAAGGTAAATCTTTGAAATAATTTACAATTACCTCTCCTTTATATCCGACACATAGAATAAATTTATTAAAATTAAATTTAGAATAGATTTTCATAATATGGTGAACAATCGGATATTTGCCAATTTTTATCATTGGCTTTGGCAAACTATCCGACACGTCTCTTATTCTTAAGCCTTTTCCACCACATAAAATTATTGTTTTCATTTTTTTAAACTGCTGATTTAATTAACATTAACAAATCCTATTTTTTTTCATATTAAATATTTTTTTCTGAGTTTAATAAAATAATTAGTAACCTCAAAAAATGTTAAAAATAAATTTAATACGTTATGTATACTTTTTCCTTGATTTCTATATCTATGTGAAACCTCAATTTCATTAATTTTTCCTTTTTTTTGTGAATAAATACAAAATAACTCGGGATTTGCATGATTTATTTTAAATTTTAATTTTTTGAATTTTTTTGGTTTTGAAAGAACCTTAATGCCACAATTAAGATCTTTTAGGTGACTCTTTAATATTATGTTGGATATAAAATTAAATACTTTAGAAACTAATATTCTAAAAATACTATCTCTTCTATTTTTTCTAAATCCAAAGACAATGTCGTTGTCATCATACAGCTTTAAGAAAAGTTTTTTAAAATCAGAAAATATATACTGACCATCGGTATCTATTATTCCAATTTCCTTATATTTTGAAAGATAAATTATTTTTCCTACTGATCCAGAATAAAAAATATTCTTATCATTTTTAATAATTTTTATATTTTTATTTTTTTTAAATTTTTCAATTTTTTTTAATGTATTATCTGTTGAATTATTATCTATTATTAATATTTCATAATTACTTATTTTATTATTTTTAATAAAGTTAAGAGAATCTTTTATCGATTTTTCAATATTTTTCTCTTCATTATAACAGGGTAATCCTATTGTAATTTTATTTATTTTATTTTTTTTTTTAAAATTTTTCATGCTTGAAGATAAAATATTTTATACTTTGAATTTTTTATTTTCTATATTTTTTTGTATTAATTTTTTTACCATCGCCATTATAGATAATTGAGGGTGCTGACCAGTATTAGATGGCATAATACTTGAGTCCATTAAATATACATTTTTAAAATTTTTGAGTAATCCAAAGTTATCTACTAAGTTGTTGTCATCTTTGCTCATTGAGCATGAACTCATAGCATGAACTGAATTGATTTCTAAATCTTTTTCATTTAAATTTTCTATTCTTTTAAATGCTTTATCAATATCTGTAAAAATTTGTGAATTATTATCTATTGGTAACAAAATTTTTTTAGCACCACTTATAAATACAAGTTCTGTGAGAATTTTTAAATATTTTTTAATTTTCAAAAAATCTCTTTTTTCTAATTTCCATGAAATTTTTATATCATTAAAAATATGGTTTTTTTTTATAGTTGCAGTACTAAAATCAGGTTGAATTTGACAGTTAAAAACAGTTCCTTTTTGGTAATCAGTCATTAAATTTTTAATTTGTGATGAATTGTGAAAATTCAAATATGAAGCAATTAATGGTTTAATATAATTTGAAGCCATAAATAAAACACCATCATTTTCAAATTCTCTAACATGATGAGTAAGTAAACTAGATTTATACGAGTCAATATTATTATCGTAAAAACAAAGAATTTTTAAATTCATATGAAAATTTAATTTATTAACAAAATTAGATAATTTATTATTTAAAATTATTTTTGGTGTCTGTGTTGGTCCCGCACTTAAAATTAAATTATTTACTTTTATTTCTTTATTCTCTTTTGTATTTGTATTTTGTAAAATTAATTTTTTAATAAAATTTCCATTTGATATTAGTTTAATAACCTTAGAATTACTTTCAATCCTACCACCAAGTTTCTTAATTAAATTATGATAATTTTTATCAAGACTATTTTTTGAACCTTTGATACAGCCAAAGGGACTATTGTGCTGAATATTGGTTTCTTTAAATGCTAGATTGGTTGGTTTTGTTTTATATTTTTTGGCTTTTGCTGCTTTAAGTAAAATTTCGCTGGATCCAGAAATTATATTGTTATGATTAGTTTGATTTTTAGGTACTAAAATATTTTTTATATCATGGCAAATTTTTAAGAATTCATCATTCAGGAAAAAATTCTCATTTATCTGATCATCCCATAATTTAAGAATTTTCTCACTTGTATATGTAATTACACCTCCATTTATAATTGTTGAACCACCAACTGCTTTACCCTCACCAAAATTTAATATTGGTTTACCAAAAAAAAGATTTATTCCATTATTTCTCCACAAAGTTTGAAGACCTTCAAGCATATTCATTTTTTCATGACTATAATCCTTACCTTCCTCGAAGATCTCTACTGAATAGTGATTTTCTAATAATTCAAGAGCAGCGGCAGATCCACCAGCACCAGAACCAATTATTGTGAAATCAGTCATTATTCATTCCTTCATCCTCATAAAATGAAGCTAAAATTATTTTCCTATAAAAATGAAATATTTTACTTACCATTGGTAGATTGTTTAAAATTTTAAACTGAAAAATTTTAGGAAGAAAAGTTAAAAATAAAAAATATAGAAATAAAAAAAAAATAGAGCCAAAAAAAACAAGTCTTCTGGTATTTGGTTCTAATTTATCAGTAAATTTTTCAACACAAGTTATAAGATTATTATCGTAATTTAATTCAAGTATTGAAAGATTAATTTTTATATTTTGATTAATTATATATTTTTCCACAAAATTATTTTTTAGTAAATTTGTATTTTAAAAAATCTCCAATTAGATTAAAGACTCCTACACTTAACGTATCAAGTAATTCTATTTCAAATTTGTCTAACTCTTTAGGGTTTATTTCTATAGCAGGGGAAACTTTAAATAACACATCTGATGCAAAACTTCCAAATGTTAAAATATTTTTTTCTTTGTACATATAGTTTATTATAGATGCACAAAGTAATTTTTTAAAAAAATTCTTATCTCTGTAAGTTTTTATAGGTATAAATTTAGTAATTAAGCTCTCTATATTTTCATTTATGGGATTTTTAATTGTAAATCCTTGAAAACTTCCTGATCCTCTTATCTCATCTACAATCTGAGGAAATTCTTTTTTTATTCTTTGGAGGATATTTTTTAACTTAATTCCATTTTGTTGAGATTTTTCCTCAAAATTATTTTCTAATATCAAATTTATTGCTTCAATAGCGGTTACACATTCTTCACCAAAACCGTTGTAGGTTGATGATTGTAAACTAAAGTCATCAGGATTATCATAAGCTTTTAACATTACATGATCTCTGGTGGTATAACCAGAAATTGAAGCTTTACCGCCTCCAAAAGATTTAGCGTAAACTAAAATGTCAGGTATGGTATTTGAACTAAAAAAATTAAACAGATGTCCTGTCTTACACCAGCCAGAATAAATTTCATCATAAATTAATATAATATTCTCCTCATCACACAATTTCCTAGTTTGTTTCAAGAAATTGTCACTAGATTTTTTTAAAGTGCTCGCACTTAGAGGTTCGACTATAATAGCATAACATTGCTCTTTTTTATTTTTAATTTCGTTTACTTTATTTTTTAAACTATCAAAATCATTAAAAATAAATTTTTCTACATTTGGTAATTTTTGATAATCAAAATTTATTTCTTTTGAACCTGAAATACTAGACGCACCAATTGTTTTACCATGAAATGATATATCCGAATGAATAATATTTTTTCTTGCTCCATTATAAAATTTATAAGCCAATTTTATTGCACCCTCTATTGCTTCTGCACCTGAATTAGGAAAAAAAGATCTATTTAAATCTCCAGGGAGCATTTGAGCAATATTATAACTAAGAGCTGCTAAATATTGAGAGAAAAAAAGCTTATGTACTTCCATTTTTTTTTCATTCTGAAATTTTATTCTCTCTCCTAATATTCTTTCATTGTTATGACCGTGATTTAGAACTCCTATGCCTCCAGTAAGATCTAAAATTTTTTTATTTTTATCTGTATAAATAAAAGATCCTTCAGCTTTTTGAATTATATCATTACCAAAAGAAAAATTTTTAAAGAAGTTTAGTTGTGACTCAGAAATGTAATCTTTATATAATTTTTGTACAGTTTGAATATCTAATTTTTTTGCATCATCGACAGACAGTAATTTTTTTTTCATATTACAAAATTTTATTCCATGCTGATTTTATTCTATCTATATTATAATTAGAAGCATGCAAATTAGCATTTAAAATAATTTCGTCCCTAGATGAATTATTCATTTGATAAGCTTTTATTAAATCGTTAATTTTTTTTAAAAAAATAACTTCTTTATAATTTTTAAGGTTGTAACCAGTAAATGCTGATTTAAACCCTAATGCTAAACATTTCGAATTTAAAGCATCAATTACTCTATTGGACAAACCAAAATCTATGACATCTAAAAATAATAATATTCTGAAACTGCCCAAGTAACTTAAATATTGCTCTTCACTTAACCATTCTTGATGAAATTCACATTTTCTAAAACTTTTTCTAATTTTTGATTTAGTTTTATCATCATAAACTCCTTTGAATACAAATATATACCTATTGTTAATTAAATTAAAATTTTTAATGTTTTTAAATTTTTCTATGCCCTTAAAGACTTCAGGTATTTTTAAATCTCCCATAATTAAAATTTTATTAAAATTTTTAAATTGCATTGAAATTTCAGGATTTTTTTTATGGTAAATGAAGTTGGGAATAGAAATGATATTTTTATAACCTAAATATTTCTTAATACTATCCTTGTCCTTTTTAGAATACACATGCAATTTTTTAATTCGCCTAAACATTATAAGTTCAATAAAAAAGCAATGAATAAATCCTATAAAATAATAAATAGGTTTGGGAAATTTTGTAACAAAAATTAATTTAAAAAGTCTATTTGTTTGAAAATCGGTTAAACTAAATATAATTTTTTCTTTATCAATTTTTAAAAATAACAATGGATATAAACTTATATCGTGAATATAAAATTTATAATCTGTGTATTTTGAAATTTTTTCAAATTCAGTGAAAAGACTATTTTTAAATCCTACTTTATGGATAACAATCTTAAGCAATAGATTTATTGTTAATAAAGAAAATCTTCCAGGATAGTTATCAATTATTTTAATTTTTTTGATATTGATATTCTTTTTTAAAAATTGTTCTTTATCAAAATTATTTTTACGAAATAAATAAACTTTATGTTTGTTTTGATTGCTAAAATAATTTAAAAATTTATAAAACTGTGATGTAAAACCATCTTCAGTTGGATAACTTGAGCCTGATTTTATTAAAATAAGTTTTTTGTTTATTATTTCACTGTTATTAGTTTGCTCCTCTTGCAAATTTTTTTTATTTTTTTGATTTATGTTATTTGAAAATTTTTTATGATAAATTTTATCTAAAGCATATTTAAACTTCTGAAATATGCTATAATTTTTACTGAAATATCTAAATATAACTAATTTAATTTTTCTTTGAAAAGAAATATCAGATAAAAGTATTGTAAAAAAATTTTTATCTTTAATATATAAAAAATAATATTTTCTGCTTATGCCAATTAAATATCTCTCTCTAATTGAAAATATTTTACAATTTTTAATTGCAGATAAAGATTTAAAGCTTCTTGTATACCTAAATTGACCAATGGCTTTATTAAATTTTAAAATATGTCCAAAAGTTTGACCCTCATTTTGTCTATAACTGTAAAAGTTGTCTTTAATTATTTTAATATTTGAAAATTTTTTAAGGCAGAATGAAAGGTATAAATCTTCATACTTACAATTTGGTATTGGAAAGAATTTTTCTGCTATTTTTTTAGGAAATATCCAGCACCAACTAGGGCAACTTATATTTTCTAAAAAATATTTATCAATTTCATAACTTGTTACTTGATATGGTGGAATATAAGTTCCTATATTTAAATTATCTATATCTACTATATTTGCACTATGCAAATAACTAGTGTTTATTTCTGAAAAATTTATATTTTTAATTTTTTTTAGGTCAATCTCATCATCACCACCTACCAATTTTATTAAATTTCCTTTGGCTATCTTAAAACCACTGTTGATTGCGTGTATTTTTCCTTTTCCAGAATTTTTAATTAAAGTTATTTTTTTTTTATTTTCTGCAAATCTAGTTAAAATTTCAAAACTTTTATCAGTTGAATGGTCGTCAATAAAAATCCACTCAAATTCAAAATCATGATAATTCTTCTCAATACAATTGAACAATGAAGGTAAAAATTTTTCTTCATTGTAAACGGGGGTTATAAAAGAAATCATAGTGTTAATTTGAATAAGTAGTCATGAAAAGTTAATTTATCAACTAATTCATATTTTTTACTATTTAAATATTTTTTTACAAAATTTATATTTGGTGTCTCTATTAAAATAAACCTAAATTTATATTCTGCAAAATTTATACCTTTTAAAATTTCTATTTCATATCCCTCAGTATCTAATGAAAAAAAATCTATTAATTTTGGAGCATTGACCTCATCTAAAATTGAATTTAATGTCCTAGTCTCACATTCAATTTCATAATTTTTTTCGTAAATTTTGATATCTTCCTTACTAATATGATTATTTGGATTAATTAAATTTTTTTCATCATCAACCATTGTTCTTAAATTAGAATAGATTAATTTTATTTTGTTTCCTTTAAATTCATCAGAAACACAAGCACAATTAAAAAAAAAATTTCTTTTACTTCTTATTTTTACGCACTGATCATATTTTTGCTTAACAGGTTCGATTAAAATACCTTTCCAATTTTTATATTTCTCAAAATGTAGTGTATTTGATTGAGAAATACCATCATTTGCACCAAGCTCTATATAAAAACCATTATCATAATCAAGGTATTTCAAAATTTTTTCATCTAAATTATTAAGTCCAAAAAATTTTTGATTACGCATAATAATTTTTTTTAGGTAAAAAAACAAATTATCAGGTATTAATTTTTTAATAAATTTTGTAATGTTCATTCACATGATTTATATTTTGAAATTAGTTCTGTCATTATTATTATTCTTTACAATCTATTTTTTTTTAAAAAAATCATCAAAATTAATTAACTTATTTGATATAATAGATAAAAATTATTCAAAACCTCAATCATTCCATGATAGCCCTACTCCAAGAATTGGAGGAATTTTTTTAATACTTAATTTAACAATATTCACCTTTTATTATAACTTTTTTTTAAAGACAGAATATTTATTTCTTTTATTTTCAATTCCATTTTTTTTTGTTGGTTTTATCGATGATACTAAAATTATTGAAAATCCCAAAACAAGATTAGCTTTATTAATTTCAACAATAATTGGTTTTGCAATAATTTCTAATTTAAAAATTGACAACACAGGTATTGAATTATTAAACAATATATTAAATGATTATTTTTTGTTTCAATTAATTTTTATTCTATTGTGTTTCTTAACTATAATTAATGGATCAAATTTTATTGATGGCTTTAATGGTTTGCTAATACTACACTCTATTATTATTTTTACTATATTAACATTTATAAACTTTGAAAATTATCTTTTTACCCAGACATTAACAATATTGTTTTCTTTTTTTGTCATTATATTTTTTAATTTCCCAAAAGCTAAATTTTTCTTAGGAGACTCTGGTGCCTATACAATTGGTTTTTTGATATCATATTTTGTCATTAGAACAGCAAATGAAAATAGTGATATATCGCCAATATTTTTTTGTATTTTACTTTTTTATCTCTTTTATGAAGTTTTATTTTCTTTTTGTAGAAAAAAGATTTTAAAACTTAATCCTCTTAAACCTGATCACAATCATCTACATATGATAATTTACAGAATAATTGATAAAAATATCTTAAAAAATAAATTTAAATCTAATTACACTACTTCAATAATAATAAATTTATTTTATTTATTTTTAATTATTCCCTCAATATTTATTTATGAAAATGGCTTTTTATGTAAAATTTATTTTATATTTTTAGTTTCAACTTATACTTTTTTTTACTTTATTTTAAAAAAATATGAAAAAAATTAATATTAAATTTGAAAATGATCATGAAAAAAAATTAAATAACAAGTCCACAAACATTTTAATTTTATGTGGAGGTTTTGGTTCTAGAATTTCAAAAATTACAAAAAAAGTACCAAAACCTCTTATAAAAGTAATAAAAAAACCCTTTTTGTATTATTTAATTAAAAATCTTAGCCGATACAATTTTATAAATTTTTATCTACTTACATACTACAAAAATGAAAATTTTGTAAAATTTAAAAAAAAATACGAAAAAAAATTAAATGTTAGAATATCTATAATTAAAGAAAAAGAAAAACTTGATACAGGTGGATCTATATTAAATGCGACCAAAAAATTTTCTTCAAACTCAGAATTTTTAGTTTTAAATGGAGATACATACGTAGATTTAGATTTTAATCAATATTATAAAAAATTTAAAAAAAAATCTAAATTGTTCGTACCTATAATTAAAAAGGATAAATGCAGTACTAAGTTAAACTCTTTAAATATAAATAGGGATAAAAAAATCTATTTCTCAAATAAAAGTAGGTTTATGAATTCTGGAATATATTTTTTTTTAAAAAAAAATATATCAAAATTTTACAAATATAAAAAATGCTCATTCGAAAATTTAATATTAAGAAAAAAAATAAATAAAAATATGGTTTATGGGGAAATTTGTACAGAAAGTTTTATTGATATTGGATCATACCAATCAATAATTATTTTAGAAAAATTTATTCAGAATATATTTTATAAAAAAAAATTACTTTTCTTAGATAGAGACAATACTCTGAATTATGATGATGGATACGTTCATAAAGTAAAAAATTTGAAACTAATAAAGAAAAATATTATAGAAATAAAAAAAAAATATAAAAATTATTTAAAAGTTATAATTTCAAATCAATCAGGTATTGGAAGAAAAATTTTTAATAAAAAAGATTTTGATGTATTTACAATTAATTTAATCAAAAGACTATATAAAGAAAACATTTTTATATCAAATGTATATTACTGTCCTCACCATTTAAATGCTAAAGAAAAAAAATATAAAAGAAAATGTAATTTTAGAAAACCAAATTCTGGTATGATAAATATGGCTTTAAAAAAATTAGAAATCAAAAAAGGTAATAATTGTTTAATAATTGGTAATGATAAAAATGATCAGGAATTAAGTATAAGAACTAAAATTAAATATGTGGATGCAAATAAAATTATTTAAGCTCTGAGCTTCTATTAATATTTGTTAATAAAAAAATTAAAAAGATCCAAAACAATAAACCCATTGATGATGAATATAAACTAGAGTCGGTTTTGAATGGAATATATTTACTCAAAATTAAAATAAAAAATATAAATAAAAGATAATTATTTTTTTCATAGATTTTAAAATTTTTTAAAATTTTATAAAACAAATAAATTATAAATAAATTGAATAGGATAAAACCGACAATGCCTGTTTCAGATAATAATTCAAGTTGAAAATTATGTGGATGTGTCGATACTCTAAATTCAATTTGATGGGACTTAATAGTTGAATAAATTTCTTTTTTAGACTCGTATCTAAAATTTTTTATACCAACCCCGAAAATAGCATTCTTTTCCCATATTTTAAATGCGGTTAAAAAATGAGCTCCTGTTTGGGAATTTAGAAAACCGATTTTATTTATTTCAACATTTTCTTTTTTATTATTTTTAATAAATACTTCATAATTAAAGAGTGTATTATAAAAATGCTCATATTTTTTTGTAATGCCTTTATCAGAGGCTATAATTGATATAATTATCAAAGATATGACTAATGTTGAGAAGACATAGTATTTTTTATTTTTAAATTTAAAGATAATTAAACACATTAAAAGTTGAAACATAATTGTTAAGAAAGCAATTCTTTCTCCAATTTTTAAAGCAATATAAATAGATAAAAATAAAAAAAATATAATAAATATTCTTTTAAATTTATCACTGTGGTTTTCTTTTAAATAAATTAAAAATGACGGAACCATAAAAAAAGACATAAATGCTCCAAGTATAAATTCATCTCCGAAAGGACCTGCATATCTGTCGTAAGCTTGATAATATTCAAAACCGAACAAATCTTTTTTGAAAATTATTTGATAAATTGTGTCGATATAAATTAATAAAAAAATAAATATGTTGAATTTAAAAATTAATTGAAAATTAATTAATTTTTTTTCAAAAAGTTGATCTGTTGATAAATAAAATAAAAATATAAAAATAAAAGTTAAATACCTATTATTATAATCGTAATATATATTACTTATAATTAAACTATTAAATATAAAGTATACTAGAGTAATTAAGAATAAAATATTTAAAATATTTTTCTTAAATTGAAAAATTCTAACCTTAAATAAAATTATTGCTGAAAAAATAATTAATAATAAAATAAATTTGAATGCAGCTTGTCCTAAAACAAAAGATGGCATTATTAAGCTATACAAAATATTAAAATAATTATTTTTTAAATTGATAGATTCTATTTTCTTTGTAATTGACATATTTTAAATAAAAGTTTTTTTATTATATATAATAACTTAAAACTCACTTTGTGTTTTAAAAGAATTCTATAAACTTCATAATTAGACAAAATTATTCCACTTAATTTCTGCGAAATACCACCACTTCTCTGATCTACTAAAAATTTATTTAAATATAAATAATTCTTTTTCTTTTTAAAACACTGAATTATAAAATCTAAATCAGCACTAATTTTATAAGTTGTATCAAATTTAATTTTATTTTTTAATTGAAAACTTCGTCTAAACATAAAAGATGGATGTGGAACTTTATAATATTCGTTTTCAAAAATCTGTTCAGATTTCCAAATTCTTATTTTTTTTTTCAAATTAAACCTAGATAAAATTCTAATATTTCCATAAATGAAATCTATTTTTTGTTTTTTAAAATATTTTAAAGTATTTTTGATTACTTCTTTGTTGGAAAAGTAATCATCAGAATTTAAAATGGTAATGACATCTCCTTTTGCATTGATAAGTCCTTTATTGAATGCGAAATAAATACCTTTATCATTTTCTGAAATAATTTTGACTTTATAATTGCACTTTTTTTTATACTCTTTTAAAATTTTTTTTGTTCTATCTGTGGAGTTATTATCAATAAATATATGCTCTAAATCTCTGTATTTTTGTGAAAAAACACTTGAAAGGTTTTTTGATATAAATTTTTCTGAATTGAATGTAGGTGTTATTATTGTTATGAACATTAAATTTTTATGAAATTGAGAATTAATTTATTAGTCCAATTTTTTATATTGAATATCATAATATTTGGGATTGTCTCAATTTTAATTAAAAAAAATAATCCCACCTATGCTAAATATTATGTATTCAATGAAAAATGTGAATTTTCAGAATTTATACCAAAATATATTGAGAGAAATGAATTTGTTGGAACTTCTTGGCATAGATATCATGGAACTTGTAAAAATGGTATAAGACTCTCAAATTGGGATATAGTTTTCAACACAGTGTTAGATATGCAAAATTTTGATAAATTTATATTATCTGAAGAATTGCATAAAAATGCATATCAGGAATTAAAAGAAAAAAGTCAAGAATTAACTAAAGCTATAGAAATATATAAGTATTTAAAAAGTTTAAATGTACCTTTTATATTAAAAGATATGCCTTCTTCAAAAAAATTGAGTTTGTTAGAAAAACAAATAGAAAATATGGAGAAAGTTATTAATGATGTTGATAAAGGGGTGATGGAAGTAATCTCTATAAAAAGTTCAAAGAGGATTAATCAGATCAAAAATTTTAATTTAAAATTTTCAATTTACTTAAGTATAAACTTTTTAATAATTTTATACTTAATTATTTTTATTTTCAGAAGAAAACAACTCGGTTTTTATCGATGAATAGTAAAGCAAAATAATTACTAAATATATATATCTTGATACTAAGAAAAACTCAGAAATTAATAAATTAATCATTAAAACAATTAAAATTAGAAATATAATTGTAAAATCATTGGTAAAATTAAATGAAATATTTTTTGTTATATATTTTATCAAAAAATATAATGGAAGAATACCAAAAGACAAAAATAAAAAAACAGCACCGCTATCTAAAAAATACGATGAATAATATAAAAAACCAACTCCAGTAAAATATAACAATATATTGTCAGGTGCTAATTCAAAAAATCTGACAATTCTTTCTGTATGTGGCCCAATAGAAGTAATTTGAAAGTTTATTAAATCATCAAAAATATTTAATTCATTAAATATAAAAAGTCTTTGGGCATAACCAATCGTTATATTGTCATTTAAAGAAAAATATAAAACAATTAGAATTGGAAACAAAAAATATATTAATAATTGTAAAATTTTTTTATATTTTAAATTGTTAAATAAATGATTAAAAAATAAATAAATTATAGCGATTAAAAATATTAAAAAAGTTCTACTGCTAAAAACAAGCATAAAATTTATAAAAAATAAAAAAATTAAAAATGTGATAATATATTTTTTTTCTCTAAGATTGATTATAAATTTTATTGTTAAATATAGGGCCACAAGACTACCCATCATATGTCTGTCACCAGTAATATTGCCCTCTGGAAAAATTCGAAAACTTCCCGGATAAATCGGTAATTTACTTACAAAATCTAAACCAAAATTATTTACAGAGGTTCCGTAACCGTAGAATACATATATGTATGTAAGAAATAAAATCATTGATAAATCAATCATTTTACCTACTGATTTATAATTATTATGATTTATAAAAATTTTAATTTGAAATAGAAATATTATTGGAATGAATAATTTATAAAATACAGCTAATTTATAATAATAAAATTTATCATAATATATTATCCCAATAATGTTTGTAAAAATTAAGATACCAAGCAATAAAAATAGAAAATTTAATTCTTTTTTATTTAAAGTAAAAAAATTTAATAAAACAAACAAAACAACAAATAAATCTTGAATTCTGAAAAATAAGAAGATTTTATCATTGATAGGAAAAGAAAAGATTATAAAAAAAATACATATTATTGATAGGTTTTTTTTATAATCAAATTTTTTTATATAACTCATAATTTAAACCAACTTAGAATAAAAATATTCTTAAATCAAAATAATATAAATATTATATGTTCTTTAAGTTGCTTTTATATTAAAGCAATTTATATTTAAAAATAAAATTTTAATCTAATAAATTAAGTGAAAAAAATTTATATAATTACATTAATAGTTCTAATTGTATTTTTTTTTGTCATACAAAATGAAATTGGCAAAAAAGACTCAAAAATTAATTTTATAAAATCTAAAGTACCAGAAAATATTAAAATTATGTTAAATGAAACAATATTTGTTTATAAAAATCAAAAATTGTTAAAAAAAAAAATAGACAACAATAATTTGATGATTGAAGAGTCACTTCAAAAATTGAATGAAATTCCTTTTTTGTTAGGGTATGTCCCGTTTTCAAAGGAAGCTAATAACTTAAATTTTGAGATTGATAATAATAAATTTACAATAAATAAATTTGGAACAAATATTTTAAATGTTGCAAAATATAAGGGTGCCAAAGGTACCTCTTATTTGGAAATTTTTGAAGATAAGATAATATTAATTAATGCTAATGGCATTTTTAGTTTTTTTAATAAAAAAGAATTTGAAAATGAAGAATTTAAATCAAAAATAATTAATAGTAATATTAAAAAAATAGTTAAATATAAAAAATTTTATCTAAATTCTAGATTTGGAATTAAAGATGTATTCATAGATAACGATAATAATATTTATATTTCTCTTTCTTATGAAAAAGAAAAAAACTGCTTTAATACCTCTATCTTAAAAGCAAAAATGAATTTAAATTTTTTAAACTTTGAGAAATTTTTTATTCCCAATAAATGTATAAAAGTAAAAAACGATTATGGTGAATTTAGTGCATTTCATTCGGGAGGAAGAATTATAAGTAATGAAAATGATTTAATAGTAAGTATGGGCGAATATAGATATAGACCCTACGCACAAAATCCCGAAAATATATTTGGAAAAATTATAAGTATAAATAAAAAAGATAAGAAAATTAAAATTATAGCGATGGGACTGAGAAACCCTCAGGGACTTTTTTATGATAATAACGAGGATATATTATTTATTTCAGAGCATGGACCAAAAAATGGTGATGAAATTAATATCAAAAAAGGTTTGTATCAATCAGTAACTAATTTTGGCTGGCCCATATCCTCTTACGGTGAGCATTATCCCCATGAAAACGAAAAAAAAACAAAAAGTATTTACGAAAAAGCACCCTTGTACAAGTCTCATAAAAAATATGGTTTTAAAGAACCATTGATATATTTTAATCCAGGGGTTGCTCCTTCAGAAATACTAAAATTAAATAAGAGTTTTTTAGAAAATACAAAACATATTAATCTTTTATTAGGTACAATGGGTAATAATGTTTCTGAAGGTGACAGATCACTCCATTTTATTTCTTTAGACAAAAATCTAAAAATTCAAAATAAAAAAATTATAGGATTAAATGAAAGGGTTAGAGATATTGTTTTTGATAAAGAAGAAAATCAGATAATTATGTTTTTAGAAAATTCAGCAAGTATTGCGGTTATAAATAAATTAAATTAACTTATTTGTTTTTTTTTCAGATATAAATAATGATTAATTGTTTTTTTAAGCATTATATCAAAATTTCTATTTTTAATTTTAACTAATTTATTAATTTTATTTTTAGACATAAACTTTCTTAAAGTTCCGTTGGGTTTTGTTTTATCAAATACAATATTACCATTATACTTTAAATGTTTAACAATCTGATATGTCAAATTTTTTATTGATATTTCTTTGTCAGAGCCAATATTATAAAAATATTCCTCACCTATATTTTCAAGAAAAGACTTTCTACTTACTTTCATCAGTTTAATTATATTCATTGCTAAATCATCAGCATGCATGAATTCCCTTTTTGGAGATCCATCTCCCCAAATTATAAGATCTTTTATAGTCTTTATTTTTGATTCATACACTCTATCTATTAATGCTGGGAGAACATGATTATTCCCCTTATCAAAAAATTTATCAGCATAACCAAATAAATTGCATGGCATAAAACATCTAATATCTAAGTTAAATTTTTTTATCAAAAATTCTGCTGTCTTTAATCCTTGAATTTTGCTTAATGCGTAAGCTTCATTTGTCTTTTCTAAATATCCACTTAAAAGTTGACTTTCTTTTATTGGATTTTTTGCAAACTTTGGGTAAATACAGGAACTACCCATAAACATTATTTTTTTTACTTTATATAATTTAGCTGCTTCGAATAAATTATTTTGAATCTTAGTGTTGTATAAAATAAACTCATACGGATTATTAAGATTTGATAAAATACCCCCTACTTTTGCTGCACAAATTAATACTATGTCAATTTTATTTTTTTTGAAAAATTTCATTACCTCGTTGTAATTTCTTAAATCAAGCTCATCTTTATTTTTAGTTATTATATTTCTATATTTTTGAAATTTAAGAATTCTTAAAAAAGCATCTCCTACTAAACCTTTATGTCCTGCTATAAAAATTTTATCTGATTTAAACATTTAATTTTTTTTTTTTAAATCAAATGACATCATTTCTGAAATAAGACTATTGATATCATGCTTTGGCTTAAAGCCTAATTTGCTTTTTGCTAAAGAAGAATTACCTTTAAGAGAAAATAACTCATTAGGTCTAAAATATTTTGAGCTTACCTGAACTACTTTAATTTTTTTTTTTTTTGATAAAATATATCCATATTCTTTAATACCTTTACCATGCCAGTAAATTTTCCATCCTAAATACTTACAACATCTCTCAATAAAAAATCTAACTGAATATTTTTTCCCTGTAGATATTACAAGATCCATGGGACTTTTTTGTTGTAAAATTAACCATTGTGCATAAACATAATCTTTAGCATGTCCCCAATCTCTTTTACTGTCTAAATTTCCTATATATAAAATTTTTTGTTTTTTTAAAAATATATTGCTCAAACCCTTAGTTATTTTTTTTGTTACAAATGTTTCGCCTCTCATAGGACTCTCGTGATTAAATAAAATTCCATTCGCTGCAAATATTCCATATGATTCTCTATAATTTTTTGTAATCCAATAAGAAAATAGCTTTGATGTGCCATATGGTGATTTTGTATAGAAAGGTGTCTTTTCATTTTGTGACTTATATTTTGGATTACCAAAAAGTTCTGAAGTACTGGCTTGATAAAATTTAGTTTTTTTTTGGAGATTATTTTGCCTTATTGATTCCAATATTCTTAGAGTTCCTAATGCATTAACATCTGAAGTATATTCTGGATTATGGAATGAGACCAAAACATGAGATTGTGCAGCTAAATTATAAATTTCATGAGGTTTAATTTTGGATATTATGCTGTTTAACGAAGCAAAATCTGTCAAATCTCCATAATGCAGTATTAAAGATTTATTTTTATGAAATGGATCTTGATAAATATCATTTATCCTCCCAGTATTAAATGATGAAGATTTCCTGATTATACCATGAACTGTATAATTTTTTTTCAATAACAGTCTAGCTAAGTAAGATCCATCCTGACCTGTAATACCAGTAATAAGTGCAATTTTTTTACTCATTTTTTACATATAATTGATTGGAAAAATGATTTGTCACTATTGATGTATATCCGGCTTCAGTAAGTTTTTTATGAATCATTTTATATTTAATTAATTGTTTTATCTCATAAGTATGTAGTTCGTCAAATTCAACTAATATCTGTTTTGGTTGGACTTGACTTTCTATAATTTTTTGTAAAACATATTTTTCGGCTCCTTCAATATCTAACTTTATCAAAGGTAAGAATTTTATATTAAAATTTTTGATAACATCATCATAGGAAATTGTTTCAACCAAAATATGTTCAGAATTTTGATTATAATTATTGCTAAAATTACTAACCGACATACTTACATTTGATTTATTTAATGGATAAAAAAATTTTAAAATTTTTTTTGACTCTGACCAAATAGCTTTTTTGATTAAAAAGAAGTTATCTTTTTTAAGACCGCTAAGATCATATGAACTTGCATTTTGCTTTCCATCCTTAGAATATTCTTTTGAATATTTTAATTGATCAAAACTGTCCATGATACTTTGAAAATGACTAATTGCTCTTGGTGTCGGATCTATGAAAATAACTTTTAAATTATATTTCTTGATCATTTCAACATCAAAAGAAATATCTTCTCCTACACCACATGATAACATTGTTGAATTTTCTAGGTTTACATTTTCTATAAAACACCATTTTCCATAATTTGAACCCATACATTGGGTTCTAATTTTTTTTTTGTAAAAAAAATTAGAGAGGAAAATAATAAGTTTTCTATAAAAATACTTTAATATTCTTTTAATAAAATTCATAATAATTATTTAATCAATATATTTTTGTAAATATTTTTTATAAATTTTTTTAAATTTAATGGCATAAAATATTTAACATACTGAATCAAAATATTTTGATTAAATCTTGCGATAAATTTATCAGACTCAATTTCAAATTTAGATATAGATGGATCTATGTTATTACACAAATTGAAATTTTTTTTTAATTTAAAATTAAAACTATTTATAAACTTATTTGAATAACCACCTTGACCAGTCCCATCAAAGCCTATATTTGAAATTTTGGATTTGACAGGATACGAAGTATACATATTTTTTTTTAATCCAACAAAGCACCAATTTGCAGCCCACAAATCATAATTATTCAAATTTATATTTAACAATGAAAAATAAACATCTTGTCCTAAAAAATTAATAATTTTTTTTTTATTTTTTTTTATCTCCAAATAACTAATTTTTATTTCATTCAATTCCCATCTATTTCTCCAAGTACCCCAGCCCCATGAAGATGCTCTCTTAGAAAAAAAATTATCGTATTTATAATTTTCACTAATATAATTCTCATTATCTTTATGGTTAAATCCAGAAATAGAAAAAACAGATTTATTATTTCTATAAAAATTTAGAGATTGGTTCATATAAGTTAGAAAATCCTTCGATACAATTAAATCATCTTCAAGAATAATTACTTGTTTATAGAATTTAAATAGATGTGTAATACCATCAATTATATTTTTACTTAATCCAAATTTTTTAGTTCTAAAAATAATTTTAATATTTTTATAATGGGTATATTTATTTAATTTCTTTTTTAAAATATAATTTTCAGTATATTCTTCTGACAAAGGATCTGCATAATCAACAAAAATATAAATTTTTGTTTTTTTAAATTCATTATTTAATTCTAAAGATCTAAAAACTTTATGTAACAAATGGTGTTTCTTCCACAAAAATATTGCCAAAGGTGTTACAAAAGATTTATTCAATTTTTAATTACCATTTTTGATTTTTTTTTATTTAAAAATAAAATTTTGTTACAGTACTTCAATAAATCTTTATTATGAGTAATCAAAATCTTTGTTAAATTTTTATTTTCTTTAAGTAATTTCATTATTAACTTTTCATTACTCGAGTCTAAAAAAGAAGTGCTTTCATCTAAAAAAAGTACTTGCCTATCATGATACATGGCCCTTGCTATTGATATTCTTTGCTTTTGGCCTCCTGATAAATTGCTTCCATTCTCATTTAATTTAAAATTAATTTTACCAGGAAGTAATTTAATTTTATCTTTTAGTTTAACTTTTTTAAGAGAGTCCCATATTTTTAATTCTTCATTTTTTGAACAATTATCTTCTAAGGAAATATTATCTCTAATGCTGCCTTTAAATATAAAATTGTCCTGGGGTAGGTAGCTTGATATGTTTTGAATATCTGAGAGTTTCTTTCTATCATTATTAAATTTCAAATTACCGTGATCAAATTTTTGAACCCCCAAAATAATTTTAATTAAGGTAGATTTTCCAACACCAGACTCTCCAAAAATTCCAAAAAAATCACCTTTTGATATATTAAAGTTTAGATTTTCAAATAAATATTTTTTTGAATTTTGATATTTAAACCTTAAATTTTGACATTCTAATTTATTAAACTCTTGTTTGTTAGGGCTAATTAATTTTTCATTAAATTTATTTTTTTTTAAGAAAAAGTAAATGTCACTTAAGCTTTTTTTTGCAGAACGACAAACATTTATTGATGTTATAAATTCGCTTATTGGAGGAAGCATTCTTATAGCAGCGTATCCATAAACTAAGAAAGACAAAATAGGTATTTCACTATCTGACATATATAAAAAAAGAACTATTAATAAAAAACTGAATACAATTATAATTTCTAAAATAATCCTTGGTAAAGGAACCAAAAATCTTAAAAAAATTTCTGATTTAGCTAACTCTGCTCCAAATATATTTATTTTATTTAAGAAAAATTTACTTTTTTTATAAATCTTTATTTCTTGTAATCCTTTAAAAATTTCATTTGAAATATCGATTATATTTGAATTATTTATAATAACGTTATCTCCTAATAATTTAAATTTTTTTCTGAAATAAAATTTATAAAACACATAAAAAATTATAAAAAAGAATAATAAAACAAATGTACCTTTTGGATTAAAAAATAATAAAAAAAATAAAATAAATAAAATTATAATAAAATTCGAAATCACCTTCATTATTGACATTAAAAATTGAACAGTGAATATTGATAAGGTTGCTGTTGACAATTGTATAAGATCAGAGCTAGATGAATTAAAATGAAAATTCATTATGTACGCTTTAATTATTCTTAATCTAATTTTTTTTTGATGGTCATAAGCAATTTTTGGAATTTTGTAATTGATAAATAAAACTAAAAAATATCTTATAAAAAATATTGTTATTAATGCCAAAATCAAAGTTAACTTATCTAAATTAATTATTAAGTTAATTTTGCTGAAAATACTTCCCCCATCTTGTCCAAGATCAAAAACATAATTTATGAATGGCACCATCAAACCAAGACTGATAAATTCCAAGGCACTTGAAATAACAAAAAGCAGTATTACAAATATAAATTTTAATTTGTCTTCGCTAATAATAAATTCTAATTTTTTAGTATCAAAAAAACTCATAAAGTGAGAATTAAGTATTGAAAATAGCCCAAATATTTCATAAGTAATACATTAATTTTAAATAAAAAAAACTACCTTTATGAATTATCAACTTGTTGCAGATAGCTGGGATCAAAACGAAATCTCTGCAATTAAAAAGGTTATTAAGACTGGTAAATTCACAATGGGTCCAAACGTTTCAAAATTTGAAAAATTATTTGCTAAAAAATTTAATAGAAAATATGCATTGATGGTTAATTCTGGATCTAGCGCAAACCTCATATCAATTGCGTCATTGTTTTATAAAAAAATTAAGCCTTTAAAAGAAAATGATGAAGTTATAGTTCCTGCTCTTGCATGGTCTACCACTTATTTCCCTCTTCATCAGTATAAATTGAAGATAAGATTGTGTGATATTGATAAAGATACTTTAAATTATAATTATGAAGATCTTATTAGTAAAATAAATAACAAAACAAAACTTATTGTTGGTGTAAGTATTCTAGGTAACCCTGCTAAACTAGATACATTAAAAAAATTATGTACAAGAAAAAATATATATTTATTTGAAGATAATTGTGAGTCCCAAGGAGCAAAAATAGGAAAACATTATACTGGAACTTTTGGAGAGCTATCTACTTCGAGTTTTTTCTTCTCTCATCATATCTCTACAATTGAAGGTGGAATGATTACAACAAATAACAGAGAATTATTTGATATATGCAAATCTCTAAGAGCTCATGGCTGGACAAGAGACATTAGGGGCTCAAAAATTTTTAAGAAAAAGACAAACGAATTTTATGAAAATTACAGATTTATCTTACCTGGTTATAATGTAAGACCTCAAGAGATAAATGGTGCGATTGGAGTAGAACAATTAAAAAAATTCGACCGAATGATAAATAATAGAAGAAAAAACGCAAAATTTTTCATCAAGCTTTTTGAAAATGACGACAGGTTTGTAATACAAAAAGAAAACGGTAAGAGTTCATGGTTCGCATTTACGCTTTTAATTAATAAAAATAAAATAAATAAAAATAAACTTTTTAAAGTTCTAAAAAAAAACAAAATAGATTTTAGAATGATTACTGGTGGCAATATTGCCTCTCATGATGTTATAAATTATTTAAAAATTAATAAAAAAGATCTTAAATTACCCAATACAAATTTCATACACAAAAACGGATTTTTTATAGGCAATTATCCATTTGATATAAAAGACAAACTCCTTTACTTAAAAAAAATATTAGATAAAAACTTCTAATGAAAAATATTCTCATTACTGGTGGCGCTGGATTTATCGGATCTATGCTTTGTACAGAACTTGTTAAAAACAAAAATTTTAATATTGTTGTTTTAGATATCCTAAAATACGAGAAGAATTCTCTTAATCACTTGATGAGTCAAAAAAACTTTTTCTTTCATAATGTAAATATTTTAAACAAAAAAAAACTTCTTCCTTTTATAAAAAAAGCAGATTTAATAATACCTTTAGCTGCTCTAGTTGGTGCGCCATTGTGCGAAGAAAATAAAAAATTAGCTATAGAAACTAATGAAAAAATAATTCAATTCACAGTCAAAAATTTAAAAAAAAAGCAAAAGATAATTTATCCAACTACAAATTCTGGTTATGGAATTGGTGCGAAAAATAAATATTGTGACGAGAATTCACCGTTAAATCCAGTATCTCTATATGGTGTAACAAAAAATAAAGCTGAAAAATTAATTTCTTCTCACGAAAACTCAATATGTTTTAGATTAGCGACGGTATTTGGATTTTCATTTCGAATGAGAACAGATTTACTAGTAAACAATTTAGTAAAAGAAAGTTTGAATAAAAAAAAATTAACTCTTTTTGAACCACATTTTAGAAGAAATTTTGTACATATATCCGATGTTGTTAAAGCAATTATTTTTGCCATAAAAAACTTCAATTCATTAAAAAAAGGTAAAATTTATAACTTAGGTTTAAGCACTGCTAATCTTACAAAACTGCAATTAGCAAAAAAAATAAATAAATATATACCAATTAAAATTTATGTTGATACTAAAACAAAGGATCCAGATAAAAGAGATTATTTTGTGAGTAATGATAAAATTGAAAAAAAAGGTTTTAAATGTACAAGAAGTTTAGACGATGGAATCATTGAATTAAATAAAATTTATAAAATTAATAATTATGAAAAAATCAAAAATAACTACTAACGAAAATCTTTTAAAGCAAATTGAAGATTCTATATCTGCAAAAAAATCATTAGAAAATTATTATAAAGAAATACAAAGCTCGATTAAACTTATATCAAAATCATTATTAAAAAATGGTAAAGTTTTACTGTGTGGCAATGGAGGTTCGGCAGCTGACGCGCAACATCTTGCTGCAGAATTTTTAGTTAGATTGAGACCAAACATAAATCGACAGCCTTTGGCGGCATTAACATTGGCAACAGATACATCAACATTGACTGCATGCGGAAATGACTACTCATTTAATGATATTTTTGTACGTCCACTAAAAGCCATAGGGAATAAAAAAGATATCTTAATAGTAATTTCAACCTCTGGTAACTCTCAAAATATTATAAATGTTTTAAAGCAAGCAAAGAAAATGGGAATGAAAACTATAGGTTTTTTGGGAAAAAATGGAGGTAAAGTTAAAAAATTATGTAATATTCCTATAGTAGTCAAAAGCAACATTACTGCAAGAATTCAAGAATCTCATATTTTCTTGGGTCATTACATTTTTGAAAAAGTTGAAAATAATTTAATAAAAAAAATTAAAATTTGAAATAATATCAAAGGTAATTATTGCAATTAAAAAATAAATTCCAATTAAATTATAATGATAATCAAGAAATCTTTAATCAAAATTAAAGATTTGTACACAAGCTTTATTGTTTATAAAAGTTATATATTATACTTATTTTTGCTTCCCTTTGCATTTCTTTACAGCAAAACAATATCAACACAGGAAAATAAAAAAAAATTATTTTTATCTTTTCTTACTATTTTATCAAACGAAAAAAAAAAAAAAATATCAACATAATTATAATATTTTAGAAAGTATAAAAGAGGCTGGTTTTAATTTTCAATTTGTCACTATTAATGAAAATAATCCTATCTATAAAAAATATTTTTATAACTTCATATTTTTTAAAAAAATTTTAAAACTAAACCCTGATTACATTTATTTTTATTCAGATAAACAGTACAAAGGGAATTATCCAAATATTATATTATTCTATTTGATATCCAAAATTACTAAATGCAAAACAATAACTATAAGTCACGATTATGTTTGGAAAATAAATTATAAATATAAAATTCAAAATAAAAAAATATTTGATGTAGTTTTGGCACAACCATATGCCTATTTTAAAAATAAAAAAAAAATAAAATTTGCTGAGCCCTGGTTTGCAAATAAAAAACTTTTAAAGAAACCTTCAAAAAACAGAAAATACAATATCACGTTTATCGGAAGAACAGATGCCATTAGGAAAGAATATTATGATAAATTAAAAAAAAATGGTGTTAATGTTAACTTTTTTGGCCCAGGATTTGGTAAAATTTTAAAACCAAATGAATATAGGAAAATTTTTTCAAATTCAAAAATTGCTTTAAGTTTCACTTCAAGAGAAGAAAACTCAAATTTAAAATTTTTAAATTCATCAAAAGGTAGAACTTTAGAGGCTTTTGCGTTTGGATGTTTGTTGCTTGAGGAAAAAAATCATACTACAAGTTTGTTATTCCAAAAAAATAGACATTATCTTGAATTTAGAAACTACGAAGATCTTGTAAATAAAATTAACATCTATTCATTAAAATATAATAAAATAGGTTTACCAATAGCTAAAAAAGGGTATAATTTTTTCATTAAATTTTATTCCCCTTTTAAAGTTTGGAACAAAATTTTTGCAAACCTAAAATGAAAATATATGAAAAAATTAAATAGGGACAACTTTTCTACAGACTACGACATGAATGCTTCCGATGAGTATATAAAAGCCAAAAATGAACTTAACGAAATGTTTAAATCAAGTGTTATCGACTCTAGAATTAAGATTGATAACGTCTTTTTATATTCCGATCCAAAATTAATTTCTAGATTGCTATTTTTCAATGAAATGTACAAAAAAATTTTAGACATTCCAGGATATATTTTTGAATTTGGAACTAGATATGGAAATTTTGCTTCTGCATTAATGTCAATGAGAGATATTTACGAACCATATAATAGAAACAGAAAAATTATTGCCTGTGATACCTTTCAGGGTTTAAAAGGTATAACAAACAAAGACAATATTTATAAGTCTAACGATTTTAGTACACCTGAAAATTATGAAATTCATCTTCATAAATTGTTGGGACTAAAAGAAAAATTTGGTGCATTGCCCAATGTAAGAAGGTTTGAGGTATTAAAAGGGGATGCTTCATTAACTGTCAAAAAATTTTTAAAAGAAAACAAAGAAACCATAATTGCGATGGCTTTTTTTGACATGGATATATACAAACCAACCAAAAATGTTTTGAAAACTATATTACCTTATCTTGTCAAAGGAAGTTTGCTAATATTTGATGATGCAATTTGTGAGTTATCATCAGGCGAAACAGAGGCAATTAAAGAAGTTTTTGACCTAAATAAAATAAAGTTACGTAGATGGCAATATAATAGCAGAATTGTTTATTTTGAAATTTAAAAATTTATTTTATATCAAAATTTTTACAAAAACTTTTCTGCTTATTTGATAACAACATAAAGTCTTTTTTAAAAATCTTTATATTTGAGCTCTTTTTTTTATCGATTACAAACTCCAAATATAAAATATTTCTAATTTTATTATTTGGCTTTTTTGCTGAATGGAAAAAATTTATTGGATCAAATATCAATATATCACCCAATTCAATCTTTGGAGAAATAATTTTTTTCTTGAGTTTATTACTTAACGAATCTTTTTCGAAGTATTGTTTTTTCAAGGTTAATTTTTTTTTATTAATGGGTAAATGCATGTATTCAGTATTTTTCTTATTAAATACATTTAAAGGAATTGAAATTTTCAAAGATCTAGAATTCTTTTTTACGTTAAAAGACAAATCGTCTGTATGAAAAAAATTAATACAATTTTTAGGTAATTTGTTTTTAAAAAAAGTTGCTAATTTTAAAGGACCAAAATAACATTTTTGTTGGAATAAATATGTCATTAAATCTATAAACTTATCTTTGAACACTATTTTTTTTAAATCCCTTATTTTTAAAAGTGGATCCTTATAAGAAACACCATTTGTTAGTTTATAAAAATATCTATATCCTTGATCTATTGAATTTTCATCAAGCCCAACCTTCAAACTTCCATTTGGATTTTTTAGAGCTTTTTTATTGTTTTTGTAATAAATTATATTTCTTGGTGGATAGAAGTTACTCTTATGCAAAATTAATTTTTCTACGTTTCTATTTATATCTTGGATAATTCTTTTTGGAAAAAATTTTTTTACAACAAAATATCCATATTGGTTTATTTGTGTTTGTAATTTTTCGTCAATTTTAAAGTTTTTATTTAAATACATTATTTATTTATTTTTTAAAAAAAGTTGATTTTATCATAATTATGTTTACTTGATTTTTTTAAAAGACGAAAATAGTTTTTTTTGTTATTTTTTTCGCCAAATTTAAGTATTTTGGAAATATTGAATAACTTAATATCTTTTTTAAAATAAAAAGTTGAAGTGTTAGAAAAAATACAATACTCAAAATTCTCAATATATAATTCTAGAGGTATTTTTTTTTTAATCTTTATAACCTTCTTATTTTTTACTAATTTACCTAAATAATTTAATCTTTTAGATGTTGGATGATCTTTTAAATATATATTTTTAATTTTTTTATCTAAAATAAAATTATTAATTACAAGGGATAATAATTTTTTATCTTCATGAAATCTGATATGACCTAAATCATCTATCAATTTAATTGTATCATCTAATATTATAACTGATTTTTTTATTTTACTTTTTTTTTCTTCAAAAAAGAAATTATTAATATTTCTCCAAGTATAATTATAATAAATTTTTTTATTATAATAATTACTTATTGAAGGAAAAAATCCACCATTTAAATCTATGTGATAATATAAATATAATTTTACAGATGAAACTAAATTAATAATATTCAAAATTAATTTTTTTAGCAATTTTGGATTTTTAGACGAATAAAATTTAATAAATTGGTCTCTAATTATTATTTGAGTATTTTTATCAAAAAAAAGATTAATTATTAAAAATCTAATTGGGTCGACAGTTAACTTGTAAGTATAAAATTTTTTAATGCTTGGAAATAAAGGGCTTAATAATAATAAAGGTAATATCTTAATAAAACTTAATAACAGATTATTTTTATAATTATAAAAATAAACATCAATTTTTAAGTTTTTTATTTTACCTATATTTTTGACGAAATCATAAATTTCTTCATTTGCACAAATAATTAAAAATTTCTCTTTTTTTCTGATTAATTTTTCTAGTATAAAAAAAAAATGGTGTATTCCACCATAGCTATCTGCAAATAATATTGAATTTATATTCTTATTTTTTATTCTCTCTCTTATAATTCTTAGCAAATAAATAATTTTCATTAAATCCGGTTTGTCTTAATAATTTTTAATAATTACCAAACAGTTCTTCCACCATCTATAATTATATTTTGACCTGTTATATATGAAGAATCTTTATTAGTCAGAAATTTAAGTGCACTCTTATATTCTGATTTTTGTGCTAACCTTGATAATGGTATATTTTTTTTTAAATTTTTTATTAAAGCTTTTGGTTGATTTTGTAAAACTGGCCCTGGTGAAATCATGTTGCATCTAACTTTTTTTTTAGGCCAATATGTAGAAATATATTTAGTAAGCCCTAATAAACCATGTTTTATTATCGAGTAAGTAACGGGTTTTTTATAACCATTTTGATAAAATGATTGGTTTGGTGCAACAACTGACAAATCAGATCCAATATTGATTATAGTTCCACCATCTTTATTTTTTGAAATTATTGTTCCAAAATACTTTGTCGCAATAACTGCACCTAATAAACCAACATTGAATTCTTTTATAAAATTTTCAAAATTTAAATTTTCAAAATTATTTATATTTTTTCCACTCTCTCTTGAAACTTTAGCATCTATCGCAGCATTATTAATAAGTACTTCTAAGTAAATTTTATTTTGTTCTATATAACGAGATACATTCTTAATAGATGTTTCTTTAGAAACATCCATCTTTTTAATTATAATCTCATTTTGAAATCTTTTTTTTAAATTCTTTTTTAGTTTTCTTAATAATAAAAAATTAATATCAGTTAATATTAAATTAAAGTTTTCCTCTAATAATGCTTTTGCGTGCTCTTCACCTAATAGTCCAGCAGCTCCTGTTATAAGTGCAAATTTTTTTTGTTTATTTTTCATTTTTTAGCAGTTGATAATATCATTATTTCTTTTGAAAATCTGATCCACTTATTTTTTAATCTAAAATAATCTGGTATTAAAAACCTAGTTAATTCTGATATTAATAATAGTGGAAACTTATATATTTTATTTTCCCATAAAACTGGTAATTGCTTAAAACTCTCTACTTTTATTTCCTTAAAGTTATTTATTAAATGAATATCTTTAAGAGACATTTTTGTAAATGGTGTTCTATGGGTGAAATCTTCATAAAAAGATTTATAAATAAAATTCCATTCAGGTGTTAGTGTAATAATTAAACCATTTGGTTTTAAAACTCTGTAGGCTTCTTCAAAAACTTTTTCAGGATAATAAAAATGTTCGATAAAAGATTTGGAATATATTACATCGAAGTAATTATCTGGATATGGTAAATTTTCTTTTAATAGATCTACACAATTGAATTTTATTTTTGGAAATTTACTTGTAATCAAATCTGATAAATCAATAGCGTGTACATCTAAACCTAAATTAGAGAATTCGTTAATAAAATCTCCTCTCCCACATCCAAGTTCTAAAAGATTAGATTTCTCTTTAAATTTGTATCTATCAAATATATATCTGACAAATTTTTTTGGATAAGATGTAAATGGTCTATCTTTTTCATTATAAATAACTTCAACATATTTTTTATTTCTCATATTAAATATTTTTGGTTTGACCTCCATCTATGACAAAATTAGATCCTGTTATTAAATTGTTGTTTTTATCAATAATAAATTTTACCAAATCATAAACATTTTTAGGATATATAAACGATTTCATTGGAACTTGTTTATTTATGTAGTTAATAGTTTTTCGTCTATTGGAAATTAATTTTTTTTCCCAAACCGATTTTTTAAATAAAATATTACCTGGAGATACAGAATTAATTCTAATTTTTTTTTTTGCTAATTCTTCACTAAGTATTTTAACATAATTGTTTAGAGCAGATTTTGCTAAAGAATATCCCTTTGGTGCACCAGAAATATTTTCAACACCACATATTGATGATATACATATTATATTTGAAAAAGGTCTTTTTAAAAGTGGGCTTAGAATATTAACTGTATTTACTGTGTTAAAAAAATTATTTTTAAAAGCAAAAAATATATTGTTATTAGTTTTCTTAAAATTTCCAATTCCAGCATTGCATATGATTAAATCTAATTTTGAAAATTTTCTTTTTATTTTAAAAAAAATAGTCTTACAATTATTTTCATTAGATAAATCTCCTCCTATTGCATAAGAACTGGGAATTTTTTTAGAGGCATTTTTTAACTTTTTTTTATTTCTACCGTTCATTATTACTAAATAATTTTCATTGGAAAAAAATTTGGCTAATTCAAATCCAAGACCTGAAGAAGATCCACTAATAAAAACAATTTTTTTTTTTTTCATTTTATTTTTTTTTTAAAAATTCCAAGTTAATTTTTATTTCTTTAACATCTTTATTTTTACTACTTCTTGCTGTTTGAAGAATTATATTTTTATCATATTGCATTTTTGAAAGATTTTTGAATAATTTTTTAAAATCTACATTACCTGACCCTAACCTTACGGTTTTACCCTTTAATATTCTATCTTTTATATGAACATTTTTAATATGTTTTCCATAAGTTCTAAATTCTTCATCTATATCATAACCAAGTGCTGCACTGTTACCACTATCATAGTTAATACCAAAATGCTTTGAAGGTAGTTTATTTATAAACTTTTTAAGTCTTTTAGGATTAAAATCAGACTCAAACAATATACAAACTTTATTTGATGAAATTAAATCAATATTTTTTAAGAGAATAGATATAAGTTTTTTTTCATGAATATTTTTTCTGATAGAGCCATTATCTACCAATGGAACAATTATATACTTAATTTTTAAATTACCACATGCTTTTATTGTATCTAAAAAAAGTTTTATAAATTTGGTATTTTTTAGTTTCCAAAATGGTTTTTGCATAAAACAATCACCTGTTAAACTGTCAATTTTAATTTTATATTTTTCTTTTAAAAATTTAATTTTTTTTATCCCTATTTTTTTAAATATAGGATTTTCATAAAAATCTTTAAAATCTAATGTCCATTCAATTAACTTTAAATTCAGTTTATTTGCTTTTCTAAATTCATTAGACCAATGATTTGTAGGAAAACATTGAATAAAGTTAGAATATTGGGGTGATAGTCTACCTTGCATTACACCTATTCTCTTTTTTAGATACATATTTCTTCAACTAGTTCTAAAAAAGCACCTTCAGGTGTTTCGCAATAAGTCATTTTTACATTACCATCTTTTGAAAATAATGGTTCTGAATTAAATTTAATTTTTTTTTTATATTTTTTATAAATTTCATCAATATTTTTCACAGTTAGTGAGATGTGTGTAATTCCATTTGAATAAGTTTTAATTTTTTTTTCTTTTGTTTTTTTTATATTTTTGAAAAATAATAATTCTATCTGACTATTATTTGAGTCCTTTAATTTTAAAGTTCTGACATTAACATTTGCGATTTTTAAGACTTTATCTAATGTTTTTCCCGACTCATTCATATCTTTAGCAATTCTAAAACCAAAAATATTTTTCCAAAAATAAAGGGACTCTTTAAGATTTCTTGTCACAATTCCTGTGTGTCTAATATTTGTTTTCATTCAAAAACTTTACTGATTGATTTATCAAGTATTTCAAGTCCTTCTTTTAAAGCTTCTTTGGATATTGTAAGTGGTGGTCCTATTTTTATTGACTCCCTGCCAGTATACACAACTAACAATCCATTTTTCATACATTCCAAGCAAACTTTTTTAAGATTTTGATTTATTTTTTTGCTGGGTTTAAAGATTATTGCAGCTATAAGTCCTCTACCATCAATATGCAAAATTTTTTTTTTGTTTTTTATTTTAATTTTTTTTAAATATTCAAATAAAACTTTACTTTTAATTTTTGTATTTTTTAAAATATTTTTAGATTTTATTTCCTCTAAAACTATTAAACCAGCTGTACTTGATAATGGATTTGAAGAATGAGTGCTACTCATATTTCCCACTTCGGGTAAATCCATGATTTTTTTTTTTCCTAAAACTCCTGAAATAGGAACTCCACCACCCATACCTTTACCACAACAGATTAAGTCTGGTTTAACATCATAATTTTCATAACCAAATAGTTTTCCTGTTCTCCCAAAACCTGATTGCATTTCATCAAAACAAAGCAATATCTTGTTTTTTTTACATATTTTATTTAATAGCTTTATATAAGATTTTGGATAAAAAAGAGCTCCCCAACCCTGAAAAGTTTCAAGCATCACTCCACAAATGTCTTTACTGAGATCAAATTTATTTTTAAATTTTTTAAAGGAATCTAATAAAAATTCTTCAGGTGTTTTTTTCTGTTTTTCTAGTACCCAAGGATAAGGAAAAGGTAAATGAAAAATATTTTTATCTTTTTGACCAATCCATTTTTTTTGATTTTCGTTTCCGCTCATCAACTGAGCACCCATTGTTCTACCATGCCAATTACCTTCAAAGCATATTAAACCTAGTTTTTTCTTCTTTATAGATTGTCCATATAACCTCATGAGCTTTAATGCTGCCTCAGTAGCTTCTGTTCCTGCTGATAACAAAAAAACCTTTTCAAAATCACCATTAGTCATTGAAATTAATTTTTTTATATATTTAAGTTTAATTTTATTAGCATATGCATATGAATGGAGAAGATCTTCTTTTATTAGTTCAATTAGTTTTCTCTTTAAATTTTTATTAGAGTGTCCAATATTTGTTACAAAAATCGTTGAAGTAAAATCAATAAACTTATTACCTTTAAGATCAAATATATTAAAATTTTTTGCTTTTTTCCAAACTATAGGGAGTTGCCCATGCATAGATCTAGATTCATACTTTGAAATTAATTTCAAAATATCATTTGTACCTGGTGCTGGAATTTTAGTTTTGATATGTATATTTTTTGTTCTTATCATGATTATTATATTTTATTTAATAAGTTGTATTCAGCAATACTATCAATTTCTATTGTGGGATTCGTAATAAAAGCCAAAACTTTATTTCCAAATAACTTATTGTTTTTAATAATATATGATCTTTTATATATATCAGCCAAACCGTTTGCAACAAATGTCTTGGGATATTTTTGTCTCGGTAGATTTGATGAATCAATGTTGGCTTTTTTTTTAAAAATAGTAATTAATTTTTTTTTTTTAATTTCAAATGATTTATATGCTGTCTCAGAATTTTCATGCACACATCTTAGAGAAGTATATTTTGTGTTTATAAATTTTTTAATCGAATTATTTAAATCTTTTTTATTTCTTAGAGGAGTTGTTGGCCTTAAATGAACTATATATTCAAAATCAAACTCTAAATTGTTAATCGCATGTTTTATAAATTGTAAATCTGTAGAATTGTCTAAAGAAATTTTTTTAGGTCTTTTTATTACGATATCTGCTCCAGAAGCATATGCGATTTTTTTATATTTTTCAGAGTCTGTTGTAACAATAGTTTTGTTTATTAATTTGCAATTTTTAGAAGTTTTTATTGACCAGTAAATCAATGGCTTACCTCTAAAGAGTTTTATATTTTTATCTTTTATTGATTTTGAGCCTGATCTTGCAGGTATTATTGAAATAATATTTTTTTTCAAAAAAAAATTTAGCTCCAGTATCTAAGTTTTTTAGCGACCTCTTTTTCAACTTCAAATAATTGTTTATCTTTATCTCCAATCACTAATGGAATTTTTCTAACAATATCAATAAGATTTTTTAATCCTGATTTCTCAAGAGATGCAGCTTGATCACTTCCATACATAGTTCTATCTAAAGTTATGTGTCTCTCCAAACTACTAGCACCTAAACAAACTGCTACCACACTAGGAGATACTGATGGCTCATGACCACTATAACCAACCTTACAATTATATTTTTTTTGCATCTTATTAATTATATTCAAATTTAAATCTTTTTCCTCACAAGGATATTTTGATACGGAGTGCATTAACTCAAATTCGCAGCCATTATTTTTGAATATATCTACAGCTGCATCAATATCGGAGTAATTACTCATACCAGTTGAAATAAATGTATAAATATTTCTCTTTGCTACCTCCTCTAAAAATGCCAGATTTGTTATCATAGCAGATGCAATTTTATTGTATTTCAAGTTAAATTTATCCAAAAATTCTAAACTTGGAATATCCCAAGCTGATGCAAACCAATCTATCTGGCTAGATTTGCAGTATTTATCTATTTCAGAAAACTCTTTTTCTGAAAATTCTAGACCTTCCTTTTGTTCTCTTTGAGTGGTGCCCCATGGACTTTCTCTTTCTTTTAAAAGCTCCTCTTTAGTATAAACTATATCAATTGTTCTTTTCTGAAATTTTACAGCATCACAACCACATTCCTTCGCCATATCAATAAGTTTTTTTGCTGTCTCAATGTCGCCATTGTGATTAATACCTATCTCTCCAATAATAAAAGTCATTTTTCTAGATTGTGTCATAATAATCTTTGTTTTTAAATATAATTTTTGAACCTATTTCTTCAGTTTTAAAATTTACTAATATTGAATTTTTTAAACTTTTTGCAAGTTTTTTTTTACCTTCACTGTTCTTACAAACAAATAAGAAAAATCCTCCTGCACCAGATCCTAATAACTTTCCACCCTCAGCTCCATTTTTAATACAATAATTGTAAAGTTCATCTATTTGGTTATTTGTAACATTTTTTGTTAATTTTTTTTTCAATTTCCATGTTTCATTTAATAATGAAGGTATTTCACTTAAAAATTTATTAGGATTAGAATTTAGTTTTTTTTTAGCATGATTGGCTATATCGTAGATATCATCATAATAAGATTTATTACTATTTATTGAGTTAATTTTTTTTTTTTCAAGTACTTTTGCGTATCTTGATAATCCTGTGTAGACTAATAAACAATTATTTTCAAATGATTGTATTTTCTGTTTTTTAAATTTTACACTATTAACTTTAAATTCTTTTTGGTAAAAATCTATACAATTAAATCCACCATAAGCTGCAGCAACTTGATCCTGAGACCCAACATATTCTTTTAAAATATTCTGCTCAAAACTAATTGATAGTTTTGCAATATCTTTTTTTGACAAATTAATCCCATTGAATTTATGAATAAGATTGATCATTGTAACAGTAAATGCAGAGCTGCTTCCTAAACCAGATAAACCAGGAATATCTGCAAAATGATTTAATTCTATTCCTGTTTTTTGCTTATAGTATGTTTTAAGAATATTTTTTATGACTGGGTGTTTTATTTGATTAACATTTTTTGCTAATTCCATCTGATAATATCTTAACCTGTACTTAAAATGAAAGTATGGGGGAAGAGTTCTAAGAAGAACATAGCAGTACTTATCTATAGTTGATGAAATAACTAATCCTTTATTTTTGTTATACCATTGTGGAAAATCAGTACCCCCTCCAAATAAAGATATTCTAAGAGGTGTTTTTGCTAGTAGCATAAGTTTTTTAATTAAATGTTAATTATAATTTTTTTAGATTATAGTATAAGTTATCTTTATCTATTTTAAGATCTTTTAATAGTGAATCTCTATCCTGTCTATAGATAAATATTTGTTTTTCTGGAGAACAAAGTGACTTGAAGCCATTATATTTTATATTATTTTTCCTAATGATATCATTTATAATAAAACTAAAACCACCAGATTGGGTATTCTCATCATACAATAAAACCTTTCGATAACTTTTTAGGATATTGCTTAATTTTAATATATTAAATTTTTTAAAATTATATAAATCTAAAATGCATGTATCATTTATATTTTTTTGATATATCATCTTCTCAGCAACCCTTGCAAAATAACCTGAAGTAATAATTAATTTTTTTTTTTTCTTTGATTTGGTTAGGTTAAAACCTACTTTAGAATTATAATTTAAATTATTTGACTTCATAATACCTTTATCAAGCCTAAAATACACAGGTTCTTTAAATGCAAGTATATTTTTAGAGTAATGATTTGCTAATGAGTTTTCTGACAAGTTTATAATTTGTAACTCAGGAATTGTGTACATGTTTGCTATATCTTGAACACCATGGTGCGTTGGACCATCATATGGAAATGAGAAACCAGGGCCTATACCAACAATGTAAACAGGTAGTTTCATACTGCAAATATTAATTTTGATTTGTTCAAATGAACGATGACAAAGAAAATTACAAAATCCATATACCAGAACTTTTTTTCTTCTTCTTGCTAGTCCAGATGCAATATTAATTAAATTTTGCTCACATACTCCAGCATCAATAAATCTTTTATGGTTTTTAATTTTTTCTAGTGCAAAAACATCTGCATCATTAGTTAATATATAAAAATCATTCCTATTTAAAAATATTTTTCGAATATTTTCAAAAAATATATCCCTTATATCTTTTTTATCAATTGTCATCATATATACTTCTTAAGAATTTCATTACTTGGTATTTGATGGCTAAATTTTATATTATTTTCAATTTCTAAAATACCTTTGCCCTTTATTGTGTTTAGAATAATTAAAGAAGATGAATTTATAGAATTTACTTTTTTTAATGTTTTGAAGATTTTTTTAATATTATGACCATCAATATTAAAATATTTCATACCTAAGTTTTTAAGTATTTTTGGATTTAAATTTGCTTTATTAAAAATTTTTTTACTTGCAGAAACATTATTTTTATCAATTACTAAAACTAGATTTTTAATTTTTTTATCTTTAATAAAAAAAAGTGCTTCCCAAATTGAGCCTTCATCAATTTCTGCATCTCCTATCATTGTCCATATCTTTTGCTTAGTTGTTAAAGATAAACCTATGCTAACTCCAACTGAATGACCCAGTGAACCTGAATTCCACTCAAAAAAATCATGTGGATTAAAAATATCTAATTGACCCCCTATTTTCCCTTTTTTTTTATTTCCATAAAAAGTTTTTTTTTCTATAATTTTTTTTTCTAATAATATTGAATGAAGAATTCCTAAGGCATGACCTTTGCTTAAAATAAAATTTCTTAAACCCTTATCCTTATCAATTTTAATAAACTTTCCATAAATAGCTGTACATATAAAATCTAAACAAGAAAGGCTTCCTCCAAGATGATACTTATGCCCTTCTACAATTAAATTTAAAAAAATTTTTCTTATTTTTTTAGACTTATTTAATATTCTGTTTATCAAGGTTCTGTTCCAAGTAATGTTTGATTTGAGTTCGTAACAACCTCAACTAAATAAGGTTTTTTATTTGAAATAACTTTTTTTATTTTTTTTTTTATATCTTTTGTTTTATCTATCAGAATAAATTCTAAGCCAAATGCTTCAGCAATTTTTTTAAAATTAAGAGTTCCTACTCCAGTTTTTTCTTCTGTATCTAATCTGTTTCCTGAAAAAATATTATCTTGCCAATTTTTCATTGAGGCATATCCACCATTATTTATTACAAAAGTTTTAATATTAAATTTATAATGAGAAATAGTTTTTAATTCTTGAATGTTTAATTCGATAGAACCGTCACCTGTAACAGAAATTACTTGTTTTTTCGGGTTCGCAACAGCTGCACCTATAGAAAGTGGAACAGACAATCCCATTGCTGCATTGGTGGTTGAGGCAATTTCAGTTTGTTTATTTTCAAATCTCCAAACTTGTCCACCAACATAATAATTAGAACCTGCATCATTTGTAAAAATTGAATTTTTTCTTGATAATTTATTTAAATCAAACATAAATCTATATAGATCTATCGGATCTTTATTATTTTTTATCAATTTAATTTCATTTTTATTTTTTATTTTTTGACAAAAATTATTCCAATTTTTAAAAGAAATTTTATTTTTATTTTCTCTTGTAAAGACTTTAAAAAAATCTTTTAAATCATAATTTATTTTTAAATTAAAATTCGTTAAAGGATGATTCAGAGATTGTGTATCAATATCAATTATAACTTTTTTTAATTTTTTATTTTTTTTTACTTTATCTAAATAAACAGTTGGCGCAGCTCTGCATCCTAAGAAAATTAAAAGATCTGTTTTATCTAAAATTTCTCTGCTGTAAGGTTGACCTTTAATTCCAAGTAAACCCAAATTATATTTATTTGAAAAAGGAAACAAATCATACGCAAACCTTGAGGTAAAAAAAGGTACAGAATGTTTTTTTACAAGTTTAAAAAAATTATTTTTTGTTTTAGATTGCTTGATGCCATTACCAATCACAAAAATTGGATTTTTTGATTTATTAAAATAACTTGCTAATTTTTTAATTTTATTATTTTTATACTTTTTTTTTATTGATTTGAACTTTCTAATTTTATTTTTATTTTTAATTTCAAATGACTGAATATCTAGAGGAATTTCTAACCATACTGGTCCGGGTCTTCCGCTTGTAGCAAAATGAATTGCTTTATCTAATTCATACAGGCAATCATAAGGATTCGAAATTGTTGCTGAATATTTTGTAAATTTTTTTATAGCCTCTGAAATACTAAATTCTGCTACACCAAAAGATCGAATTTTATAATTTTTATACTTATCAGTAGTAAATTTTTTTTGAACTTGACCGGATAAAATCAAAACAGGTGCACTATCTACATATGCTTCTGCTAGTCCAGGTATTGCATTTGTAGCCCCTGGTCCTGCAGTAACACAAACAGCTCCTATACCGCCCTTTTCTCTTGCGTAAGCTTCAGCCATCATTGGAGCTGCGGCTTCATTTCTTGAGACGTAATAATTTATTCCCTCTCTCTGAATTGCATCATTCAAATACATAGCACCATAACCTGTTAACATAAATATGTCTTTAACGTGAGACCTAAGACCTTTTGCTAACAAAGTTGATACACTGACTGATTGCATTATAATATTTATTAACTAAGTATCATGTCTATGGATAAAAACAATCTAATTTTTGGAACTGGGTTTAATGAAAATCCAAAAAAATTCTCAAAAAAAAAATTTATAAATTCAATTAATTATTGTTTAAAAAAAAATATAAATTTTTTTGATACAGCTGATAATTACTTTGACGGAGAAATACAGAAAATTATTGGTAAATTTAATTATAATAAAAAAATAAAAATAATTAATAAATTTAAACTACTTAACGATAAGAAAAAACTGAATGAAAATTTAGAAAATTCATTAAGAAATTTAAAAAAGGAATGTATAGATTTTTATATGCCACACTGGCCAACACACAATATGAATCTAAATTTACTAGCTGATTTTGCAGAGGAAAATTTAGATAGAAAAAGAATAAAATTCTTTGGATTATCTAATTTTAATTTAGAAATGATTAAAAAGTTTAAAAAAATTTATAAAAAAAAAATATTTATTCAAAATGAAATAAATCTTTGTAATTTTTATTATAACAAAAAACTAATTGATTTCTGTAAACAAAATAATATTGGGATTTTTGCTTATAAAATTTCTGATAATTTTTTTTTAGAAAAAAAAATGGACTATTTAAAACATTCTTATTCGAACTATGAAATTTCACTGATGTGGATAAAGAGTTTAAATATAAATCCTATAATTAAATCTTTAAATCTAATAAATTTAAAAAGAAATATAACAACTTTTAAAGGGGCTCAAAAAATAAATTTAAGTCTTAAGAATAATTATGTCAGTGTACCAATTAATAAAATAAACAAAATAAGCTCTGGGAGTAATGTTGTTTACAATAGTTTAAGTGAGGCAAAAAAAAATAAAAAAAACCTTTATCCCAGCCCAATTGATATATCTAAAGAAATCAAAAAATTTGGGCTATTAAAGCCCTTTTTTGTAAAAAAACGCCAAAAAGGTTATGAGCTTTTATCTGGCCAAGCAAGATTTTGGGCATATTTAATTTTAAAGAAAAGAAAATTTTTTAAAGCAATTTTGGTAAAATAAGTTACGAAAAAAACTCACTATAAATATTTTTTATCTTTTTTAAATTTCGACCAATGGAAAAATTATTTTTCACTGCATTTGTATTGATGTCAATCTCTTTTTTTGACATCATTCCTGAAATAGTGCTACATACAGAATTCTCATAGCATGAAAATTTAATTGCAAGTTCGGGTAAAGTTATTTGTGATTTAAATTGATTTTTAAATTTTAAAGATGCAGCATTCCATTTATTAATTATTTCAGATTTAAATCTTTTTCTATGATCATAATTTTTTTTAATAACTTTTTTTTTACCTGATAAAAAACCCATTGCCAAAGGCGTCCTAGTTACTAATGAAATATTTTTTTTTTCTGCCAATTTGAATAAATCTAAATCATAAGCACGCATATCTAACAAACTTAAATTAAACTGAATTATCTTGAATTCATTAAAGTTTTCCAAAATATATTTAGCCTCGATAGGACTCTGAACTGATATTGCGTAATAACGTATTTTTCCACTTTTTTGTTTTTTTTTTAAAAAATCAATGACTGTTATAAATTTTTTTGATTTAATAAAATTAAATGTTGGGCTATGCAACTGCATTATATCTATTCTATCTCTTTTAAGTCTTTTAAGGCTTTTATTTAGATGAGTTTCTAGATTTTTTAATCCAAAATCAAACTTCGGTATAAATACATTTTTATTATTTTTAATCATGCCAATTTTTGTGGCAATAATAACATTATTCATCTCTTTAAATTTTTTCCCCAAAATCTCTTCTACATAACCATCTCCATAAAGAGTTGAGGTATCAAAAAAATTAATATTTTTATCAATTGCATAATCTAAAAGATAATTGCTCTCTTTTAGTGAAATTTTACCATAGACGTTGCCTGCTAATCCCCAAGTTCCATAACCAATAAGTGAGGATCTTAAATCTGTTCCTATGATATTTCTAAATTTCAATCTAATTAAAATTAGTTTTTTTTATAAATTAAATTTTTAATTTGAGTTGACTTATACAAATAGTCCGCTTTTCTATGTCCATACCAGATTACTTCTTTTGCCCATTCAAGAAAATCTCTTTTCTTTTCTTTATCAACTTCTATCTGATATGCACATTTTTGAGGTGTAATTTCTATAAACTCATCTAATAGAGCTTTTTTATAATCTGATGGAATATCGTAGTCTAAATTTACAATTACATTTTTTTTTAAAAAAGGTTTTTTAAGACTCAAATAATTATATTCTATTGCTTGCTCAATATATTTGGATAAATAATTTTTATTAACATAAGAATTAATTAAAAATTTTGCCTCATTGTAAAATTGTTCTAATTCCTTATTTTCAAATAATTTAATCATAGCATACTCTCCAGGAGGCCAGTAAATGTTATGCCATTTTTCTGAATAGATGAATTCTGTGCCACCTTCAGTTATGCCTATTGAATGATCTTCAAATATTTTATTTACTTTTGTGATAATAGGAAAATTTTTATCATCTCTAATTGAATATAAAAATTGAAAAATTTCTGAAAATTTTATTTTAGTTAATTTATTTATTAAAATAATTGGTATTTGCAAAATTTTATTAAAGTAATAAAACTCTGCTAAAGTTGCAAAAGTTCTAGTTTTAATCCAATCT
>MDTG01095150.1_pt1 | contig 45981 bp, 37 predicted proteins | sample 811421 | NCBI WGS metagenome assembly MDTG01 (sample SAMN05326645, study PRJNA326480) | marine metagenome | isolation source: seawater | place: Pacific Ocean: South East | collected 2011 | reverse complement strand
TGAAGTGTTGAAACAGCGACGTGCTGAACAGACAGGTATTGCTCCTAGACAAAATACTAGACGAAGCAGCCAATAAAATACTAGCTAGAGCAGTAAAATAGATCGTGAATTGATCACAAGTTTGGTAGTTGGGTAGTTCAAATTGCTGTATCGGTCCGGCTGTATTAATTGATTTACTTTTCCAGTTCGATGCGTTGAAACAACCTTGTTTTGTGATCGTGAGAGGTATTGTGGTATTCCAGCTTACATAAATGGCGAAATTCACTATCGTGGCACGCCTGAGTTGATGGCGGGATATGCTCTTATCGCGTGTGACTTGGGCGCGCGTATTATTGGCGGGTGCTGTAGGACAAGCGCTGATCATGTGCGGTCGATGCGCACCGCCTCAGATGTAACACCAAAGGGCAATCTGCCAACTGCCGAAGATATTGCAAATAGGTTTGATATCGCTTGGAAGTATCTGCCTAATTCCGCGTCATCTGATGCCACCGAGGAGCGTGCTCGCCCCCGCCGCCACAGACCTTAAACACGGTGATTTTTAGTGAAAATTATCCAGACTTGAAGTTTCATCATTTTGGTGCATACTGCCGCCTGTTACACGCTGGTTAGCTTATGGTCTTAAGGAGTTTGTCTGATGCATCTTTATCGAACCCATGATTGTGGCGCGTTGAGCCATGCGGATATCGGAAAAGAAGTAAAACTCTCTGGCTGGGTGCATCGTAAACGCGATCACGGCGGCGTAGTTTTTATCGATTTGCGTGACCATTATGGTCTAACGCAATGTGTTGTTGACAGCACCGATAAAGCTTTTAGCGCGGCCGACCAATTACGTAACGAAACCGTGATAACGATTACTGGGGCGGTGCGTGCTAGAAGCGAAGATACCGTCAATGAAGCACTCTCAACGGGTGAGATTGAGGTGCAAATTGTGGAGCTTGAGTTGCAATCTGTGGCAGATACATTGCCTTTACAGGTAAATTCAGATGAGGACTCGGGTGACGAAGTACGCTTGCGCTATCGATATCTGGATCTCCGCCGCCAGCGTCCACATGCTAATATTCTGTTACGTGCAAACATAATCCAATCGATTCGTCAGCGCATGGTTGGGCTAGGCTTTACAGAATTCCAGACACCTATCCTTACGGCTTCTTCGCCTGAAGGTGCGCGTGATTTCCTTGTGCCTGCTAGGTTGCATCCGGGCAAATTTTATGCCCTGCCGCAAGCACCGCAACAGTTTAAGCAACTAATCATGGTCTCTGGGTTTGATAAATATTTTCAGATTGCGCCTTGTTTCCGTGATGAAGATAGCCGCTCTGACCGAAGCCCCGGCGAGTTTTATCAGCTTGATCTGGAAATGAGCTTTGTTGACCAGGAAGATGTGTTTGCTGCTGTAGAGCCTGTAGTCAAAGGTGTGTTTGAAGAGTTCTCTGACAAGAAAATTGACCCAGAATTTGTGCGTATCCCATTTGATGATTCAATGCTTAAATATGGCAGTGATAAGCCTGACCTGCGCATTCCGCTAGAAATTTGTGATGTAACAGATATTTTCCGCGGATCTGATTTTTCTATTTTTGCGAAAAATATTGATAACGGCGCAGTAGTTCGCGCAGTGCCCGGACCAAAATGTGGGAGCCGTGCTATCGCCGACCGCATGAATAGCTGGGCGCAAGCTGAAGGTGCGCCGGGTATGGGTTACATCATCTATGGAGAAGGTGAGGCGAGAGGCCCGGTAGCTAAAGCCCTGGGCACAAATAAAACTTCTGAGATCAAACAGCGTCTTGGTGTCAGGGATGGAGATGCTGTGTTTTTCGCCTGTGCCCTAGCTTCTGAGGCAGCAAATCTTGCTGGCAAAGCACGGGTGCGCATCGGAACAGAGCAAGGACTTATCGATGATAACGTATTCAAATTTTGTTGGATTGTTGATTTTCCTATGTATGAACTGGATGAAAAAACAGGTAAGATAGAGTTCTCGCACAACCCATTTTCAATGCCGCAAGGGGGGATGAATGCCTTGAATAGTCAAGACCCGCTGACTATCAAAGCATGGCAGTATGACCTGGTATGTAATGGAGTTGAGCTTTCTAGTGGCGCCATAAGAAACCATTTGCCAGAGGTTATGTACCGCGCCTTTGAAATTGCTGGATATGACGCCCATGTAGTGGATGAACAATTTGCCGGGATGATCAGTGCGTTTAAATTTGGGGCACCGCCGCATGGCGGCATAGCCCCCGGCATTGATCGGATGGTTATGCTGATAGCGGATGAGCCTAATATTCGCGAAGTTATTTTGTTCCCGATGAATGGCAAGGCTGAAGATTTAATGATGAACGCGCCATCCGAGGTAGATGAAACAGCGCTTCGTGAATTGCATATCCGCAAGCACGTTCCTAAATCTTAAAGATTTGAAAGTAACGTCTGCCCGATCTTGTTTAGCGGCTTAGTCTGTGTATGGCTAATAACGTTGCTGCCAGCAAGGCAACCGCCCCTGCTTGGTGCATTGCACCTGCCCAAACTGGCACGCCTAGTAATAAGGTAGTTAGCCCCAGAGCAAACTGCAAAAAGATTGTTGCGCAAAGAATCTTTGCTAAAGGGCGGTATCCTTGGCGGTATAATTTAGCGACTATACTGATAACCGCAAGAACCGTAACTACCGCTAACCAGCGATGATGAAATTGCGCAGAGGCTGGGTTTTCAAAGGCATCCCATAACCCTTCTTCACCATATTCATAAGGGACAAGCCTGTCTCCCATGAGTGGGTATTCATTATATAAAAGTCCAGCATCCATTCCGGCTACAAAAGCACCCGCTAAGATAGTTATTGCTAGCAGAAGCAAAGTTACTAGATTGCTCCAGTTTGGCCAGCTGGTGCGTCCATAGGCTAGATTTGCAGCTGTCCAGACGAGGCCTGAAAAAATTATCAGTGCTACACTTAAATGGCTGGCAAGGCGATATTGGGAGACGGTAGGGTCATCTACCAGCCCTGAGGTGACCATCCACCAGCCAACTACGCCTTGAAAGCCGCCTAGAAATAATAACCCAATCAAAGGCAACGTGTAGCCGGCCGGAATACGCCTATGTAGCCAAAAATAAATAAGTGGAATAAAAAAACAAAATCCTAGCAATCTACCCCAGAGCCGGTGGAAATACTCCCAAAAAAAAATCCACTTAAATCCGGCCATATCCATATCAGAATTGATTTCCTGAAATTCAGGAGAGGCTTGATAAAGAATGAAAACCCGTTGCCATTCCACTTCACTCAAAGGTGGTAAGATGCCTATTATAGGCCGCCATTCTACCATGGACAGCCCACTACCTGTTAGCCGTGTTACACCGCCTATCACCACCATGAGCGCTACCATAATGGCCATGAATACGAGCCAACGTATTATGGCAGTATGGTCAGCAGTTGGGTTATACAACGAGGTGTTCTGGCCCATGGTAAAAAGCAATCTGTCTAAAACAAAATGTGGTCTTTTAAAATAAGTGTTACTTATATTCAGATACAGGTTGGTTTGAAAAAGAAAAGGAAAAATAGTGTGAAAGCGCTAATTTGCCGCATTAAATTGTCTATGTCACTGCTTAGTTTGATGCTGTGAGCAGATAATTTTTTCATTTTTTCGAATAGATACCTTGACAGGAAGGAAGAAACATCCCACCTATTGCGCAAGGTGTCCTGGCACTCAATCTGTTTGAGTGCTAGCGACGAGGAACGAAACACTATAAAACTTACTTTTTGGAGGTATGGCATGAAATTTCGGCCGCTTCATGATCGCGTATTAGTAGAGCGCGAAGAATCAGAAGAAAAAACTGCAGGTGGAATTATAATCCCTGATACTGCTAAGGAAAAGCCAATGCAAGGCAAAGTAATTTCTGTTGGCTCAGGAGCACGTGATGAACAGGGCAAACTGACGCCGCTGGATGTGAAAGAAGGGGACACTATTTTATTTGGCAAATGGTCAGGTACAGAAATTAAGCTGGATGGCACCGATTATCTGATCATGAAAGAGTCAGATATTATGGGCATTATCGGCTAATCACGCTGTTCAATATATATATATAATTTATCGAAACGAAGGAAAATAAAATGGCTGCTAAAGATGTAAAGTTTGGCTCGGATGCCAGAGCGCGAATGATGGAAGGGGTGGATACCCTCGCCAACGCTGTAAAAGTGACTCTAGGTCCGAAAGGGCGTAATGTAGTTTTAGATAAAGCGTTTGGTGCGCCTAGAATAACTAAAGATGGTGTGACAGTTGCAAAAGATATTGAGCTATCTGACAAGTTCCAAAATATGGGAGCGCAGATGGTTCGCGAAGTCGCATCAAAAGCTAACGACACCGCTGGTGATGGCACTACTACAGCAACAGTTTTAGCACAATCCATTGCACAAGAGGGTGCAAAGGCTGTGGCTGCTGGAATGAACCCAATGGATTTAAAGCGTGGAATTGACCATGCAGTTGACGCAGTTGTCAAATCACTGGAGGCTCAGTCACAGAAAATTACAACTTCTGATGAAGTGGCACAGGTTGGCACCATCTCTGCTAATGGCGAAAGTGATATTGGCAAGATGATCGCAGAAGCGATGGAAAAAGTTGGCAACGAAGGTGTTATCACCGTTGAAGAAGCAAAGAGTCTAGAAACAGAATTAGACGTTGTTGAAGGCATGCAGTTCGACCGCGGTTATTTGTCACCATATTTTGTTACAGACGCCGAGAAAATGCGGGCAACGTTGGAAGACCCTTATATTCTACTGCACGAAAAGAAGCTATCAAACCTTCAAGACATGCTACCAATTTTGGAAAAGGTCGTTCAGTCTGGTCGTCCATTGCTAATAATCGCCGAAGATATTGAAGGCGAAGCGCTGGCAACATTGGTGGTAAACCGTCTGCGTGGCGGCCTGAAAGTGGCAGCAGTAAAAGCACCTGGCTTTGGTGATCGTCGTAAAGCCATGCTTGAAGATATAGCTATTTTGACAAATGGTACCGTTATTTCCGAAGAAATCGGCATCAAGCTGGATACAGTGACCTTGGAAATGTTGGGCACTGCCAAACGCGTGGAAATTACCAAAGAAGATACGACTATGGTTGATGGCGCTGGTAGTAAGGACGATATCCAAGCGCGTTGTAATCAAATCCGTGCACAAGCTGAGGAAACAACCTCAGATTATGATAAGGAAAAGTTGAATGAGCGTTTAGCAAAGCTTGCTGGCGGTGTTGCAGTTATCCGTGTTGGTGGCGCAACAGAAGTCGAAGTTAAAGAACGTAAAGATCGTGTAGATGATGCAATGCACGCTACACGCGCTGCTGTGCAGGAAGGTATTGTTCCTGGTGGTGGCTCAGCTTTGGTTAAGGCGATTGCCAGCCTAGACAAGGTTAAATCTGAAAATAATGACCAGACCGTTGGCGTGAATATTATACGCCAGGCACTCCAATCACCAGCACGGCAGATTGCATCAAATGCTGGCGCAGAAGGCGCTGTTGTTGTAGGAAAGCTGATGGAGAGCAAAGATGCTAAGCTTGGCTATAATGCTCAGACTGATGAGTTCACAGATCTTATCAAGGCTGGCGTGATAGATCCAACAAAGGTTGTACGATCTGCGTTACAAAATGCAGCGTCTGTAGCGGGATTATTAATAACAACCGAAGCAATGGTCTCAGAAAAAGACGAACCAAAAGCCCCAGCAGGTGCGCCAGATATGGGCGGCATGGGCGGCATGGGCGGTATGGGCGGTATGATGTAGCCGTCTATAGATAAAAGTTTATTAAGGCAGCCTTTTGCAAAAAAGGCTGCCTTTTTTGTTTATCAATTATTGAAATCAAAGGCGAGAGTGGCGTCTATTTTTCCAATGGGTAGTTCTTAACTGGCGGGGGGAGCCTAACTAGCCCTCAGTTTTAAGGAAATTTCGACTTTGGGTGATAGCGTCAACAAGGCCAGTTCGAATAATTTCGACATCGTTTGGAAAGGCCGAGGTTAGCCTTGTTGGAAGGCGGCTATCCAGCATCACGAAAACCCCTTTATCATCGGCACGGCGGATCAGGCGGCCAAAGGCTTGACGCAGACGCATCCTCGTCATTCTGTCTGTCCATGCATCGCGTCCTTGCCATTTTGCCCGCGCCTTGAACAACATATCTGGACGGGGCCATGGCACCCGGTCATAAATAATCATTCGCAAAGCATCCCCAGGCACATCCACACCGTCTCGCACAGCGTCTGTACCCACCAGACAGGAATGGCTATCCTCGCGGAATAGCTGTAATAGGGTTTGCAGGCTCATTCGGTCTATATGCTGTGCGTGTAACGGGATTGCTGCTGCCTGTAGCCTTGCTTCTAATTCAGGATAGCTACTCTTCAACCTTGCGATAGAGGTGAAGAGGCCGAGGCTCCCGCCGCCCGCCGCCTTCATCAGTTCTGCCATCGCACTTGCAACCGCCTGGTAGCGCTCGCGGTTGATATCGTTAACAACAATAATCCGGGCTTGTTTTTGATAATCAAAAGGCGATTTATGCGCTGAGACAAGCGCAGGATGCGGCAGATGTGTTGCTCCTGATATAAGCTTTGCAGTGTGCCATTCTCCTCCTTCAATGCTTGTGTCACCGGACTCATGGTCGCGCAGAGTCGCAGAGGTTACAGCCACCCCATGGGCAGGTGCTAGAACACTTTTGCTAAAAGGGACCATCGGATCTAGCCAGTGTCGATGCTGGCCAATATCTACGTCCCCTAAATCACTTCTCGTGACCTCAATCCAGTCTATAAAACCATCCCGGCTATCTTGTTGCAAATCATCTAACATCATTTGCCAAGCGGCAAGCGGGCCGGTAGCCCGGCGCATCAGCCCACGATACGCGCCTTCTATACGGTTCCGCGTCTGGCTATCTAGCGTATCTGCTTTTTCTTCGATCATACCTTGCAGGTGTGTCGCTAGCTTTGTCAGTGGTACGCTAAGATCGTTAAGCAGATTTTTTAGCTTCTGCGCTTTCTCTTGCATATTTTGCGTCGCAGGATACACCTCTACTTGAAGGTTATAAAGGCTTTGCGGTTCGTTGGCACGCTGATAAACTGCATTACGAACAGCACAGAAAAATTGTTCCGCTTCATTAGCCGGCTCATTTTCAGATATTCGTTTTTTCCATCCTATTCCGGGAAGCAGGCGTGCTAAATCTGTAGCTGTATTAAGAGCCGCTAAGGCTTCTTCGCTATCTATTATCAGCTCACCAAGGCGTTTTTGTAATCCGCGTTTGCGCCAGCGTCGGCCATCTTCGTTGCCCCTTAACCATAACCGCATCTCTGCTGTCTCATAGGCTGTTAACCCCGCACTAAAGGCGCTGTCTGCGGCGTCAAAAATATGGTGACCTTCGTCAAAAATATACCGGGTGGGCTGGTTTTTATCGCTAGCCTGTCCCAATGTTGCCGCCATAGCTGCATTGACCATCACCAGCGCATGATTAGCTATCACAATATCTGCATGTCGTGAGGTGCGGATAGATTTTTCAACAAAGCATTTATGATAATGAGTACAAGCAGAATGAATGCATTCGCCTCGCCTATCTGCCAATCCCCGCGTCAGGCGTGGGCCGATCAGGTCAACCAGCCACGAGGGGAAGCTATTACCAGTTAGGTCTCCATCAGGGGTTGCGCTTGCCCATCTGGCCATCAGTCCAAGCCCGGTAGCATCTGCTGGTGCGCCCGGCATCCTGCCCAGCGCATCCTCTAAATTGAGCAGGCATAGATAATTTTCGCGCCCCTTACGCACAACCACCTTTTTTTCAGCCTCCTTTCGGTTTGGGTAGAGCCGGCTAAGTTCATCAGCAATTTGATGCTGCAATGCACGGGTATAGGTGGAAATCCAAACAGCCGCGTCATTTTGTTCTGCCCACAAACTTGCAGGGGCAAGATAGCCGAGTGTTTTGCCTGTGCCTGTTCCAGCTTCTACAAGCAACATAAAGGGGGTAGAACCGCTATCTGGGCTGGCAAAAATGGAAGCCGCCGCTGCAGCATAATCAGATTGGCTACTTCGCATTTCTGAGTGGCTTCCTAGCATTTCAGATAAACGCATTCTGGCCGCATCTGGCATCACTGGCTTAATACCGGGCGGGGGGCGATAACAACTATCAGAAATTTCTGGAATATCCCTCCAAACGGCAGCATTGCGGCCATCTGGTGGGCCATCCTTAGCAGAATGAACGCCAAGTTGTAGCAAAATGGGTGCCGACCAACGCCACCCTCCACGCCGCATCATTTCGGCAACTTCAGCTAGCTTAACACGCGCCTGTTCTGACATTTCGGCCAATTCATCCAGGAGTTGGGTCGTAGCCTTTGCGATGACTAACACCTTATCTTCAGCGCTATTTGGTTGAGCTAGTCCTAGCCGACTAGCCAGTCCAGAAGGGGTAGGTGATACAACTTGAGCAGGACGGATAAAGGCAAAAAGCTCTAGTACATCCAATGCCTCATCAAGGTTTTTTCCTAGACGCGTTTCAGTCCATTTTTTATGGCAAACCACCAACACACTAGAAGCCAATAAAGTGTCGATTCCAGTTGAAATGGGACGGATTATTTCGCCTTCTCCAGTTACGCAGACAGCACCAGAATGATCTGGCCATAAAAAACTACTTTTTGAGAAATCGGGTGGAACAATCATTTTGCTCACTATAGACTAGTACGCCCTTTAATGCCTAGTAGCTAACAAAGGCTTTCTCTTGCTTATATAGCTACGTTAACAGTTAGGCTAGCAAAGACTTGACCCATTCTCGCTAGCATCTTATCACCTTGAAGCAACTTGTGCATCTGGTCGTCCCTGCCTGTCTGTCACTTTATCAAACAGGTTTTGTAGGCCAAATTGATTTGGGCCAGTAGATTTAAGGAATAGAATGTATTATGACCGCAGAAACCGCCGCTATATCCCCTTCTGTAGCAGAAAATGCTAAGGCATGGCCCTTTGCCGAAGCCCGCGCCTTACAGGCACGTTTGGTAAAAATGTCAGGAGATGACCCCAGCCGTCCTGTACTATTTGAAACAGGGTATGGCCCCTCTGGTCTGCCGCATATTGGTACCTTTGCTGAGGTTGTCCGCACCTCGATGATTCGCCGCGCTTTTGAGGTGTTAACAGGCCGGCCAACACGCCTTATCTGTTTCTCAGACGATATGGATGGTTTGCGGAAAATCCCCGATAATGTGCCAAATCAGGAAATGTTAGAGCCGCATTTGCAAAAGCCATTAACCGATGTGCCAGATCCGTTTGGGACACATGATAGTTTTGGTGAACATAATAATGCGCGTTTACAGAGCTTTCTAGATAGTTTTGGTTTTGAATATGAATTTATCAGCGCAACAAATATGTATAAATCTGGCGCCTTTGATCCAGCTTTAAGGCATATATTGAATAATTATCAGACCGTGACGGACGTTATATCGCCGACTTTAGGTGTAGAGCGTCAGTCTACTTACAGCCCTTTCCTGCCGATATGCCCTGATACGGGTCATGTCCTGCAAGCCAAAGTTATTAAAGTGGATACGCAAAATGGCACTATCACTTACAGTGACCCTCGTAATAATGCCGAAATAGAGGTGTCAGTCACAGGTGGCAGGTGCAAGCTACAATGGAAGGCAGACTGGGCGATGCGCTGGTATGCGCTAGGTGTTGATTATGAAATGAGTGGCAAGGATTTGATTGATTCTGTTACGCTATCTTCTAAAATTGTGAGAGTTTTGAAAGGCACACCACCTGCTGGTTTTTCCTATGAGCTATTTTTAGATCAAAATGGTGAAAAGATTTCAAAATCTAAAGGTAACGGTCTGTCGGTAGAAGATTGGCTAACTTATGGCAGTTCAGAATCTTTGGCTCTTTTTATGTATGGCCAGCCGAAGCGCGCAAAACGGCTGTATTTTGATGTAATCCCAAAGGCGGTAGATGAGTATTTTACTTATCTTGGAAAATTGTCTGAACAAAGCTTAAAAGAAGGGCTGGAAAATCCGGCATGGCATATTAATCAGTTAGAGACCGAAACTAAAAGTGACATATCAGATGCAGATATGCCTGTTAGCTTTTCATTGCTTCTTAATTTAGCGGCTGTTTGTTCCGCAGAAACAGCAGAGGAGCTATGGGGGTATATTCAGAGCTATGCACCAGATACCACAAAAGCAACCCACCCTCATCTAGACAAGCTGGCGGGTTATGCGGTGCGCTTCTATCAAGATCGTGTGCGCCCTAATAAACAATATCGCTCTGCTACTCCAGAAGAAAAAACTGCCATTATTGCTTTGCGTGCTGCGCTAGCTGCACTACCAGAAAATGCAGAGGCAAGTGATGTTCAAAGTGTGGTTTATGCCACAGGTAAAGAACGGTATGAAAATTTGCGAGAATGGTTTAAATGCTTGTACGAAACCATGCTTGGTCAGGAACAGGGCCCACGTATGGGCAGCTTTTTTAGGCTGTATGGAATATCTAAATCTATTGCTCTATGTGATTCGGTTCTGGCTGATGAACTGGCAAATAATTAAAACATAAAGAAGGATATCATGTGGCAATTAGCGGCAAAATGGACGCAAAAACTTCCCGCTGAAATGGCGCATGATACAGCTGTATTTGCTCTTTCCTGTGGATTTGCGCCAATCGCAGACCAGGTTTTGTTGCCAGTTAAAGTGGCTGGGCTTTCTTTTGATAACCCATTAGGCCTCGCGGCTGGCTTTGACAAAAATGCAGTCGCTAGCCAAGGGGCTATTCGGTTAGGTTTTGGCTTTGCTGAGGTAGGGACAGTTACCCCTGAGCCGCAGGCCGGCAATCCCAAGCCGCGTCTTTTTCGGTTGCCTGAAGATGGCGCAGTAATCAACAGATATGGGTTTAATTCCAAAGGCATGCGGGTTGCCCGAAATAATTTACGGAAAGTTTCACAACGCCGTGGTATTGTCGGGGTTAATATAGGGGCTAATAAAGAGGCAAAGGATAGAGTTGCGGATTATTATAAAGCTGCCCATTTCCTAAGTGCGGACGCTGACTATCTGACGGTCAACATATCCTCGCCTAACACGCCTGGTTTACGACTTTTGCAACATGAATCTCATATCAAAGCAGTGTTAGAGGGGGCAATTAAGGGACGTGATGAGGCGATAGCACACGCGTCTGACCGCCCGCCTGTATTTGTAAAGCTGGCACCAGATTTGGAGACAAAGGACCTGTTTTCCGCCATGGATGCGAGTGCCAAGGCAGGGGTGGCTGGATTTATTTTAACGAACACAACTGTTTCCCGACCCGATAGTTTGACTAGCATCCATCGGGGGGAAGCAGGCGGTTTATCTGGCCAACCTCTTGCTCAGCGTGCCCTGAAGGTGCTTAGCGAAGCAGCTGGTCATTTGAAGCGGAGCGGCGCGCAGGACATAGTGTTGATAGGAGCCGGCGGCATCGGTACCGCTGAACAGGCCTATGCACGCTTGCTCGCAGGGGCGGGATTACTTCAAATTTACACTGCGTTGGCCTTACATGGGCCCCACATTGTGGTAAATATTTTGAGCCAACTAAGGGCGCTGATCATAGCAGACGGGGCAAGTGCTGTGTCTGAGATAAAAGGTGCTTATGCGTCGCCAGAGAAGGCGCTTTCGCATGCTGCGCATATTGCAAAAGTTGCCGCAGAGACGTCAGAAAACGATTAAAATTCTCTGATTTAGGATCGTATAGCATATTGCAGTTGCCGATTTCATTATGGAAATAATTACTCAGCGTCTGATAGCAAAACAGCGCAAAAAGACGCATGAGCTAGCTAATTAAAGCTCCTATCTGAGTTGGTCCAATTCTATTTATAATAGACAAAACTTGACTGACTCTAATAATTACATAGCAGTCAATGGACTGCTAAACATAGGCTTAAAGTTGCACGGATGTGCGCCTATTTGGAAGTTTAAAATCTTGCTTGATAAGGATGTCTGGATGTAAATTTACAACCCTAGATTGATATTAAGAAGTTTAATTTAAATGAATAGAGTTAAGACTAATCTTATCTAAAGGATGCGCAGAATATTAAAAACAGCCATTTTAAAAAATTTGCCCACTCTTAGCGCACCCTTACTAAGTTTGATAACACAATTGCTTGACCTCTTAGCCTTTAGGAAGTATGCATATCGTTCTCTATTTTAAAATTTGAACAAACGACGGCTTGATCGTCACGAGGTTACAATGTCAAAACGTTGTCAAATTACTGGTAAAGGCGTGATGTCTGGCAATAATGTGAGCCATGCAAATAACCGCACTCGCCGTAAATTCCTTCCAAACTTGCAGCGTACAAGCATGAGCTCGGAAATCCTGGGCCGCAATGTCACATTGCGCATTTCAACCAGCGCTATTCGTACTATTGAAAAACATGGCGGTTTGGATTCATTTTTGTTGCAAGCACGAAATGCCGAGCTTGCAGATGATGCGCGTTCTCTAAAGCGTGAAATGTTAGCCGCACAATCTGCTTGAATTTACCCGCGTGAAGTGACGAGATTGCCTTAGACTCTTAGGTGGTGGCTCTCGTTTTGGATATAAATAAAAGTTCTGACTTCTTAGCGTTTAAAACGCGCAATGCCGTTTTGTCTCTTATCCTCATCAAATAGATCTGCTAGCTCAGTCATCACGGTGCCGCCAAGTTGGTCTACATCTGTAATCGTTACCGCGCGTTTATAATATCGAGTTACATCATGGCCAATGCCGATAGCTAGCAATTGCACTGGCGAGCGGGTTTCAATCATGGTGATAACATGACGCAGATGCTTTTCAAGGTAATTGCCGCTATTTGAAGACAGGGTCGAATCATCTACCGGTGCGCCATCTGATATTACCATCATAATTTTTCTGTCTTCATGGCGGCCAATAAGCCTATCATGAGCCCAGATAAGCGCTTCACCATCGATATTTTCTTTTAAAATACCTTCGCGGAGCATCAATCCAAGAGATTTGCGTGCGCGCCGCATAGGCTGGTCGGCGGATTTATAAACGATGTGTCGTAAATCATTGAGCCGGCCAGGCAAAGCTGGCTTGCCAGCAGACTGCCAGGTTTCACGCGATACCCCGCCCTTCCATGCTTTAGTGGTAAAGCCTAAAATCTCAACTTTTACCCCGCAGCGCTCCAGCGTCCTCGCTAGAATATCGGCCGTAACCGCTGCAATAGTGATAGGTCGCCCACGCATGGAACCAGAGTTGTCTAATAACAGAGTGACAATCGTATCTTTGAATTTCGTGTCTTGTTCTTGTTTATAGGAAAGGGCGCTATAGGGCTGAGTAACTACCCGGTGCAATTTACCAGCATCTAGCATACCTTCTTCTAAATCAAACTCCCAAGTACGGTTTTGGAAAGCCATCAATTTGCGCTGAAGGCGGTTAGCTAGTTTGCCGATCATCTGGTTCAGGTTTTCAAGATGCCTATCCAACATGCTACGCAAACGCTCTAGCTCTGCTGGATCGCATAAATCTGCTGCCTCAATAACTTCATCAAATTCGGTAGTGAATATTTTATATGGATTTTCATTTTGTTGGGTTTTATTAGGAGACTCACCTGCCTCACCACCGGGGCTTTCCCCATCTGTCATGCCATCCATATCTGCGTCCGACTCCATATCGGAACCTTCTTCAGACGCCATACCGGCAGCATCACCATCCTGTTCTAGGGACTGACTATCCTCATCTGTGTTGTCATCTTCACCAGTCGCAGACTGCGATTCATCTGACTGGCCATCATCATTGTTTTCCTGATTGCCATCATCATCGGCATCCTCGCCATCCTCGTTATTTTCGGCAGTGTCGCCTAGCTCAGATTGTAGCTCCATGATCAATTTTTTTGACAGGTTGGCAAATTGTTGTTGATTTGTTTCAGCCGTGCGCATCTCTTCTAAAAGGTCACCCGCCCGTGATTGTATCCAAGGCCGCCATAAATCCATCGCCATTGCTGTAGATGCAGGCGGCGCGTCCCCTGTAAGCGCTTCGCGCACAACCAGCCGAACTGCTTCAACCACGGCGCTATCATCACCGGATTCGGGCGCGCCAATAGACATTTTGGTATAGTGTGTATTTAATTTGGCCGTCAAGTTATTGCGAACTCCGGCCATCTGGTTTGCGCCGACTGCTTCTACGCGTGCTTGTTCAGCTGCTTCAAAAATAGCTTTTGCCGCTGGGACATTTGGACAGAGTTGACGATGAGTTTCCTCATTATGATGGGCAAGCCACAATCCAGCTGAATCAGCAGCCCCACGGCTATCACTGCGGGCGCTACGGCTACGCTCACGCGGCAAGGCCGGCAGTCTAATTTCAGTCTTGCCGATATGGGTATCTTGCCCCGCATAGCGAACTTGATGTTCCACCCCACCTGCTAGCGCACGCATTGCTGCTGCATTGGCTTTTAAAAAATCGGACTGGTCCTCTGGTTTGCTCACTTTGGATACTTTCTGCTCTTCTAGGAAGCGGCGGTTTTCTAAGATGCTTTTTGAGTCGCAGAAGGCGCCTCTGGCAAGTCAATGCCGAACACGCGCTGATAATATTCAGCAATAGTGGGCCGTTCTATCTCATCGCATTTATTCAGAAAAGTTAGCCGAAACGCCAATGTGATATCATCAAAAATTAGAGCATTTTCTGCCCATGTTAGCACTGTACGTGGCGACATCAGTGTGGATAAATCACCGGCCATAAAGCCTTTACGCGTCATATCAGCCATATGTACCATTTGATCAATCTGTTTTTCACCAGCCTCATTTTGATAGGCTTTTTGCTTGGCAAGAATGATATTCACCTCATCTCCATGCGGCAGGTAATTTAGGGTCGTAACAATAGACCATCTGTCCATCTGCCCTTGATTTATTTGCTGGGTACCATGATACAGGCCCGTCGTATCGCCCAAGCCTACCGTATTTGCGGTCGCAAACAGCCGGAAATGTTTGTTTGGAGTGATTACCCGGCTTGTATCTAGCAAGGTTAATTTGCCATCTACCTCTAGCACCCTTTGGATGACAAACATTACATCTGCGCGGCCAGCATCATATTCGTCAAACACTAGGGCTACTGGATTTTGCAAAGCCCATGGCAAGATACCCTCTTTAAACTCGGTTACCTGCTTGCCGTCTTTAAGGACAATAGCATCTTTGCCAACCAAATCGATCCGGCTAACGTGGCTATCTAAATTGATCCGTAGGCAAGGCCAGTTCAGGCGTGCAGCGACTTGTTCAATATGGGTTGATTTGCCAGTCCCATGATAGCCTTGTACCATTACCCTTCGATTATGCGAAAAGCCTGCTAGAATAGCGATGGTGGTATCATGGTCAAACTGATAGTCGGCGTCTATCGCAGGCACGTATTGTGAGTTTGTTGAAAAAGCAGGTACCATCATATCAATATCTAGGCCAAATACCTCGCGCACTTTCACCTCAATATCAGGTTCGTTTAAGGGGTGCGCTATTTGTCCATGGGTAGTTTCAGCAGACATCAATCATTCTCCGGAGACTTCATTGTTCTTCACGAAATAGCCTTTATCAGCCACAGCTAGGAAAGGCAATTAAGAAGCTAAATTATTTGCCCTAATGGATTGGCGGCAGTTAAATCTTTTCCTTCATAAAGTTTTTACGTAAAACAGCATAGGCAAGATTGATTTCCTTTAGTTTTTCCTCTGCCTTGGGGTCAGTTTTATTGTGATCTGGATGAAGGGACTTTGCCAGTTCATTATAACGCTTTTTTAACTCTGACATTTCTGTATCTGGTGACATGTCAAATAGAGCCCAAGCCTGTTTCTCTTCGGTGCTCAATCCACTCATGGGTGGATGTGGACTATTTGTTTCTGCTTCAAAAAAACCAAACTTATCCTTGAAGGGCTGGCTGGTGGATACAGTAGCTGAAGGGCCTGTACCAAATTTCCAGCTCGGGCGCTCCCAAGTTGTAGCGCGCTTGATTTCCTCTTCAAGAGCTTCTCCTTCTATGCCTTCGTAATAATTCCAGTTTCTATTATAATGGCGAATATGTTCAAGGCAGAACCAAATATAGCTTCGTAATTCAGAACGGTTGCGCGGCGCGGGGTGAGGGGCATCCGCATCACAGCCAGCCGCCATACATAAATGGCCCCCGTCCTCAGAAAGGGCTTGGTCACCATCTTTGAGCTTCAAAGGTTCATTTATTCGGCGTTTTGTTCTCATATGGCTAGACTAAAGGGTACAGAGGTGTGAATACAAGTTTCTGTTATAGTGATTTTTTTGTATTTTATCTGGTAGCAAAACATTAATCCCTGCCTATGATAATCAGAATGGTGTTAAATGAATGTCAAAGATGAGTAAAAAAAGCGTAAAACATGCTATAGAAATGCGCCTTCAAGAAACCCTTAGTCCAGATTTTTTGAGAGTGGAAGATGTAAGCTGGCAACACGCTGGCCATGCAGGCGCGCGTCCCGGTGGGCAAAGCCATTTTGAAGTGACGATCATCTCAGACAGCCTTGCCAAACTTAGCCGTGTAGCTGCTCACCGCGTTGTAAATCAAGCATTGGCAGAATTGTTGGCCGGACCTATCCATGCCCTACAAATCACTATCCGGAGGGATCATACAGGCCAACGGGATTAGTTAGGCGTCTGTATCTTCAGCGTAAGCGACACAGCTGTTAGTCAGCGAGGGAAGTGGTGTACGAATCTGCTGTTTTTGGTCAGCGCCCGTTGCGCGGCGTTGGCGAGCTTTTTCTCCATACAGGGTCTGAAAAGCGGTTGTTGCCATCTGCCCCATTAATTCAGTGATATGAGTACAGCCTTTTGGGCCACCTATTGCGTTTTGCACCTTCCGCTTCCAACCTGGCCCAATGGTTAGGCCAACCAAACCGCTGATATTCTCAGCACCCTTTGGACAAATTTGATATGGGCCATGCAAAGTCACCGCTTCTGCTGCAACCAAATTCATCTGAAAATTTATGGTAATACGCACCAGCATATGATGGATGGGATGGCCAGCTTTAATCGTGCCATGCGTGGAAGATGGAAAATCATAATCTTTGGTGTCAATAAGCTCACCTTCTATATCCAGCAAACCATCCTCTCTGGCATAGCCGCGGCAAGATATACGGCGCAAATGGCGTGCTTCTCTTTTTGCAGGTGCAGAAAGGCTCATTTTTAGCTCCATTATAGAAAAGGGTGTGGCAAATTTCCTCAGGCAATCAATCTTTCTTGTTATGTTCGGGCGGTTTCTCAGATGCTGGCCCAGTTAGCCATAAACGGATAGACGTTAGCTGATTGCCGTCGCGGTTACGTATACGAAAGCGTAGTCCATGAAATCTAAATTCTTGACCAATGGCTGGAATATGGCGACTTTCATAGATGATTAATCCGGCGAGAGTGGCGGCTTTTTCATCTGGAAGTTCTAAAGAGAGGATACGGTTTAGATCCCGTAACGTTACTGAGCCATCGACGATGAAAGAACCATCTGCTTGCGGTTTCACCTCTGGCATACCTTCATCATGTTCATCATCAATTTCGCCAACAATCTCCTCCAAAATGTCTTCCAGGGTAACAATGCCGCGCAAATCGCCATATTCATCAATAACAATCGCGAAATGTTCCCGTCTTTTGCGAAAGGCTTGAAGCTGAGCAAAAAGCTGAGTAGTTTCTGGAACAAAATAAGGTTCAGTGGCAATGTCAGTAATAGATAGGCCGGAAATATCACGACTGCTATTTTCTTCAATAGCGCGCAAAAGCGCCTTAACATGCAAGACGCCAACAATATTTTCCGGCTTGCCAGAATAAACGGGGTGGCGCGTATGCGGAGATTTCAGCACAAAGCGCAAGATATCTTCTGGGTCATCATCTGCATTAATGGCGGTTACAGAAGCGCGATGGGTCATTATTTCTTCAACCGAAATTTCACCTAAATCTAAAACCGATGAGAGCATTGCCCCGGTTTCGCGCCCCTCTGCATCCGTATCTTGGTTATGTAGATCAATAAGCCCTCGCAGTTCTTCCTCGCGGGAGGTGTCACCCAGATTATCTGGGCGCATAAGCTTTATCACCAAAACATTTAATAGCCAGGTTAGTGGTGTAAGTATCCAGACCACAATCTGCACCGGCAGGGCGATGCGCAAAGAGAGCTTGTTTGCATGGTTCAGCGCATAGCTTTTTGGCAACACTTCCGCAAATAGTACGATAATGATTGTCATCACAAGAGTTGCGATAGCTACCCCGCCGTCACCTATCAGGGCAATGGCCGCAGATGTTGCGAGCGCAGAGGCCATTATATTTACAGCGTTATTCCCAATTAAAATGGTGCTTATAAGTTGTTCTCTTTTGGTTTGTAGCGCTTCTACCCGTTCAGCTTGGCGATTGCCTTTTCGTTTGACCAGTTGGCGCATTCGCGCTTCTGAAGCTGCGGTCAGGGCGGTTTCTGCGCCTGAGAAGAAAGCAGATATAATGATTAGTAAAATGATAACAGCGAATAGGCCCGTAAGTGATAGCCACATTATCGACAGTTCTCCAAAAAGTCCCTCAAATCTTGTTCGTCAACCCCATGTTCGACAAATGCATTGCCAATGGAATTTACCAGAACAAACGTCAACTTCCCATCTCTAGCTTTTTTATCTTTGTGCATATGGGCAATTATCTGATTATCTGAAATATCGGCGATAACAGGCAGGTCGGCAAGTTCAGAAGGCAGCCCAAGCTCACTTAAATGAGCCGATACCCGTGTTTCATCCTGACCAGAGCATATCCCCAAATGCCGCGAAAATCCAAAAGCGAGTCGTAATCCGCACGCAACCGCCTCACCATGTAACAGGCGCCCATCATAACCCGCCTCGGCCTCGAATGCATGGGCAAAAGTATGCCCCAGATTCAGCAAAGCCCGCTGGCCTTGTTCTTTCTCATCACGCGCTACGATATCTGCCTTTGCTTGACAGGAAATGCGCACAGCCTCCGAAAGCTTGCTTGAATCGCCTGCTAAAATCGCGCCAGCATTTACCTCCAGCCAGTCAAAAAACTCTGCATCTCCTAACAATCCATATTTCACTATTTCTGCATAACCAGCTTTTAACTCGCGCAAGGGTAGGCTAGAGAGCATTTCAATATCAGCAAGAACCAATTTTGGCTGATAAAAGGCGCCAACTAGATTTTTGCCAGCAGATGTATTGATACCTGTCTTGCCGCCAACAGAACTATCTACTTGTGCAAGCAGGCTGGTTGGCACTTGGATAAAGTCAATGCCTCTCAGCAAGCTCGCAGCAACAAAACCGGCCAGATCGCCAACCACCCCGCCACCTAGCGCGAGAATCAACGCGCGCCGGTCAATTTTTAAGGCTAAAATTTCATTAATGAGCTTTTCAAATGAGGCAAAAGATTTGCTTGCCTCCCCTGCTGGAATAGTCGTGCTATGCAACCTGCGCACATGTGGACGCAGAGTTTCTTCTACAGCCTTTAGATGCAGTTCAGCTACCTTTGCATCAGAGATGATGATTACGTGTCTATTTTCAATGATTGGGCGAATATCGTCGAAGGCATCAGTAAACAGATTGCGACCTATCAATATGTCATAGCTGTTCTCTTGCAAGTCGATATGAATTTTATGAATTGTATCAGACATTATCAAAATCTAATTCATCTGGCAGAAGCGGGCAATAGTCGGTGGATATGGCCAGTATCAACCAGTAATTCCAATAATTTTTTCATAGCTGTCCGATGTGATTGTTTGCCGGTTCGCAAATATAAATCGGCTTCCGCATAGTCTCTGGCGCGCATTTCTCGTAAATTAGTTAAAATCTCTAGCGGATCGCCTGTGGCTAACAGCGGGCGCGAAGCTGGATTTCCAATTCGTGATAAGAGCGTTTCTGGACTCGAATCAATCCAGATGCTTGTTGCATTTTTCTTTATAGCTATGCGTGTCTCCTTATTACAAAAGGCCCCACCGCCAGTTGATAAAATGCAATTACCTCCCTCTAGTACACCTTTAACAATCCTTCGTTCCATTTTCCTAAAACGGTTCTCGCCAGCTAGCTCAAAAATTTCAGCAATAGTGATGCCAGCGTCTTCTTCTACCAGCGCATCACTATCGATAAAAGGAAGCGACAACGCAACACTCAGCCTTTTTCCAAGGGCAGATTTTCCAGACCCCATTAAGCCAACTAAAACTATGGTCTTGGGCGTAAGGCACGCATAGTCGCCATCAATATCAGAGCGGAATTTTTTTATAAGAGAAGCTGAGAATGACATCATGCAAAGGTTGTTAAAGATACCTGCGCTAAACCATGAGCGCCAATGAATTAATTTATATCTGATTTTTGCGCATTGGTTAAGAGGTCAAAATCATGAAAAGTAGCGTACATGTCTAATGCGGCAGATAGTGGATGTAATTTTCACCATTTTTCGCCTTATCCCTGCCATATTCCTGCATTATCTAAAAACTGAATTTCGGTTTTAATTTCGTATGAGCCGCTCTACACGTGCGTGTAAATAGGCAAGCTTAGTCAGCTTGCAAGTGATTTGCCAAAATGCTTTGCCTATGGCAAGAGAGTTTAGGAAAGCGTTATATAAAGGCTATATTGAATGGCAGGGGATATGATAACAGCCCCAATAAGATGAAGGTGAGGTAGAATGAGCGCTATGAGAGTCACAGTCTTGATTATTGTTGTTTTGGGCGTGTTAGGCGCAGTTTTTTTAGCAAACTGGCATATTCCTGCACCAACAAAAATCGTAGTAAAGGTTTTGCCTAATGAAACGTTTGTTCAATAACCGAATCTTATCCCTACCTTTGCCTGCCTTGTCCAGGTTGCCCGCAATTTGTGTCACCGGCTTTGTGCTCGCCGCCACGCTTGGGGATGCGCAGGCACAAGGGCGTGCTGATACCCCAATTAATCTTCTGACACTCGGCACTTCTCCTAAACAGAGCAATAGCCTTGCGGATGATAAGTCAACAGAGGACAATCAAAGTGCTTCCGCAACGCGCCCTGCGTCCGATTATGCCAGCGCGGACAACTTTACTTTCAGGCTATTTGATAATAACTCTGAAATAGGCTCTGGGGTGGCAAGCGATCAAACTTTGACAGACGAAGTAGCGTTGGCGCAAAAAGATGATAATCTAATCAATAATATTGATGAAAATAATTTGGATAGAGATGCTGTTGAGGAAAATGCTGGGACACTAGTGCTCAGCCTAAACAGAACCTCCCCCCGCAGCGATACGCCAGCCACTTCTATTGGCCGACGTTCTGTATCTAAAATCAGCCTTGCGTCTGTTGGTCTGAAAAGACCAGCGACCCTATCGCCCGATCTAAATTCGCTTATCTGGACAGATTCAGATGCGGAGCAGGCTTTATATTTGCTTCGTAATGTGCCGGCCTTAGGTAGTGCACCAATTTTAAACAAATTAGTTTTTGAGATTATGTCTATTGCCACAGTTCCGCCCAAAGGGGCTGGGCCAGTTGCGGAAGAATTAGTGTCTGCGCGACTAAATTGGCTAGCATCAGCGGGGCAATCAGATTCGCTCGCAGAAATTGTGCGCATGTTGCCAGAAGATAATCGATGGACAGATTGGAAGCGGTGGCAGGTGGAATATGACCTGATCCGTCAGGCCGATGCTACAGCCTGCCGCGATGCAGAAAAAAAGGCGAAAAACACCCTAGACGATTTTTGGCATCAATCACGGATTATTTGTGCACTGTTGGCCGGGGATGCAAACAAAGCACGTTTTGCCGCAGATATTTTAAGGGCAAGTGGCGGGGATGACGCAAACTTTTTTCAGCTAGTAGATAAGTTGCTTGGTCGTACAGATGAACTTTCTCTTGATTTAACCACGCTTGACAGTGTTGATCTGGTGTTGATGGATGCAGCGCGAGAGCAAATTTCTCTCGCCGCTTTTGAACAAATTCCGCCTTCGATGATACAAGCTGCCTCAAATTTCCGTTATCTGGCCGCAGATGCCGCATTGAAAACCAGCTTTATGTTGTTTGAACGCGGCTTGCAGGAACAGGTTTCAACCGAACAAATTTGGCGTGCTTTGCTAGAAGCGCCTATGCCAACAGAAGCGGCATTAGCAACCCTTGATGGCCTTGACGCCGCGGGTTACACAGACGCTCAGCATGATGCGCTAGCTAGCGCTTCTTTGTGGGTCAGTCTCGCTTTGCGCAATGAGCCAGATACGAGCCAACTTATCCAGCGGGCGTTTCAAATAGAGTTGCGCTCAGGCCGGCCAGAACTTTTGGCAGACCTTTATGCAAGCTTGATAAGACAGCATTTCAGGGACGCTGAAACTATTAACACTGAGTTGCAAAAGGATTTTGCCCTTTTGCTAGCCCTGTCTGGAACACAAGAGCCCTTGCCAGCTGCGCTTACTGCGCAAGCTGATTTTACCGCTAGCCTGAGGTCTATCATGGCGGCGGCTAATGGTGCCGCATGGCAGGCACAAAGCCTTGATGACGCAGACGCTTGGGCATTATTGCCAATCTTACGTGCACAACAATCAGAACAACCGCAAAAGGATTGGACCGTTATTTTAGCTGAAGGGGCTCGCTTTCCTGCAAAGAGCAACAGCCTGGCTTATCACCGGCTTTCGCCACCACATCTTCTGGCACTAGACGAGCTGGCTGAGACAGGCAATATTGCTGAAACAGCTTTGCTAGCCTCCATGTTGGTACAACCGGTAACACTTGGCTGGATAGACCCAGATGATAGCGCACAAATTATAAACGCCTTGAATAAGGTTGGCCTACATGAAGTGGCAAGACAGTTTGCTGAAGAAGTGGTGAAAGCGTATCTTCTGCGGCGTAATTTTTCACCTGTATCTTAAAAGGGCTTCTGGAATAAGGCCTAAGGCTATAAAAAAGAGGGCGGTGATGGCCAAGTTAGCGCCAAAAGATGTATATCTTATTAAACGCTTCCTGCAAGCGCAGGCAGCTGAGAAAGCGGTAGCTGATAATACCCTTCTGGCTTATGAGAGAGACCTCTTAAAGATTACTGAAAGCCTTGCTATCAATTTCGTTGATGTGAATGCGGGTAATGTCCGCCAATTAGTCAAGATGTGGGAGGCAGAAAGACTAGCATTACGGACTAGAGCGCGCCGCTTGAGCACTCTTCGTCAATTTATGAGCTGGTTGGTTGCAGATGGATATCGCATCGATAATCCAGCCCAATTCATAGATGCGCCAAAATTGCCGGAAAGCCTGCCGAAAAGTTTGAGTGAGGAAGAGATAATTGAATTGCTGGCAGCAACGGCAAAACTGCAAGCGCCAGATGATCTGCGGATGGCTGCCGCGCTGGAGTTATTATATGCAGGCGGTTTGCGTATTTCGGAGTTATTGGCCCTGAAAACTAGGGATATATCGCCCTCGAAAACAGCGTTGATGATAACAGGCAAAGGTGGCAAAGAACGATTGGTGCCCGTTACTGATTTCGCGTTGAAGCTGTGCGCAGACTGGCTGGAATGGCGTGATGGCAACGGCACTATACTTCATTCTGACCAGCTTTTTGCCAGCCATGAAAAGGAGATTACACGCCAGTCTTTTAGCTTACTTTTGAAAAAAATTGCGGTGTTAGCCAATATTGATACTGCCCGAGTGAGTCCGCATAAATTACGCCATTCATTTGCAACCCATATGTTGAATAGAGGGGCTGACTTACGTACCTTGCAAGCTCTGCTCGGACATGCAGATATTGCTACTACACAAATTTATACCCGCACGCGCCCAGATAGGCTAAAGGGGCTAGTAGGGGCCGCGCACCCGCTTGCGAAAAATAGGGAAAACGAGTAAAATAAAAGAATAGGTTTTGTCAAAACTTTTTGTTAAGACTTTTCATTTTGATGGTAAATTTGTATGCGCCACTTTTTGGATTTTGAGAAACCGATCGCTGCTCTTGAAGGCAAGATCGAAGAATTGCGCCATTTAGGCGGGAATTCTGGCATGAATATCGCTGAGGAGATCGGCAAATTACAATCGCGTATCGATAAAGAACTTGCTCAGACCTATAAAAAGCTAGGGCCATGGGAAAAAGTACAGGTGGCACGCCATCCTGAACGCCCAAAAATGATACAGATTATTAAGCAGGTTTTTGACGAATTTATAGAGCTTTCCGGGGATAGAGCGTATGCAGAAGACTATGCTATTATTGGCGGCATGGCAAGATTTTTTGGGCGGCCAGTTGTCATTCTAGGCACCGAAAAAGGTAGTACGACTGAACAACGAGTAAAGCGCAATTTTGGCATGGTGCGCCCAGAAGGTTATCGCAAAGCTATCCGTCTGATGGAACTTGCAAACCAATTTAATTTACCCGTCATTAGCTTTGTTGATACAGCAGGGGCTTATCCCGGGCGCGGGGCTGAAGAGCGAGGACAGGCGGAAGCAATTGCGCGTGCTATACAATCCTGTTTGGGACTCAAAACACCGCTTATTTCTGCTATTGTTGGCGAGGGCGGTTCTGGCGGGGCGATTGCGCTGGCAGCTGGCAACCGGGTAGTGATGTTTGAACATGCTGTTTATTCTGTTATTTCGCCTGAGGGATGTGCGTCTATCCTATGGCGAAGCGGGGATAGGGCGCAAACAGCTGCAGAAGCTCTTAGACTAACTGCGCAGGATATGCACGAGCTTGGCGTTATTGACCAAATAGTTGAAGAACCACTTGGTGGTGCGCATCGCAACATAGAAACTGCATTACAGAATTTGGCTACTGCTATTGAAAGCGAGCTCCAAAATTTATCGGCTCTGGACGCAGAAGCGCTAATAAAAGATCGGCGGGAAAAATATTTAAATATGGGTGATAAGGCACTGATTTAAGCGCTCGTCGTGTTTTATACGGGCACTGTCTTTTAGTAATAATCTGGAGCATGTTGCAAATTGCGTATTTTCTTACGAACTATAATAACTTCTTCTAAATCCAGAGCCGCCATCACAAACCCCTCTGCCATAGTGCCAGCATCTGCTAGTACTTCTCCCCACGGGTTGACAATCAGAGAATGGCCATAGGTCTCCCGCCCGTCATCATGTGTACCTATTTGTGCTGATGCCAACACAAAACAGCCTGTTTCAATAGCGCGTGCGCGTTGAAGTACATGCCAATGTGCCTGTCCAGAAAGGCGGGTAAAGGCAGCCGGGATAGTTATAATTTCAGCACCCCGCTGGGCTAAGTTTCTATATAGGCCAGCAAAGCGAACATCATAGCAAATGCTTAAACCAAAATGTGCTTTATTAGTTGGCACGTCTACGACGCTAGTGCCGGGGCGGAAATAGTCAGATTCGCGGTATCTTTTGCCATCGCCCACATCAGCATCAAACATATGAATTTTATCGTAGCGGCCAGCTATTTCGCCGTCCTGTGTGATTAGAAAGCTTCGATTTAAGGCGCGGGTGTCTTCTAGATTATTAGGGTCTGCTGCCATCATGAGCGAACCAGCTGAGACGATGACCCGATAGCGCCGGGCAAGGCTTTTGAGTAGGACAAGGGAGCGGCTATAGGCCTCCTCTTCCGCAAGGTTTTTAAGGGAGAGTTTATTCGCGGCCAGAAAATTTGCGCATTCAGGAAGGCAAATAATTTCTGCACCTGCATCTGCTGCTGCCCCAATAAGAGCTTCAACGATAGGCAACGTTTCTTCTTGCGTGCCTCTGGCTGTATATTGCAGGACAGCCGCTTTGATGATGCGCTCATCCGAGGCCATAAATCTCTCCTTGTTAAGCCTAATTTTTTACCGCCTTAGATTTCAATTTTTGTTTATTAATTTTTGGCCTTTAATTCTTGGTATTTTATTTTTTGCTTTCTAATTTTCCAATTCAGTCAGCAATCTATCAACTGCACTTTTTTTCCTGGGTAAAAAAGCTTGTGTTAACCACCGATGCCAATATCACCAATAAAAGTTTGCGGCATAGTGCGACGGCTCTCAGCACGGTCAGCATTTCCGCACGCCGTTTTTTGTTGTCGTTAACGTCAATTTCATTGAAGCCAACACCCTTTGATTTTAACAACCACTTTGCTAGTACACAATAGATACAAAACATACTTGTTTAGACATCAATTTGCAGGCAGGTCATTGCAAAAACTTCATCCTTTGCCTTATTGGTTTACATGAGATAGACAGCCGGTGAAGCGAAAAAAAACAGGGGGATGCGCTCCTTTTATACAAACCCAACAAACACTAGCTCATATACCCTGCCTTTCCCGACGACCATCAATTTTCGAGCACAGCTTTTTATTTGAACCTCAGTGGTTATCATATCAACAATAAGCAGGACATATTATCCGCTAAGAAAAGGTTTGTTCGCGGGGGTTACAAGGTGAAAGGCACGGTGGATATTATGCTTTTGTCTGTTTTTTGACAGGCTTGCTGTAGACGGGAGGGCTTGTATCCTTGCCAAAAAATGCAGGGCGAGTTGATAAAGCACAATCTTTGTCAGGAATTTTTGAAAAGCCCAACAACTTTAGAAAAAGACTGGCAATGTGGGCATGTCTGCCGCAATACAAGACTGAAAAGCTGGCGAAGTTTAGCTAGCCATAGATTTTTACGCCACCGAGTTAGGAATGTGACAGGTATTTGTATTCTCCTGCGTATCATTCTATATCAAGTCTGGTGAACTAAACGTTAAGACCGTCTGGAAAGGTAAACGGATAACGGTTGTCAAATTGGTTGCCACAAAGAAAAGGGTTTTAGATGCCGGAACAAACGCCCCAGATTTTCAATCACCAAGCTTGGATTGCCCAACGAAATAGGGCGGCGGAAACTTTTGGCGCGTTCGAATTTTTGAAAAAATTAGCCGCAGAGAGGCTGGCTGAACGCCTGCAAATTGTCCGGCGCGATTTCATCGATATTCTAGATTTTGGCTGTCATACGGGCCAGGTGGGTCGCGCCTTGGAGGAAGTGCTTAACCCTAAAGCTCCCTATCATTTAACCATAAGCGACCATAGCGCTTCCTTTTTGGATTCGGCAACACAATTTATGCCTGCGAATGCGAAGGTCGTTGAGAGTGTGCTTTGTGAGGGTGAGTACTTGCCAGTTACCCCGCAAAGCTGTGATTTGGTGCTTTCAGCCCTCTATCTGCATTGGATGAATGATTTGCCGGGCCTGCTTGCACAGATGCGGCTTGCCTTGCGGCCGGATGGTTTGACTTGTGTTAATCTATTGGGGGGGCGAAGTTTGCAAGAATTGCGCGCTTGCCTCAGTGAAGCAGAGAGTGAAATATTGGGCGGGGTAAGTCCGCGCTGTATGCCGATGGCCGATATTCGTGATATGGGTGAGCTATTACAACGCGCTGGTTTTGCCTTGCCTGTCGCAGATTCAGAATTGCTGACTATAACTTATCCAGATATGTTCAAACTTATGGCGGATATTCGCGGTATGGGCGAGCAGAACGCGCTATTCGGCAGATTGCCACATTTCACACGCCGCCAGGTTTTTATGCGCGCGGCGGAGATTTATGACAATAGATTCACCAATCAAGATGGCCAAATAACCGCGAGTATTGAACTTATAACCTTGACCGGTTGGGCGCCTGATTCTAGCCAGCCACGCCCTCTTGCCAGAGGCAGTGCAAACACCTCTTTCGATGAGGCTTTTGCGGGTTTAAGTGATAGAGCTAGCAAGGTTTCAGGGGAGGAGTAAATCCTGCAGGACAGCCATAAACTCAACATTGGCAGGTGGCATTTGATAGTCACGAAGACGCTGTGGGCGTACCCATGCTAGCTGCCCCCCTTCTAGGGCTTCTGGTGTATTTTGCCAGCGCCTACAGATATATAACAACAATATCAGGTGAAAGTTTTCATACGCGTGAGAGGCAAAGCTAATAGGCGCTAGACAGCTATCTTTTGTTTCCACACCCAGCTCTTCTCTGATCTCTCTGGTTAGCGCTACTTCCGGGGTCTCCCCCGGCTCAATTTTCCCACCGGGAAATTCCCAATAGCCAGCAAAATTTTTACCCTCTGGGCGCTGGGCCAGCAATATACGGTTATCTCTATCTACCAGAGCAATAGCGGGCACGATAAGGGTGGGTTTGTCAGACAAAAGTGTATGCGCTCTCTTTTTTAGCTTCTATAGTCGCCATTAATAGTGATATAGCCATGCGTCAAATCGCATGTCCAGATGGTTGCTGTGCCATTTCCAAGGCCAACATCGATGCTGATTTCTACCTCTTGGCCTTGCATATGAAGGGCAACAGGACGCTCATCAAAAGCTTCCACAGCCGCCCCATTTTTAGCTACCAGGTAGCCACCAATTTTAATTTGCAATTTATCTCGGTCTGCTTCTGCTCCAGATTTACCAACCGCCATTACAATTCGGCCCCAATTAGCATCCTCGCCAGCAATAGCGGTTTTAACTAGTGGGGAGTTAGCTACCGCTAAGGCAATTTTTTTTGCCTCTGAGGGGTGTTTTGCGCTAGTAACATTAATGGTTACAAATTTACGAGCCCCTTCCCCATCGCGAACAATCTGATGGGCTAAATCTGTCATCACTTCTAGCAATCCATCAAAAAAGGCTAATGCCTCGCTACTGTCTGGGTCGGTTATTTGCGGAATGTCAGCATGTCCAGTAGCCACCAGATAAACACTATCAGATGTAGAAGTGTCGCTATCAACAGTAATGGCATTGAAACTCTTGTCACTTGCCCTTTTAAGCAGGATTTGCAAACAAGTTTGAGAAATAGCTGCGTCTGTGCCGAGATAGGCCAGCATCGTCGCCATATCTGGCGCAATCATGCCAGAACCTTTGGCTATGCCATTAATAATGATAGTTTGGCCAGAGATGGTCACTTTGGTTGTTGCGCCTTTGGCAAAAGTATCTGTGGTGCGAATAGCTTCGCTCGCCACTCGCCAGCTACAATGCCCAAGCTGGCCAAGTATTTTATCCTTCATTTTCAGGATAAAATCTGCCTCCAGCACCTCTCCTATCACGCCAGTAGAAGCAATGAGTAGACTCTCTGGTGCAATGTTGAGCGCGCACGCAAATACATCCCGGTAAGCTATAATAGCTTGTTCGCCCCGTATACCGGTAAACGCATTTGCATTGCCTGCATTAGTTATAACCGCGCGTGCCGCTCCGCTCGCAATACCATGGCGCGAGAGATGCACGGGCGCAGAGGCCGTTTTGCTGGTCGTAAAACATCCCGCAAAGACAGCACCTTCATCTGCTACCATCAGCATTAGGTCGTCACGCCCCTGATATTTCATAGCTGTGGCCGCTGTGCTAAAAGAAAGACCATTTATCTGCGGCATTGCCGGAAAGCTAATCGGCGCTAGAGGGGAAAGTTTATCCATTAGTAGTGCTTTGCTCTATTGTGTTGACGCCGCTTGGGCTTCTAACCGAATATCGGCGAATGAGCGGCGTTCTAGCTTAGCATTTACACGCAGACTATCTAGCAAGCGGCCTAAATTCTGGGAAATCAGATTTTGGCGCAGTTGTGGGGCCAGCGCTTCAATCGTTGGCGCATCGGCAATACGCTTATCTTCAACAAGAATGACATGCCAGCCAAACTGAGTTTGAACAGGTGTTTCCGTGAAGCTACCTGTTTCAAGCTCAAACGCTGCCATTTCAAAAGCTGGAACCATGGCCCCGCGCGGGAAATATCCTAAGTCACCGCCATTTGGCCCACTTGGACCAGTTGATTTTGTTTTGGCAAGCTCGGCGAAATCTGCGCCACCTTTTAGCTCTGAAATCACGGACTCTGCCTCTGCTTTCTCCTTAACCAGAATATGGCGCGCGCGCACTTCATGGCGAGATTGTTCGTCTGCAACAAAGGTATTATAAGCTTCACGCACTGCTTCATCTGAGATAGATTTCCGCAACTCGTTATTTATCCAAGCTTCCGCTAACACGCGCTGGGCAGCAATACTCATCTGTTCTACAATTTTGGCGTCTTCGGTCAAACCGTCTTCATTCCCAGCCGCTGCCGCAAGACGCGAATCCACAACATCATCTACAAGCCGGTCAAAATAGGTTTCCAGAGGCTGTTGGCGCACTTCTGCTGGCAATTTTTCAACCAGACTCATTACCTCATCTAGATAAATTGCTTCGCCATTTAATTTTGCAACCAGTATTCGCTCCTGTGCAAAAATAGGTTTAATTGGGCTTGTAAAAACCAGCCCAGTTGCAATGAGTAATGCAGGTAAAAATATTATCGCTATTTTTCTTAAAGATAGGAATTCCATATTGTCCTCTTTCAGATAAGGTCTCTTTATGTCTGGCTTGGAAAAATGCAGTCAAAAACAAACTAACTATAGGTTTAATATAGCGCTGTCACCGCTACTATAACATCTTTTTTTGCTAGCATATTCACGTTGCTTACAGCAATAAGGGGCGAGGGGTTTTTTTGCGTAAACTCATGTCAGGGACCTCACCTATTTTCGGCCACAGCCGTTCCTTAGAAGATTTTTTGGTAGGCACCACTCGAGCTCTCCTTTTTGTGCTTTGCTTTTATTTGACAAAAGCTAGGTGAATGCCTATCTGCAAGAGAAAGCTTTGCAACGTGCGTGCATTAGGTAAAATGCTGATTATGTCAGCGTTGCTTTTACAAGGCGTAAAAGCAAGGGAAGGGAAAAGATGTTTTCAGGATTGGCTCAGAGCCTTTTTGGGGATGCAAATAGCCGCGAGATCAAAAGGCTTGAGGCGCAAATCGAGGAGGTAAATGCCTGTGAGGCTGAAATTACCGCCTTAGGTGATGATGCACTCAAAAATATGACCAACATATTACGCGATCGCTTAAAGGCAGGCGAGGGTGAAGATAAGCTTTTGGTAGAAGCATTCGCGACGGTTCGTGAAGCGGCGCGCCGCACTCTTGGTCAACGCCATTTTGACGTGCAGATGATAGGTGGTTTAGTGCTCCATCAAGGCGGCATTGCAGAAATGAAAACAGGAGAGGGTAAAACGCTAGTGGCCACATTGGCGGTTTACTTGAACGCGTTATCTGGCAAGGGCGTGCATGTGGTAACAGTTAATGACTATCTTGCTAGCCGTGATGCTGGCTGGATGGGAAAAATCTATGAATTTTTAGGACTTACTGTCGGGTGTATTGTTTCTGGTTTAGATGATGATGAGCGCCGCAAGGCCTATCGTTGCGACGTTACTTACGGAACAAATAATGAATTTGGGTTTGACTATCTGCGTGATAATCTGAAGTTTTCACTTGAAGATATGGTTCAACGTGACCATCATTTTGCGATTGTCGATGAGGTCGACTCTATCCTCATCGATGAAGCCAGAACGCCCCTAATTATTTCAGGACCTGCGGAAACTTCTGTTGACCTCTACACCAGTGCGAATGGTCAAATTGGAGCTTTAGTCGATGAAGATTATGAATTAGATGAAAAGACCCGTTCTGTGAACTTCACTGACATCGGTATTCAGCACGCAGAACAACTCTTGATGGATGCAGGCTTGATGTCTGAAGGTAGCTTGTATGACATTGCCAATGTCAGTTTACTACATCACATGACACAGGCTTTGCGTGCGCATAAATTATTTCAGCGTGACACCCACTATATGGTTCGTCAAGGACAGGTGGTTATTATTGATGAATTTACAGGTCGCGCGATGGATGGACGGCGCTATTCGGACGGGCTGCATCAGGCGATTGAGGCCAAAGAAAAAGTAAAAATACAGGCTGAGAATCAGACGCTAGCATCTGTTACTTATCAAAATTATTTTCGCCTCTATGATAAGCTAGCAGGTATGACTGGAACCGCGCTAACTGAAGCTGGCGAATTTTCGGAAATTTATAAGCTGGAAGTTACAGCCATTCCAACTAACCAAGTTGTTTCCAGAATCGATTCAGATGATGAGGTGTATAGGACCTCAAAAGAGCGGGATGAAGCGGTCATTTCCCAGATAGAAAACTGCCAGAAAAACGGGCAACCTGTGTTGGTAGGTACAGTTAGTATTGAAAAGTCTGAGCTATTGTCAAAAGCGTTAACGGCACGAAAGATTCCGCATAAAGTTTTAAATGCTCGCTTCCATGAAGAAGAGGCAAAAATTATCTCTCTAGCGGGTGTGCCTGGTGCAGTTACAATCGCCACCAACATGGCGGGGCGGGGAACTGATATCCAGCTTGGCGGTAATTATGAAATGCGTATCGCCGCAGAAGCAACAAATGCTGAAGCTAAAATTGATGATAAGAAAGCGGCCAAGATAGCCTCTGAAATCGGAGTCTTGAAAGAAAAAGCGCTGGTAGCTGGCGGGTTATATGTGATAGGAACAGAACGGCATGAAAGCCGGCGTATCGATAACCAGTTGCGCGGGCGCACTGGACGGCAAGGTGACCCGGGCGCATCTAAATTCTTTTTATCGCTAGAAGATGACTTGATGCGGATTTTTGGCTCCGAACGTCTGGACGGTATGCTTCAGAAGCTTGGCCTTGAAGAAGGCGAAGCGGTCATCCACCCGTGGATCAATAAAGCTGTTGAAAAAGCCCAATCTAAGGTGGAAGCACATAACTTTGAAATTCGCAAACAATTGCTGAAATATGATGATGTGATGAATGATCAGCGCCAAGTGGTGTTTGCCCAACGGCGGGAAATTATGCATGAGCAAGATGTTAGCGATACGGTGCGTGAAATGCGCTATGATACGATTGATCAGATCGTATCTGCCGCCATACCCGCGGGCAGTTTTGCTGAGCAATGGGATGCGGAGCAATTGCAATCAGCCTCGCAACAGGTTCTAGGACTTGAAGTGTCTGGTGTGGATTGGGTGGCTGAAGATGGCATTGCTGACGAAGAGATAATCGAACGGTTGCAAAATCTGTCGGATAGCTACATGGCAGAAAAAGCCGTGCGCTTTGGCCCAGATCTCATGCGTATGGCAGAAAAATCTCTGCTTCTGCAAGTTTTGGATCAGCAATGGAAGGAACATTTATTGCAGCTTGAACAATTGCGACAAGGCATAAACCTACGTGCCTACGCCCAGAAAGACCCCCTCAATGAATATAAGCGGGAAGCCTTCACAATGTTTGAAGGCATGCTTGGCTCGATGCGACGTACAGTTACGCTGGCCCTATCGCATGTGGAGATGGCCCCGCCAACTCAGCAGGCGCCGCAAACAGATGCTCCTGCTGGTGTAGCGGCAATGCCAGCAGATGGAAAGATACCCCGTAACGCGCCTTGTCCATGCGGTTCTGGGCGGAAATATAAACATTGCCATGGCAAGGCATAATTTAGAAACTTTCAGGCTATAAGGCTACCAACAGAAATGAAAAAATTTGCCCTTATTTGTGAGAATGCGCACGAATTCGAAGGCTGGTTTACAAGCTCAGATGCGGTGTTGTTGCAAAGCAAAAAAGGGCTTATTGACTGTCCATATTGTGGTACTGTGAACGTCCACAAACAGCTTGCTGCGCCTAACCTTTCTACACCTAAGACGAAAGCGCGGCAGGAGCCTGATATGGCAACCTTAGCGGGTGCTGACAAGACGTCACCAGCTCCAACACAGGCTACAGCACAGGCGGCGGCCTCACCTATATCGGCAGGTGCGTCCTCTGGCCAAGCGGCATTAGCTTATCATTCTGCCCTACGTCACGCTGTGAAGCAATTGCGCAAAACCATCGAAACAGATTTTACAGATGTTGGAGAGAATTTTGCTGAAAAAGCGCGTGAAATTCACTACGGTGAAGCAGAGAAAGCCAACATTTACGGCACTTGTACAAAAGAAGAAACAGAAGAGTTGCTAGATGAGGGAGTTGAGATTATGCCCTTACCTGACCTGCCGACAGATCATTGAGCCAGCCCATTAAAATATTTACCCAATTAAAGGTCCTAAATAAGTTGACCAGATACTCCATAATTAATCGCTGTGACTGAGCCAAATTTGAAACCCCCTTTTAGGTCAGGGATAAAGCCGGTTACATCATCAATCAGGATGCCGCTTGCCGCGCATTCATCCTGTAAGGTTTGTGGAGAAACAAACTGCTCGAACTGATGCGTGCCAGCAGGGACGATACGCAAAACATATTCAGCAGCAAATTTAGCCAGTAGCAAGGCTGGCAAGCTTTTATTGATGGTGGTTATCGCGACAATTCCATCTGGCTTCAACATTGTGGCCATGGTCGCAATAAAGGCAGGCCTGTCCTTCACATGCTCGATAACTTCTGATGCATAGACAAAGTCAAAACGAGCATGGTTTTTTGCTTCATCTGCCATTTCCTCTGAGCTTGTCAAACGATAGTCAATTTTCAGGTTTTGTTGGTCCGCATGTGCCTTTGCTGCCATAATAGCCCCTTCGGAGGCATCAATTCCGATGACCTTTGCGCCTAGGCGCGCCAATGGCTCTGCGAGTAATCCGCCGCCACAGCCAATATCTAGAATTTCAATATCATCAAATCGTCCGGTTGCTTGTAGCATCCCAGCTCGCCGCGCGCATTTGAGCAAATAATCGATCCGCACAGGGGTAAATTGATGAAGGGGCCGCATTGCTCCGCGCGGATTCCACCATTCAGCGGCCAGCGCATTAAAACGAGCAATATCGTCAATATCAACGGTTGAGCTCTTTTCAGTTATTATTTTCTTGTCTTTTGGGCTTTTGATATGTTTTTGCACAAAGATTGTCCTACAGCGTTGATTAAGATGTTCTTTTACAATAATAGCTTTTGTTGTATCAGGGGAAACAATTTGGTGTGATTTTTGCGAGGAAGGCTTTAATAGCAAACTCCTTATAGGCACCGCTATTTAAGAATAATGAATAAAATTCAGGAATAAAGACGCATAATGGGACGTATAGTTCAAAAATTTGGCGGTACTTCGGTTGCTGACCTAGACAGGATCAGAGCGGTAGCACAGCGCGTAAAACAAGAAATAGATGCTGGCCATCAGGTGGCGGTGGTCGTTTCAGCTATGGCAGGTACTACAAATCAACTGATAGCGTGGGCACGCGATATTGGCCCTATTCACGATGCGCGTGAATATGACACGATCGTTGCTTCTGGTGAACAAATAACCGTTGGCCTGCTATCAATCGCATTACAGAATATTGGTATCGATGCGCGTTCTTGGCTGGGCTGGCAGATCCCATTTCGTACAGATGGGGTTCATAGTGCAGCACGGATTGAACATATTGACACGGCGGCTATCGCGGAGCGTCTAGATAAAGGGCAAGTGGTTGTTGCCGCAGGCTTTCAAGGAATAAGCCCAGAAGGGCGGATTACTACGCTTGGGCGAGGTGGGTCTGACACATCAGCTGTTGCGCTAGCCGCGGCTTTAGAGGCAAACCGTTGTGACATCTACACCGATGTTGACGGCGTTTATACAACCGACCCCCGCATCATGCCGAAAGCTAGAAAGCTTAATCATGTTACTTTTGAAGAGATGCTAGAGATGGCCTCTGCGGGAGCCAAAGTTCTTGAAACTCGCTCAGTTGCGATGGCTATGCGTCATAATGTGAATTTACAAGTGCGCTCTAGCTTTACAAGCGATGAAGGCACAATGGTTGTTGATGAGGACAATGACATGGAAAAACAAAAAATCAGCGGTATTGCTTATAGCCGTGATGAGGCTAAAGTAACTCTGGTCGGACTTCCAGACAAGCCGGGGATTGCCGCGACTATTTTCGAAAAACTAGCCGAAAATCATATCAATGTCGATATGATCGTGCAAAGTGCATCCCCAGATAAAAGCCGGACAGATATCACCTTTTCGGTTGGCGCGTTGAATGCAGAAAAGGCGGTGTCATGCTTAAAAATAATCGAATCAGATTTGGAATATAAAGATATTGTATCTGACCCAGATGTATCAAAGGTATCAATTATTGGCACCGCGATGCGTTCTCAGCCTGGCATTGCTAAAACAATGTTTAAAGTACTAGCTGAAAAAGGCATTAATTTGCATGTAATCTCTACTTCTGAGATTAAAATCTCGGTGTTGATCGATGCTGATTACACAGAACTTGCGGTCCGAAGTTTGCATGACGCCTTTGGGCTAGAGGAAGCATAAGCAATTCCATAAACGCTAAACTAATCGCAAATTAAAAGATAATAGGGTAACGACAGGACATTTTGTTACTTTTTTCTAGTGTTTTCAGTGTTTTTGGGGTATGGACATTATTAGGGGAGTGTGCGCTGAAAATTTTTGGGTACAAGATATGACAAGCCACAGCGTTCAAAACGATGAGGCAACACCAGCTGTTGACATAGGTACTCTTCTGCGTAATGCCCGCGCAGATGCGGGGTTTTCTGTGGTCGAAATTGCAGAAATGACGCGGATTACCAAAAGTCACATTACGGCACTTGAAGATAATGATTATAGCAGATTACCGGGGATTGCTTATATTCCAGGCTTTATCCGTAATTATTGTAAAGTAGTTAACATTGATCCCCAACCCCTCATTGCAGCTTACAAAAATACGACAAATCCAGAGCGTGACAAACCTGTGTACAAATTTCCTGTTCAAGCGTTGGTTCCAAAAATGGCCGGGAGCATGGTTGCCATGTTTGTGGTTGTTGCTGGACTGGCAGGCTATATTGGTTGGAACTTCTTGCGGGAAGACGTTGCCTCTACTGCACAGATAGCGAGCTTGGATGACAGCAGTCTCGATGATGTAAAGCGTTTTGATCAAACCGAATTCGTAGAGCCTGAAATTCAAGCTCCTGCGCGCGCACCAGGTGCCGCATTTCAGCGAATACAGCCGAAATTAGAAACGTATCAATCTGAAGAAGTGACAACCGCAAACACAGAAGCCCCTGAACTGACAGAGATAGCAAGTGCAACAACCGAACTTAACGTATCGGCACCTTTTGCTTCACAGCAGGGCAAGATAGCCGACCAGCAGGGTGATATTGACCAAATATTCGAAGATACTGTCGTAGTAAAGCAAGCTCAGAAAACAGTCGCTTTAGTGACAACTGAGGCATCTCCGGCAACAACAACTCCTTCTTCTATTATTGAGAATGCGCCGCTGTTGCAAAATGGTGCACCAGAATTACGCGGCGGGTCGGCTCAGGCTTTACAACGCAACCCCATGTCGGAAATTGTTATTTCAGCATCCTCAACCTCTTGGGTAGAAATCGCGAAAGCTAATGGGGAAATCGTTGTCAGCAAATTACTTCGCAAGGGGGATAATTTTGTGGTGACTGTGGACACAAACCTTTTTCTAAGCACAGGCAATGCTGGCGGCATTGGCCTGAAAATGGGCGACCAACAAACGCTTAAAATCGGCAAAACCGGCGAGATAATCCGCGATCTTGCACTCACCCGTGATAGCCTTTCTATCATTAGAGATAATTCTCAATTTTGAGATGGTGTTGGCTGAGCAGACTTAAGTTTATTTTTTAATGTTTAGTCATATCACCCATTTTTTCCTTTTTGAAATAGGCCAGTTTTGACGTAATAGCTCTAGTCAAAACAAGGTGAAGTGATTAAAACCAAAAAAGATATGGTAAGGTTTAAAAGCCAAAAAAGGAAAGCTGTGATGGATGCGCAGGCATTAAGACCCTACAGGCAGATAGAAAGACGCAAATGTCGGAAGATCCATGTCGGTTCTGTGCCTGTTGGTGGGGACGCTCCTATTTCTGTTCAGACCATGACCAACACTCTGACCACAGATGTTAAAGCAACATTGGCACAAATCGATTTAGCCGCTCAGGCTGGCGCAGATATTGTGCGGGTATCTTGCCCAGATCAGGATAGCTCTGGTGCATTGAAAGAAATTTGTAAATTTAGCCCGGTACCTATTGTTGCCGATATTCATTTCCATTATCGGCGCGCGTTGGAAGCGGCTGACGCGGGTGCGGCTTGTTTGCGTATCAATCCCGGCAATATTGGTAATCAAGAACGGGTAGCTGAGGTTGTGCGTGCGGCACGCGATAATGGCTGTTCCATGCGCATAGGCGTAAATGGTGGCTCATTAGAAAAACATTTGCTGGAAAAATATGCTGAGCCCTGTCCAGAAGCATTGGTGGAATCAGCGTTAGAGAATGCCCGTCATCTACAGAATTTAGATTTTCACGAATTTAAAATTTCAGTAAAAGCTTCAGATGTGTTTTTAGCTGTTGCCGCCTATCAACAACTATCTGAAGCTATTGATTGTCCGTTGCATATAGGCATTACCGAGGCTGGGGGGTTGCGTTCTGGAACGGTTAAATCAGCCATTGGCCTTGGTAATCTTCTCTGGTCAGGTATTGGCGATACACTCCGGGTCTCATTATCTGCTGACCCTTCAGAAGAAGTGCGCGTTGCTTATGAGATGTTAAAATCGCTGGGTCTGCGGCGGCGTGGCGTAACCGTTATTTCCTGCCCCTCCTGTGCCCGCCAGCAGTTTGATGTGATTGCCACTGTGCAGAAAATCGAAGAACGGTTAGAGCATATTAATAGGCCACTGACGGTTTCGATAATTGGTTGTGTAGTGAACGGGCCGGGTGAAGCACGAGAAACGGATATAGGCATCACCGGCGGTGGCAGGGATAATCATCAGGTCTATATTTCTGGGCTAGCGCATCACCGGCTGACGAATGAGGATATTGTCGAGCATGTGGTACGTCTGGTAGAAGAGCATGTAGATAACATGCAACCGGAAGAGCTGGCGGTTTAAATTGAAAATTTCTAGCGCGTATTAGGTGCAACCTTCTGTTTTCAGGAATAGTGACGATGGAGACCATTCAGCCAGTTCGAGGCACCAGCGATTTGCTTCCCGCTGAAAAGGCCAGACATAATCATGTAATGGATAGCGCCAAACAGGGTGCAAGTCAGTTTGGCTATTCTGAAATAGCGACGCCGATTTTCGAGTTTACAGATGTATTTACTCGCCCACTTGGTACAAGTTCCGATGTGGTGGCCAAAGAAACCTATAGTTTTGAAGATAGGGGCGGCACTGGCCTTACTTTGCGCCCTGAAGGCACCGCATCTGCGATGCGGGCTATTATATCGAACGGTCTAACACAAACCTTGCCTCAACGCTGGTTTTACGCCGGACCCATGTTTAGATATGAGCGTCCGCAAAAAGGTCGTATGCGCCAGTTTCATCAAATAGGTTGCGAGCTAATTGGCCCAGCAGGCGCGCTTGCAGATGCAGAGATTATTGCCTGCGGGGTCCATATTTTGAAATCGCTTGGCGTATTGGCGCGGACGAGCCTGCATCTAAACACACTCGGCGATAGCGAGAGCCGAGATAGCTACCGAATGGCCCTTATCAGCTATCTTGAGGGGCATAGAAAGGTTTTGTCCGAAGATAGCCAGCGCCGTTTAGATACAAACCCCTTACGTATATTAGATTCGAAATCTGAGACAGATAAGGAAATTTTGCAAGAGGCGCCTCGTCTGAAAGCACATCTAACCAGTGTAGCTGAAACGCATTTCGATAAAGTTAAACAAGCCCTTGATGAGGCATCAATTACCTGGGTAGAAGACCCTTTTTTGGTTAGGGGTCTTGATTATTACAGCCATACAGCTTTTGAATTTATCACAGATCAGCTGGGCGCCCAGGGTACTGTTTTGGGCGGTGGGCGTTATGACGGTCTATCGTCGGCTTTGGGCGGGCCGCCTATTCCAGCGGTTGGATTTGCTGCGGGTGTTGAACGGCTTGCCTTGCTTGGCGAGGATGTTCCTCTCGAGCGTCCTGACTTAGCGCTTATAGCCGCGGAAGAAACAGCAGAAACAAAGCTCTTCTCGCTTGGTTTTACCCTGCGTGATTCAGGTTTCCGCGCGGTGAATTTACATAGCGGCAATATGGGTAAAAAAATGAAGGCTGCTAGCAACATGGGAGCAAGATTTGCCATTATTGCTGGCGATGATGAGTTAGGGCGAGGCTCGGTTAGTGTGCGTGATATGCGCGATGGGACACAAGTTGAGGTAAAAATATCTCTGTTATCTAGTTGGTTAGCAAATCAGCTACTACGATAATTCTAATGGAAGGGCTTTGGCCGAAATATGAGTATTGCTGCCAATATTAACAAAGTGCTTTCGCGGCGCGATGAAATTGAAAAAAGGCTTTCTTCTGGCCAGATTGAAACAGATGAGCTGACCAGATTATCCCGTGAGCTTTCTGAGATTAGGCCAATCGCTGAACAAGCGCAGTATCTAAACGAATTGCTAGATAATTTAGAACAAGCGAAGCAAATTCTTTCCGAAGAGGAAGCAGATGCAGAGCTTGCTGAAATGGCAAATGCAGAAATTGAAGAACTGGGTAAAAAAAGAGAAGAAGCAGAACTTTCGCTAAAATTGTTGTTACTGCCTAAAGATAGTGATGACTCACGGAACGCGATTATAGAGGTGCGCGCCGGTACAGGTGGCGATGAGGCGGCCCTTTTTGCATCAGACTTGTTCGCTATGTATCAGCGTTTTGCCGCCCAGCAAGGCTGGCGGTTTGAGGTGATGGAAATTTCTGAAACCGGCATTGGCGGCTACAAAGAGGCGACCGCGAATATTTCTGGTCAGGACGTATTCGCACGGCTGAAATATGAGTCTGGGGTACATCGTGTTCAGCGAGTTCCCGAGACAGAGGCTGGCGGACGGATACATACCTCTGCTGCTACAGTAGCGGTTCTGCCGGAAGCGCAAGATGTTGACATTGATATTAATGAAAGTGATTTACGCGTGGATGTCTTCCGTGCCTCTGGCCCTGGTGGTCAGTCGGTAAACACGACTGATTCTGCGGTTCGCATTACGCATTTGCCCACCGGGGTTATGGTCAGCCAACAAGATGAAAAATCCCAGCATAAAAATCGTGCCAAAGCTATGAAGATTTTGCGGGCTAGATTATACGATGCTGAGCGTGCACGCCAACAGGCAGAGCGGGCTGCCTCTAGAAAAGGGCAAGTTGGATCTGGCGATCGCTCAGAACGCATTCGCACCTATAATTTTCCGCAAGGCAGGGTGACAGACCATCGTATTAACCTGACCTTGTATAAATTGGATAAGATTTTAAATGGCGAAGCTTTAGATGAGGTGGTTAAGGCGCTTGCTTCTGAAGATCAGGCTGCACGTCTCGCAGCTGGAGATAACGAGGAGTAGCCAATGAGTAAACCTGCTCGCCCGCTCCTCAGACAGGTGAACGCAGCACTTTCTAGCGCTAGCAGGCTGGAGGCTGGTTGGTTGGTGGGGCTGGCTTGCGGGCAAGATAGCCCGATAATGAGCCACCAGAACATATCTCTAACAGAGGCTCAAAAAGCTAGACTTGCTGGGCTGATAGATGCGCGTAATCGAGGTCAGCCTATCAGCCGAATGCGTGGCAAACGAGAGTTTTGGTCTAGTGATTTTTATCTCAATTCAGCTACCTTGGATCCACGCCCAGATAGTGAGGTGCTGGTCTCTTCTGCGATAGGGTTCGCACGAAATAAATCTCATCAAGGCTCAGCGGTAAAGGTTTTGGATTTAGGGTGTGGTTCGGGGTGTTTGTTGTTGGCAACCTTGTCTGAATTACCAGATGCATCTGGGTTGGGTATAGACTGCGTTGCCTTAGCTGTAGCGCAATCGCGGGCAAATGCGGCTTCGCTTGGCCTGGCGGGACGCGCAGATTTTCAACTAGGGTGTTGGGCTGAGGGGTTGCAAGGCCAGTTCGATGTTATTTTATCAAACCCTCCGTATATCTGTGAGGGGGATACCAGCCTTTCTGCAGAAGTGCGCCTCTATGACCCAAATCTAGCTTTGTTTGCAGGGAAGGACGGGTTATCCGCTTACCGCGCGTTTCTCCCGCAAATTGGCGCTATTCTTGCAAAAGCTGGGCAGGTATTCTTAGAAATAGGTTTTGGTCAAAGAAAAGCTGTAGCCCAAATTGCTGAAGAGGCTGGTTTAGTGCTGGTTCATATTGCAAAAGACCTTGCTGGCATTGAAAGATGTCTTGTTCTGGCAAAAAAGTGAACTTTTTCCTTGCACTATTAGCGCTGACATGTTCAAACAGATATGAGGTAGCTAGATTGACGCAAAGCGCAACGGTTACAAACTTCCATCAAATTGAAAAACATTTTCAACAAAAGTTGAAATTGTGAATGTGGATACTCAATGAGACATAACCAAGGTCAAAACTCCAAGCGTGCCAGAGGGCGAGGTCGCCGTAGTGGTGGGCATAATCATCAGGTTAATTTCAACCGCAACACAACATTTGATTCAAATGGTCCAGAGGGGCGATTGCGGGGTAACGCCCAGCAGCTGTTCGAAAAATATACGGCTTTGGCTCATGATGCCAATGCAGCTGGTGAGCGGATATCTGCTGAGGCTTTTACCCAGTTCGCAGACCATTATTATCGTATCAACCAATCCATTTTGCAAAACGCAGAGCAACAGCGCAAAGCCCATGATGAGCGCCAACAATCACGGCGGCGGGATCAAAATAGTGCTGGTGAAAATGCAAGAGATAATGAATCTGAAGTGTCGAGTGACAGTACGTTAGACATGCAATCAGATGAGCGACCGGACGCTAAAACGAATGAGGTGCTTTCCGATAAAGATGCCGCGGCAGGTGTCAAGAAAATGGTTGCAGTAGGGCGGCCATATAAACCTCGGGCGCGCAAAAAACCCAACGAGAGCAAAGAAGATGTCGCTAAAGAAAATGATGGGACGAGCGATTCTTCAGAGGCAGTTGCCTAGTTTTAGGTAGGTCAAATTCTACAAAAAATAAATAATAGAAAAACTAGCGGCTGTTAGGCCGCTATTTTTTTAAACTTACAATTGTGCCTGTCTCAAGCACGCCGTGATTACAGATACGTGCAAACATGCCTAAATCTGTGTGACCCCATGCGCGTTCCATTTCTGGAAGGTAATCCCGTTCGCGGTGATGTGTTTGCGGGTTAACCGATATCGCCCCGCATCGCCCAACAGGCTCAATCACTTCACATTCAATATCGCCAATCTTCAAGATCTGGCCGGCCCAGCTTTGCTCGATGAACGGCGTGTCTGTCTCAATTATTAGGTTCAAGCGAAATCGACTTGCGGCGACATCTGTTCTGGTCAGCTTGGCAAAAGCATCCAGTGAGGCAGTTCCACCAAGGCTTATCCATGGGGCGGGGGTATCGCTATAGCCTCCAGTATCCAGTCGGCATAAAATAGGTGTATGGGTAAAGGCATCTGGGATAAGCTGGTAAAGCATTTTTGAGAGAGGTGCTCGGTCATTATCGGGGGCGCTAGCAATCGCCTGGCCGTTATTATATAGAATAAGCTTCTGACGATGCATATCAAAGCGGAATTCAAGCCCAGCTAGTCTAGCTTCTTTTAAAAGTTGCAGAAAATGACGTTTAGGAAGCCAGCCTTCTGGCAACTTATCATGCGTGGCTGGATGGCCTGTGGTCACTGCATATTCGCGGTCATGTGGCAACAGGCTGTCTGCGAGGCAATTTATGTGCTCTAAACGTTCTCCTGCAAAGCCTTTTACAGGGAAGCGCCATATTTCGCGCAATACCATATCTTCGTCAGCTTCAGGGTTTGATTTGCTCATGGAGTGCCCGCAGGTTTTAATAAAAATGCTGAAAAATTTAGCGCGTCAAAAGTGCCTGTTGCAAACTTATACCAGCATAAAGCGGCGTAATGCTATCACGCATCTTAGTCTCAACGCTCTTTACCTGCGATTTGAAAGCTGACATTAGCTCTCCTGGTACTGCATCGCCAGTTGGTAATTTAACAGTCAGTGGGTTTAGTCGCCGGTTATTCACCAAAATTTCGTAATGCAGATGCGGGCCTGTTGATCGGCCAGTAGAGCCTACATAGCCGATAACCTCGCCCTGCTGAACCGCGCGTCCATTGCGTATGCCACCAGCAAAGCGCGAGAGATGCGCATATGCTGTTTTATAAGTTGAGTTATGACGAATGCGGATATAGCGACCATAATTTCCGTTCCAGCCAACATATTCAATGTGACCGGTGCCAGCCGCTAAAATAGGAGTGCCTGTCGGCACCGCAAAATCAAGGCCGCGATGCATCGCGTTATAACCCGTAATAGGATGTTTGCGCATGCCAAAACCAGAACTCATCCGTGCGCCGTTGACCGGGGTCCGCATCAGCGTACGAACAGCGGATTCGCCATTTCGATTATACCAGCCTTCCCGACCATTTGGATGCACAAAACGATAGAAGCCCATCTTCTTTCCAGATAGGACAATACCAGCATATTGCAGGCTGTTTGTGGATAGCATCTCGCCTGTCAGTTTATCCATTGCGGTGTCATAAACGAGTTCAAATTGGTCCCCAGCCTGCACTTCCCGCTGGAAATCTACTGAAAAGCTCATCACGCGCACAAACTCATCTAATACCTTTAATGGAATGCGTACCTGCTGTGCAGCTTCATATAATGACAGGTTAATTTCATTTCCTGCATGGACCGACCGCAACTCAACCGGGCGGATAGCCCGAAGTGATTGCCAACCTTTAATTCGCGCATCAGCATTTTCATCATGGCGAATTACGTAATGGTCCAAATAGATGTTCTGGAAAGCGCCTTTTTTCTGCACATCACGAGAGAGGTGTAATTGTAGGGCTACGGGCTGACCCTCAAAATCCAGCGCAACGGTAAAGCGCGTACCAATTTGTAGGCGACGTAAATCCACTTTTCCAATTAGTGCTTGGGATACTGAAGCGATATCCTGATTACTAAATTTTGCTCTTTTTAGGATTTTTGCCAGTGTGTCGCCACTAGAGAGGGTTAAATCAAATACTTCGCTTGTCTCTTTACCTGCTTCGCGTAGAACCATCTGTTCAATGTTAGCCGTCGCGGCTGGCAAAATATCTGCTATGCTTGGTCGAAAAGTTGGCCCTTCAATCGTTACTGTCACACCGTCAAGAGTTGATGCATAGTCTGGGCGAGAGCGTGGCAAGGTAAGACGCCCATCATTGCCATCAAATGCGTCGGAAACTGAATGCGCAGATCCAATGGCCGCATTTGCAGAGGCATCTTTATTTGCAAAAGCGTTAGTACCAGATGCCTTTAAGGTCACGCTCGCGCTAATTGCTGCCAGGCTAGAAGTAAGCAAAAGATGCGTAGAAAAAAGTGCACAAGCGCCTATCAGGAGTAAACCAAAAGAGCGACCTGCGCTGATTCGCGTATTAAAACCGAGGCGCATTGTTCTGGCAGGTCGATTCTTAGGGGTGCAGTTTGATTCCTTTAACTTAGCTAGATTAGCCCAAGGCAAATAGCTGAGAAACGAATCGAACCTTTTGTTGAAAGTACTTTGCATTTCTTGACTTTTTTTAATCCTAAAGCGTTACGAATTTTAAATTAACCCCATCATTACTGTCCTTCGATTCATGCGTCAAACTATTTCTGGTATGCACAAACTGCACCAAACTAAGTCATTTACTGGTATTAGCGGTAAAAAATTGCTACATTAATCATCTGGCTTGTTCAGGAATAGGGAAAAGAGTTGACACTCTTACCCCGCCATTCTGAGTGGGTTATGACAATCCGCTTACTTGCGGATTTTGGCATTCTGTCGATATGGGCGTTGCTAAGAATACAAGAAGTACGCTTCGAATCTGGCAAATATTTCCCTTGAGGTGGAATGAAAAATGAAAATTGTGTGAATTGCCCAGTTTTGAGTTCATGCGCACAGGGCAGGGCCGTAAAAAACCTATTATAAGGCTCTTTTTAAACCTGTTCGTAGGAATGAATACAAAAATTATTTTTGTATCTTGATATTGGTGTAATTTTATATGCTTTCGGCGTGCCAAATTGTTGGTTTTAACCGAAAACATGATTAATTAGTAAAAAATTACATTTTTTTCATTTTTGGGTTTGACACTGGATGAAAGCCAGCATATAACCCCCAAACTCGCACTATTTTGCGGGCGAGATTGCCCGACATGACGAATGCAAAACATCCATCGTGATGTGGCAGTCGTATGTCGGAAGCGCTGTTTGAAATTGTTAGTCTGTTATGAAAGGGATTCGTGGGCGGCGATGTCATTGATGTCGTCTTGTGTGAAAACAGTCTGCCTTAACGAAGACCTGAAATGAATCACTATTGAAATTGATTATTATTCAATTTCGCTTAGCTCATGGATTTTAAAACTTAAGGTAGGCACCTAACCGAAAGCTGGTTTAAACCAGCATTCAGGTCAATCTAACTTGAGAGTTTGATCCTGGCTCAGAACGAACGCTGGCGGCATGCTTAACACATGCAAGTCGAACGCTATTTATAGAGTGGCGCACGGGTGAGT
>MDTG01007711.1_pt1 | contig 45998 bp, 44 predicted proteins | sample 811421 | NCBI WGS metagenome assembly MDTG01 (sample SAMN05326645, study PRJNA326480) | marine metagenome | isolation source: seawater | place: Pacific Ocean: South East | collected 2011 | reverse complement strand
CAACGTTGAACGATTTGGTTAAGTTTACCCACCTAAAAGTTAATCTCTGCCGTTCAACGTTGAACGATTTTGTCTAAATAGGGCATCACAAAGGTTTGACTCTGCCGTTCAACGTTGAACGATTTTGTCTAAATAGGGCATCACAACGATTTGACTCTACCGTTCAACGTTGAACGATTTGGTCTAGTCAAGCAGCTTTATTATAGTCTTGTATTTTTTCGACACATAAAAAAAGGGCTAACGAAAAGTAGCCCTAGCGAGACAGATTTACAGTTAATTAATGCTGCTCAAAAGCTTCATGGCATTATTATTGACTTTATAGTTACTTCGAAAGGCTTGTTTAGCGCAGTCTAAATCAACTCCTGATATTTCATCTTTAGCTTCTGCGGGTGTGCTAATCCATCCCTTTAACCGGCCGAACTCCACATTTAGCCTAGCAATATAAGCCTGATTAAACTTGAAGTGAATGTTTCCGTTTAGATAGGGCCTAGCTGTGAACAATACCACTTTCTTGTCAGCAGTATGATCATAGTAGTGGAATGTTCTTAATTTCCCTGGTTGCCATTCTTCAACTGTACTTGAACGCTCCATACCAGCGGTATCAAAACCTAAGTTATGAGCTATTGTAATTAGGTCATCTATTTTAGCTGCCGATGGCTTAGAAAAACCGTTTACTCTTTCAAATGAATAACCACCGAAATTTGAGTAGGAACTTGTAACTATACGGTAATCAAGCGCAAACCTATCTAAACCTGAAGGCTTCCTATTATATTGCCATTCAGACCTACTGAACGTGCGTTGATTAGACTTGTACAAAGTAATATTGGACTCACCAATTAAACTTTCGTAAACAGAGATTAGCTGGGAGTCTATATATTTATTTACGTTTTTAATTGCCCACTCAGCTATTGCATAAGCATTTTCTCGCGTGAAATCGACGTTAACATTTTTCATTAGTAACGTCTGCATGTCTTCGCGTGTTGCAGAGCATAGCTTATCTGTTATTGGGCTAAACCGACTAAATAGCTCTTTCCAATATTTGTTTTTTAAAGATTTAATGCGAAGTTTAATTGCAGCATATATAGAATCAATGGATACGTTTAGTTCATCTAAAATACAGCCATCAACTCGCTCTAAACCCTTATAAGTTTCTATCAGCTTTTCCAGACTGGCATCATAGTGATTTACTAATGTACTTATAAGATCACCACCAGCAACAATTTCAAAGTTTTCTTCTTTAACCTTTGTTTTAAGAGATGCAGCCTTACGGGCAGCACTTCCAATCGCATCTATATTAAAGTTATCAGCGAACCATGTAGCAAAAGGGTCTACATCAACTGTAGCTCGACCACGAGCGTAAGAGCGATATTGAGATAAACTGATGTGTATAACATCTACCGTGCATCTAGCAGCTCTATCTGCAGCGCTATAATCTGAGCTGCCTAGGATAGTATAAGTTGCATTTCTGCGATCTAAAGCCTCACTTATAGATGCATTGTTTTTCCAACGTGAAGGCAGAATTAGATACACATCCGGGGCTAAAGATTCTGCAATAATTTTACATGCAAATTCAGCATACTGGCTAAAAGGGGGGTTATTGAAGATAATATTGCAGTCGATATCGACAAGTGTTTGGGCCATGAAATCAGTTCCTACAATCATAATGTCTGCAGGTAAAGCCCTTATAAGAGGTAGAGACTTCTCCATGGCATACTTTTCACCGTGTTTATGAGCTAAAGCGTTAAGCACTCGACCGTCCCCGACACCAATATCTAAAATCGAATAGGCCATATCAAATCTTAGGCTATCAATATGATTTTTTATTAGTGCAATGTCTGACTCTAATGTCGGATAAAACTCAAAATCACCATATTCTCTTACTTCTTTAATTAATTTAGCTATGCCCATTTTCGTGCCCTTGTGTTTAATTTCTTAAACACAATAAAACAATTGAACAATCACGCTACTGTTTGAAATTACCCAGCTTGATGCACAATACTATTTTTGGAGTATTCGATGGCAGCATCGATATGCTCACATTTTAATTTACCGCACGAACAAGAAAGGGGGCTTAAATTGATTGAATATAAGCGTTTATCTTGAATAATTGCAAAGCCCACCCCTTTAAAATACTTAATTAAATCTATTTTAAGTGAAGTTGGTTTATCAATCGTTATCACGTTGTCGGCTGTGTAACTATCTTCGGCCATGGAAGAACTTTCAGAAAGTGATGCAGCTACTTCGCTTTTACAATTTGAGCTGGTGACTGTCTTATTCTCCAAAGCTTGCTGGCTTAACTTATCCGCATATGAATTGTCGGCTCGTTTAATCCAACTTAAATGTATAACTTCGAATTCATAGCACAATTTCATGGCTCGTTTTTGAAGAAGGCGTAGGGCGTTATCATTACAATTCCACACACCATTTAGCTGATTAATGACTAATTTAGAATCGCCATACACCTTTACTTGAGTTACACCAAGCTCATGAGCTTTTTCAAGAGCGTAAATTAGTGCGTTATATTCTGCTTGGTTGTTAGTACCTTGCCCATTAAATATAGACAATTCAGCCACAACGTTATTTTGACTATCAAATATTACAGCTCCGCACCCAGTAGGACCAGGATTTGGATTACATGCGCCATCGAAGAATAATTTATACATAAGCTCCCCCTAGATTGAACTGGAGGATAGCACTACTAGCTTTTTTGACTATTGATTAGAAATTTAGTTGTTAGAGAGGTGGTTTTAGGTATCTCTAACTTTTGAGCTATAGCCAATGATAGTTAAAAATAGCACTTAGTCATTCAATTTAGAAGAGGATTAAAGTAATGCCTAGATCAATCATGAAGATACTTATTTTATTATTTGCGACGTCCATTATTAATTTTGCTTATGCCACAGAGTTTAAAGAGGGCGTTCATTACGATACTTATCCTTCTTCTAAGCTAACTAGCAAGCCAACATTTATAGAATACTTAAGTTTCTTTTGTCCAGCTTGTGAAAACCTAAATACATTCCAAGATGAAATTTATCGCTCCGTTCCAAAGGGGGTCATCAAGAGAAGGGTGAGTGTAGATATGATCAGAAAGACCACCCCAAAAGGTTTTACTGCACTTTCAAAAGCAATGGCCGTAAATGATGAGCTATACGATGAAATAGGCAATTCATTAGTTGATTTAATCTTTGTAGCTATCCACAAAGAAAAAGCAACAATCACACCCTCCCTGATTGAGAAATTAGTTAAGGCCGTAGATAAAAAATTTGAAGTGGACGTTTGGGGGCTATATATAAAACCCAAAACAGAAGAGGTGGCCAAATTCACTCAGACAAATCAAAGACTAATGGCTTCGCGTGGAATGCTATCTACGGTTCCTAGGATAATCATTAACGGTCGTCACGTAATAAAGTTTGATGGTTTAGACAAAAACAATTTTTTTAAAGAACTTCATGCACTCACTAAACATTTGGTAAATAAGGATTATGGTAATGGCAAATATAACAACTAACTTAGAAGATGTTAAATTCATAGAGGAGCAAATCATAAGCGACCCAGCTGCGAGCTATTGGTTAAAGCAACAAATTAAAGAAAGCTCTAATAGAGATATATTGGATGTTTTAAACGATGTAGATATTTTGCGTTCTATTTTATCTCTTCGTCATGAGGCTATAAAAATTTCTTCACAAAAAGGCTTATAAATCAAGGGCTTAAGTCCGATACTGTCTAGTATTGGACAAATTAGCTGTAAGCAACTGATTTTAAAGTGTTTTATCTGATACCCATAATTTAAAAATACTCCTTCTACATGCCGTGCTATAACAGTTGAAATGCTTCTAATTGCTTTGATTTAACGTGCAACCAAACTTAGTCAGTATTATCCATATCCATTTCTATATACTAAAAATATAAGCTATAATAAACTGCCGTATTAAAGAGGGGTTTCTAAAAGCTCGATTTTTTTAAAATCTCAGATTATCCTTTTGATTTTATAGGTTTAAAATTATTTACTCCTTTTTTGTTTGACTTGAAGCAAGCTTAAAATTTACGGTTTTTTAAAATGAAATATATAATTAAGACTACGGATAGTTTTATAAAAATTATAATTATGGAAACTAAAATAATATGAACACAGCCGTTTTACAAAAGTTACTAAGAGAACTTAAAAATCCTAATTCCTCTTCTCTATACATAGCCTTTAAAGATAAGTTATCCGAGTTTAAATTCGATAAAACTAAAGCATGTAACCAACAGTGGCTTGAAACTTGGCTAGAAACTAGACCAGGGAGCGCTATACGACTAATTGATGAAGGAGTGTATATAACGCTTTCAATCAGAGAAACTATATTAGAACAGCTGGTTTTGATTTTAGAAAAAAGGTTAAGCAAGACAGGTTCTAAGCCTAATGAAAATCCATCTAGTACAGTAGAGTTAATCACTCAGATAGAAATTGAAAGATGGTTTGAACTAGAACTAGATTGGCTGTTAACGCTACTATCAACAATCTATTGCAACGAAAATGAAATTGATAACCAGAGTATTAATCCGTTGATGAATGGTAGGTTTTCAATTTATGCCGCCAGTTACAATGATAGAGTTCAACTAACAACCGAAGCTATAGAGTATATGGATAGAGGAACTTTAAATCTGAGCAATATTGATAAACTTTTAGATTACTTTGGAGCATTTTTTCTTTTAACATTCTGTCAAGATGACATGCTAAAACAAAGAATTATTAATATTTGTGGTGACCTCTGAACCCCCTACTCTCACTCTGCATTCTTATATTGGTTAATTTCGCCCTGAGATTGAAAGTAAGATCTGCTTCGGCTTCATGGTTACTAAAGCTAATTTTTACTCTCGGCGTACCTTTACATGAGCTGGGGCACTACATTGCCTGTAAAGCCTTGTTTTTAAAGGTTACTAAAGCTCAATATTTTCCGAATTTTAAAGACCCAAAACAAATGGGCTTTGTTCAGTTTATACCACATAAGGGGCTTGTAGGAGCATTATCAAATATGCTGGTAGGGTTAGCACCTATGTTTTTAGGTGCTCTTGTGCTGTTCGTTATGTATGATCGCACGCCGGCTTCTGAGGCAGGTTTACAGGAGCATATTCTCATCGCATTTGCTTCTGTAATTATAATGCAGAGCATGCTCCCTTCTTGGCAAGATATTCAGATTTCACTAAAGGGGTTGTTTATCACGGTAGCTGTCGGTTTGTGCATTTATTATATCTTCCCACTCTCCGCCCAAATAAATTACATTGCTTCTCATGAAATCCCCTATTTTGTAGATTTAGTTATTCCGCATTTAATCCTCTTAACACTGTACCAGGCAACCGCCCTATTGGTTGTCACCCTATTATCATGTAGAAAAAGATAAGCTCAAATCACCCTTCACTCTTCTTAACTTGCAAATTGATTGCTTTATCCAAGTCATGTACAAATTGTTTCCAAACTCCAGAATATTCCTTTTTTAACGGGTTGTGATCTAAAGAGTTAACCATTTTAATTGTCAAAGTATTCAAATATTCATCCGCCTGCAGGTAGGTCAAACTTAGCTGCTCTAAGATTTTCGGATTTGGATGCGCAGCAAAACCTACCCACAATATAATACCTGCCGCATAGTCGGCCCCACTAAGCTCTATGTTGTCGAAAGGGTTTGATGTTGAAGTGAAATAGTTGTTTAGTAACATTTTCTTTATGGCCAGCACTTCGCTGTTTGAATGTTGGGGGGTTCTAATTATTTTTTCACACAAGTCTCTATATAATGGAGAGTTAATAGTTTTTATAGCACTATCTATATATACGTTCATAAGGTCTGCATTTCCTGTTCTGTAGGCTCTATAATCTCTAAGTCCTTAAATTTTACGTTTTCAAAACGCTCTAATAAGATAGGCTCATCGTTATCTTTTAAAGCCCAGACATTAGCCCCATTGACGATAAATGATAAAGCATAGTTTTTACTCTTAAATTGTAGGTGCTTAGCGTGTTTGTCTAACTGAATCTTAACCCCGTCACAGTTAGTCATATTAGAAAAAGACTCCTTAATTTCAGGGCTTACACGTTTAGATGTGAGCGTTCCGGTCATTGGTGATTGAGCCCCACCAACGGATAGGCCATTTTCAGAAAAGGTGTATTCGAGTAGACCATAGATTTTTATTTTTTTGTCACACTTTGCCGGGTTATGTACCCAGTGCCCCGTTATCTTTTTGAAATCTTGTTCACGTATATCTACAAATTGTAATTTTGTCGCCTTCTGTTCTTCATCAGTAAGTAGTGAGTCACAGCCTGACATTGATATACATAATATGGATGTAAAAATAAGTTTCTTTAACATTACAGTATTCACCTTTTCAAAAAATATATATTAACCCCCCTAAAATTCAGCATCAAAATTTAGAGCATGGGAATATACATGCTGTAATTTTTTGTTTGGTGTTAAATCCCTTGTAATATCGAATTACCGCCCTTCAAATAATTAAGAAATATGGATAAAAGCAAAAATATACTTAAACAACTAATCTCTGGCGATATGGTGTTTGAAGAGTTTATTGGTATGGAACTCCAGTTGGCTGAATCGGTGCAAAAGAGCTGTTATAGCAAACCAATTTTGCATGAAGAAACGCCCCTATCAATTCTATGTATGAATTTATATCAGGCTATTAAAGCTGAAAATCCAAGGCATGCTTCGTCTTTTAAAATCTCAAGTATTCAACAAAGCCCTTTATGCCAATATTGGTTTAATAGAGCACAGGATGCATTACAGAACTGTAGCTAGATTTTGCGTATGTGGTTTAATTACCGCAAGGAGAAGTTTACATGACAAATATAGATATATTTAAGAAGCACCCTGCCCTGTATTTACCTACATCTTTGGAAGATAACACAGAAGTAGTAGATAACTTAATGAACCTAAAAGCATGTGTTGGCCATGAAATAATTGTATATGGAACAGTCACTAGGAAAGGCACACATACAACTAGGCGAAACGTAAGATTTAGCAGTTATGAAATAAAGGACACATTAACGTTTGCTACTTTTGTCTTATTTGGCGATATAAACGATAGAATTACTGACGATAATCAACCACAGTATATAAAGGGAATAATTGAGCTAGAAAATGGCTTACTAAAAATCAATAAAGCTTCAATTGTAGACGAAAATAAAGCTGGCAAGCTTGTACCGATATATAGTGGCGTTAAAGGCAAGCTCAAAAAAGCTGACGTAAATGATGCAATGCTTACTTTGGACTTAAATAGTGAAATTGAAAAAGGCACTGAATTAATCCATAAAGAGTTAGAGCGGATATTTGGACCAATATACATAAGCATACTAGAAAAACTTGGTTTTGTGGGCTGTACGTCTATTGCCAATTTGTTTAAAAGTTGCCACAAGCCTAGCCAAGTTAATGAGTTTTATAGGTCGCTTGAGATGCTTAAACGCCTTAGCTCAGCTTTAATGGCAGGAGCAATTTTAAAAGAGCGAATAGTGTCGCCAGTATCAGCAGCAAAAGCCTCATCCAAAATAAATAATGAATTACTGACCAAATACGTCCCCTTCACTCTCACCGGTGAGCAATTTTATGTATGTACTAAAATTAATGAACGCCTTGCTAATGACGGGAATGCGCTAGATGGCTTGCTTATTGGTGATGTTGGAACGGGAAAAACAGTTATATTGGCCATGGCTGCGCGACAGGTTTTACTTTCACAGAGTAACAGCAAAGTTATCTTTCTTGCCCCAAACGTGTCTTTGTGCGAGCAACTTAGGAAAGAAGTTACTGCGATGATACCTGAAGTCCAAAGCGCATTGGTATGCGCAGACAAGAACAGTTATAGCGCATCAGCGCGTTTAATATTTGGTACTACCGCCCTACTCAATATGCAATTTGATAATGTGGAGTTATTAATAATTGATGAGCAACAGCAATTATCAGTAAAACAACGTCGCTTAATTAAATCAACGCATTACCTTGAGGCATCAGCAACTCCAATACCTAGATCTATGGCGCTAGCAAAGTACAGCTCTGAAAATGTATTTTTTCTTAAACAACAACATTTACCGAAAGAAATATATACGCGCGTAGTGCATAAAGAGCAAGGCACTGAACTTATGCATTCAATAAAAGAGACTCTATCTTTCGGTTGCAAAGTGCTCATTGTATGCCCTAAGCGCGATGGTGATGGAAATGTAAATAAAATGATTGATGCTGAATCACTGGCTAACAGTCTGAATTCTTATTTCCCTGGACTTGTACGCGTCTATCATTCAGCTCTTGACGAAAAAGAATGTGAAACAGTGTTGAATGAATTTAAAACTCACATACCAATTTTGATTTCAACATCGAAAATCCAAGTTGGCTTAACTATACCCGACTTACGGCATTGCATTGTGTATGGCGCTGAAAGGTTTGGCCTGACTACTTTACATCAGATTAGAGGACGCTTAGCGCGTACACCACCTCCTTACGGCATTAACTGGGGTAAGTTTGACTTGTTTTTACCAAATAAACCATCAGAAACAACAGAGCAAAGGTTGAACGTACTTACTCAAAGCTGTGATGGATTTTATATTTCAGAAAAAGATCTTGAACTACGTGGCGCGGGTGAGTTATTACGAACAGGTAATAAGCAGCATGGAACAACTGACTCGTTGATTAAGAATATTAGTATTGATTTAGATAGGCTAACTGCGGCTATACAGTATTTAGAAGCCTTCATGAAAGAGATGGAACAACCGCAAGTAATGGCCAGTTAAAATAGCCCACATTGACTGTGAATGCATCCATTTTATCAAACTCTGCACCAGGGCTGGTGGGTTTAACAGATCATTGAGGTGAACTTTGGTGATTGAACTAAAAAAATCTTTTATTTTAACTAAAAGAAAACCGCAATCTTTTTAAAAAGATGCGGTTATAAAATAGCTAATAACTGACATACTTATTGTCTTGTATTTTTTTTCAATGGAAAGCTATTACAGTTATTCATATCCTGACACATGCGATTAATATTTCTTAAAATTACATCAGATCCTAAACCTTCAAAGTTAGCGGTGTACTGCGCTAACATAAAATGACCAATGTTTAATGTTGTTGGCCAATCCAACTTAACAGCCATTGAGCCACCTTTGTGAAATACACTTGCAAACAAGCCATCATTTTGACGCTCAAAATTAAAGCCTTTATCTTTATTCTGACCATGGTTCATAAATTGACAAGAAGGAGCTATACCAAGAAACACTGCAATTACGATAGGCAATTCAGTGAGCATAACTTGTACACTGAGTTTGTCATTCCAATTATAACGCTTATCTTTAGGGTCATTAGGATTAATACGATTAGCCCCCTCAATCATTATCGTGTCAAAACTAAAGTTTCTACCTTGGCTTTTTCTAGTCTCACTTAACTTAAATTGTAAGGCAGCTCTCTTTGAGTAAACAGGAAACATGGTGTAATCACGTTCATTGTCCTCATTATGATTACGGCTCTGTGCTTCATTTTGAGATTGGGGATTCTCAACGTGAGCAGCGGGGTTGTGATTTACCGAGCTTTGATGCTGCGGGCGAGGGCGGCGCTGTTGTGCTGAGTTATTACCATTGTACCCATTGCTGTTAGGTTGATGATAATTACCTTCATATGCTTGTTGCTGCCTACTTTGATTATTATCAAATGAATGTGTTCTTGGCGCATGGTTAAAAGGATCTGATTGCATTACTCACTCCAAAAATGTCAGTTATCTTGAGAACATTTATATCAATTTTCTAATATCGCGCTACTGACTTGATTATGAGTACACGTTTTACATCGTTCCATAACAAAACTCAAAGATTACAGATGCACATTTAGGGTGCTGTAAAATTTTTATACATCCATTCACTTTATTAAACTGGTTTAAATTTGGGGATTTTAGGAAAACTCATGAAATCAGATAGAAAGTTACTAAGTAGGATGTTATTTGGTATGTGTGCGCTAATGGGGGCCACATACGCTAAAGCGGATATAGTTCAATACTCCTTTTCTCATTCTCAGAATGGGACAAATATGACCATACCTACACCTAGCTCGAAAGAATATTTAAGTGTTAGAAATTCGTTGTCGGTGTATTCATCAGCTGGGCTAGATAGAAAAATAAAAATAAAATTACTTAATAGTTCCGGTGAAGCTGTATCTTCAAAAGAAACTAGCATTATTAGCGCGTCTGATAGGTTTAATGTAGGTGACAAAAGTTATTTCGGCGGCATCGTTACTTTACCTAGTCCAAGTGATGGCAAGTACACAGTCGTTCAAGAAATTTTATCTGAAGACAATGTACTTGTTGAAACGTTTTCAAAAGAAATAATAATCGATACGGTTGCCCCAAGCTCTGACAACAATATAACGACTAGAGCTTCAGCTAGCTTTGGCAATATTACAAGCAGTGATGTGTGGAAGATAGGAACAGGCAGCACTGGTAATCACCATATCTCTTTAGCTAATATCGATGATAATAACAATGTGAGTAAGATTGTATTACGTGCTTTGAGAAGTAGTGGAGAGCAATATAAAGCCGTTACTTTAAATTATAATATTTCCACTAAAGCGATAGAGAATGATTATAATAATCTGCTACCGAACTCAAATTTAGATGAGCTACTTACTATAAAGGTAGATATTTACGATAACGCCCAGAACATACATTCCGTTACTCAAAAACTTTATTACGATAATTATTCCAACGCTCCTACAGAACCTTATGCAGTTTATGACCCTGATGCAAAAACAAGCGTAGTTCCTAATACGACTGGGTATGTCCGCTATAGCCCAGGAATGGTTGTAAAAACAAACCCTATCAAACTTATTTATAGATTAGATAGAGATAATTGGCATGAATTTAATGAAGCAGGCCTATCACTCGTAGCACGTTTCGGTGGTGTAAGCGTAGTTTACTCAGATTCCAATTATGCTTATGTAACCTTTAAATCCCCATATAAGAGTTTAGACTCAAATGATTTTAGGTGGTCTAACTTCGGTTCGTGGAGTGGGGGTGGTATTAAATATGACTTAACATTGCATCCAGATACGCCAAAGACACCTGCTTTACCAAGTAAAGAAGCTGAGTTCTACTTCTCTGATACGGGGTGGACTCACTGGCAGTCATATATAGTGGATAATTCACGACTACCATTATCAATAGAAAAAATGCGTATTTATGTTGAGCCTCGTAAATTTAATCAAAAAGCAAAATTTAAGGGTTTAACATGTCAAATACCAGCAGGCCAAACTTCATGTATTGTTGATTTTAACTTTAATCTTGAGGTTGGGACTACTGGGTATATTCACAATGAGATTAATTTAAGTAACTTAGATGGCACATTGATAGCCCAGCGCTCTTGGGCACAAACGGAGTGGAATGATAGATATTACCCTGTAATAACAACTAAATTTGATAGTAAAAACTCGACTTTAACAGCTAAGATATACCAAGAAGGGGAGGGGTCATACTTTAGTCGCCTTACCCTTGCAAATACATGGATTGAAGATAAAAAGGGCAAGCCATTTCAAGTAAAAGCTCAAAAAGTAAGTCAGAATGGTGAGCATTATGTTTATACATGGGATTTAAAAAATCTGCCTGAAGGTACTAATGACATTGTTGTAGCGGCAAAAGAAAATCATGGCCCTTTGACTAAAGAGTTCGCTTTGAAGTTTACCTCTGATAAATCAGCGCCTGTCGTGAAAATTGAGTTTGAAAATAACTCACCTACCATATCAAGCTTAGATCAGGTAGTAATAACAGCATATGATGCAAATTCTGATATAACATTAACAGATATACAGCTAGTGGACGGGCCAGCTAAGGAGGATGTGTTTCTTACCAGTCAATCTATAGGTTCCAATAAGTATGGATTGCTTTATCCGGTTCTTTTCCCCTCTGAAACGCAAAGTGGCAATTATACACTTAAAGTGAGTGCCATAGATGAACAAGGTAATTCAACGACAACAACTAAGACCTTTTTTTACGATCCGCCCCGCGTTCAATTGTCGGGTAATAGCTCACTGTTAACGTTACCAAGCATTAAGCAAAGTGTACGTCGCGCCAATGGTGATAGAACAATTTTATCAAATACGGTAAAGGTTAAAGGGGAAACAATAAGTGGTACATATCCATTATTTGCTACTCTAAGGAGCGATGCTGTAGGGAGCGTCGTAGTGCAGGGGGTAGTATTAAATCCGGGCGATACAAAAACCATTACTGAAAGTTATAACTTCAATTCCAATAACGCTAAATACAATTTAGACTTTTATCCAAGCGATACAACAACCAAGAACTCTGGCAGTTTGTTGATTGGCTCGACGGCTCCAAATACACCTGTTTTAGTTTTCGGCTATGACTTTAAAGAGCTAAAAACGGATATAACAGTCAACACTGAACCTTTTGCTATCATCGAGGCTATGACTTCGGAGGGAAAATTAGCATCAAGCAATCAATATTGTAAAACATTAACGCACGATATAAATATTGCAAAAGCAAGCAATGCGTTTGATGCACCAGTCTGTCTAGTTACCTACTCAATAAATGCAGTGAATAAAAAGCTATCTACGCAGAGTAACGCTGTAACATTTAGTGGTTATATGGACTCTCTTGCATATGAAAATATGAGTGCGCTTATTACTGCGTACTCTGGCACAAGCAAATACACTCTGGGTGAATATAAATACCAAATCAAACCTAAAGGCCCGGACGGACAAATTAAATCTCATTTAACTCAGGATATTTCAAAAATACTGCATAAAATTGAAATGATTGAGTTTTCTGCAGAGTTCGATACATTTACCGGTTGCTCTATCACTGGAGATAGAGGGATCGCAATGGAATATGCTTTTGATAAAAGCGTTAATAATGGCGAGACCAAATGCTACCTTGAGTGGACTGCATTACCTGATGGCGTGCAAAAAGTAGGCGCGAGTGTCACTGCAAAAGGTTACGCGAACGTTGTAGGTAACAACACTGTTTCGTGGAAATTATCTATATTCCATGATGGTGACCAAAGATTATTGATTTCCTCTGGCACGGCAGAAAGTAATGTTGTTATTCCTGAAAAACCTGAATTAATTAGTACGACCTTAAGTTATAGTAATGGGCGTCAAACTAAAGGAGTGGAGCACTTACTTAGAGATAGTAACGCTAAAGTAAAAAACATTCAGTTTGAAGTAACGCCGCGAGATTACGTTCAGGTAGTTAGCTTAAACGGTCTATCGTGCACCATTCCAAAGGGTATTGATGAGTGTCGTATAGCTGTGGATATAGGGCCATTAGGCGAACAGGATACTCAAATTACAGGTATGCTACCAATAGATACATTGATAGATTCGAGTATTCCGTATTTCCTTGCAAAGAGTGAGGGAAGCTTCAAGCATAAACTTGATTGGGATTACACACCTCCCAAATTGGTAAACGTACTAATCAATAACACCAAAGACAATTCAGTTATAACTGAGGAAGTCGATGGCCATGAAATAAAATTAAATGAGGACGAAGCTGCCTTAATTTTATATAGCCCGTTTACAAACCTAACTGAAGATGAAACTTGGAAATTAAGAAACCCTAATCTTCATATATCTTCTGATGAAACCATCACGTTTGAGCAAACTGTGCTTATTGACGACAATCACTTTTTCTTTGCCCACGATAAAATTAATATAGATGATGAAAATCGTATTCTTACTGACAAAGTTGAAGTGTACGGTAACTACATAGTCTACCGTTATAACTTTCAATCTTTACCAGATGGTGCTTTTACATTCGAGGTTGATTTGCGAGATGAATATGAAAATGGTCAAGACTATATACACGACACTTTCATCATGCAAAGAACCGCGCCTCAAATACAATTAAGCTACTTACGTGATAGAGCACGAATTGTTGACGGACTCTATTTTGCATCGGATTTCGGCGCAGTAACGAATCCGGGTTGGGATAGCAATAATACAATTATTGAAGCCACACTCGGCGGCGAAAAAATGACTTTAGTCGATGATCCTGCTGAGCCTAGAAAAAACGTAAAATTTTTTGCAGGTGAATTTGAAACATTAACACCCGGACAAGAATACCCTTTAATTATTAAGGCGAGAGATACCGCCGGTAACATTGGTACATTTGAGCAAACGCTAACTTATGCACCGTCATTCTTTAACATTAAATCAAGCACAGGCATAACTGAGCTGTACCAACATGTTCAGCGCGGTACGGCGTATATTTCACAAAGCAGGTATCTTTGTAACTATGTTGGCTCACAAGAAATGGCACGAGTAATTACCCGTGAAGCGCGTAAAGGTTGTTACGTTAAAATTGACAACTTACCTGATGGTATGAGCACCGTTTGGCAAGGATGGGCTCTTAAAGTAACAGGCTCTATACATCAACGGTCAGATAATGAAATTGAATATAGTGCTTATGTTGTAAACCCAGATGGTCAAGAAGTTAAAGTAAGCAATGAAACGTTTGCTTGGGATGTTAAACCGGCGCAAACAATGACTTTTGATATGTCACCAATCATAAAGTTAGATGAAACTGTATACGGAGTTATACCAGAGAACCCAGTGCTTGCTAGATATACACTTGAAAACGTGGCGGGTGAAGTAAATATAAACGTAACTCGTGGTAAATACTCTAATAGTGAGTTTATGGCACAGCGAAGTCATAAAGCTATATACGAATTATTAGGTGTTATTCGTGATGATGATGCTTCTAAGCGTAAAGTGTTTGAAAGATACCCTTTGAATATAGAGGCTTCATATAGCTTATCACCAGATAGAAAAGCGGGCACTTATGGTGAAGTAATCGTATTACCGTCACGAAGAGTCGCTTTAAATTTAACCATGGAAAGTAACGATGTCATATTAAGCACCGACGAGGTAAAAGTAACAGCACATATAGGGGCATGGAATTGGCAAGAAAAATTAAGTGATTAAGATAAAGACACGATGGCTGAATGGGATGTTTATCTAGCCTATAAAGATAATAAGGGCGTAGAGCAGCGCATTTCTGATATAAAGAAAAATGACGCAAATGGACAAGTTATTTTCAATTTAAGTATTGAAGATATATTTAGAAAAAGCTCAGGCTTTTATGCTGTTGCGCAAGTTAAGTCGCCACACTCAGAATACACTCAAAAGTTAACATCTACTCCTATATTCATGCGTATTGTGCTAGGTACAGGTGTCAGTGGAAAACTAGCTAGTAACAAAGTTCGTGGAAAAGTACCGTTCACTACTTTGATACGTTATGACTATAACACTATTGAGGATATGGTTGCTGGTAACGACTCAGTTTGGCTTAAATCTAAGGACAATAAAACGTGGGAAGTCATGGAAGAGTACGCAGGACGAAGTGCTATCCCATTTTTGATGAGTGAAGCTAGTGATTACTATGTTAAAACAAAAGTAACTAATAAAAATACAAATGAGTCTACTACAACGGAAGCACTTAAAATCAGTGGTTATGATAAAGCGAGCTTAGTTATTAATGGGCCAACTCAAGTTTATGACGGGCAAGATATGAATTTGAAAATGGTTGATTATATAAATGAGCTAACCGATTACGATGGTATCGCCCAATGGTCACGCGATAATGGTGCTACATGGGTTGATGGTTCACCACAACAAACGTTGGTTGCTACGAGTGAGCAAGAAGTAATTTTAGGTCGTTTCAAGTATCACTCTTCTACAGCTGGAGCGGGCGATGATGCATGGGCTGTAGCAAGGTTCTATGTCAGACCAGTAGGCCCCAGAACGGTCATGGCACAGATAAAAGCGACGCACCTTGTTGAGTTAGGCGTACCAATTAAGGTAGAAGCGCAAGTTCTAAACCTTAATGGGGGTGTTGATTTACCGATAGTATATGAGTGGGTAAAGCCTAATGGACAGACTAGCGATGAGGTTATGTTTGAGTACACGCCTCAAGAAAGCGACCTTGATCCACAAGGAAGGTTAAACTTTTCACTTAAAGCCTGGGTTAAAGGTTATAAAGAGCAAACATTTAGAGAAACGCAGCGTAACTTAGAAACGTGGAAATATGAATTTCCTGACATGAACATTGCCGTTCGCAGCAATATCTTAGTTGCACCAGCAACAATTACAGGGATGATCGAAGTTAAGCGCACGTTTATGCCAGGCATTACTTATGAATATGAGTGGCTTGAAAATGACAGTATTGAAGCGAAATCACCAACTAGAATATACAGTGAATTATTAGTTAAGAAAGCTGGTGTTCATGAGTTACAAGCGAAGGTAACGGATAGCCGTGGTGCAAGTCGCATATTAAGTAAATACATAGATGTGTTAGAGCCAGATGAAACCATAGGTAAATTTATATACTTTCCATCTAATCGTTATAGTAGAGCGCCATTAGGACTAGTTACTAGGGCTCAAATGACTGGTGGCCATCCACGAGATTATATAATTGATTATAAATGGTACATTAACGGTGTTGAGCAGGAGACCTTACAGCCCCGCAGCCCGATGTTCCGCTTTGAAATTGAAGAGCCGGGGAACTATGAAATTAAATCTGTTGCAACAAGTCAGTATGGCCAAGTAACAGAGGTAGTAGAGAACTACACTGTTAATGCTAATTCATTGCCACAGTGTACAAGTGATCAATTAGAGCGCTCTGGAACCATTCTCATTACAGCAAATTGTAAAGATGAAGACGGTTATGTAATTGGTTATGACTGGTGGTTTAATGGTGAGTATGTTGGCCGTGGTGCGGCTTCAACGCAGCTTAGATTATCGGAGTATCCAACTATGAATATAACTTACGAGGCCATCGATGATGCTGGTGGTAGAACAAAAGGTTCATTTAGCTGGTAATTAGATAAACAACAAAAACCCCATTTGATGAAAATTAAATGGGGTTTTTTATTATTTTAAAAAAATTCTTAAATGAGTAATTACAGAGGCATTATTCATACTCTCTATTTTTTAACCTTTAACTTTTCATGTTCGATAATAGTGAAAATTTACAAGGTTGAGAAAAAATGAAAAAGCATATGCCGGCAATAATCGTTGCTACTTCATTCCTATTATATTTTATCTATTTTTCGAGTCGCTATACATTGGCGTATCCACCAGGGCAAAGCGCATGCCTAGATGCGTCTTTTTTTCTGATTGATAAGTGGGATACAGATATTGAACAAGGTGACTTAGCTTATTTTGAAATGAATGTTGAAAATCAGTTTTATCCTACTGGTCTGCGCTGGATAAAGAAAGTCGCAGCCATGCCAAATAGCAAAGTGTCGATTGAAGAGAATAAAGTTGTTGTAGATGAGGTAACTGAATTTTCACTTTCACTGCGCCACATTATTACCACGTTAAATTTATCGGGCAACAGCATAGGTGAAATCGAAGATTATACGAAAAATATCCAACTTAAAGATGATGAAGTATTCATGATTGGCGAGACCACTAACAGTTTTGATGGCCGATTTTGGGGGCCTTTAAAGATAGAACAAATAAAAGGTACAGCTTATGCGATTTTCTAAATTACTGACTCTTTTCATAGCACTTTCATGTGGTGCTCACGCCCAATCACCTGAGCAACAGGCCACTCAAGCAAAGCTAGAAGCTAAGAATGTGATCGACTCAATAGATTTGAATAATTCACCTTTTGAAATTCCAGAAAGCATGAAGGAAAAGTTCCGACAAGCAGCACAAAATAAGGGTGACTTTGCACTGCCTGATAGCAGTATGAAAGCTATGCAAGAACTAACTCCTGCGCAACGTAAGCAAATGAAAGTAGCAATAGATAATATAAAAGCTAAAGCTGAAGAAATGAAAGCGAAAGGATGGTTAGACCCTTTTGAAGAAAAAACAGTTAATAAACACGTTGAAAGATATAGGCAATCAGCTCAGTTATTGAGTGAGCAATCTACGAGTTCACTAGAGCGAGCATTACATGAACATGCCGGGTTAAGTAAGGAACAAGCAAGTCATTTTAATGCTAACTCTGAAATGCCTCAGTCACGCCAAAATGAAGCAAATGAAAAGGCAATATTTATTAGCTTTTCAATGGATGCGAAAACGATAAAGGACTTAATTTATTTAGCTAAAGATGAAGGGGCAGAGGTTTACATAAATGGGCTATACCCTGGCCATAAGATGATAAATGAAACCATGCTTCTCTTACGAAATATGGTAGCAGGTATAGAAGAGCCGCCAATTGTTCGTTTCAACCCAACGGCATTCAAAAAGTATGATGTGAATTCGGTTCCTACCATACTTTATAGAGAGCTTGATAAATACATTGTTGCATCAGGTGTTACTAGTTTTGACTGGTTGCAGAATGAATATAAAAATCAAAGTGAGAGTGTTAACTACGGTGTATCTGGACCAGTTAGCCAAGTCATAGAAAAAAGCATTATCGAAGAAATGAAAGAGCGTATGGCTAATTATGACTGGAAAGCCCAGCGTAAGCGCACAGTAGATAGTTTTTGGTCACGCCAAACTTATACTCCTTTACCTAGAGCCACCAGCACAGAAGAGTGGTTAATAGATCCAACAATCACCGCGTCTAAAGATGTAACTACACCGCGAGGTGAGCTTATAGCAAAGCAGGGTGCTGTAATGAACCCGCTAAAAGGGCATGGCGCCGGATTTACAACCTTAATTTTTAATGCCACAGACATAAAACAAGTTGAATGGGTATCAAGAAAGTTAAATGAAATAAACACAGTTGGACAATTAATGTTAATCACATCGGAAGTTAACAAACAAAAAGGCTGGAAACATATTGAAGCTCTTCAAAACCAGTTTAAGCAAAAAATATTCTTAATGCCTAAAGAATTAGCATCTCGATTCCAACTATCGGCATTACCAGCAATAGTGAAAACAGATTTACAAAAATCAATGCTACATGTAACGCAATTCAATATTAATGAGGAAAAATAATGAAGATTATACCAGCCCTATTTTTCGTTGCCGTTGGCATATGGGTAACTTATACGTACCCAGATATTGCAAAGCAGGCTTACTCATACATTGTTATAGGCGTTAACTGGGCTCTTACAATACTTAATGATTTAAGGGGGGCTTAATGTCATTCTTTAAAATTGAAAGTGACCTATTAAAAAAATTACCAATGTTCAAATTGATGAATGTCTTAGTATTCTTTTTAGTGGTTTTCACTGGCCAAGCTAGCGCGGAAGATGTAATTCCTAGCGGAGATAGTTCAGCTGAGGTTGATGCTTCATCGGCTGTTTGTGAGGATGCAAATCTTTTTACAAGTGTGTTTACTGGTATTTGCTGGGACTGTTTTTTAGATAACGTTTCATTACTTGGTGTTGGTAACCCACCAGATGGCGCAGCGCCAAGCTCGCCAGTTTGTGCATGTGAAGATAGGGCAGGCGTACCCCAATTAGGTTGGCCTTTAGCCTTTTGGCAACCACAACGCGTTATTGAGGTTACAACTATCCCTTGGTGTAGTGGCGGTCTTGGTGGCATCAGGCTTCAAAACAGCTATGAAGGTTTAGGGCACTCTAACGAGGTGCCGAAAGATGGCACACGTTCAACAAGCGGTTTTTACCAATATCACTATTATTCATACCCAATAATGGTAATGCTACAGATGTTCGTAATGCCTTCTTGTAGCTCGGAATATGTAGATTTTGATTTGATGTACCTCAGTGAAGTTGATCCATTATGGCACAATGATTTACTGGCCATACTACTCAATCCAGAGGCTATTATATTTTCCAACCCTATTGCACAAGCATACTGCTCATTAGATTGTGTACGTGCGACAGCAGATGCGCCAATAGAATCATCTTTTCCTTGTGCCGGTTGTGATGGGAACTTATACCCATTAACTGGTTTTGTGTACCCACAACCAGATCAAGTAGCCGCAACTTCTTTAATATCACAAAGAGCTATAGCGTCGTTACATCGAAAAGGCTTAGCGAGAAAAACGATGGGGCCTGATGCACAGTGCGAACCAACTTGGGCACCAATGACGCCGAGGTCACAATATAAATTCTCAATGCTATACCCTATCCCCGAAGCGAGTACATCTATCGTTCCTGATTTTGAGGTTGATGGAGAGCTTACAGGCCCAGACTCAATGACAGAGAAAGCGGGTGAAGGCGAAGAAATTGAGCCATATGACACATGCTGTCATCCTATGGGTATGTCAACAGCTCGTTGGTGTGTGCCGGTTGGTGGTAGGAAACGGCCGGGGAAAGATAAAACCTTTTTATATTTAATTTGGAATTACCGCGATTGTTGCGTAAGAGACTTACCAGGTGGTGGTAACTCTGGAGGTGAAGAGTAATGAAAGCTCATTTAAGCTTTTTTTGTTCCCTAATCATTTCTAGCATTATCATTAATTCTAGCGCGCTAACAGTAGGCATGATGTTGAGTTTTTACTCAACATCAAGCTTCGCGGCTGAAGATGAGGATAAGCTACTAAAGGAACTTGAAAATAAGTACAACATTTCTGATCCGTACCGGCATAAAAATTTAGAAAGTAATAAATACGATATTACTCCGCGAGCATCAAAGGACTTGAAAGACAAACTTGAGAATATGATCTTAAGGTCTAATAGCAATGAGCACACGCTTGATATTAAGGGTATGAACGAAGATGGCGCAGATATGACCTCTGCGCTTAAAAGTGCCAATATCGTAAGCTCAACGCAAACCATGCCCAGCATAAACCCAACCACCAATGAAGTAGATGTTAAACTCAATAGAGACAGGGCATTTGAAACATATCGCACGGAAGATGGTGAGATAAAAGTTCGACTCAAACCGGGCGCGAGCAATGAATTAAAGCCGGTTAGCGTATCAGCAGATCAACTTTATTCCTCTGAAATTAATCATGACCAAACAAACTGGGAGGGTGAGGGCACCTATGGTGATGAAGATGCCTTATATCAAGCAGGTCGAGATTCGAACGCTAGGCTGTCATCTAGCGCAAACAACACTACAGAAGCTGTAGCATATAGAACAATACTCGATAACGCCCAATCAGGTGCACAGCAAACAGTACCCGATGTGTTAATGACCCAAACTTATGCAACGCTAGATAATGTAGAGCAGACTGGCGCGGGATTTTTTGATTCTTGTGGCACCACCACTGTAGCGAAAAGCGGTGAATTATACGCGCCAAACATTCAAGAAAAATTTTGTCAGCGATTACAAAAAGACAACCCCTTTCATTGTCAGGTTAAAAGAGCAGTGCCTGTTATTACAGATGCACTTCTTACCGTTGCGGGACAAGGGCGAACTATACTTACTGTTGAGTTTAATCTCCAAACTGGAGAAGTTAAGCCAATAGAGCCCACGGACTCGATTGCATTTGACTTTAATGTGGCCGCAAATGACGCTTTTAAAAATATGTGTGACACTGATCCAGACGCCACTTTTAGTCGGGTTAATTTAGACACATGGGAAGGGACTAGCCTTACGGGTAAAATTGATACATCAACTAGAATAAATGAGTTACAGGCACCAAGTTGTGCTAATGGCTTAGTTGGTATAATCAGCATCGAAGATAAAACTGATGAGTATAGCGATACCGAATGGATTCTAAATGCACAAGCAAGATACCGCTTTGTTGGCCAGTTAGGTGAAGATACTCAAATCCCCGAGGGTTGCTACGATGCCCTTTCTAATGACGTAAAGAAATCAAATGGGCTTACCTCTTTTCCTCCAGATCCAGTAACAGGCGAGTTTGAAATAGATGGAAATTGTACGTTTACAGGTTATACAACTATTCAAGGTGGGCTTCAGGGCTATGACGCTGAAATGCTTGCAGATATATTGCCATGGTACAGCGGTGATGTGGAAAATATCTCTTGGGAAGTAAACCTAGATGGTTATACATGCGACCCCTTTAAAGGTGAAAAAGTTTGTACTAATCAAGAGCAAGAAGATGGAACTGTAGTTGAAGTTTGTAGAACATGGGAGGAAATAAAGTCTTCGGGTGGAACCTGTGATGTTTACGAAGAAAAAGATGAATGTGTTGAAATTAAGACAGAATGTACAGACGGCTTTACTATTGATGGTTGGAATTACTGTGTAAATGAAACTGTTACATATGAATGTGACACTGGCCAAGACGTAGATTTTGAATATGAAACTACTGAATCAGCATGTGAAGGCATGCTGCCATGCTCCGGTGGTGAATGTAGCTGGGGAGAAAAGGAACAAAATGATAATTTCTTTCAAGCTGCTGCTATCGCTAATGTAATGGAGCAAATACCAGGCGAGGCATCATGTGAAATACCTGGAGACGTATCTACTTGTAGAATATTTGAAGGCGAAAGGCAATATTGCTCATGGGCTACCGCTTCAGATTGGGGGAATGATTGTTGCGAAGCACCAGAAGGTATTGACTTTCTTGATTACTTAAACATGACACAAATGATGCTCAAGTTTGAAAATCAGCAAATGGGTGGCGTGTTTTCAGAGCCAGCGGCTGAAGCAATTAACGGAGCATGGACAACAGTATCAGACGCTGTAACTTCAACTAATGCTTGGGAAAGCGTTAGCTCATTTTATACGAGTGCAGTAGAAACCGTTACTGGCAACGTTGCAACGACAGTGCCGGGAGCGGCAAGCAGTTCTGCCGGCGCTGCTGCATCCACTGTAGCAGAGGCGGGTTTAAGCCCTATGACGGAGTATATTTACCAACTTATTTATGATGCGTTACCAGAAGAGTTGGGTAAACTTTTGTTCTCAACAGCGGGGGCAACTGAGGCAGGAAGTGATGCAGTTGTAACTGGTTTAAGTGATGGGATGGCAAGCGCCGCTAATTTCTTGGGTGCGGTAATGTTTTGGTATTCTATGTATCAGTTAGCACAACTGGTTGGTTCTTTATTAACAGCATGTGATGAAGTTGATAGTGACACAGCACTTAAACTTGAAATGCGTCAATGCTATGCGGTGGAAGATAAATATTGCGCTAAAGAAGGCCTAGGAGTTTGCTATATGAAAAGGCAGGACTATTGTTGTTATGGCTCTATTTTAAGTCGAATAGTTATGGAGCAAGCTCATGTATTGCTGAGTAAAGATATGACAGAGTGCTCAGGGTTAACGCATGAGGAACTACAAGCACTAGACTTCAATCAAATAGATCTAAGTGAATGGATTGGCGTAATGATTGAGTCAAATTTAATTCCCGAGTCGAATCAAGATGATTTGAGCGCTGGTGGTAGGTATGAAAACACTGAATACAGAGAGACACCCACTGAAAGGACTCTACAAAGAACAAGCAATGCCGCTGAGGGAGCAAAGGCTATTAAGGAAAAAATGAACGAACCATTGGATTGTTCAAAGTACCCGCGTCCACAAATTTGTGAGTTCGGGTTTACCCTTGGTAGTGAGGAAGGCGGCTGATATTCGTTAGTATGAAAAATGCCAGCCTTAATAGGCTGGCAACTAGATGTGGGTGAACAATATAGATTCTAACCTTGGGGTGAAGCGATCACCCCAAGGTTAGAAACTTTATTGCTGGGCGACACTAGAGTAAAGTGAATAACTAATTTAGAAAAATATTAGTTTAATTTAAAAGAAGAATTTTCTTTAGTGAAAAAATACATTGTGTCGTTATGGATTACGTAAGGAGCTGGAACAGTGTATTTAACCCCACTACCCCAGCGACCGAATGTTTGTGGTACTACCGCAAAACCTGAAGTAGCAATAGCCATATCAGTGAAACCTGCATACCCACCATGGAAAGTTACTGTAACAACACTTTTTTGTTCACCCTGATAGTTTACCTTTCCAGTTACCTCTATGTTTACTGGCGTAGAGCATGAGCCTTCGTATTCACGTTTTACGTTAATGAATTGCCCAGAGTTATAAGCAAGATCATACTTTAATTTTGGCTGCCCTGTTTTATCACACAACGCTCCATCAAACATAAACATAAAGTTATTATCTCTGCCATCAGCACTAAGCCTCATAATCCCAATGTAATTAGAGTTTTCGATTTTATCAAAAGTTTTTGTTAATTCAGCTTCTACAACTTTTACTGCATCAGCATCAACATTTTGGTTATCTAAATCACCTAAAAAAACAAGCATAGGCTTCCAGTTAAAGGCTCTATCAGCCTGTGATTGAGCACCCATACTACCCGCTAAATCAACTAACCCACCAGTTAAAAATGACATAGCGTATTCAGCGCCTACTAAGCCACGATTAGCTTTGAATTGTGCATCTTCTGGTAGCTCTGCATCTGACAACCCCGCTGTTTTACGTGTCATTTGAGCTACATTTAACGCAAAGCTCGCGTTATCATCAAATTGATAAACCTCGTTTGACTCTTGTGTAATAACTGGAGGCTGAGTAGACATACAGGCCGTAAGAGAAAGCACCGATAATGCCAAAAAAGAGTTTTTAATTGATTTCATTGTTGTGTACCGTTTTTATGTGTTTTTCAAAAGTTAATGTATTTAAACATATTCTTAAAACTAGGCTACTGATTTATGAGTTGAGTTACCAAGTTTCATGTATTCGCCATATTTCTTCGGCAGTCATAGACTCATCAGTATATGTATCTTTTAAAGCGCCACATTCTTGCACCGAAAGGTATAAAACTCGGCGCAGGCCACTATTTTGCAAGTATTTAAGGGATATATGACACCCTTTAACTACAGAGAGGTTTTTTATGAATTCGTCTAAGCTGTAGCTGTTTTGAATTACTTTTCCATCACATTCAATTTTAATCATCTATTAATTCCCCTGTAACAATAAACCGGCAGATAATCGATCGGCATGGCTTCTCAATATTGTTGACAATCTATTAAGCTGCCTATGTGGAGGAAGTTCCTCGCCATTTTCCCACTTTAAGTAAGTTTCGACATCTACATTAATTTTTGACGCTACTTGTGTAGCTGTAAGAAGTTGTTTTTCTCTTTGCGATTTAATTCGACGCCCTAAAATACGACTGTACTTTTTCATATACTTATTTTTCCAAATTCATATTTACAGTTGCCATTTTTACCTATTGTAAAATTCTGGCTACTGTTCAGGAAAAGTTAGAATGGGTGTTTTAAGCACTTGTAAGATTAAATATGGCATTAACGAATGATCAGAACGAAGTGGTAATGCATAGAGATGAAAATAAGTTAGTCCTTGCTTTACCCGGTAGCGGTAAAACCCACCTCTCAATTGAGTTGGCCAGCCGAATATTAAAGGCAAATGAAAATAACTTTTTGATAATGGTTACTTTCACACGTTCATCAACAGCTGAAACTCGACACAGAATTTCAAAATTAGTAACTGACGATGAATTAAAACGCGTGGATATAAAGACTTTTGCGAAGTTAATTTTAGAGCACGCACGCCCAATATTAGGCGGTAGGCAATTAATTATGGGGCCTAACCATGAGCTATTTAAACGCCGGGCAATAGGTAAGGATGAAAATGAGCTTCAATTTATAGAAGTTGGTTTTCCTGCAGAGTATTTAAATTCAAATGGTGATATTAATAAACTATCTGAAATTTCAAAAAATTACCTTAGCGCGCTTAGACAGTACAATAAAGTAGATTTAACAACGCTCAGTGTTGAACTGGTTTTTGCGCTTAGAAATAGAAAAATAAAGCCGTTAGAGTTCACCCATATGCTGGTGGATGAGTTTCAAGACACTTCAGAAATTGAATACGCCTGGATAAAAGAAAATAATGTAGGTGAGCGTTCTTTTACGGTAGTAGGCGATGACGATCAGGCTATATATTCTTTTAGAGGGGGTAACGGATATAAAAATATGGTTAGGTTCCAGGAAGAATTTGACGCAAAAGCTTTTCTATTAAGTATCTGCTTCAGGTGCCCGCCGGAAATACTAGAGTATGCTGGAGAGCTCATAGATTACAACATAGAGAGAATGCCTAAAACAATGAAGTCAGCCAAAAGCGAAGGTGGCAAAGTTATATTTAAAGAGTATTCACGCATGGCCATTGAAAAAGCATTACAAATAGAACCCGAAGAACTCTATAAATATCAGAAATATGTAGTTGAACGTAAGATTGTACCTCCTGCTGCAAGCTGGCATTACCGTAGATCGCTTGAGAACTATCTAAATTTAATCAATCAAAAGACCTATAAATATAAAGAAAGTGATTTTATATTAGCGAACACCTCTGTGCCCTTTGAAAGCCATGGTGTAGTTGCGCTTGAAATAGCGAAAAACCCGAAAGGTTGGGCTGTATTGGCTAGGACAAATAGATTGCTTGATATGATGCAAGAAGAGCTTGTAAACCTTGATATACCGGTAGAGAGAATTGGTGGAAAAAGTATTTGGGAGTCATCTATGGTTTATGGCTTAGTGAGTTTATATAAAAGTTTATCTAACCCAAAAGATTTTAGCTGTATAGATGATGCTTTAAGTTTTCTCGGTGTGCCCAATGACACAATAAGTGATGCCCACCAGCATTTAACAGAGGTTGGCGATATAAGTAAGGCCAGTACACTTTCACTGCCGGAAAATGAACAGTTATCTTTGTATTTAGATTTGGCAAAAAATCTGCCTAATAATGGCGATGAAGAAGGTATTAAACAATACATAAACAATGTTCTGGATGCCTCAGTAAAAATTTCAAAAGATCATGAAAAAGCATTTAATAAGCTTCGCTTAGTAGCACTTCGGCTTCTTGGATACAGCGGTTCGTTAAGAGTGCGAGTAGCAGCGTTAATACGGCTAATACAAACAAAAGACGAAGTTAACCATAGTGATAAAACAAAAGTTATTTTGGCTACAATGAACGGCTCTAAAGGTCTGCAGTGGGAAAAAGTTTGGGTACTTGATGCGGAAAAAAATCGAGTACCAACTAAGTTTAAAGGTGATAGTGATAACGAGGAGAGTAAAACAGCCTTTCTTGAAGAAGAAAGAAGGTTATTCTACGTTGCTATGACCAGGGCTGAGTCTGAGTTATACATAAGTTACCGCGAAAGGAAGCACTCACGGTTTGTAGAAGAAATGCAACTTGAATAAGATTTTTAATCTTGCGGTAGTTTTAAATGAATAATTTACCAACAAATTGTTATGAGCGTATATTTTCAATAAAAAATGTTACAAGTATTGAAAAATAATTAAAGCCGTTATATATTCATCGAAACACTATGGCTATGCTTAGTTAAATATACAAAATACTGAGCGTAGCCAAAAATAGTATAAAGCTTCATTGTGAAGCCAAAACCCCATTAGGCTAGTCCTAAAAAATCGCCATCTATGTATTTTGCATATGGCTTTGTAAGCTTTTTAAATTAGTTTACCAACCCCCCCTAAAACCAGTTTGCATTTTTTTTAAAATTTGCTTATCTGGCCTTTTTTCGTGCCCAAAATTAATTGAAAACATAACTTTAGAGTTATGTTCTGAATTATTTTTACCATTTTTTTTAACTGAAGTTTATAACTTCGACTCCTTGCATGGAGTATAAACCCTCGCGGCTTTACATCCCTGTAAAGTGACGATTCAACCTTTTAGGTCAATGAATCTTTTGCTTCGGCATTAAACCCAAATAGCCCTGCTATTTAAAACCTTAAAAAAAATGGAGAGTAACCACTCATGCGAAAACTTAAAAAAGTCGCTAAAAACCCCAAGGCAAATAAAAACGTTATAAGCAACCTGTTCAACCTAGTTGGATTAGTTACAAAATGTATTTATTTACCGACCTATTTAGTTTCAAAACTTTTTCATAGCGAAAATTTCTTTGGGCGACTCGTTGTATTGTTTATCTGGCTTATGAATGTAATATCTTTAATGTTTATTGCATCTAACATGACAAGCACTACAGGCTTATTAACCAACCTAAGCAATTTTATTGTGATGTTTGGTCTTTTAAGTGCAGTCCCCGTTTTAATTTCGCGCTTCAAAAAAGATATGATTTAAGTTTAACCTCTTAAATTAAAACTAAATAAACCCAAAGCAAATAAAACACTATTAGTTAACTTCAACCTAGTTGAACTCACTATTTAGTATTTTATTTCAACACAGTTTAGTTAAACCGCCTTTCCTATCGCAAAATAACCTAAATCTACGCGTTGTAATGATTACCATCATTTTGACTTCAATATTTTTATTGTCTTCTTAATCTTGGTCTTTGCTACACACTTATTTGCAAACTCGAATCATATTTGATTTTCGTTTGTACTTAACGTGGTTTTTTAATTTTGCACTTTGAAAGTCTCTTTTTAAGCATAAACACTTAAATCGTAACTAAATTTAAACCCATGGCTTAGGCCTAAACCCCCGCGGGAGTATTTTTACACTCCTTTGGGGTGCATGTACTCCCGTTTTTATATATCCCGGAGAGTAACCATGCAAACCCACGCAAAGAAAAATAAAGTTAACCATCAAGACAAAATTGAATGCGTTTTTCGTATCAAGCACCACGGCTCGACTATTCCAGCTTGTGCAAAACGTTTTGGTGTTACTGATAAAAAGGTAAAAAGTTGGCTTTATATGCATGAAAAAGGTGAATTAATAAAGCAACACGCTCATTGGTCACCTAGTTGGAATAAAGAAAATGTAATTCAACACCCGTTGGATTTAGATATTTTGCAGGCTATTAAGCGCGGTAACCCGACTTATGAAGACTCAATTATCTCTTTATTTGACCCTGAACTCGATGCAATTAACTGTGTTACACATGTTGAATGGACGGATGAAGAAATTGAAAAACTATGCTTATGGATGGTTGATCGTTCTTTAGAAATTATTCGAGATGTGGCTATTGATACAGAAGATATGATTACAGAAATTGAGTTCATTAGTTCTAATTATTTCACTTTAATTTGTAAAGCTTTCGGCTTCGATCATGTTGAATTACGTAAAGGTATTTATCATGAACTTAGATTACGCGGAGTTAACAAGTTTGCTTTGGAAATGTTAGAAATATCAGATGTTTATACTAAGCAAGGAGTAACTTATGTACCTAAAGAGGGCTACTAGTAACCTTGTAAACGTTAAACATAAATTAACTGATAATGGAGAAATTAAATGCTAGAAAAAATATTAAGAGAAAGTTTTTCTTATAATTTAGTTGAAATTTTCACTTCGAAAGTTACATCTAAAACTCTAAATTTTAATTCCTTCATAAACGATACAGACCTTATTGTTTGGATAGCGCTAGAAAAAGGTGATGTAGTTCCCAGTATGTATATTAGTCAAATTGATGAAGCCTTAACGGATTTATCGACTGATTTTGCTGGAAAATACTTAGCCGCTTATAAACTAGCCGTTCAAACATATAATGAAAGTGCTGCTATCGATTTAAAAATAGAAGAGCTTTATAGCGAATAATTTATTTTTATTTGTTTATATAAGCTCATAAACCCTTAATTTTAATGTTTTTCATTAAATAAAAACCCTATCGGGGATAGATTATCCCTGATTGGGGTAATGCTATCTCCAAAAACTTAACCCTTACGGAAATTTTGGAGAGTAACCATGTCAAATACAAACACAGCAGAAAACGTAGCTCAAATTCAATCAACTAAAGTTAATTACAACGAATTAGAAAAGGTAGATGCACACAGCATTTTCCCTGATTTTTTCACCCCAGGTGAAAGGTCGCTAACTCGTCGTAAAAACAGACACCCTGATTGTCAAGGCTCTAACAAATATTACATTCCTAATGAAAAGACGCTTAAACGCTTCTTATCTTGGTGGATGGCCCCAGTTCAACTACAAACCTTTGGTTTGCACGGTGAGACAGGGACAGGTAAAACGGAGATGTTACTTTATGTAGCAGATCACTTAAATGAACCTGTGTATATGGTTAAATGCCACGGTAGCTTAATGCCTGAAGATCTTGAAGGTTCTCGCGTTCTTATGAATGGCGAAACACCTTTTAATCCTGGTCCAGCTGCAAAAGCTTACGCAAGCGGTGGGTTAGTTATTTTTGATGAACTTGATAAGGTAAATCGCAACACTGGTGCTGCGATTCATGGACTACTGGAAGGTAAGCCATGGCCTGTAGAGCAAATTGGAAAGACACTAACTAAACACTCATTGTGTCGTATTGTTGCCACAGGTAACACGACAGGCGAGGGTGGTTCGGAATTTTATACTTCTTCACAGAAGTTAGATGACGCACTACGTTCACGTATCGGTTGGTACAGAACGTATTACCCACAGCCAGCACTTGAGTTAAAAATAGTACAAAAGCAATTCCCAGCAATCCCATATGCACTTGCACACAAAATGATCTTAGTCGCTAACGAACTAAGAAAATTACGTGTCGGTGATGATGGTAAAGGCATTGATGATCCAATCGGTTGTATTTTTAGTACACGAACTTTGGTGAATTGGGCCTACCACACCATGGTGTTTGGTAAAGATGCTGAGTGGCGCGAAGCATTAGATTTCTCTATGCAAGGTGGTGTTGATAGTGATAGCCAAGAAATAGTTGATGCAGTTTTGCAGCGATTATTAGGTTCAGATCTTGATAAGACCAGTGGAGAAGTTTTTGCCGCGCATGAAAAAAAGTAAATAACTCTTCCACAACGCCGGTAGCTAGTTTTTACGATATGACAGAATGTTTAAATAATGATGTATTTGAAGCTAAAGAGCTTTCAGATGGGTCATTTATAGCAATGTCTATCGGAACTAATGCTAGTGGAAAGAGATTATCGGTAACTTTTAGCCCTGTGAACGCCTTTACTGGCCTTAGCAGTGTATACAGAAAAGTGAGTGATATTAAATGGGTAGATAACGATACACATCTTGAAGATGTGGTTACTCATTTTAATCTTAAACACGTTACTGAATACAAAGGCGAGGAAGCAGTTGAATTAGGTTTTCTACCATGTAGACCTTCTTCATACCCAACAGCTAGTTTTGATGTTGTTACTTTAAGTAAGAGCAAAGATGAGCTTTGGGCAATTGGTCGCGTAAATAATACGGTTTATGTTTTTTATAAAAAAACTAATCGGTATGGCGACTATTGGATTCCGCAAGAAGTTAACAATAAGGTTGCAGTGAGAGAACGTATTCAAGAAAAACTTGATGATGGTTATTTTTCTACCGTCAACAATTTTGAGTATGATCACAAAACTAGAACCTTAGAATATTGTAAATAGAGGCTAACACCTCAAAACCTTAACCCTACAGGGGCATAACTCCCCTGAACAGGGTTGTTATGCTCCGAATTTAACCAAAACCCCGGAGAGTAACCATGACAACCCAAAAATATACAGTCGATTCAGCAAAAGAAGCTTCAAAATTAGCCGCTAGCAATGCCAACTTAGACATTAAAAGCGGTGCTTGTTTAATTTCAGTAGAAGTACAAGGAGCTTGTGGCGAGAGTATTATCTCAGATAGTAAATCGCTAATAGATGGACAAGTGCTCGATTCTGAGTTGCTTTCAGGAACCAAGTTACGTTGGTTTCCAAAAGAAAAGCTTAGATTTGTTAGTAAGTGTTCAGCTCAAGCTCGTCGCGCTCTAAATCAACGAGGTATTAGCTTTGCAAAAGGCGCTACCCTTGTACCAATCACTCAATTAGATGATTTGATTACAGAGTTAGAGGCTATTGATACTGAGTTTAAAGCTGAAGTAGAGCAATTAAAAAACCTCTATGACAGCACTATTGAAGAGCATGTTTTAAATAATCAGCCCGTTGAGGCTTATATTCGAAAATGTGCGGAGGAAGCTAGTAAATTTGCTAGTCGATTCACCTTCAAGGTACACCCGCCTATGGCAATACAACCACTATTTGATGGTGATGAAGATGTTATGACAGAAGAGGCATCTCAAACTTTGTTTGAAGAAGTTTCTAATGAAGCAGCTGAAATCTATCAAAAGTCGTTTCTAAGATCTGAAAAAGCAACTAGCAAGAAGTTAAAGCCAGTTTTCGCATTGCGCGATAAATTGATTAATTTATCTTTCTTGGATTCTAGTGTTGCTCGGGTTGCGGAACGTTTTTCTGAAGTCCTTGATGAACTACCTAAAACATACCCTTTAATGGGTGGTGACTATCATAAAGTGTGTCATTTTTTGACGCTCGTTAGTGACCAAGCAAAAATGACAGCTTATGGAAATGGTGGCGATGAATTAAGTGAACCAGAAGAGGTTGAGTTTGAAGAAGAAGTGCCATTTGATGATGGTGTATCGACTGAAACGCCTAGTATAAACACTGAAGTTGACCCCTTCAGTCAAAACCCATTTGGAGAAGCAGCAAAGCAGCCAATAGATGACCCATTCAACACTGAACATACAGTTCAGCAAGAGAGTGTGGCCATAGACAGCTTTGCTTTTGATGGTTGGTAATTAATTTTAGCAACTTCAAACACCAGTAAAAGCCATGTGCTTTTGCTGGTGGCTTGCTCCTTAAAAGCACTTTTTCTAAAGAGTGTTTTTAAAGATTAAGACTAAAACCCACGCGGGTGCACCTACCCGCTTGGGCATGGTTGCACCCCAAATTTAATATTTCGGAGAGTAACCATGAAAAATAAATTAAAAAAATTCCTAAAAGGTAAAACTGTAAACACTGTAATTCGCGGTAATTATGAATTTCGTGTAGTTGAACATGAAGGGAAAGAAATTATTGTAAGTGCTCAACTGCTTATTGGCGGTGCTTCTCAAAGAAGTAAAACCAATAAATTAGCTAAAGCATAACCACCACTCAAGCTCGCATTGTGCCCGCTTGGGTGGCGAGCTTTCTTTTTTACCGGGTCACGGTGATCACCAATACACCTGAGACTCGGATGTATTGGGATCATCGTGATTTCGATATATGAGGAAGCAAAAGTATGAATTACAATAATTTCGATAAAATTAACCATGTAAAAGCATTAGTAGATTAAAGTGGCGGTTGGGAGAGTGTTCTTTCTAACTACCATGGGTTAGCGCAATCATTTGAAAAGGGTACACGGCAGCAGCCTTGTCCTCTTACCGGTGGAGGCCGTACTAAATTTAGATGGTTCAGAGATTACAGAGAAACAGGTGGAGCATATCATAACGATGTTGGTCCATTACCTGATGGCATAGCTGTAGTTTCTTGGTATGTAGGTTGTTCTGTTTCGCAGGCTTTAGATGAAATTATACGCATTTGTGGTGGTGACTTATCAAGAGTTACTGAATCGGATGCAGTTAAAGCAAAGCGTAGACACAGCCAACAAAGTGCATATAAAACCTCAGAAGAAGCTCTTGCAAAAGCTAGAAAAGTTCTCCGGAACAATAAAGCTCAAGCAAAGCCAATTCTAAATACTCATGCGCAAGATTACCTTCGTAAACGCGGTATTCATTGTGACCTAACAAATATGTCTGATTTGGGTTTCCATCCAAAACTTGCATATAAGGAAAGCGATGAAACTGACTGGCAGCATTTCCCAGGAATGCTAGCCATGGTTCGTGATGTGAACGGTAAACCAGTCACAATGCATAGAACCTTTCTTGACAATACACAACCCGTTAAAGCTGATGTTATGCGCTCTAAGATGATTTTTGCGCCTATAGCAGATGTACGTGGCTGTTCTATTCAGTTAGATGAGCCTAAAGACGTTGGTTTTGGAGAGAAAGTTATAGGCATTGCTGAAGGCATTGAAAATGCTCTTAGTGTACGTGAGGCAACTGGTACACCTATGTGGGTCGGTATATCGGATCGTTTGATGGAAGCAGTTAAATTTCCTGATGATGTGACGTTTGTATTGATTTGGGCTGATATTGAGCCAAGTGGGGCCGGACTTGCTGCAGCGAAGCGCTTAAAGGAACGTTTGGAAAAAGAGGGCAAAAATGCCGAAATCTTTATTCCAAATTGCCCAGATGGTGTAGATAAAATTGATTGGAACGATGTTTATCAGTCACAGGGTTTTTCAGGTTTTCCACCAGCCCTAAGACCAGAATACCAACTTGATACTGGAGTTGAGATTCATGATTAACATTATTACTTCAAGCAAGCAGCACCATAGCGTTAAAAGTAAGGGCACAATACTCGAAAGCCTTGAACAAGGGTCTGTAATACACAAATCACAGTGTAGAGCAGGAATTTGCGGGTATTGTAAATGCAAATTAAAGTCGGGTTCTGTGGCTTACGTCACAGAGCCTTTAGGCTTTATGTCTAGTGGTGAAATCTTGCCATGTATATCAATTGCAAATGGAAATATAGAAATAGAGAGCTGAAAAGAGCCATTCTTTTTGGTCCTCTATTTTTCTTTTTGTTGTTTAATTTATTGAGCAATAAAACGAAAGGCAGATGATATGAAATTAAATTTGAAGTTTACTTCAACTCACAGCTGAAAGTTTAAAATCAGCGGCTTTACACCCTAGTGAAGTGACAACTCAATACGAGTTAACTGCTTCGGCAACAAACCCCAATACGGCTTAGCCGTAAAAACCCAATACGGCTTAGCCGTAAAAACCCAATACGGCTTAGCCGTAAAAACCCAATGGAGAGTAACCCAATGAAATCAAAAAACAGAGTGATTAAAGTAGCAAAAGTATTATCGAAGCTTATGAGTGACAGAGATGGTATCGAAGTAACAGTAAGTGGAAGTGGTGCTTGGAGTTGTGGTGGAAGAATTAATATTCCATTTGGTGATTTTACTGATCCTGACTATGTGACTATGACACATGGTTATATTGATCATGAAATAGGCCATGAAAAACACACTGACTTTAATACTAAATTTAAAAGTAACCTACATGCAAACCTATGCAATATCTTTGAAGATTCACGGATGGAAAAGTTAGTAGGTTCTGAGTATCCAGGCGCCAAACAAAACCTTGAAAAGTTAGTTTTACTAGCGATTAAAAAGGGTTTATTTGGTGAGCCTGAAAGCTCAGATGATCCACTTTCTCTTACATTAAGTTATTGCTTATACAAAGGCCGCGTTCTAAATGTGGATAACCAAAGCCTAGATAAATACGCTGAACAAGCTTTAACGTATTTAAAAGGTGTGTATAGCAATTCTTTTATAGAAACTCTAACTGAAATTGTCCATAAAATTACAAGCGCTAAGTCTACTCGCGATTGTTCTACTATGGCATGGGAAGTTATTGAACTTTTAAAAGAAGCTAATGAAGAGGAAGAGCAGTCCGATGGTGGCCAAACAGATGATGAGCAATCAGATGGCGGGCAATCAGATGGTGGCCAATCAGATGATGAACAATCAGGTGATGAACAATCATATGATGAACAATCAGATGGCGGGCAATCAGATGGTGGCCAATCAAATGATGAACAATCAGGTGATGAGCAATCAGATGATGAGCAATCAGATGGGGGCCAATCAAATGATGAACAATCAGATGATGGGCAATCAGATGGGTCTAGTGATAATACTAATGGAAATAAAACCTCTGCTAGTGAGCAAGATGTTAGCGAACAATCTTCAAGTTTAATCAGGTCAGTTATCGAAGCTATAGAAAACGATAATGTAGAAGTACCTGATTTTCATGAAATGATAGCTGATGAATTGAGAAAAGATGCAGAAAACTTTGAACCTTCAGAAGATGATTCCGAACTTAGCAAGATATTCAGTGCTGCATTGCCAGTAACGAATAAATGCAAAATGTTGGGATTACCTTTTCACAATCCACATTTAATACCTAGTGCTGGCAAAGCAGTATACCGCACGCTACACAGGGCTTTAATTGATGAAACTGAAGAGTTTAATGGTTTTAGAAATCGTGGCCGAAAGTTATCTAGCAAAAAATTAGTTGGTTCAACGCTAGGTGATGATCGGATCTTCAATACACCGGTAGTAGAGAATGACCTGAGCGCGGCTATTAGTATTTTAATAGACTCGTCTGGTTCAATGTCCGGTGACCCTCAAAAGGTTGCTAATGCAGTAGCTTTAGCAATGTCAAAAGGGCTGCAGAGTTTGCAAGTTAGTAATGAAATTGGTTTTTACTCGTCAACCATGAATCTATATATAGCTAAACCTTTTAATGAAAAACATATTAACCCAAAACGTTTTGAAGTTTGTTCTGATTACTATACGCCAAGTGGTGAGGCAATGAAGTCTGCATTAATGCGACTTTATAGCCAAACCGAAGATAAGAAGTGCTTATTCCTCGTAACTGATGGAGAGCCTTCTTGTAAGGTGTCATTTCAAGAAGCTTTAGAACTGGCGGAGATATTAGGCATTAAAATAGCTGTATTAGGTGTTGGCATGGAGAGAGATAACATACCTGGTTTAGATGATAAGCATTTTACGAAAGTAGAATGTGTGTCAGAGCTTAAATAGCGTTATCGAAAATTGTGAAAGCCAATGTAATTTAACTCTGTAAAAATCGTATATAGGAGCGTGTTATGGACGAAGCAAATATTGTTTCGGGCTATGCGGAAACTTTTGTTCAAGTTATCGCAGCTACTGTAAGTGGTGATTTGATTCATCTACGTGATTTGACGGCATTAGATAATAAAGCAAGCAGCTTATACTGCGCTGTATCTTGTGGTGAACAAAGAACGTATGCAGAGTTGAAGGTGTTAGACTCAATGCTAAGTGAAAATAATCCTAGTTTATCAGGTGAAATTTTCCATATTTACAATGAAGCTAATAACTTCTTAGAGCCAATCTATGATCTTGCTGAAGTTGCAAGTGACTCAGATTACTTAACAGAACAATACGAAATACCTTCTCAATTTGAATTTGAGAATTAACGCCGGCAACTAAATGTTGCCTTAAACATTAACCCAAGGGGGTCGCTCTCCTTTGGGATTGCTTCCCCCTCAAAAATGAGGAAAAGCAATGGAAAATAATAAGAAAAACTTCGACCAAATACTGGTTGAACTTGTGCTTCTGGCTATTCTGGTTGGTTTTATACCCAGCTTGATAGTAGGTGCTTTTGAAGACTCTTTCGGAGTCTGTATAAGTCCACTTACAGCTATATGCCACCAGCTCCAAGTTCAAGGATTAGTTAAAGCAATTTGTGCATTAGTTTGCGCAGTTGCAGCGGTCGTTGTTTCATTTACTATTTCAAAGCAGTACAACAAAAAAGAGGACAAATAATATGGAACCAAGTATTTATCAAATAGCTACGATAATAGTGGTTTTGTCGACTGTCAGCATTCTCGCTGGTGGTCTTTACTTGATAGCCAATAGATCTTCCAGTTGATTTTGAAATAAAGAAGTTTAAGGCGCCCCTAGTGGGCGTTTTTTTTTGACTTTAAAAAACATGAGTAACAAATTAAGTAGATTAGCCTGAAAAAGTAACGGTTATACTCGAAACTTTAAACCTAAAGTTAACTCGGTTGTACTTTGAAGCTAGGAATTGCTTCAAAATTGATACCTCAAATTTCTCAGAAAAATCACGAGCACCTAAAATCGCTCTTGCCTTCTCATAATAGTCGAGGTCAATTTTTGGATCATAACCTTGTATATGCTCGACACAAGTTTGAAAGTTATTATTGGCAATTGACCCTGTAGCAGCTAAAAAATAGAGTTCCTTATCTTTAACAAACAGAAAATTTTCTTTTGAATGTAAATCACAAAATGCACGCAACCGATGAGCTTGTTCTCTGTTAAGTCCGACATTAAAATTTTTCATTTATAATCCCCTAAAAGTTTTTAAATAAATGATACTGCTGACCGGGATTATGGCTACAAACCGACACAAGTGTCAGCTTCTATAGACACTCTGAGTACAAACACTTATGAAATCACCAGACCAAGACGCGTATAGAACAATATAAGCATTAGAGTGTCTTGCATTTTTTACACTCATTTATAAGTGTAAAGATATTTAACAATGCACGAAACGGTTTATGAGAGCCTAAACAGAGGTTGTGAGGGGTGTAATGGTTTAACTTTTTGATTTATATATATTTATGAATATTTTGGCGTGACGCATAGTTTTGGCTGGCTAATTGCAAATTATGCTTGCATAGACAATTGTGTTTATGCAGATACATTTGGAGTTTTTATGTCTTTGTACTCAAGAAATTATTTGTACACTTTCATCACTATAATTTGTATGTTTTTATCATACAGTTTAATCACAACTCATTTGGGCTCAAGAGATTTAGCTATATTTGTATATTTAATTTTAAATATAGTTGCTAAAGTTTTTTTTATAAAAGCTATTCATCATATTGCTGAGTGAGGTTTACTGTTAATGTTTATCGTGTAATTTAACTATTTCTTAGCTAGAAACTATAAATAAATCATAGGTCTATATTATATTTGTTTCTGGCCAAGAGCGTATTTATTCCGATTAAAAATTAAACTTTTATTGATGAAGCTCAACTGAACAGTTATAATATTTGCATCATAACTTTTGGGTATATTTACGATGATGGATACGACTAAAGAACTAAGTAGAGAGAGCGTTTATAATTTTAGTGATCAACTTTCTTTTCAAGGTTTAGATCCTAGTCATTTGTCTATTATGAAGTTTAGACCAGAAAATAATAGTTTAAATGATAAATCTGTAAATGCTCATAGCAAAGCCAAGGATACCGAATTATCCAATCAAGAGTTTGAGCTTTCAAGTCGCTTTTTAGAGGGCTTTTCACAATTAATGAAAGCAGAATTGGCCGAGCAAAAAAAGGTCGTAGAAGATAGCTATCAGGCTGAACTTGATAAACAACTAGAGGCTGCTGAACAAAAGCAAAGAGAAGTCGAAGGCCTTTATCAAAGTCAGATTAATACATATAAAAGCAAAATTTCACACCTTGAAGAACTAGTTACTTCAGCTACGTCAAAAGCAAATAAAGAACGTCAAAAGCGTATACAGTCAGAAGAAGTAGCGCAACAGGCTTTTGATGAGTTTGCCAACAACGCTAAAAAACAAAGCCAATTGTTAAGCCAGTATGAAGCTGATAATAATAAATTAGCTCAAAAAATTGAGCTTCTTAACGAATTGAATAAAGACTTACTACGAGAGATAAATGTTAGCAACATTAAGCTTGAGGATAGTGAAGAATTAAGCCAAGCATTAAGAAGTGAAAACAGCACTCAAAGAGATGAAATTGCAGAGCTTACATTTGAGCTGGTAAGTGTAAGAACTGAGCTTGAAGAACAACAGTCACAAATAGAGAGTTTAACGACAACTCTAACAGGCTTTGAAGAAGAAACTACCCGCCTAGTCAGTGTTGAAACTGAGTATAAAGCTGAAATAGCTAAGCTTAGTGAATCAAATTCTAAATTATCAAGAAAAAAAGATACCCTCAACACGGCGGTTGCTAATGCTCGCACTGAAATCAATTCGTTAAATGAAGACCTGGATGCTGCAAAAGTACGATATTTGGGCCTTAAAGACGCCAATATAGAGTTGGAAAAAGAAAATAAAATATTAAAACTTAGTTCTAAAGAGCCAATTGAGTTAAGAGGTAAAGATAGATTGCCTGCTGATAGTATCAAGGAGCTAAAAGCTCGACTCAGTGCCGCTCTTGATAAAGTTAATAAAACCAATGCAAGTAGACTTGAATTACTCATTAAAGTGAAAGAGCAAGCTGATGCAATTGAGTTATTAACCAATAAAGGCAGCTTGTTAGCTAGTTAAGCCTGTGTTGAAGAAATAAATCAATTAAATTTATTGATTAAGCACAGGGCCTGTTTAGAGTTGAGCGGTACCTTTAATGGAGTGAAGGATGTTTATAGTAGTTATTTTAATATCACTATTACTATCTGGATCATATGCATTATCTAAGCTTATAAATGGCGCAGCTGGTATATTTTCTTTATCGATTGTAGCTTGTGTGTTTTTCTCATGGGGTTACTTTAATGCCGGTAGCTCAACTGAAGTAACCAATGTATTTCAAAGCACTTTTAATTCATTTAATGAATTTAATTTGCCTTTAGCTATACTCACACTGGTAGTAAGTACATTTTCAGGGATCTATTTGTTTGCTTTGAAGGCCACTAATAGTTAACATTAAGCGAGCTTTCCTGTATTTCGTAATCGATACAGTAGGGTATGTAATAGATGCATTAGGAGGTTTTATGACCACAATTCAAATTGCTACATCAATAACTATTCTATTAACAGTGCTAACGTTGGCTGGTGGTTTTTATATGCTAACGAAGCGTAACACGTAAACCAAGTTACCTCCGATGGTAGCTTTCGCATTTACCGACTAGGTATTTTTGCCTATTTGTGTTTATGTGATCTTAACAAAATACACGCAATAAGCATTTAAAAAACACCTCTAGTACCAACCTGTTTCATCAATGGCTTTGCTGCTAAAACATAATTACAGCCCTGATACGAGCCCTTGAACCCTGCTTATCGCCACTATAAAATCTACTATTAAAAGCTCATTTTTGCACAAGCTAAAGTGCAACCCCCCTAAACATAACCTAACAAACTGAATATAATGTATTTATTATTAACTGATATATGGAAATGCTAGGTTTACCCTTCCGAAACATTGAAATTTAATAGCGCAAAAAAAACTTACAGCATAGTTTTTAACCCTTTCTAGGTTTATAGCCTGAATATCGGTATGTGAGATAATTTAAAAATAGAGAGTTCAGATGGAGTAGAGCATGCTAGTTTTTTTAATATCATCAATTTATTTAATCGGCCACTTTAGCATTTATTACGTGTCGAGCAAGTTAAGGTTAGGTGATGGTCCAAATACTTTGGCCTATATGACCTCGTATTATTTTACTCTTTTTTTAAGTCCGATATTCATCTTGGTGGTTTCATTGATAGTCACCAATATAGCGAGTCAAAATGGATTTCTGATACATGCTGAATATTGTGCAGTGTTTTTAGCGCTACTTTTGATAGCAACCATTTCTATTATGGCAATTAGTAAAAATTCTCAAAAAAAATCACGAGAATTAGCTTTTAAAAACTCTGGTTAATTAGCCTGAGTTTTTTATTTGAGAGCTAATTTAACATAAAAATAGCTATCGTAAATAGCAATTTACAAGAGTTATTTTTAGTACGGAGAGGTTAGCTGCTATAGTGGGTAAATGTGACGTGATAGTTTGGCCATAAGCGCTAAAGTTTGCCCGTTAATCAATGGCGGTAAAATACCTATTTATGATGTATGGGTTTAATTTCACAGATTTAAATCAAAACATTTCGATTTAAATCTATAAAAACAAGATATACAGAGGTTCTATTGTGGCCAGGTTTGCAAAAGAGTTATTTGAAGAGCGGCATGATTTAGTCGTTGCCAATAGTAGGTATAAAAAGACGGTAATCTATAAAGATTTAAAATGTCCGATATATAATTATCTTTTATCATTAAACTCCGAATCGTCTAAACATACTGTTAGCCGGGTTCTACAGACTGTAGCCCGGCATATGGGTAGGGAGTCCATTTACGAAATCAAGTGGGGTAATTTTAATAGTGTCACAATAAACGCTTTAATAGATAGTTTGAAGTCTAATGGAAATTACGCACCAAACACTATTACCCTATACATATCTGTTGTGAAGCAAATTGTTGAGCACGCGTATCTTCTAGGTCATATGTCCACACGACAACGCGATGCAATTAAAAGCAAAAAGGTAAAAACAGGTTCAAGAACGAAAGATTATGAATTGTTAGATCATGAAGATGTAAACGCGCTTTTAAGTAAAATAGATGAAAAACGTCAAAAATATGTAGTTAAATGTCGTGACTATGCAATATTTTCTATTTTGTTACGTTGTGGTTTACGGCGTGAGGAAGTGACAAACCTTAAAGTGAGTGATGTAAAAGAAAAGGCAATTCGAGTAATAGGGAAGGGCAATAAAGAGCGTAAAGTGGCCATGCACCCGGTTGTGTTGGAGGCAATAAATAAATGGCTTGCCGTTTATTCGTATTCTAACAAAAGCAAGCCTTTATTCGTCCGTATTCTAAAAGGTGGCCACATACAAAATGAAAAATTGAGCGCCGATGCTATTTTTAAATTATGCAATAAATATGACGCGCCAGCCCCCCACTCATTACGTAGAAGCTTTGCAACAAATCTATATAAAAATGGTGCAAATATAAAAAACATCTCTCTTTTATTGGGTCACAACAATATCTCAACAACTGAAATTTATGTGCGTAGAGATGATGAAGACCTATATAATGAGGTTATAGATAATCTGTTGTGAATATAATTATTATATAGTGAGATAATGTTTTGTTTAAACTTTTGATGGCTTGGGAGGGTGGAAGATGCTTGCTTTTCCTTTAGTTTAAAATGTTTTTTATCCGCATTTCTAATGCCAAGGCTACCGTTAGTTCTATAATCATTGGTGTTATCGCCCTGATTTACAAGGGTGCTTTTCATGCGCTCTAAATTTTTATATACTCTATATAACTTGCGATAATAACGCTTTATATTTTTGGAGAGTGCATAAAATGAATATTCATAACTTAGAGCGTCAAGAAAAAATGCTTAAGCGAGGCAGCGGTGGCTATATGCACTGCTATTGCTTTGGGCGCTTATATGGCATCCCCTTTAAACACTACCACTGACATACCAACTTTGAAATTTGGTGTGAATGATATAATCAAGCATAAATTAATAGAGTTAAGCCCAATTAAAGTTGAAAAGAACACTGCATACTTTACGATTAACTGCAGGAGTTTTGATACAGGTACTTATAGCTATTTTGTAACATCTAAAGGCTCATCAAGGCATGATGAATTGACTATGCTTAATTGCCCGAGAGAAATGCACTATCTGGACTGCCCGGATTTTATAGTTTCCTACAAAGAAAACTTAGCTTATGTTGATGTAATTAAGGGGTATAGAGAGCAGTATTCGACTCATACAGTTAAGAATTGTGCCATTAGTGCTATTTTATATGCCCCTACTGAAATGGGCCCTTTGGATACTAAAACGCAAAAAGAGAGCTATAACAAGGCAAGCTGGGATGATGTGTGATCAGCGGGTTAAGCTTTTTTATTTAAATAATTTGTATTAATTTAAGATAAATCAATCATTATAAAACCTTTTTTTTATATAAAGTGCTGCTGCGCTAGTAGCGATAGCTGACCCAACTTTTAGGAAGGTATTACCAACATTTGGCGTAGCTTTTTGAAAACACCATTGACACAGCGGCCTGCGTATTAGGGAACCATTTGCATAATTGTCGCAACCAGGCGTTAAGCAAACCACTATTGGTTGATTGCATTTTTTATTGGGGCAAATACAGTAATCTCTATTAGTTAAGCTACCCGCAACAAAAACTGGTTTGATTTCAGTTTTACAGAAGGAGCATAACCCTACGACCTTTTCTGATTTTATAGCGTTATTTACACTATCCCCAAAATTATCTTTGTTCATAAATAACCCAATTCCTCTTCATTAAGACCTAAAGTAAACCCAAGAGCAGGCTCAATTAGTTAGTTTGTAAACGCACAATAATCATTTGTATAATTTAGTCTATACGCTATCGAATTACTATACACACTCCCCATAAACTTGCTTGTATTAATAATTAGAACTAAAATAGCTGTATATATATCCAGTGGGTTAATGTATGCAACCAATTCCTATACTGAAATCTAATGGCTCATTTTCACTTTCAGAATTTAAAGTGTCGGCAGGGTTTCCCAATCCTGCAGAAGATTGTTTATCTCAGCCAATCAGCCTAGATAATCTATTGATGGCTCGACCAAGCAGCTCGTTTTTGTTTAAAGTGGCCGGAGATAGCATGCTCCCTGACATTCAAGATGGGGCAATCATTGTGGTTGATAAGTCCATCAAGGCCACTACCGGGCGAATAGTGCTTGCGACTATTGATAATGAATTCGTTGTTAAGCGTTTAAAGTTAGAGCCGGAAAATAACAGAGTATTATTTCTAAGCTCGAACTCAGAATACAAGCCAATCGTTGTTGATTTTGATGGTGAAAATAATTGGGATGAAAATGTTATTTGGGGCGTTGTCACTAGCGCTATAAGTATTTTTTGATGTGGGTTCTGTGTGATATAAACGCTGCATATGTTTCATTTATTCAGCTTTTCAATCCTCAATTCGATATTAATACTACGCCGCTCGGTGTATTAAGTTCAAATCAAGGCAATGTTATAGCGCGAAATCAACCCATGAAAGCGCTCGGTATAAAAATGGGTGAGCCATATTTTAAGGTAAAAGAAACACTTCACAACAGCAATGGCCACGTATGGGGCAGTAACTTCACATTATTTGGTGATATGAGCAATCGGTTTCACACTGAGCTAGAAGAGCTACTATTTGACTGTCACCGGTACTCAATTGATGAAAGCTTTGGCCATATTGACTCGACTATGGCGCCCAACGCTAAATCATACGCTTTACATATTAAAAATACGTTAGCTAAGAACTTGGGCATTGGTGTTGGTGTCGGTGTCGCTCATACGAAAACACTTGCTAAATTAGCTTCTCACGCAGCTAAACTCAATGCATGGAAAGCTAAAACCAATGGTGTAGCTGTACTCGATACCCCCGTAAAGGTTGATTGGGTTCTTCAAAGGGTAAAAGCAAGTGATATATGGGGAGTCGGTTCAAAAACAGCAGATAAGCTTACTGCACTTGGTATAAATACTGGATTGGAATTAAAAAATTTCAATATAGTAGAAGCAAAACGAAAATTCGGTGTTGTTTTATCTCGAACTATACAAGAGCTGAATGGGGTTAATGCCGTGGAACTAAAGGACCTAAACGAAGGCCGCGATAGCATTTGTGTTTCAAAAAGCATGGGTAAGCTTGTAACAGATTTAAATGAGCTTAAAAGTGCTCTGTCGTCACATGTTTCTACTGGAGCAGGTAAGTTACGCCGGCTTGAGTTGTTCACCAATAGCCTGACTATTTTTGTTTCAACGGATGTGTTTAGGCAGTCTCAGCCACAATTTCGTAAAAGCATTGAAGTGAAATTGCCTTTTCATAGCGCAGACTCGGACGTCTTAATCAGATATGCTATGTTTGCTTTGGAAAAAATTTACCAGGAGGGTTATCTTTTCAAAAAAGTTGGTGTGATCTTCAACCAGCTATTATCAAAGAATGACCACCAGCAACTTAATCTGTTTAATGATTCGGGCATTTCAAACGTAAATAAAAAGACTACCGTAAGCGATGAAATAAATAGTAAATTCGGTAACAATGTCATTAGATTCGGTGTCCAGGGTTTTAAACAAGCGTGGAAGCCAAAAGATGATTTAGCGCCAAAGAGCTACACAACAAACTTAAAAGAATTACCGGTTGCACTTGCTAAGTGATAGTGCGAGGCCGATTAACAAGAGAAAACCGATTCTGCTCAATTCCATTTGTAGAAAAGTTAACAAGATAATTGGAATAAGTATCTATTATCTGACCTCTAAATGATTTGCCCAATAATGTAAATTCGATACCGTTGTAGCATAATCGTGTCTATTAATAAGGTTATCAAATGATAAGAGCATTGTTTCAAGCACCTTGATACTGAGTGGCGAAAGGTTGCTTTGAGTTTGGTAATTACATAAGTTTTTTTCTAGGAAAGCCTCTAGGTTCTCGCGGCTTTTGCAGCAAGGGTGAACTTCTATTATATGAGTATACTGGGATTGCTGGTGGCAAAAAACAAACACTCTATCTTCGAATTTTATAGTCGTAAGAAAATCGCCATCATTTATATCTCCACCTCCACTAACTTCATTTAAGAACGAGATAAAACTACGTATCGTTTGCCGCCCTTTACAGTGGCGAAAACTTCCTGGGCAAACAGTGTAATCGGGCTGTACAAATAATTCTTCACTCAGTGAGACTCCGAATTTTGCGCCAGCAGCAAATAGCACATGATCTAAATAATCAAGATCTAAACTTCCGTCCAACACGCTCTCACGTAAAGACTTAATTGTAACTGCGCAACGTTCAGCTACGTACTTAGCACCGTAGAAATGAGTTTCGATATAAAACCAAATCTCACGGGATAAAGCGGGTTGAAAATAAGAGATGTTTGTCACTATAAGTCCTTACTGTTCACTAATCGGTCCATTTGTAACCCTAACTCAATTTAACAGGATTTAATATGCTACGGGTGAATAAGATAACAATGAAGCTGTAAACCACTATTCCAATATCGCCCCTCACGGCTAGCGCATTTTAATCCCAGACTCCAACAGGGTTGAGCGGTAATCATCGTCTAGCCCTGCCATTTTCTTTTTCCTCGCCATACTAGCTGACTT